>Ga0247823_10001492_pt1 | contig 19517 bp, 13 predicted proteins | sample 13C_PalmiticAcid_2_FD_192426 | JGI IMG/M metagenome (GOLD analysis project Ga0247823, IMG submission 192426) | Soil microbial communities from agricultural site in Penn Yan, New York, United States - 13C_PalmiticAcid_Day30 | ecosystem: Environmental > Terrestrial > Soil > Agricultural land... | reverse complement strand
GTACTGCTGGGGCTCGGGCCGGTACTGGGGCTGCTCGTAGGCGGGCTGCTCGTAAGGCTGCTCGTACGGCTGCTGGTACTGGGGCTGCTGCCCGTAACCCTGTTGCCCATAGCCGGGCTGTTCGTAACCCTGCTGTCCGTAGCCCGGCTGGCCCTGCTGCCCGTATCCGGGCTGCTGGTGTCCGCCCTGCTGCCAGTCGGGCTGGTCGCCCGGGCGGTAGGGCTGCTGCGGCTGACCCGACGGTCGATACGGCGGCTGCGACATGCCCGAACCGTACAGTCCCCGCCCCGATTCCGACCACGTGCCGGGCTAGATCCGGGTCAGGTCCATCACCCAGTCGACCTCCCAGGTCACCCCGTCCGCCGAGACCGCCTGCCGGAACCGCGCGGACACCGGCGTGATCCGGTCCCACGTGTGCCGGATCAGCCCGTTCACCTGGGCGAACTCGCCGACGCCGTCCTGGAACCGCCCACTCATCGGCGCCCAGTCCGGTGGCGCGCCCTTGCCGTGCACGACGTTCGACCACACGCCGCTCACCGGGTCGTAGGCGTGGACGTCGACGAAGGCGATCTCCCGCCCGTCGGGGAGGGTCGCCCGCAGCTCGTCCACGACGACCTGGCCATCGAGGTAGGCGGCGCCCTCGTTCCGGCCGGGGAACTCCTCCCACTGTCCGCTGTCCCGGTTGAGCCGCCGGTTCGCCACGTGATTGGTGCCGACGAGGAAGTCGAAGTCCATGCCATGCAGCTTGCCCTGATCCGCCCCGCAGCGGCTGGCGCGTTGTCTTACATCAGATGTTTTGCGAGCAATCGATATCGACCGAACGGCCCTACTCTCGGCGGCACCATTGACAAGACATCCGATGTAACAAGACGATTCCTGAAGTAACACGACGGAGGTCCGGCAATCTCCGAGAATAGTTCGGATGATCTGGAGGATGTCTTGCGTCAACGTCTCGTGGCCATCATGGCCGGAATAGCCTTTGTCATCGGAGGTGTGCTGGCCCCTCCGGCTGCCGCCGCCCCCGGTGACAACCGCGTCTCGGATGACGCGCTCACCGCGCCGCGGACCCAGTGGTGGAAGGACGACCGCTTCGGGATGTTCATCCACTACGGCGTCTACGCCGCCTACAAGGGCCACTACGGCTCGTGTCAGGACGCGGAGTGGATCAAGCGGAACTGCAACGTCCCGTGGAGCGACTACGAGGCGAAGGCGGCGGCGTTCAACCCGGCGTCGTTCGACGCCAAGGAGATCGTGCGGATCGCCAAGCAGGCCGGGCAGAAGTACATCGTGATGACCTCCAAGCATCACGACGGCTTCTCGATGTGGCCGACGGCGGTCAACGACTGGAACATCCGCGACCGGTCGGGCTTCCAGCGCGACCTGCTCGCCGAGTTGGCCACCGAGGCCCGCGCGAACGGGATCAAGTTCGGCCTCTACTACTCCATCTGGGATTGGCACGACCCCGACTACGCCAACAACTTCCCGGCTTACCAGGCGCGGATGAAGGCCCAGCTCAAGGAGTTGGTCGACAACTACGACCCGTCGGTGCTGTGGTTCGACGGCGAGTGGGGCGCGCCGTACAACACCACCTACGGCGAGGACCTGGAGTCCTACGTCCGCGGCCTGTCGTCCTCGGTGATCATCAACAACCGGTCGATCGCGCGCCGCGCCGTCGACGGCGACTACGGCACCCCCGAGCAGAACCTCGCGGACGGCCCGCCGGTCGCGCAGCTCGAAGAGTCCTGCATGACGATCAACGGCACGTGGGGCTACACCGACTGGGACACCAACTACAAAACGCCGACCGAGCTGACTCGCAACCTGTTGAACCTGACCAGCAACAGCGCCAACTTCCTGCTGAACATCGGCCCGACAGAGACCGGCGCGGTCACCGCGGGGCAGGCGAACTCACTCAAGGGCATGGGTGACTGGATGGCCGTCAACAGCCCGGCGGTCTACGGGGCGGGCTATCCAGGGGTCGTCGCGCAGCCGAGCTGGGGCAAGATCACCCGCAAGGGCAACAAGCTCTACCTGGCCGTCTACTCGGGCTGGGGTCAGAAGATCCACGTCACGACGACGTCCCCGGTGACGATCACCGGCGCGCGGGTGCTCGGCAGCCCGCAGACCGTCGCGGTACAGGCGGCGGGCGACGGCTACGACCTCACCCCGTCCGGCGGCGCCACCAACGCCATCGCCACGGTGATCGAGGCCGACATCACGGTGCCCGCCGCGACGGCCGCGGGCAGTGGGACCGGCCTCAAAGCCGAGTTCTGGACCAACAACACCTTCACCGGCACGCCCGCGGTGACCAGGGTCGACCCGACGCTGAACTACGCTTGGCGCGCGGGCGGCTCACCGGCTGCCGGTATCCCGACGGACAACTTCTCGTCGCGCTGGACCGGTTCCATCCAGCCGCGCCGCACGGAGAAGTACACGTTCACCACCGCGTCGGATGACACGGTCCGGGTCTGGGTCGACGGCAAGCTCGTCATCGACAACATGACGCCGCACGCGCCCGAGGTCAACCAGGGCGCCATCACCCTGGCCGCGGGCCGTCGCTACGACATCAAGGTCGAGCACACCGAGAACGGCGGCGAGGCGTACCTGAAGCTGATCTGGGCGAGTCCGAACACCCCGGCCGAGATCGTGCCGAAGAGTCAGCTCTACCCGACGGCGGGCACCACCAAGATCTACAACAGCTCCGTCGCCACCTACACCGGCACGTGGAACGTCAGCTCGAACCGCGGCTTCGGTGACTACGCCGACGACGTCAACTACACGACGACTAACGGCGCGTCGTTCAGCCACACCTTCACGGGCACGGGCGTGGACTACTTCACGGAGACGTACTTCGACGAGGGGCAGATCGACATGTACGTCGACGGCGTCTTCCAGACCACCGTCAACGCCAGTTCCGGGCCGAGGCTCACCCAGCAAGCGGTGTACCGGGCCAGTGGCCTGACGCCGGGCGCGCACACCCTCAAGGGCGTGAAGAAGAACGGGACGTACCTGCTGGTCGACCGGATCGACGTGACCGGTTGACCGAACGCGGCCGTCGGACCACGCGCCCATGGTGGTCCGACGGCCGCGAACTACCCGGTGGGGTCAGGCGTCGAGCAGCTCGGCGAGCAGGCCGCGCACCCGGCGGTCGATGTCGTCGCGGATCGGTCGGACGGCGTCGATGCCTTGGCCCGCCGGGTCTTCCAGCGCCCAGTCGAGGTAGCGCTTGCCGGGGAAGACCGGGCAGGTGTCGCCGCAGCCCATGGTGATGACCACGTCGGCGTCCTCGACGGCGCCATAGGTGAGCTTGGTCGGGATCTCGGCGGTGATGTCGAGCCCGAGCTCGGCCATGGCCTCGGCGGCGGCCGGGTTGACCTTGTCGGCGGGCTCGGACCCCGCGGAGGTGACCCGGACCCGGCCCATCGCGTAGTGCTGCAGCAGCGCGGCGGCCATCTGCGAGCGGCCCGCGTTGTGCACGCAGACGAACAGCACCTCGGGGGTGGTCATTTGTCCTCCGGTTTCAGTACGGCGGCGAGTCCGACGCCGATGGCGGCGCCGACGAGTTGGGCGGCGATGAACGCCGCGACCGACGACGGCGCGATCCCGGCGAACGAGCCGGTGAGCGCACGGCCCACGGTGACGGCCGGGTTGGCGAACGACGTCGACGATGTGAAGAAGTAGGCGCCGAGGATCCACGCCGGAACGAACGCGGCGACCAGGTGCGCCCGGCCGGAGCCGACGAGCAGCTTGATGATCAGCAGCAGCCCCGCGGTGGCCACGGCCTCGCCGATGAGCAGGCCGACGCCCGCGCGCTGCTGTCCGGTCCACTGCACGAGGGTCTGGCTGAACATCGCGTGCGCCAGGATCGTGCCGAGGCAGGCGCCGACCAGCTGCGCGCCGATGTACGCGCCCGCCGACGCCCACGACCTGTTGCCCGCGACGGCGTCGGCGATGGTGACCGCCGGGTTGAAGTGCGCCCCGGAGACCGGGCCGAGTCCGGCGATGAGCACGCCGAGCACGGCGACCGTGGCCAGCGCGTTGCACAGCAGTTGGAGCAGCACCTGACCAGGCGCCAGCGCCTGGCCCATCACACCCGACCCGACCACCGTGGCCACCAGCAGGCCGGTGCCCAAGGCCTCGGCGATCACCTGACGCGGTTCCAGTGGTGCCTTCGCACTGGTGCGCGGCCGTTGGGCCGACTTCGTCCTGCTTGTCACGCGCCGCGCTCCCGGTCATATCGAGAATGGTCGATACGGGAGTCCAACACGTGGTATCGACTACAGTCAATATTATGAGCCAGGACGTGACCGCGGCGACTCGACCGCGCCGGACCAAAGCGCCCGGCGACGCCGACTGCGGCACCGACCCCCTGTGTTGTGTCCCACTCGGTGACGCGGGATTCACCGACGCCGACGCCGAACGGGTCGCGACCGTCCTCAAGGCCATGGGCGACCCGGCCAGGGTTCGGGTGCTGGCACTCATCCGCGCCGCGCCCGCGGCCGAGGTCTGTGTCGGCGAACTCGTCGAACCCCTAGGGCTGAGCCAGCCGACGGTCTCCCACCACTTGCGAGTCATGACCGACGCGGGCCTGCTGCGCCGGGACCGGCGCGGGAGCTGGGTCTGGTACTCGATCAACGGCGACCGGCTGGCCGAGATCAGGGCCCTGCTGGCCTGACCCGCGCATTCGCGGTCAACCCCGTGAATGTGAATTCTGGGAACGGGATCCAAACCCCTATCTTCAGGAATTTTCCCCGACGGCAACCGTATGTACGCCGATTAGCCGGACCAGGCAAAGTCGTGTCCTAATGCGACAGTATTCGTGAGACGCTGTGTCCCATTGGCAGCGTCCGAATGGACGATAGCTAGGCCCGTTTTTTCCGTTTACTGTGCGCTCAGCGAGGTGGAATCGTGCGCAGTCGACAGGGACGTTGCGCCATGTTTCGCGGCTATCGGGGACTCCTCGTCGGGCGCAGACAGATTCTGAACGCGCCTCGAGTAAGGGCTTAACGTCATGCAGTCGGCACGCTTACCCAAATGGACTAACTTGTGGTCTGCGGTATTCGTATCCGCCATTGTGGCCACTGTTGTCGCGGTGCCCACCTCGTCCGCGCAGGGGGCGGCTCCCCTCGCACCCGGCCTGACCCCGGCCGCTGACGCCACCGCGGAGTTCGTCGGCAAGCTCGCACCCGGACTCAGATCGGTCGAGGGCGCGGCCACCGTCTTCGTCGAGCTGGCCAAGAAGTCCGCGGTGGACGCGTTCACCGAGGAGCAGGCGCGTGGCGGCGGCAAGGCGCGGGCCAAGCAGCTCGCCAAGGCCGCTGACCAGGAGGTGAACACCGCCGCGTCGGACGTGGTGGCCGCACTGACCCGCGGCGACGCGGGCGCCAAGCTGCTCGCGGTGACCACCAACGGCATCCCCGGCGCGATCGTCCGCGCCGACATCGAGACCGTCCGCGCGCTCTCGTCGCGTCCCGACGTGGTGGCCATCCGGCCGGTCGCCGAGCACGAGAAGAGCAGCACCAACTCCGTGCAGACCGCGGGCGCCCTCGCCGCGTGGCAGCGCACCGGCCACTTCGGCGACGGTGTCCGGATCGGCATCATCGACGACGGCATCGACTACACCCACGCCGCGTTCGGCGGACCGGGCACAAAGGACGCGTACACCGCGATCGATTCGACCAAAGTCGACAGTGCCTATTTCCCGACCGCGAAGGTCGTCGGCGGAACCGACCTGGTCGGCAACAACTACGACATGTCGGGTGTGGCGGGCTCACCGATCCCGGTGCCGGACCCCAACCCGATTTCATGTGGACACCACGGCACCCACGGCGCCAGCATCATCGCATCTCAGGGCGTCAACGCCGACGGTTCCACATTCACCGGCGACTACTCGAAGCTGACCGGCGAGACGGTCAACAAGATGCGGGTCGGACCGGGTATGGCGCCGCGCGCGCTGCTTTACTCCATCAAGGTCTTCGGCTGCAACGGGCTGACCTCCGCGCTCACCCCCAAGGCGCTGGACTGGGCGCTGGACCCCGACGGCGACGGCGACTTCACCGACAAGCTCGACATCGTCAGCCTCGCCCTGAGCAGCAACTACAACGCCGTGGACGACCCGACCGCCGCGTTCGTGCGCAAGCTCGCCAGCCACGACGTGCTGGCCGTGTTCTCCGCGGGCAACGGCACCGACCTCTACGACGTCGCGGGCTCGCCCGGCAGCCTCGCCACCGAGGCGCTGACCGTGGCCAGCACCCGCGACACCTACTTCCTGCGCGACGCGCTGCGGGTCACCACCCCGAGCGCGCAGGCGGGCATCCGCACCGGCCAGTTCAGCCTGGCCTACGCCTCGATGGACTCCCTCGACCTCAACCGACCGGTCGTGCGGCTCTCCGCCGCGAACGCCAAGGGCTGCGTCGCGTACTCCGCCGAGGACATCGCCAAGGCGGCGGGCAAGTTCGTCTGGCTGGAGTTCGACGACCAGGCCGCGCTCGACGGCCGCGAGTGCGGCTCGGTGGCCAGGGCCAACCTCGCCCAGGCCGCGGGTGTCGCGGGCGTGATCCTCACCGGCACGATGGACCACTTCGTCGCGCGCATCACCGGCAACAAGACCATGCCGATGTTCCAGCTCACCGCCACCACCACCGCGGCGCTGCGCCCGGTGATCGAGGCGGGCCCGCTCGATGTCACGCTGCGCGGGTCCGACCGGGCCAGCGTGCCGACCTATGACGACACGATGTTCGACACCGCCAGCATCTTCACCTCCCGCGGTGTGCGCGGACCGATCGTCAAGCCCGACATCGCCGCCCCCGGCGACACCATCGCCGCGGCGTTCAGCGGCTCCGGCACCGACCGCGCCGTGTTCTCGGGCACCTCGATGTCGGCCCCGCACGCCACCGGCATCACCGCGCTCATCCGCCAGGCCCACCCCGACTGGAACTACGAGGAGGTCAAGGCCGCGGCGATGAACACCGCGCGCCACGACGTCACCGACGGCAAGGGCAAGGTCTTCGCCCCGCAGCGGGTCGGCGCGGGCCGCATCGACGCCGACGCCGCGCTGACCACCAACGTCCTGGCCTACGTCAAGGACGACAAGGGCGCGGTCAGCGCGTCCTTCGGTGTGGTCGAGGCCGCCGAGCCGGTGGCGCTGACCAAGACGGTCAAGGTCGTCAACAAGGGCACCACCCCGGCCGAGTTCGACGTCGCATACCAGGGCATCGTCGACGCGCCTGGCGTGCGGTACGAGGTCTCGCCCAGCCGCGTCCGGGTCGGTTCGCGCGGTGTCGCCGAGGTCAAGGTCACGCTGCGGATCGAGGACCCGGCCGCGCTGCGCAAGGCCATGGACCCGACCATGGAGGCCACCCAGTCCGCCCGTGCCCGCCAGTTCGTCGCCGACGCGTCGGGCCGAGTCCTGCTGACCCCGCGCTCCGGCGCCACGATGCCGCTGCGGGTCCCCGTCGCCGCCTCGCCGAAACCCGCCTCCTCGGTGGCGGTCCCTGGCGAGGTCCGCTTCCGCGGCAGCGACCAGCAGACGGTGCTCAACCTGCACGGCCACGGCATCGACCAGGGTGAGGGCGCGCAGGCGTACCGCTCGCTGGTCAGCCTGTTCGAGCTGCACGGCGAGTCGCCGAAGCTGCCCGCGTGCACCGCGACCGTGGTCACCGGGTGCGTCGTCAACGACACCGCCCGCGGCGGCGACCTGCGCTACGTGGGCGCCACGACCACTGCTCCGCTGGCCCGCGCACAGGGCAAGCCGGAGACCGCGCTGCTGGCCTTCGGTCTGGCGACGTGGGGCGACTGGGCCAACATCGGCAGCAACACGATCCCGTTCGTGCGGATCGACACCACCGGTGACGGGGTGGCCGACTTCGAGTCGTCGGTGACCAAGGCCCGCGGCACCGACGTGACCCTGGTCAACACCGTCGACCTGCGCAAGCCGGTCCCCGGCGGGTTCACCTCGGTCGACGTGCAGCCGGTCAACGGTCGCTACGGCGACACCGACACGAACGTGTTCGACACCAACGTCGTTGTCCTGCCGGTGCGTCTTGCCGCGCTCGGCATCGACCCGGCCGCCGCGTCGCACCGGATCACCTACACCGCTGGGGTGACCGGCTTCTACAAGACGCCGGGCAGCTCGGCGATCGACCGGATCGACACGCCGATGGCCTTCGACGTGCTGTCGCCCGCGTACTGGGTGCAGGGCGGCGGCGACCCGGCGCTGACCTACCTGGCCCGGCCGGGCACCGCGCTGGTGGTCAACCGGGCGGCCGCGGCCGGTCCGAGCAAGCTGCTCGCGCTGTTCCACCACAACGCCGCCGGTTCGCGGGCGAAGGTGGTCAAGGTGAACGCCGCTCAGATCGGCGCCTCGGAGTAAGCCCCACCGCTTGCCGTCGGACCCCGCTAGGGCGGGGTCCGACGGCGAGCCGAGTGCGGATGTGACTCGCCGGACGGGGAGCGACGAGGAGACGAGCGCGATGACACGGCCCAACCCTGGAGGTCCGACACCGGACGTCGAGTTCCTCCTGCTGGGCGAGATCGACGTCAGGATCGGTGGTGCGCGGTGGCGACACCCGTCGCGCAAGCCGCGCAGGCTGCTGGCCGCACTGCTGCTCGAACCGGGACGGCTGGTTTCCCGAAGCAGGCTGGTGGACGTGGTGTGGGACGGCGAGCCGCCGAAGTCGGCACTCGGCGCGATCCAGGTCTATGTGTCGCAGCTGCGGGCCGCACTGCCCAATGTGGACCTGACCTTCCGCGGTGACGGCTATGTCCTCGACGTGGATCCGGAATCCGTTGACCTGTACCGCTTCCGTGCCCTGGTCGCGCGGGCCGACCGGGTGGATCCGGCCGCGGGGATAGCTCTGCTCCGGCAGGCCCTCGGTCTGTTCCGCGGTGTCCCGCTGTCGGGGATCGGCTCGGAACTGCTGCACCGCGAGGTCGAACCGGTGATCGCCGAGGAGCGGATGGCGGCCTGGGAGACCCTCAACGACTTGGAACTGCGCCTGGGCGGCACCGCCGACCTGGTGCCCAGACTCGTCCAGCTCACCACGGAGAACCCGCTGCGGGAACGGTTCCACGAGCAGCTGATGCTCGCCCAGGCCCGCGAGGGCCGCGGCGCGGAAGCGTCGGAAACCTTTCTGCGCGCCAGAAAGCTGCTGCGCGAAGAACTCGGGGTCGATCCCGGCGAGGGGCTGCAGGCCGCCCACCGGCAGGTGATCGGCGACCGCGCCGAACCGGCTCGCGCCCCCGCCCGCCCCGGTCCGAACATGCTTCCGCGCGACTTGGCCGATTTCACCGGCCGTCAGCGTGAGGTCGCCCGCGTCGAGCAGATCGCCCGCGCGGGCGGCGGGGGCTCGACGGTGGTCCTGCTGACCGGCATGGCCGGTGTCGGCAAGACAGCCTTGGCGGTGCATCTGGCCTACCGTCTGCGCTCGCTCTTTGGTGACGGCCAGCTGTTCATCGACATGCACGGCTACACACCGGACCGCGCCCCGGTACCGACCGCCGACGCGCTTGGCCTGATGCTCAGAATGCTCGGCGCCGCCGATGTCCCAGCCGACCCGGTGCTGGGTGCGGCTCGGTGGCGGGCGGCGCTGGCGTCGCGGCGGATGGTCGTGATCCTGGACAACGCGGTCGACGCGGGCCAGATCCTGCCGCTGCTTCCTGGCGACTCGCCGAGCCTGGCCATCGTCACCAGCCGCACGACCCTGGCGGGCGTCGACGGCGCGCACACCATTCCGCTGGACGTCCTGAGCACGTCCGAGGCGATCGAACTGTTCACCCGCATCGTCGGGGACGCCGCCGTCGAGGCAGGTGTGGACTCGGTGTCCCAGGTGGTTCGGCTCTGTGGTCGGCTGCCGTTGGCCATCCGGCTGGCCGCGTCGCGCTTGCGGCAGCGCCCCACCTGGCCGGTGCAGGAACTGGTGCTGCGCTTGGATAAACGCGTGCGGCTGGATGAGCTCTCGGTGGGGAACCGGAGCGTCGACCGGGCTTTCGGTGCGTCGTATCAGGCGTTGTCCGACCATGAGAAGCGAGTGTTCCGGCTGCTGAGCCTGGTGCCGGGGCGGGACGTGGACGTGCAGGGGGTGGCGGCGCTGATCGACGCGACGCCGGAGGCCGCCGGGATCGTGCTGGAGAGCCTGCTCGACCGGAACCTGGTCGAGCAACGGCGAAGACACCGGTTTCAGATGCACGACCTGGTTCGCCAGTACTCAGGGATGATCAGCCGCGCGGTTGATCCGATGGTGGATTGCGAGGCCGCGGTGGGCCGACTGGTGGAGCACTACCTGTCACACGCGGGCGCGGCGTTGAACACCGTCGCGGCGCACCGGTTCCAGACGGGCGGGACCCCGGTGCCCAGGTTCGCCGACCCGGACAGCGCCAGGGAGTGGCTGGCGACGGAGAGACCCAACCTGAACGCCGCCGCTCGGCTGTCGGCGTTCGGGATAGACGAGGAGCAGCGGGCGCTGCTGGTGGAGATCGTGCGGCTGTCGGCGCCGATCCAGCTCATCTCGTGGCCGGGGGCGGTCGTCGGGTAGTCGTTGCCAGCAAGGCTTGTCTGACGTCTTTCGTCCGGTGGTCAACTAAAGAAGGTTGTAACTCGATCGACTTTTGGTTGACACGCGCCATTAGTCGCTTTACCGTTCCAGGAACCCGGGTACCGCGAACGCTCTTTCCAACCCCTGCTTGTGAAAGGTCGCGTCCCATGCGTGTCCGAATACCGTCTTTGGCGTGCGCTGTGTTGCTCGCCATGGCGTCGGTCTCCGCTCTCGCCCCCACCGCCTCCGCCGCCATCGATCCCGCCGACTTCGACCGAGTCGAACTCGCCCGCGGCTCCGCCGACACCGGCGAGCCGATCTCGATGGCCCTGCTCCCGGACGACTCCGTGCTGCACACCGCGCGCGATGGCAAGCTCCGCCGCACCGACAACGCCGGGGCCACCACGGTCATCGGCACGCTGCAGGTCTACAGCCACGACGAGGAAGGCCTGCAGGGCGTCGGCGTCGACCCGGGGTTCGCCACGAACCGGGCCATCTACCTGTTCTACGCGCCCAAGCTCAGCACCCCGACCGGGGACGCGCCGGTCACCGGCACAGCGTCCACATGGGACACCTGGCGCGGCGTGAACCGCTTGTCCCGCTTCACTCTGAACACCGACTGGACGCTGAACGCGGCCAGTGAGAAGACCGTCCTGGATGTCCCGGCCGACCGCGGGATCTGCTGCCACGTCGGTGGCGACATCGATTTCGACGCCGCGGGCAACCTCTACCTGAGCACGGGCGACGACAGCAACCCGTTCCAGTCCAGTGGGTACAGCCCCCTCGACGAGCGCGCCGACCGCAACCCGGCGTTCGACGCCCAGCGCACCTCCGGGAACACCAACGACCTGCGTGGCAAGGTTCTGCGCATCAAGGTCGCCGCCGACGGGACCTACACCGTTCCGTCCGGCAACCTGTTCGCGCCGGGGACCGCTGGGACGCGGGCGGAGATCTACGCGATGGGCTTCCGCAATCCCTACCGGATGACCGTCGACAAGGCGACCGGCGCGGTGTACCTGGGCGACTACGGCCCGGACGCCGGGTCGGCCAGTGCCGATCGCGGGCCTGCCGGGCAGGTCGAGTTCAACCGGATCACGTCCGCGGGCAACTACGGCTGGCCGTACTGCACCGGGACGAACAGCGCGGCGGAGACCTACACCGAGTTCGATTTCGCGACCAACACCGCCGGGGCGAAATTCAACTGCGCGGGCGGTGCGACGAACAACTCCTTCCGCAACACGGGCAAGGCGACGCTGCCCGCCGCGCGGTCCAGTTGGATCCGCTACGGCGGTGACGCGGGCACCCCGCCGGAGTTCGGCACCGGCTCGGAGTCGCCGATGGGCGGGGCGGTCTACCGCTACGACGCGGCGTCCACGTCGGCGACCAAGTTCCCGCAGAGCTTCGACGGGCACTTCCTCGCCGCCGAGTTCGGCCGCCGCTGGATCAAGGACATCGCGGTCAACACCGACGGCTCGCCCGGCACGATCCAGGCGTTCCCATGGACCGGCACGCAGATCATCGACACCGCGTTCGGCCGCAACGGCTCGCTCTACGTCCTCGACTACGGCACCGGCTACTTCAGCGGTGACGCGAACTCCGCCGTCTACCGCATCGACTACATCGGTGGCGGCAACCGCGCCCCGGTGGCGCGGGCGTCGGCCGGCCCGACGACCGGGCAGGCACCTCTGGCGGTGAACTTCTCGTCGGCGGGGTCGAGCGACCCCGAAGGCTCGGCACTGACCTACCGGTGGACCTTCGGCGACGGCACCACGAGCACCGCGGCCAACCCGTCGCACACCTTCGCCGCGAACGGCGTCTACACGGTCGAACTCACCGTCACCGACACGGCCGGGGCGACGGGTACCGCGAACGTGCAGATCACCGTCGGCAACACCGCGCCGACCGTGCGCCTCGATGTGCCGGTCAACGGCACGTCCTTCGCCTATGGCAACACCCTGCCCTTCCGGATCACGGTCTCCGATCCGGAGGACGGCGCGATCGACTGCGCCAAGGTGAAGCTCACCTACGGCATCGGCCACGACAGCCACGGCCACGTCGTCACCACCCGCACCGGCTGCACCGGGTCGATCACCATCCCGGTCGACGGCGAGCACGACGACGCCGCGAACGTCTTCGGGGCGTGGGACGCCGAGTACACCGACAACGGCGGGCTGACCACGCATGGCAAGGCGGTCACCCAGCCCCGGCACCGGCAGGCCGAGCACTACAGCGAGTCCGCAGGCATCGGCAAGTACGCGAAGCCGGAGGCCGAGGGTGGTTACACCGTCGGTGGAATCGAGAACGGCGACTGGATCTCGTTCACCCCGTACGCCCTCACCGGCGTCCCCGGCTTCACCGCCAAGGTGTCCTCCGCGGGCGCGGGCGGCACGCTGCAGGTCCGGGCGGGTTCCCCGACCGGCACCGTGCTGGGCTCGGCGACCGTGCCGGTCACGGGTGGCTGGAACGTGTTCACCACCGTGTCGGGATCGCTCGCGGGCGCACCGGCCGGGACCACCACGCTGTACCTGACCTTCGCGGGCGGGGCGGGCGCGCTGTTCGACGTCGACTCGTTCACCTTGGCCGCGGCCGGGCCTGTGCTCGGCGTCGGCGACAAGTGCGTCGACGTCGCGGGCGGAGCGACCGGCGACGGGACGAAGGTCCAGCTCTGGTCGTGCAACGGCACCGGCTCCCAGACCTGGGCACCGTCCGGCCAGACGTTCCGCGCGTTGGGCAAGTGCCTTGACGTGGCGGGCGCTGGGACGGCGAACCTCACGAAGGTCCAGCTGTGGATGTGCAACGGCACGGGCGCGCAGAACTGGACCGCCGGGGCCAACGGGTCGCTGGTGAACCCGAACTCCGGCAAGTGCCTTGATGCCACGGGCGGCAGTTCGGCCGACGGCACCCAACTGATCATCTACACCTGCACGGGCTCCGCGAACCAGAGGTGGACCACGCCATGACGACATCACGACGCACGACACTCGCCGCGGTGGCGGTCACCGTCGCCGCGATCACGACACCGACCCAGGCCCAGGCCGCCGACACCGCCTACGACGTCCTTGTCTTCAGCAAGACCGCCGGATTCCGGCACAGCTCGATCGGCGCTGGCATCCAGGCGGTCCAGAATCTCGGCGCGGCCAACAACTTCACCGTGACCGCTACCGAGGACGCGACGAAGTTCACCACGGCGAACCTGGCCCAGTACGAGGCGGTGGTGTTCCTCAGCACCACCGGTGACGTCCTCGACGCCACGCAGCAGGCGGCGTTCGAGAACTACATCAAGGCGGGCGGCGGTTACGTGGGTGTCCACGCCGCGGCCGACACCGAGTACAACTGGCCCTTCTACGGCGAGTTGGTCGGCGGGTACTTCGACTCCCACCCGGCGCAGCAGACCGCGACGGTCAAAGTGGAGGGTCGTGGCACGGTAGCGACCGCCCACCTTCCGGCGAACTGGTCCCGCTTCGACGAGTGGTACAACTACAAGACCAACCCTCGCTCGTCGGCGCGTGTGTTGGCGACCCTGGACGAGTCGAGCTACACCGGCGGCAACATGGGCGCCGACCACCCGCACGTGTGGTGCAAGAACTACCAGGGTGGGCGCTCGTTCTACTTGGGTGGCGGGCACACCGACGCCTCCTTCACCGAGTCGGACTTCACCAAGACGCTGCTGGGCGGGATCCGGTACGCCGGCGGCCGGGCGAAGATCGACTGCCGTCCGGAGACGGGGTACACGCCGCTGTTCAACGGCTCGACCACCGGTTGGTCGCAGGCTGGGCCGGGTTCGTTCACCAACACCGACGCCACATTGACCAGCACGGGCGGCATGGGTCTGTTCTGGTACAGCGGAAAGCAGTACACGTCGTACTCGCTAAAGCTGGATTGGAAGATGGCAGGCGACGACAACTCCGGTGTCTTCATCGGCTTCCCGCCGTCGTCGGACCCGTGGTCGGCGGTCAACAACGGCTACGAGATCCAGATCGATGCCACCGACGACGCGGCCCACACCACCGGCGCGGTCTACGGATTCAAGTCCGCGGACACCGCCGCCCGCGACGCCGCGCTGAACCCGGCGGGCGAGTGGAACGGCTACGAGATCCTGGTCGAGGGTGAGCGGGTCCGGATCTACCTGAACGGCGTGCTGGTGAACGACTTCACCAACGCCGACCCGGTGCGGTCGCTCGCGGGCCACATCGGTCTGCAGAACCACGGGACCGGCGATGACGTGTCCTTCAGGAATATCCGGATCAAGGAACTCGGCTCCGTTCCAGTGGGCACGACCGTCCAGGCCGAACAGTTCACCACGGCGAGCGGGGTCCAGGCGTTCACCAAAGCCGGTGCACACAATGGACAGACGCTCGGCTACATCGACGCGGGTGACTGGGCGGCGTACGCGGGGATGGACCTGACCGGGGCGAGCACCTTCAAAGCCCGGGTGGTCTCCGGCGGTGCGGGCGGCACGATCCAGGTGCGGGCCGACTCGGCGACCGGCGCGGTGCTGGGTTCGGTCGCGGTGCCCAACACCGGGGGCTGGACCACGTACGCCGATGTCCAGGGGACGCTGTCCGGAGTCCCGAGCGGAGTCCACACATTGCATCTGACCTTCACCGGGACGGGCGGCGGGCTCTTCGACGTCGACGACTTCAGCGTCGCGGCGCCCAGTGCAGGCTCGATCGTCGGCGTCGGCGGCAAGTGCGTCGACATCGCCGGTGCCGCGACCGCGGACGGGACCAAGGTCCAGCTGTGGACGTGCACCGGCGGGGCGGCCCAGAGCTGGGCGCGGTCCGGTCAGTCGTGGCGTGCGCTGGGCAAGTGCCTTGACGTGGCGGGTGCCGGAACGGCGAACCTCACCAAGGTCCAGCTGTGGACGTGCAACGGCTCGGGCGCGCAGAACTGGACCGCCGGGGCAAACGGGTCGCTGGTGAACCCGAACTCCGGCAAGTGTCTGGACGCCACCGGCGGCAGCTCCGCCGACGGCACCCAGTTGATCATCTACACCTGCTCGGGCGGCGCCAACCAGAGGTGGACCACCCCGCAGTAAGCCAGCGGCGGGACCCGGTGCGGCGCGCCCGGGTCCCGCTGCTTTCAATTCCAGTGTCAGTGCTGCTCAGTCCGTCAAGGCAGCGCGAGGTCGGCGGCCTGGGTGATCGTCGCGGCCAGTGGGCGGTCCCGGTCGAGCGGGGGAATGGCTGAGCGCAGCTCGGCCCACAGGCCGTCTTCGGTTGTGGCGCCTGACAGGTGGGTCAGCTGGGTCGTCGCCAGTAGGAGCGACCCGGCTATCCAGCGCAGTCTGGTCAGGATCTCCGCGACCGTGTTCGCGCCGTTGAGCGCCATCGGCGTGTGGTCCTGGTTCTCCAGGTTCGTCGGGATCGACGTCATCGAGGCCGGGTAGCCGAGCTGTCGGATCCGCGAAAGGTGCGACGACGCCGCGATCTGCACGCCTGCCAACCCGCTGTCCCCACCCGGATTCGGCGTCAGCAGCGGTGGGAGACCGCCGTTCGACGACGGGTCGACCAGCAGCGCGAGCTGCCGTTCCATCAGCAGCGCCACCTGGTGGGCGCACGACGCGTGCATGTCGCTGACCAGCCCGACCGGCGCCGCGTGGAAGTTGCCGCCGTGGTGCACAAGGCCGTCCGCGACAACAGGATTGTCCGTGCAGCCCTCGGCCTCGAGCGCCAGGAAGTCGCCCTGGGTGCGCAGCTGGTCCAGCACGGCGCCGAGAACCTGTGGGGCGCAACGCAACGAGTAGCGCTCTTGCAGCGACCTGCCTGCTGACCGCTGGTGCCCTACCGGCAGTTCGGCGCGGATGGACTCCGCTGCCTGGAGCTGGCCCGTCTGGTTGCGCACCCGATTGAGCGGTTCTCCGTAGGGCGAGGGGTCGGCGCCGAGCAGGGTGGTGATCCGGCCGGTGATCCGGGCGGCGAGACGGGTCAGGTCGAGGAGGGTCTGATGGTTGTGCATGGCCACCGCCAGGCAAGCGCTTGAGCCGTTGACGAAGGCCAAGGCGAGCCGGGCTTCCCAGACGACAGGCGACAACCCCAACCGGGACAACGACTCCGCCGCCGGGATCTGCTCCGATCCGGCCCAGGCGAGTTGCGAGGAGTCGCCCGATGCGGCCAGGGCGGCGTGGGCCAGCGGGACCAGGTCGCCGCTGGCGCTGAGGCTGCCGTCGCGTGGGACCACTGGGGTGAAGCCCGCGTTCCATTGGGCGGCAAGGTGTTGCCAGGCCGCCGGGTCGATGCCGGAGTGCCCCGCCGACATCCCGCGCAGCCGCAGCCAGCCCATCGTCCTGGTCACCCGCGCGGGCAGGGGCTCGCCCTGGCCGACGGCGAGGTGGCGGATCAGGCCAAGGCCCTGACGTCGTGGATCCGCGTCGGCCGGGTAGTCGACGAGCGGGCCGAAGCCGCGGGTCAGGCCGTACACCTCGCCGTCGTGGGCGGTCAGGACCTTGTGGCTGTCGGTCATCCGGGCGCGCTGGGCCGGGGTCGCGACGAGACGGCTTGTCCAGGCGCTTTCGTCCAACAGGTGGTTCATCGGCTCGGCAGCAGCTCCATGCGATGGACCAGCCTGGGTGCCGGATTGTCGCCTCGAACCTCGGCCAGCCGCGTGCGGATGTCTGCCGGGGTAAGGGTTTCGCTGGTGTAGTACAGGTCGTAGTGCTCACCGCGGATCTGGTCGACGACCGGAACACACTCGACCTCGACCTGGGCCGTGACGCGCACCAGGGACTCGATGGCGGACAGGTCACACCGCTTGCCGTTGACCTTGACCAGCCTGCCCGCGCGGCCGAGGTGCCGGAACGTGCGCGGCCCGGTCGGCGTGATCAAGTCGGGCATCAGCCAGGAACCTGGCGGTCGAGCCATGTCGTGGCGCCTGCCGATCCGGGGGCCGCGGACGTGCAGGCGGTCCGGGTCGGCGACCTGGTCGACGTCGGGCAGCAGGGTCCATTCCGTCTGGTGCCGCTCGACCGGGTCGATGCGACGGGTCGCGACCGCACCGGTCTCGGTGGATCCGAGCAGCTCGATGCCCGCGAGTCCGGGCAGGGCCGCCGCGACGTCGTAGCAGGACAGGGTCGTGCGGGCCGTGCTGTGGGTGGCCACGACCCGGCGTTCGGCGAGGGTGGGCAGGTGCCTGCGTAAGAGCGACCATGTCGAGGGCACACACACGATCAGAACGTCGGTCGCGAGCGTGGGCAGGGTCAGCGGGTCGTCCCAGGCCGGGACCACGTCGACACCCAGGAGGCGGGGGAGTTCCACGCCGAACAGGCGGCCGTAGAGGTGGTGCGGCGGGGCGAACGAGACGACCTGCTCGACCGTGCCGACCAGCTCGGCGAGTAAGTGGGTTTCGGCGGCCAGTTGGTCCTGCGTCCGGAACCAGGTCACCGGGTCGCCGGTTGTGCCCGATGTGGCGAACGGTACGTCGATGCTCATCGGGGGCCGCCCAGTACGGCGGCGTCCTCCAGCCGGTCGCCGACGAAGGTGAGCATCCGGTCGACCGAGCCGAACCAGTGCCGGACGTCGTCGGCGACCATGTCGACCTCGACGCCGAACTCCTCCTCGACGGCGGTGATGCACTCCATCGCGGTGAGGCTGTCGTAGCCGTCGCCGAGGGCGTCGCGGAGGTCGGCGTCGTCGGGGACGCCCGCGAAGCCCTCGCCGAGCCGGGTGGTGAGCACGGTGCGCAGCCGCGTCCGGAGCGATTCCTCGGTCATGGTGTCCCTTCCTTGGCGAGCAGGTCGGTGCGCCGCAGCGGACCGGCCGCGGCGACGTAGACCTCGCTCGGTGGTGTGGTGCGGAATTCGAGGTAGAAGAACGCCGTGCGCTCGGTCAGGCCGAGTGTCGCGGCGATGTGCGCGGCCAGTTCGGCCCGGAACGCCTCGTCGCGCTGGGGGCCGACGCAGACCGTCACCGACGCGTGGTGCAGTTCGCCCGCGGTGGCCGGCAGGGCGTCGACTGGCCAGCCGCCGGTGAAGACCAGGCTGTCGTCGGCGACCTCGAACCGGACGACGACGTGCCCCGCGGCGATGTCCCGCTCGGTCAGCCACCGGGTGATCCGCAGCGCGATGGCCCGGCGCCGTGACCCGGTCAGCGGCGCGGTGGCGATGGTGATCGTGGGCATGTTCGTCCTCAGGGCGGTGCTGGGCTCAGGACAGGGCGAGTGCGGGCAGGTCGGCGCGGGCACCGGCGACGCGGGCGGTCAGCAGGGTTCCGGCGCAGTCGGCCAGTGGCCCACCCGCGTCCGGGGCCAGCGGGGTCCACGCCGTGCCGCCGGAGCGGTCGACGCTGCGCAGGAACCGTCCGGCGTGCTCGGTGTCCACCGGCAGCCCCGCCCGGTCGGCGGCCAGCACCGACTCGAAGGTCGACAGCAGGTCCGGCAGCCGGTTGCCCTCGTTGGCGAACCCGCCGCCGCGCACCCGGTGCCGGTCGAGCAGGTCGGCCACCGCGACGTCCTCGCCCAGCGCGGACAGCACGCGTGCGGCTTGCAGGCCCGCGCGCAGCGTCGGTCCGGCGCCGGGGACGTTGCCGTGTCCCGCGCCCGCGGCGCAGGACCGTACGAACATGCCCAACCGGTTTGTGTCCACAGTGGACGCAGGGCTGACGTTGAGCAGGCGCATGATCTCCACCGCCGACGACGTGGAGACCATGTCGGACCCGCGGCCTTCCCATGAGCCGAAGCCGCCGTCCGGGTTCTGCAGGTCGCCGATCCAGCGGGCGATCTTGGCCCGCGCGGCCGGATCGTCGCCGAACGCGCCCGCGGCCAGCGCCCACAGCGTGCAGCGGACCTCGCTGCCGCGCCCTGGCATGTACATGATCCCGCCCTCGTTGGGCATCTGGCAGTGTTCGAGCCAGCGCCGCAGCTCCGTGCGGCGGCTCGCGTCGAGGTCGCCGGACAGCACTAGCGCGGACGTGGTGAGCGCGTCGGCGGCGGAGCCAGGTTCGCGGTAGGTGAAGCCGCCGCCCTGGCAGGCCAGCTCAGCCAGGCGCGCGG
>Ga0247823_10001490_pt1 | contig 19527 bp, 17 predicted proteins | sample 13C_PalmiticAcid_2_FD_192426 | JGI IMG/M metagenome (GOLD analysis project Ga0247823, IMG submission 192426) | Soil microbial communities from agricultural site in Penn Yan, New York, United States - 13C_PalmiticAcid_Day30 | ecosystem: Environmental > Terrestrial > Soil > Agricultural land... | reverse complement strand
GATGACGCCAAGAGCGCCTATCAGTTGCCCCAGAACGTCCACCATGACTCGCCTCGGCCACAGCCGATTCACCAGCCTTGACAGGGAGAGCAGGCCAGGAGGAAGCTGAGCCAGAACGAGAGCCGTTTCTCCCAAAGTCGACCACTCTTGGAAAACTGTCAAGTCCAATGTTGATCGGCACCACGGCACCGAGGTTGCTGTGCTCTCCAACTTTGGGGTTTTGCTTTCAAGGTTCTCCAATCACACAACAGCGTGGCACGCGGCTTGAGACGACCCAATTTAGCCAGCCGAATGGCGATTCCCCAGCCGTTTCCTGTGTGTTCTGTACCGTCAACGTGTAAAATCTGTACGGTCAAAGAGGTACGGATACCCTGCAGCCCTTCCCCAAGTTGACCAGGCTTGGCTCCTGATCCAACTAGTGCCCACTCCTCCCACAGTGCCGGAGGCTTGGTGTGTCTGGTGCCAGGCGCTGATCAGTGATCCCTGTCGTGGATTAAATATGTCCAGCATTTCTCCACGAATCAGGGGCCATCACACGGTCGACCGGCTCCTGCAACGACACCACTCGCTCGCAGCCAACCCGCCCGGCAGCGTGTGAGCGAGCAAGGTATGGTGCAGGCTCACTCATTCAAGAGGATCAAATAGTTTAGTGATGGCCTGCAGTGACATCCAATGCACGTGTCCGTTCCAAGTCCCCGGTAGCAAGGGCCCCCAACAGACGGACACCCTTTCTCGAAATTTGCCTGACGCCGAGATGCTCCCCGAGCCGAGAGCCACAGTCCTAGGCCGGGATCCGGCACTGCGCAAGTTCAACATCAACTGCTACGCGTTCCAGCAGGATGCCCTCATCTCATTCAATGGCTGGCAGTATTCCTCCTTCTACACTTTCCTCCAATCAGAATCATCCGATGCGACCTCGGAGCCTCTCTATGTCCACCTCGCCAGGAGACAGCTTCCCCAGGGGAAGTGGGAGGTGATGGTGCTCCGTGACTACCCGCAGACGACGGACGATGGACACAACACGGTCCAGATGGGCATCTGCCCGGGGGATGGCACCATCCATCTTTCCTACGACCATCACTGTGATGTGTGAGTACTTGATGGTCCAAACGCTCATCGAGGCGAGTTGGGAAACGAAACTGACCGTCTTCCAGCCTCAGATACCGCTACTCGGTCCGGCATCTCGCCACGAACCCCGACAAGTTTGAGTGGACGGCGGCGCTCTTCACGCCGACCCTGGACTATCTGCCGGGCCTCCCATCCACGCACCGCCATTTCGGATACGTGACGTACCCGCGGTTTGGGTTCCTCGGCGATGACATGTTCTGCTCCCTCCGGGACGGCAAGGCCGGGCTCGGCAACGACTACCTGTACATCTACCGCGGCAGCACGGGGCGGTTCGACTTCGTGGGCGCCCACCTGACGGGTGTGCAGAGCAACCCGTACGTGCACGGCTTAGACTGGCGCGACGGCAAGCTGCACGTCACCTGGGTGTACCGCGGGTTCGTGCACTACGAAGGCTGGGACGACCCCCTGGACACCAAGCACAAGCAACAGGCGGGGCCCAACGGGTCGGAGAACAACCACAACATCTGCTACGCGTACAGCGACGACAAGGGATACACGTGGAAGAACGAGGCAGGCAAGGCGGTTGCCGACCTGCGGAAGGGTGAGACGGTGGACAATGCCGCCGATGGGATCGTCGCGTTTGAAATCCCCCAGGGCTCGGGTCTCTCGAACCAGGAGGCGCAAGCAGTCGACCAACAGGGCGGCGTCCACGTGCTGAACAGGGATACACTCGACGGGGGAGAGTGCAGGATGTGGAAGCACTACTACCGGTCGCCAGATGGTGAGTGCCAGGACATTATCAGAAAGTACCTACATGTCAAGTCTAACAGGAGCCAGGCAACTGGACTCAACGTGCAATTCGGCCCGTCGCCGGCAACGCGCGCGGACGACTGGCGGTGAGCAAGACTGGCGATCTGTACATTGTCCTGCCGGACTTTGCCACGTCCGAGATGCGGATCGTGAAGGCGTCCAAGGCAAGCGGGTATGCCAGCTACGACGAGGTGTGGGCGGGCCACGGCCTGACGGGAGAGCCGCTGGTCGACTCGGCCCGGCTGGAACACGACAATGTCCTGTCGGTGCTGGTTCTCGCCGAGGAGAAGGCGGGTGCGGTAGGTTCTGGCGAGGGGGAGAGAAACGTGGTCGTGCTGGACTTCCAGCTGTGATGTGCCGGTGACCAGTGATGGATGCGTTGATTTGATTAACGGGTTGTGGAAACTCGGCGATGGCGTTTTCCGGAGACAGCAGACCCTTGTGTGGCACACGCCAAGGCCAAATTGTTTTTTGAAATTCCCATGACGGCGGAAACGCTGCGACGCATGCGTGCATGCACAGACAGCTGCTGCAGCCACAGCCGTCATGGTCTCGAATAACGCTCAGCGCGCGCAGTGCGTGGCTGAATGATTCCGGGGGTTTGGGAAATGGGATTTGTATGAGATTTCGGCCGTGGCTTTCGCGTCGGGGTTGGCGTTGCCACAAGAGACTCCAGGAGCAAATCAACCGGTGAGTTTGGGCGCGATCCAGAACAGGATCCAGAACCACGGGAGCTGCCAGTTCGCGCCGGCTTGGTGCTGGGTTCAGCTGGCCAAGGTGGGTGGGCTTGCTTCGTAAAGCCAATTTTCAGCTCGCCCGATTCACGCCCCAAGACCCGATTGGCTTGGGCGGGGCAACTCTAAAAATCAAGGACAGGACTCGACGAGCCGACAGCAAGGGCCGCAGCCAGACCATGCACCTGGCCCGTGCTTCGGTGAATGCCATGCAGGCCCTTTTTGCAGATTGGATTGCTGCTGCCAACCAAGATCAGGGCTCTGGAGAGGAAGGGTTAGGGTCCAGGGCAGCACTCGGCACTTTTCCGCGGTCGCTTTCAGCTGCACAGTGCCATGGATTTGCCGCATCACAAAACACAAAAAACACGACTGCCATGCCGGCTCAGGTCGGGTCCAACCGCAACCTGCCGACTCCCCACCCGGGCCCACCACCTCCCCCAGCTGCCGCATCATGTGGCGGCGGCTGGCTCGATCCTGCCAAGCGGCGCCATTTCACCATCGCACGCCCAGGCTAACCGGTTGCGGCAAGTTCGGTGATGGGCCCTGGTTTCGAGCCGCAGTCGTCGCCCATTCGCAACCGCGTTCTCCTCCTGCAGACAGTCGCGCAAGGCCAGCAAAAGCCCGCCAAAGCAGGGCGGCGCTGGGCCCGTCGTGCAACCGTCAGCCAGCCAGGGCCCTGCGAGCCATCCCCGTGCCATGCCACCACGAGTGGGGAACATACAAAGAAGACCATGGCACCATGGCCCAGCATTAGCAGTGCCACCATGTCTCTGTCTCTCTGGCATTCAGCTCCGCCCGTCTCTCTGGCAGTCCACATCCAGCGGTGGCCACTAGCCCCGACGCACTACTGGCTATGTGCCACTAGACCGCGATCGACGCTCCCAGGCTATCGGGCCCGCAACCCAACCAGGACATAAAGCTTTTAAGCTGCCGCTATCTCAGATGGCCGATCTTGCTCGGCATGGTCTCGATCCAGCCACCGCTCCGCTCCAGAACCACCCCCCCTACGCCCCGGTCCCTTCACTAGCCCAGTCCATCCACTGCTTCCCAACTGCCGACCGCCTCGGCCCTCGACGATCCAGGGCCAGGTTCACCAACGAGGAGCGGGAGAAGGTGCTGAGTGTCAGACGCCAAGGTGCCTGTCTGAGGTGTAGAATCCTCAAGATCCAGGTTTGTCTCAGCCTGCACCCAGCTCACTCACTGCGAAACCCCCTTGGCGGCTAACCTGTCTCTCCAGTGCTCTCTTGAAAACCCGTGCCAGCCCTGTCTGCAGTCCGCCGTCAAGGGCTCCGAGAGGAAAGTGCTCTCCTTTTGCTACTGCGTGCGCACGCGCTTTGCCGACGTCAACATCTTCGACTCGTCCTCGCGGGCAGAGGCCGCCGCAACCATGCAGACCGAGACGCTCATGCGGACCATGAGCACCCTGCTCGCCAGGATCGCCACCCCTGCCAAGTTCTCTCTCACGTCCAACCCGACGGCATTCAACAACACCATGCTCTCGTGGCTCACGGACCCCGGCTTCCACCTCCCCAACGGCAGCATTGTGGGTTTGTGCTGTTCCAGTCTTCTTGGGCTGGAGTTCCAGGAGGAAGCCGCCGCCGGTACGGACGGCCTGATCACCGACTTCCGTCGATTCCTCCTTGCCACATCCCTCGCCCACGCCGGCTGGCGCGACGGAGGCAACGCCCTCAAGGCCCTCGATCTCTGTGCCGCAGGGCAAATATCCGGCTGCAGCCTGATCAAACGCCTCGACCGGATTCTCACCCCACAGTTCCTTGCCCGCTGCGGCCGCGAGTCGTGTCAGGTGCTGTTTCTCCTCGTCTTGGGCGCCGTCTTGGGGGTGGGATATTCGTCGTCGCAGATGGAGCACCATTCGCCCGAGTTCCCGTCCGCCGAGATGCTCAGCCCGGAGTTTCAGCGGAGCCCGACGCTGTGGCTGGCCATGAAGGAGCATCTCTGCCAGATGCTGGCCCACCATCTGATTTTTGTGGGGTCCATGTTAGGGATCAAGCTGGATACCGGGCTGGAGCAGAGGATCATCGAAACGGCCGTGAGCAGGTGGAACAAGGCTGAGGAGTTTGTCTGGGCGGACGCGGTGGGCTTGGCGGGCTATCCAGTGCAGGCCTCTTTGGACCAGACCGCACTGTCCAGGTCCGTCAAGAACGAGGATGAGGACGAGGCATTCGAGGGCACGGGTCTGAAGCCTCCCCCTTGGCAGAAATTCAGCCCTCCTCCACCCCCGCCGCCACAGCTGGTCGCAATCCCTTGCCCAGAAGTCAGGCAATTTCAGGAGCAGACGACTGAGAGTTGGTCCGAGAATCCAAAATCATACCTTGCCATGTTCGACGAGCCGGAGAGCTTTGAATCCACTGGGCCACCAAGTCCCACGCAAGAAGCGCCTCGGTCAAGAACGATCCCTGAGCCGAAACGTCGAGGTACGAACCACACGCATATGTCTCTTTGATCAAGGATCAAGCCGGCTAACTAGACTGTGATGAATCCAGCCTCAGAACACACGCAGCGGCGAGAAGCAAAACGGCGATCAATATGGATAGTTCGGCCGTTCGACGACGGGCCCGAGCACGGCGTGATCAATGTGCACGCGCGGCTGCGCGGCGGCAGGAACATGGAGAGCCTGCGGGCTTTTGTATGACCAGAGTCTGCCCGCCATTCATGATGATATGACAAGATTATGTACACGAAATGAGAAGGGAGTTTGGGGTATCTAGTGAGAGCGACAAGGCCAGAACGGCCGCGTCTAGAGTTTTTGAGTCAAGCCGAAGTAATACAATTGCAACAGAGATTCCAATAACAAAGAATCCCGACTCCTCTCTATCTGACAAACTGTTCAGGGCGATCTTTGTTCCAGTGCTGACCACAGCATCCGGCGTCAACCACGTCAAGATAACTTTAGCAAACTTCTGTTCCTAGTTCCAACTGGGAACGATCCGAACCATCAACGCTCCGAGCAAAGTGTCAAATTACCCGGATGGCATGACGCTCAAAGGCAGAGCTGCTTGGCAGACCCGGAGCAGGGCAATATGAGTGATTTAGCCGACTCATACCAGCTATTAAGATAAACTCTAATGTCCATGGATCGGTAATCAGCGTCAATCAGAAGAATGAGCCGTGGCTACAGTTCCCATTGAATATTGTCTTCCGCGTTCCGAGGAACCCTGACCATGACAGCACACATTTTGATCAAAAGAACCAAAGGATAATGTCCCTAAAAATAATCATGCATAACAGAGGCCTTATAGGACCGCATCTTTTAGAATCCAGGAACCTCGGCTGGTTCCGTCCGCATGTCTTCCCGGGAGTTTGGGCGACAGGCACTCATCTGGGGCGGGCATACCCCTGACCCGATATCAGGTCCCGAACAGATGCTCCCCTCGCGTCTTGCCAGATGGGAAGCGGACGTCACATTCTAATTCCCCTGGACGCGCAACTTTCTGTAAAGAACCGTAACGCCGATGATAGCAAGGAGGGGCCGGTATAAAGCGGCCAGCAATAGCCAAGCCGTCGTTGCCATTGTTGCTCCGTCGGTTCGACTTCAAGGTTTGTTCCCCTTTGCCAGATTCCCAGGACCAGGAATCGAACAATGTGGACAAAGAAGCCATCGTTCCTGCTGGCCGTGGTGGCCGCCACAACTGCGCTTGCAGGGCCCAACTGCCCGCCGCTAGGCCCTGTCTACGAGAAGCCGAACAACTTCAACACGAGTTCAGCCATCCAAGCGGCTATCGCAAATCTCACGGCAACCTTCACGGCCTGGGACCAAAATAACTCGTCCGCCATCCGCGCCAACACGACGAGCTACAGCATCGAGGTCTTCAGCACGAGCAAGGAACACCCCGTCGTCTTTGAGTGGCACCACACGGCGGCGTCGCTCGAGGCCGCGGCCACCAACACGTCGGGCGTCAGAAAGACGGACGCCAACGCGGTGTATCGGCTGGGCAGTCTCACCAAGATCTTCACCGTCTACACGTGGCTTGCGCAGGACGGCGACGCCAAGTGGAACGAGCCGATCACCAAGTATGTGCCGGAACTGGCGGCGGCCGCGGAGAGGGCGCGGAGCGATCCCGTGGCGAACGTGGCCTGGGATGAGGTGACGATTGGGTCTCTGGCTGGGCAGCTGTCAGGGGCAATTCGGGACTGTAAGTTTTGTCGGCGAGCGAAACTGTTTGGTGAGCCAGGGGGCTGATTGGCCGTGCTAGATGGGTTGATGGGCGAGATGACGCAGGAGTTCAACCAGACCGAGGCGGTCGGTCTGGGGTTCCCGCCGCTGAACAACTCGGATCCGTTGCTGCCGCAGTGTGGGCAGTGGCCGCAGTGCAACAGGACTGGTATGTTGAGGAGGACTCGAGGCAGGACGGATGAGATCAAAGGCTAAACTTTGACAGAATTCTTCAACGGCCTTCTCCGGGCACCCCCCTCGTTTGCCCCTTTCACAACTCCAGCGTACACCAACACGGGCTACCAGATCTTGGCTTATGCTCTCGAGGGCATCAAGGGCAAGAGTTTCCAGACGATGATGGAGGAGAGCGTGCTGCGCCCCTTGGGCCTGAACCATACGTACTACAGGAATGCTCCTGCCAACGAGGGCATTATCCCCGGCACCCCGAAGGACGCGGAATGGACGTACCAGCTAGGCGACGAGAACCCGTAAGTAGTGTTTATTTTTCTTCTTTCTTTTAAACAACAAAAAGAAATCTACACTCCGCCCCTTGGGTCAACCAAGATAGGTACTCACGCATTATCCTCCCTAGCGCCGGCAACATGTACTCCTCCGTGGCCGACATCTCGGCCCTCGGCCGCTCCATCATGCGCTCCGACCTCCTCTCCCCCGTACTCACCCGCCGCTGGCTCAAGCCGGCCTCCATGTCCTCGGAGCTGATTGCCGGCGTGGGCTACCCCTGGGGCGTGCGGCGCGTGACGGTGCCCTACGCCAACGGCAAGCGCGTCGTCGACGCCTTCAACAAAGCCGGGCGTATCGGGTACTACGCCTCCCTGCTCGTGCTCCTGCCGGACTACGACGTCGGATTCTCAGTGCTGATCGCAGGCGACGACATCCCCGGCAACACCAATTTCAACCTGGCGGACATCCTGGGCGCGCAGCTGGTGCCCGCGCTGGAGGCGGCGGCGCGGGAGCAGGCCGAGGCCACGTTCTCCGGGGACTACGTGGACGAGGCCGGGAGGTCGTGGCTGCGGCTGACGACGCAGGCGGACCGGCCCGGGCTCGGGGTCGAGAACTGGGTGAGCAACATGACCGATATGCAGACCATCGCGGTGGTGATGCAGGGCGGGTACGCGCCCGTCGCGCCGAGCGTCCGGCTGTACCCCACGGGGCTGGAGACGGTGCGCGCGGACGGGAGCAGGAAGGTGGCGTTCAAGGCCGTGTTTGAGGACCTGAACCTGCCGGCGCGGACGGGGGCCATGTTCTCGACGGACTGCGGGACGTGGGTGTCGTTTACCGGGGTCACGTACGGGACGCTGCCGCTGGACCAGTTTGTGTTTGAGGTCGACGCGAGGGGGAGTGTGCTGAGCATTGAGAGTCTGGGGCTGAGATCGGTAATGAAGAGGCGGAGATAGCGGCAAAGAGTCTTGGTACCTTACTTATTGCTTTCCATGTCTTGAATGTCAATATGGATGTTGTATTTATACGGGTGTGTGTGGTGGAAGCTGTTCAGGGGCACGCACGCAATTTTACATGTTTGTGCAGATGCTCTGTCTGCACTTGCCCGTCACAAAACACATTCACATTTTAACTTGATTCAAACCGTGATGGTCTTAGTGGTCTTAGTTTGTAGAATTTAATTCCAGAACGCCGCTGTCTATACGCTCCAATATACCTTGTGGTATGTCCGTCTCTTTTCTATGACTTTCTACCTGTGTCAAGTGTCTTGTACCACAACACAATATACCTTCTAATGACAACCAACTCCTAACACTGTCCAACAACCAGTCTTGACCACCGGGAAGTGACTCCCCGCTAGTTCATCGACTCAACAGCTTCTTGATCTATGGTTGGGAGGGGTCGCAGGCGAGGAAGGAGCAGCAACAGGCGCAGCTTCATCGTCGCCGACAGTGCTCGGGGGTCGAGAAAACCCTCTCCATGCATACTCTAACTCCGTCATCGCAAATTTGAGCTCGGCAATGGTGTCATAGATTTCCCCCGTATCGGCCATCTTGCCAGCTTCCTGAGCGGCGGTCGCGTTCTTGGCCTGTGTGATAACCTGGCGCAGCCCCGAGGTGATGGCGAGCTTGTTCTCGGTCATGGTTTTGTTGCCGCCCTCGAGCGTGGTAAAGGTCTCGCTGAGACGGTTCACCTCGGCCAGCAGGGGCTCCTGAAACCTCGTCATAAGGTGGACGTGCGAAGCATGCAGCTCCGCAACGCGCGTGCGAACCGAGCGGAGATCGGTGATGTGGGGGTCTTCCCGGGTGGGCTTGGGGTGCACATACTTGTCGATCAAGCTGGCGACGGAGCCGAGGTCCAGGGGGGGCTCGGGTTCGTCGTTGACCTTGATCTGGTCCAGACGGCGCCCGCTCCAGTTGCAGACCCAGAAAGTTAGCAGAGCCCAAAGCTTGATGAGGCTGTGGAAGTAGGCAAAAGCGAGGTACGCTGGAAACAGAGGAATGTCTTGGGGATGACGGCGGAAGTAGTCAAACACCTTGACAATCTTGGTAAACAGAATCCAACATACCAGGCCTGCCAGAGCGAGCTGGGAGGTGTGAGCCGAGAACTGGGTGAAACGGGTGGAGTGAGTGAAGAGGTAGACGAGGAGGGGATCGACGACAGCTGCAAAGTTGGTCAGCGACGTCAGATAGACGGCGTAGACGCAGTACGGTTGGGACGTCCAAACGGAGCGGTCTGTGATCAGACTGCAGAGGTTGGATCTCCACGTCGTCCGCGCCCAACGCCGGCACTGCGCGAGGTACTTGGTAGCAACCGGCTTCTCGACGCCCAGAGTGGTCTCGATCACGGCATCCTCGGTGTACTGGATCTTGATCTTCCAGCCGTGGCTCACAGCGAAGCGCGTGTTGTAGTTGTCGTCGTCCGGGTTCAGGGGCCCAACCATGCCGAAAAAGCACCTTTCGTTGGTGTAGCCGGGGAGGAAGTCGGGGTGCTCCAAAATCTCGGTGCGGATCGCACAGGTCCGGCCAGAAACGACAAAGACACCGCCGTCGACCGTGTTGGTGGCGCGGATCTCAAAGTTGTGCCGGCAGAGATAGGTTGCCCCGATCATGTTCCAGAAACGGCGATAGAGATTCAGGCCCTCCTCGCGGCGGACTCGCTTGTTGGTGCCGACCAGACCGACGCTCGGGTCCTCAAAGGCTGGGAGCATTGACTCGAGGAACTTTGGCCCCCAGAAGACATGGTCATCGAGCAGAACCGCGATGCGCGTCTTGACATGTGATACAGCAAGGGCCACCTGGGCCCTCTTGCTAGCAACCTGCGTCTTGTCGAGGACGAACTGGATCGACGGGTACATTTCCTCAATCTCGCGGACGTACGGAACCGTCTTGTCGTAAAGCTCGTCGCCTGCCGTCACAATGACAATCCTGGCCGGTCCATTCTCCGCACAAGACTTGACAGTGTCTCGGAAGGTCCCACGCTCCGGATCGACAGTGGGTATGATTGCCGTGACATCCCGGGATGGCAAGTAAGTGGGATTGCTTGCCTTGGGCGAGGGCGAGTAGCACCAGAACGCGACCAGGTTGATGATGAACCGAAGATAGCGCCAAGTGAAGAGGGCGAGGAACCAGAAGAGATGAGAATCGTCAGAAGCGAGCCGTGTGAGGACGAGCCGATAATGGGTAACGATGAGGGTCGCCATAATTCCCACATTCAACATAGCAGCCGTAACTCTATCAAACGACGATCTGCAGGGAGGCGCCATTGCCATAGGCAATGATCGTGTATGTTGTGTGGAGGTGTTTGTAAGGGTTTGCGGTCCTGCAGTGTCGGCAACGGAAACTTCGTCGCCCGCAATGTACCAGAGAGGAGCAAAGGCGGCGTGGAAGATGTTTCTCCAAGCTTGAGAGGTAGCTCATTGCGATTTTCTCTGTTTAAGTAGTAGGTTCAACTCGGAGAACAAAACTACATCCACAGATTGTGTAGTATTGTTAACCAGGAACGAGACTCGATGAAGTTGGGGTCCCCAATGAAAGCAGTTCCTTTTCGGCATATCAATTCCAGCATAATGCCATTGTCGACATCGTATTCTCTATCCCAACGAGTTCTCATTTTGACCAATCCATGTTTCGGCCATTGTTGCTCTGATTCAAGTACCAGCGGGCTGTTCGAGCGCACCCGTCTTTGTCTCGGGCCCTGTTCTTCCCTTGGGTACACCAAGCGATGGCGCAGGACAATCAGTCAGACCACAATGATGGCGGCCAAAACAGAACAGGCTCAACCGCACAGGTTGAAACACTGAGTACGTGACGTGCAATGAGCATGTGCCGTTTTCCTTTGGCGCTCTGGCTCTCCTCCGAAATTCGGCCCCACTCGAACTCGGACCGCCGAGTGGATCCCGCAATGCCCGGCCGAAGCAATCACAGTCGACCGTCTGAACTGCCGGGTTTCGAAACGCTCACAAATTTACAAAACTCATGTTGTGGTCACTGAAAGAAACGACCCGCTGCTGGTTCATGCCTCTATGGTATCTTCTAGGTAACGCCTGGATCCGTCCGCTGGGGTGATACACAAACGCCGGCTCCCATGCTAAACGACCAACAAAGGGAATGGAGACTGAGAAAGGACTCAGAGGCAGTACGGGGCTACCTCCGTACGGGCGCCTGCACCTTGTACTGGACTCTCCTAAAGGTCATGCGCACGGCTCCCGGGTCATGCGTCTGGGTCTTAGGGTTGTACCACCCCAAGACGTCCACCACGACCCAAGCCTTGGGGGTTTCCAACTCGACGAGGCCCGAAAGAAAAATGCTGCCACGAGCCGGGTCAGGCCTCAGGTTGTTCCGCTCCCGAGCATATGCTTCGGTAAACTTCTTCCACGGCTCGGACACGGTGTTGGCCAAGGAGGCTCTCAACTCCTCGGTCCGCTTTTTCAGCTCCTCGGCCCTCCTCTTCTGCCCGGGCGTGTCCTGTTCGCTCTCGCCGGCAGCCGGGTGCTCCGACCCACCCAGGGCCTTGTCGCGCGGAGGTGAAGGAACGGGCGGCGAGGCCCCGGTCGATGCAGACATGGAGCCTGGATCGTTGACCTCCTCGGGGCGCCGGGTGGTTCCTTGCCGGATCCGCTCGAGCGTCTTTTGGATTTCGGGGTTATGGGACGACGGGAGGGGAGACGGGAATCCCGGGTTCGCCCGCAAGTGGGCGCTCTCGGGGTCCTCGGGACCATATCCAAAGTGCCGTGCAACCTGGCCGACGTGGTCCTTTACGATGGCCCTGCCGAACGCCCAGAAGCCCAGCGCGACCGGCTTTGGCCACAAAACGTGCGACAAGATCTTGGCGGTCCATGGGTCGCAAGGCATGCTTGTCCACTCCAACGCTTCATTCGTGATCAATATGCTGCCAACCGCGTCAGAAACCGTGTTCACCCGCTATTTCACTGGGTGGCAATTGGAACATACCCGGACCGCTCGTACACCGGGGGTGCTCGGTAAGGGTAATCGAGATCCATCCAATATCTCCTGATATTCACAGCGTGCCCAAACCTTTGGGTAAAGATGGGATTTTTCATGGCAGCCTGCAGTACGAGGTTCGCCATGTGGTCTCGACGGCGCGTCAGCGATGAGTGGGATGTGGGCGGCAGAAGGGGGAGTAGCCTACCTCGCATCTGTTTCTGAAACGCCTTGTCCCTGGATATCCTCACGAACTCCTTCCATTCTGGGTCGTCCAACGTGTAGGGTTCGGGCTCGTGTTGTACTGTGGTCAGGGGAAAGGGAATGAACCGTGGCTCCTCGTCCTCCTCGTCGTCGTCGGCTGTCTCAGAAACAGGGCCCGGTCGAATGGCCCACATGAGAAACTGGAAGGCCAAGGCGCCTTTGACCACAGTACCCCTGTATTGCGTGCAGTCAGAAACCACCCGAGCAGAGACGAGGGGAACGCATGAGCGGCTGGTCTCCTTACAAGAAGCGGGTCATGGATTTGGCCTTCCTGATCTTGACTCGCTGGACAAGCACAGTCTGACTGCCCGACACGCGGGATGTTATCCTCGCGGACCCCAAGAGCGTCTGCATAGAGCGGTATAGACGCGACATGGCGCAGAGCGGGGGCACGCCAACCCGGCGGCCAAGGGGCGAAGGCGAGAGCGGACGGAGGGGGGATCGGATCGGTGCGAGGGAAACCTTCGGAGCCGCCAACGTGGGGTGTCGAGTTGGTAGAGGCAAGTCGTTTGTGTGAGATGTCACCGGAACAAAGCACACCGTAAATTCGGGGCTCTCGAGGGCTGGCGTGGAGCTTGTTGGCGGTTGAGGTTAAAGTTTGGATCGTGGTCGGCGGGTGCTGCCGAGGCGCAAGGCGTCGAGATGGACGTTCATTCGATTCGATTCGACCCTTGTCGCGACTTGGCCCCGAAATCCGATTCGGGCCATCTTTCAACCTGGGGTCTGGTGGGGCTGATGCGCACGGACCGCAGTATCCCACGCCTGTGAGCTGTGCCGTGTGCAAGGGTCCATGCAGTGCTGTGAGCGAGCAGTGAGCACTGCCAACAATCCAACGATCCACAGCCATCAGCCTGGACCTCGACCTCGATCTCGACCCCAACCAACCACCACCATCCCGTCGCCTTTGAGTCGGAACCCAGTCTCAACCGATCAAACCACCACACCATGAGGCTCATTGCCGGCATAACCACCGCCGCCCTGTCTGGGCTTGCTGCTGCGGCAACCCAGCAGAGCGCCGACGTCTTCGTGTTCCAGTCGTCGTCATTGCACAGCTCCCCCGAACCACCGAGCATCCCCAAAGAAGTCGCCCGTCACATCCTGCTTCAAAGGGCAAGCGCACCTCCAAGCTTGCGTTGCATAACCATGTTCCGGGATGCTAACAGCCCTCGCAGATATCGAGGCAACGATACGGCAGTGACCTGCGCGACATCCCCAGCTCCATCAGCACCGACGCCGCCGTTGCCCACATCGCGAGGTTCGGCAAGAGCCCGGCGCCCCTCTTTACGCAGTCCGAGAAGACGGATGCCTCACAACTCGTCATTCTCATTGAGGGCGCCGGAGCCGATGACTCCAGCCGGTTGCGGAAGAAGTTGGGCCAGCATGCCGCCTTCACAGTCTCGGACCCTCCCTCGGCAACGGCCAACAACAACCTGATGTCGCTGTTCCGGAGCATGGGTGTTGCGTCGTCGAAGCAATGCGAGTTGTCGTCGGTGATCAACCCATTCGAGGCGGACTGCTGGACCTGTCCCTCATCAGTTGTCAAATACGATCTCCGAGCGGTTAGAGCCCCGCGCGCCCAGGCACGACCAAAAGCAAAGCTTGCTGACACACCTCCCACACAGGCTCCTAAGACGCTCGACTCTCTGTTCGACAACCTCTCCCGGCTGGAGAACTTTGTCAAGGACGGCGATCTCGAGGTCCTCCTCGCCGTGCTCCCCGAGCCAAGCCGGACCTCCAAGCTCAACCACTGGAGCGCCGCCGCGGCCGGAGCCTCGGACCTCCGCCGGCGCCGCGACGCCGAGACCGTCATCTCGGACCAAGAGGACGGCACCACTCGCCCGCCGACCCTCAAGCCCGCCGCCGCAGGACCCGGCCCCAGCACCACCAACGCCGCGCGCCGCGGCAAGCCCATCCCGCAGTGCTTCGCCTCGGCCAACAGCTGCATGACGCAGACCAACGAGTGCTCGGGCCACGGCGAGTGCGTCAACAAGTACAGCAGCGGCAGCGGCAACGCGACCGCGTCGGCCGGCGCGAGCTGCTTCGTGTGCGCGTGCAAGGCGACCGTCGTCGAGCGCGGCGACGGCGCCCCCACCAAGGGCCGCAAGACGGTGCACTGGGGCGGCAACATGTGCCAGAAGCAGGACATCAGCGTGCCCTTCTGGTTGATTGCGGGTTTCACTGTGACCATCATCGGGGCTGTGTCGTTTGCCATTGGGCTGCTGTTCAGTGTCGGCGAGGAGCAGCTGCCGGGGGTCATTGGTGCGGGCGTGAGCAGGTCTAAGTAGCCTGGTGGTGATGGGGGGAGAACTGAAGGATTGGATTGTGTTTGTTAAGGGGGGCTCTCACGGTGTATCATATTCCTGGCGTCGGGACGGCAGATGGGTGTGGATTCATTTTTCTAGACAGTCAAGCATACAATGTACTTGGTTATGATTCATCTCCGATGGATTGTGGTGACCGGGGTCGGTCCTCTTCATGTTGTACAACCTAACAAGGCCATGATCAGGCCATATCCTCGACATCATCCCGCCTTGTTGGCGTCGCGCCAAAGCTCTCGAGTCCCCGCTCCGCCGGGAAATCGCCCGCAAGCCCTGGAGGCAGTGGCCTCAGCGGCGACTGGCCCACCATCTTTGTGACATCCCCTACATTTCCGCCCGCGTTCGCCACAACTTCCTGGTACTTGGCGCCGGCCTGGTTCAGAATCTCCTGCACCTCCCTCTCCCGCGCGAGGATCTCCTCCTTCTCCTTCTCGAGCCCGCCGATCGTGGCCCGCTTCCGTGTCACTTCGTCCTCCAGCCCCTGGACGATCTCGCGCATCCGCTGCAGCACCTCGTTCAGCTTCGGCAGCGGCTTCATGCGCGGGATGGCATCCGGCCCCGTGGCGCCGTCCATATCAACGTCGGGCTCGTGCCGGTGCAGCCCGTCCATGCCCGCGCGCCGCTGCGCAGCCTCGTACGCGGCCCGCCGCTCGGCCTCGCTGTCGTCGCTCTCCGCGTCGGACCCGACCTCGGCCGCCTTGATCAGCTCCGCCATCTCCTGCCTGTGGCGCCGCGCCGCTTCCCGTTCGGCCTTTTTGCCGAGCGCCAGCCCGCCGTCCGAGACGAACTCGTCGTACCCTTCGCCGAGGTCCTCGTCCTCGGCGATGAGGCGGGACTCTTTCTTCTTCTTGGGGAAGTTGACCGTCACCCGGCCGCCTTGCCCCGCGGCTCGGTCTTCGTCGGATTCGTCGTCGAGCGAGATGAACTCGGCTTCCTTGGCGAGCCGCGCCCGGCGCTCCTTGCGCTCGCGGATCTCGGCTTCGGTGAGAATGTGGGCGCCTGCGGGCGCGCCGGGCTGGGGCGCTGCCACCGCTGTGGATTGCACGACCAACGCGCCCTCCAGCTCGGACTGGTCCAGCTCCATCTCGTCGTCGTCGTGTATCTGCAAGGAAGCCAGGTTTTGCGGCGTGTTGGGAGTTGAGCTTTGCAGCTCCTCGAGGTATTCCCTGTTGTATTTAGGCCCCTCCTCTTGGCCGCCAAATCGCATTGGGAGGCTGTTCGCGAGGTTCTGGAGGGATGCTGTCCTACGCAACGCATTGTTCTCGAGTAGGCGTTGGCCGAGGGGCTTCTTGGGAGTGAAGGGCTTGTTGACCGCTTCCCCTGTTGTCGCGTCGTCGTCGCCGCCTGCAGCGGTTTCGCCTGGGCCGAACGAGAGACGGGTCGAGGCGGGGCGCTTCTTCACCTTGGTCGAGCCGGACCGTCCCAGTGCCGGACGGACCACGACTGGTGCGCTGGATCCATCGTCATCGTCATCGCCGTGTAATGTCGCAGGGGGTGCTGAAGTCGATCCTGTTTCGCTCTCGCCGTCGTCGTTGAGGTGGATGCTCTTGCGCAAGGCGGAGGATTTGGCGGGCTTTTTGCGGCCAAACTTGATGCGCCCTGGGGGCGCTGGTTCTGCCGGCAGCGCATCAGCTTGCTCGCTCTTTGTCGGTCCGGTCATCAGCAACGGAGGGCTCTTTTGAGGTGATCGGCCAGTGGTGGTCTGAGACTTACGGTCGCTTTGCTCCTCCCCGCCACTGTTGGGCGCGGGTGTTAGATCCTCGCCGTCATCGTCGAAGCTCTGGATAATGCGCGGTTTCCGTTTAGCGCCAAAGGAGCTCATCGTGAAGGATAATGGAAAAAGAGGCGATCGATGAGTTTTCGGAGTGAAGCGAGCGCGTTCTTCGATTCGGCGTTTTGGAACTGGCCGACAAGGTGCTGGTCTTATCTTATCAGATCAGCACGTGACATCATTCCAGCATCTTTCAGCAAGGTCGACCGCGCCTGGCCGCATCCACCTGCATCGAGACCGTCGCCTACATTTGCCCAGAACCCGGCCCGCGACGCACAATCACGACAAGATGGCGCCCGCGCAACCAGAGCTCAAGAAGGTTTGTTGGATTTTATCTCAACCCCCATCCATCTTCTTCAACACGAAGCTGACGCACGATTGTAGTACCTCGACAAGCGGCTGTTTGTGCAGCTCAACGGGAGCCGCAAGGTCATTGGCGTCCTCCGCGGTTACGATGTACGCGCCAGCTCCGAGTGGACGAATTGCGGCAGCTGACAGCTGGTGGATATAGGTCTTCCTGAACATTGTGCTCGACGACGCCGTCGAGGAGAAGGACAACGGCGAAAAGGCCAAGCTCGGCATGGTGGTCATCCGCGGCAACTCGGTCGTCATGCTCGAGGCGCTGGAGAGGATTGGCGGTGACGAGCGCGGTGGTCGTTAAGCTCGGGTTGTCGTCCGCGATTTCCAGACAGGCGGCGTGGGATGGAAAGGGGTCAACAACGTCCGTCCTGATGTTACGATTTTCTGCTGGGGTATGGTGGGATCATGCTCTTGGGGGTTTGGCGTTCAAGCTCGGCGCGAGACAAAATGGGCCGAGGAGGGAAGGATCAAACAGGACAGTTCTATCGGCGCAAAGATACCCATCATCGAAACGCTACCTACCCTCCGCCTGCTGCGCCTTCTCGACGTATCCGTCCATCATCCTGCCGCCGTAGGCCTCGACCCAGCCTCGGATGCCGCCGACCATCACGAGGGACTCCAGGTCGCCACCGACCTCCTGCACATAGTCCTGCAACCACGCAGCGCAGCGCGGGCCTCGGCCAAGAGATGAGCCTGAGGCGGGATGAGTCCGCTCTTGTCAGCTGGACAATCTATGGCCAGATAGTACGAGGAAGCTGGGGTTCCCTCACCACAATAGAAGATGACCTTCTTGATGCCGGCCTGTCTGCAAAGCTGGTACAAGATTTTTCGTGATGGATAAAAGCTGTGAGCTGGCAGGTTCATGGCCCCGCGCACCGTGCCTCCTGTGCAGTCGCTTCGTCGGGCATCCACGATGAGGAAGTCGCGCGGTTTTGCTGGAATCGACTCATGCTCTTGGAGAAGCCGAAAGACAGATGCCGGCTCGACCTGGGCTGCAACTGATCTCGGCTCTGGGAAATCTGTCCACCACGGCGTGCCATCTTCTCTCCGGGCCATTTTCAGGCAATGCTCGTGCGCGTGCCCATGGCCGTGCTTGTGGGCGTGGTCGTAGACTACCATGTTGGGCTCGCCTTTTTTTCACTGTAGTCACGGCGTAGTTTGGGATGATCTCACACCTGTGTCTGGTCAAATTCCATGTGATTGAAAATGATCTCTATCGGGGCGTGAAGTGCCCAGCATCGGTATTCACCCTCACGCCAGTATTTCAAACCAGTTCTTTGGAACATTAACCTGCATGAACCAAGGCACTACAGGGCATTGATCCGCCTTGTTAATTCAATCTGTTTAAATCGCGTGGAACCAGATTGCAGCGGAGGGGCAATTACGGCCCTGAGCAGCGCTATCACATCATTCCTCGTTGGGTTCGAATTAACCGCATGCTCCCAGCCATGAATGTCCGCTTTACCCGGTGGTCATCCATGTTGACTGTATTGTACCCCCTTATCTCAAGTTCAAAACATGGTGGGATCGTCTTTCAAACCAGCGCAGGTAACTGATATTCGATCAAACTTCTGGGAACTTGGTTTCCGTGTATGCTTCAGGAACCTTGTGTCTATGTCGCCCCTGGGTCACTGGGGAGATTCACCCTCGTTTTGTGTCCACGCAATTCTGAAATCATCGGTCAACCCCTCGAAAACACTCCAAGTCTGCAAGCCTCATTGCTCAGTCCTCATAATAAGCCTCTTCGTACTCCTCCTCGTACTCCTCCCTCGCCTCTTCGAGCTCCTCGCGGTCGCTACTGCTCGCCGACGAGCTGGCAGCAGCCTCGAGCGCCTCCTCGTAGTCGTCACGGGCCTCCCGGAGCGACTCGCGGTCGCTGCTGTCAATCTCCTCGCCGTAGGCGTTGTGGGTGGGGATGACGCCCGGCGGCGGGTCCTGGGGAGTGTCGTTGTAGTAGTAGTTGTTGGTCTCGTACACAATGGGCGCCGGCGCGGGAGCCGGGGCGTAGGCGTACGAAGCGGCGGGCGCCGCAGCGTAGGCGGCGTGGCTGCTGCTGCTGTGGTGCCCGTGGCGCTCGTCGTCCGAGGAGTCCTCGGCTGTGGGGATGGTAAGTCAACGAATTTGAGTAGGTTGGGATGTGGAGGGGACCCACTGAGTTCGTGAGCGATCACGGCGCCGGCGACAGCACCAACGGCCAAGCCGCCGGCGGCACCGAGCAGCATGCCGCTGCTGCTCTTCTTGTCCTTCTTCTCCTTCTTGTGGTCGCCGCGGTCTTCGCCGTGGCCGCCTGACTGCTGGTATCCCTCATAGCCACCACCATAAGGATGGCTGCCTTGACTGGGATAGCCACCTGGGGCGGAGCCGTGTCCGCGGGCGTCGTCTCCCGTGTGGGCACGGGAGTGGTCGTAGCCGGGAGCTTCCCACTGTGAGCGACCCGTGGCCTCCTCTACGTCTGAAGCGCGTGTTAGTTTATCGTGGTTCAACTTGGGCCCATCATGGCTCCGGTGAGCGTCTTACAATACCAGCGTTGGTGGTTGTCATCCCAACGCGGGGTCCATCCGGAAGGGATCGGAGGCTTGTCCGACGGCGGGGTGTAAGGCGGCGGCGGGCGGGGGCCGGCCTCGGG
>Ga0247823_10001489_pt1 | contig 19543 bp, 20 predicted proteins | sample 13C_PalmiticAcid_2_FD_192426 | JGI IMG/M metagenome (GOLD analysis project Ga0247823, IMG submission 192426) | Soil microbial communities from agricultural site in Penn Yan, New York, United States - 13C_PalmiticAcid_Day30 | ecosystem: Environmental > Terrestrial > Soil > Agricultural land... | reverse complement strand
GGATCAGCCTGCTCAAGCTGGCGATGGGTCTCGGAAACGGGGAGTGCGCGGATCTCCGCGCGGATCGCCGGATCGATCTCCGGCACTGGCGCGATGCCATCGAGCAGGGTGCGGATGTACATGCCGGTGCCGCCCGCCAGGATCGGCAGACTGCCGCGCTCGTGCGCCGCGGCGATCTCGGCCTTCGCTTCCTCGGCCCAGCGCGCGGCGGAATAGTCCTCGGTCCCCGCGACATGCCCGAACAGCCGGTGCGGCGCCTGTGCTTCCTCCGCTGCGGAGGGCCGAGCGCTCAGCACGCGCAGCTCGGCATAGACCTGCGCCGAATCCGCGTTGATCACCGTCCCGCCGGTGCGGCGCGCGAGCGCAATCGCCAAAGCGGACTTGCCGCTGGCGGTCGGGCCTGCAATGAGCGCGACCTTCGGCCGGGCAGGAGGGTTCATGTTTGTCGCCACTTTGATTGCTGACGGCGGAGTTGACGGCGGTTTCCTATCGGAAATTGCGCATCAGTTCGACATAGACTCTGCGGCAGGCAAGCTAAGCGCACCTATCGCGGTGATCGATGACGGCTATGCGGGCGACTTCTTCTTCTCGCCGTCGGATGGCTTCGACGTGAGCCAGTGCTCCGCGCTCGCCGAAGCGATCCGCGAGCGGGCCGGGGCCATCGCGAAGGGCGGATATGGCCGCGAGCTCAAGCTCGATGTCGTCGTCCAGCCCGCCAAGGACCGCCGCAAGCGCCTGATCGTTGCCGATATGGACTCCACCATGATCACCGTCGAGTGCATCGACGAGCTGGCCGACTATGCCGGCATCAAGCCGCAGATCGCCGAAGTGACCGAAGCGGCGATGCGCGGCGAGCTCGATTTCGCCGAGGCGCTCGATGCGCGCGTGGCGCTGCTCAAGGGACTCGGTGCCGACGCGATCGACCGCTGCCTCGCCGAGCGCGTCCAGCTGATGCCCGGCGCACGCACGCTGGTGCAGACGATGAAGGCGAATGGCGCGACCGCGATCCTCGTATCGGGCGGCTTCACCCGCTTTGCCGAGCCGGTGGGCGCGCAGATCGGCTTCGATCGCGTAATCGCCAACGAACTCTTGATCGAGAACGATGCGCTGACCGGCGCGGTGACCAAGCCGATCGTCGATTCCACGACCAAGGAAACGACGTTGCTCGGCGCCATGGCGGAACTCGGCCTCGACACGAGCGCGACGCTGGCGGTGGGCGATGGCGCCAACGATCTCGCGATGATCAGAAAGGCGGGCCTCGGCGTCGCCTATCACGCCAAGCCGATCGTCGCCGCCGCCGCGGGCGCGCGGATCGACTATAATGACCTGACGGCGTTGCTCTACGCACAGGGCATCCCGCGCGCCGAGTGGGTCGCCTGACGGCCTAGTTGCGGACTGGCACGCAGGAGCCGATGCCGCGGCAGGCGCCGCTTGCCTCGGCGTTCGAGGCGAAGGGCCCCACCAGCACGCGGGTGAGCTTGCCCGCCTTCACATAGGAGATCTGTCGCCCCGGGAAGCGGCCGCTCATCTGTGCGCCGAGTCGTCGGGCATTGCCGGGATCGCCGAACGCACCGAGTTGGAGTTTCCAGCCGCCGTCGCGCACGGCTGCGGGCCGGGCCGGAGCAGGCTGCGGCGCGGGCGCGGTCTGCCGCGGCACAGGGCGCACGATGGGCGGGGCAGGGCGCGTCTCCACGGTCTGGGGCGGACGATCCTGCGGCCTGACAGGAATGTCGGTTCGGGCGACCGGGTTGCCGGGCCGCGGAGCCGGCGGAGGCAGCGCCACCGCAACCTGCGGCCGTCCGGCGTCGCGTTCATATTGCCGGGCCAATTCCAGCCCCTTTTGACGGTCGGCGAGCGCGATATGCCGGTCCATCTGCGCCTGCGCGCTGGATGCCTGCTGCATCCCCTGCGCGGCGGCGCGGACGGTCAGCGCGTAGGCGCGCACCCAGTCGCGCTCCACGCCGTCGCCGTTGAAGTACATGGTGCCGAGGACATATTGCGCCCGCTGCTCGCCGCGGCTCGCGGCCTTTTGCAGCCATTCGGCGGCCTGCGCGCGCTTGTTGTTCTCGAACAGGGTCAGGCCGTAACTTTCCTCGGCCTGCGGATGCCCCTGCAGCGCTGCCTTGCGATACCATTCCTCGGCCATGGCAAGGTCGACGGGAACGCCGCGGCCAAGCTTGTAGGCCTGGCCGAGATTGAATTGCGCGTCGGCATCGCCCTTGGCGGCCGGGCCGCGCCATTCGGCCAGCGCCTTCTTATAGTCGCCACGCTGCCATGCATCGACGCCCGTCTTGACGTCAGCCAGCGCCGGAGCGCCGGGCAGCGCCGCAGCCGCGAGCAAGATCGCCCATGAAATCTTACGCATACCGCTAGTCCCCGGTTACATCGGCACCGACTGGATAATGCCAGTTAACCAACATCTGGCCAAGCAATGCTTGCACAAGCGTTAAATGCCACCGGAATAGTTCTGTCAGAATGAAGAAGGTGTCGCTGTCGCGCCATTAACCGCTTCTTAGTTTCCCACTGGCATCCCAGCGTTGGGCAACCGGGATTTTCAGAGGGGTAGATGCGCGTACTCGCGATGGCATCACAAAAGGGCGGATCGGGTAAGACCACGCTCAGCGGGCACCTTGCGGTGCAGGCGCAGCGCGCGGGCCATGGCCCGGTCGTGCTGATCGACATCGACCCCCAGGGCTCGCTGTCGGACTGGTGGAACGAGCGCGAGACGGATTTTCCCGCCTTCGCGCAGACCACCGTCGCCCGGCTCGCCGCGGATCTCGAAGTCCTGCGCCAGCAAGGCTTCCGCCTCGCGGTGATCGACACGCCTCCCGCCATCACCATGGCGATCCAGAGCGTGATCCAGGTCGCCGAACTGATCGTCATTCCCACCCGACCGTCGCCGCACGATCTGCGCGCCGTTGGCGCCACGGTCGACCTGTGCGATCGCGCGGGCAAGCCGCTGCTGTTCGTGGTCAACGCCGCGACACCCAAGGCCAAGATCACCAGCGAAGCCGCAGTTGCGCTGTCGCAGCACGGCACCGTCGCCCCGGTGACGCTGCATCAGCGCACCGATTTCGCCTCGTCGATGATCGACGGCCGGACGGTCATGGAGATCGATCCCAACGGCAAGTCCTCGCTCGAGGTCACTGCCCTGTGGTCGTATATCAACGACCGTCTCGAAAAGAATTTCCGCCGCACCGTGTTCACTGCGCCCGCCGCGACCCATGTCGCGTTCACGGGACGCCCGCAGGGTGGCTTCGGCCGCCGGGTGGTGAGCTGATGTTCGGCTCCGCCAAACCCGCCGCTTCGCTTTCCTCGGGTCTGCTGGCCCGCAAGGGGCAGGCCCGTCCCGCGATGCGCCCGCAGGGGTTCGTCGGACTCAACCCCGGCACCTCGCTCGACGATCTCGGCTGGAACGACATGGGGTTCGAGGGCTTCGAGTCCGCGCAGCCCATGACGCACGAGATGCCGCCGGTGCTTGCACAGCGCAACGCGCTGGTCGAGGAGTTCGCGCCGCAGCCGCAGCCGGCTCCACCGGTGCAGGCGCAGCCGCTTCCCGAGCCTGAACCCGTTGTGCAGCCCGAGCCGGTTGCGCAGGCGGCGCCCGCTCCGGCGATGGACAGCGCGGCGCCCGCATCTGAAGCGCCCGCACCGCGCCCCGTTTCGACCGCAACCGCCGCCCGTATCGGCCGCGAAGTGGCGTCGAAGAAGGGCAAGGCCGCCTTCACGCTGCGCCTCGATACCGAACGCCATCTCAAACTGCGTCTCGCTTCCGCGCTCTCGGGCCGTTCGGCCCAGCTGCTCGTGACCGAGGCGCTGGACGCGTTTCTCGATACATTGCCCGAAGTTGCGGCGCTGGCTGGCCAGCTCCCGACGGGCAAGGCTCGCTAACCCGGGGGATTGGAGCCATGAACGCACGTCGTTTTCTCACCATCGGGGTTTCCGCCCTGGTCCTTGGTGCGCCGGTCGTCGGCGGTCCGTCGCTGATCGGCGGCCTCGCCGTCGCCAGCGATGCCGTGGCGCAGGACGCGAAGCGGGCCGCGAAGGAAGCACAGGCCGCGCGCAAGGCGCTCAAGGGCGACAATCCGCAAAAGGCCGTGACCCATGCCGAAGCGGCGGTCGCGTTCGATCCGAAGAACGGTGAGTATCGCCAGCTTCTGGGCGAGACCTATCTGCGCGCCGGACGCTTCGTCTCGGCCGCGCAGGCGCTCAACGAGGCGCTGTCGCTGGATCCGGCGAACGGCCGTACCGCGCTCAACCTTGCGCTCGCACAGATCGCCGTCGGCGAATGGAGCACCGCGCGCCAGACGCTCGAAACCCATGCCGGCAGCATTCCTGCCAGCGATCGCGGTCTTGCCATCGCGCTGGCCGGTGATCCGGCGACTGCGGTCACGCTGCTGACCGATGCCGCGCGCCAGCCGGGCGCCGACGCCAAGACGCGCCAGAACCTCGCGCTCAGCTTCGCGCTGGCGGGCCAGTGGCAGCAGGCGCGCGCGGTTGCGGGCGTCGATCTTTCGCCCGACAAGCTCGATGCGCGGCTGATGCAATGGGCGAGCTTCTCGCGTCCGCAGAACGCCTATGATCAGGTCGCCTCGCTGCTGGGCGTGACGCCCGCCGCCGATCGCGGCCAGCCCGAGCAACTCGCGCTCGCCCGTTCGATGACCACCGCGGTCGCCGCGCAGCAGGTCGCCGATCCGGTCGAGAACTATATGCCCGATACGGGCGTCGCGACGGCTTCGGCCGCCGCTGCATCGCCCGCGACTGCCGTCGATACCGCGATGACCGGTGCTGAGATCGCGCCCGCGATCACCGCGCCTAGCGGTACGCAGATCGTGTTCGGCCCGCGCCAGGAAGTCGTTCAGGCGATCCCGGCACGTGCGGTCAGGTCAGCGGTGGCTCCCGCGGCTCCGGCGGTGGCAAGGGTCGAGGTTGGCGCACGCAAGCCGCTTGCGATTGCGGTCAAGGCGCCGGTCGATGAATTCAAGGCCGGCAAGGGCAGCTGGTTCGTCCAGCTCGGCGCCTATGACAATGCGGGCATCGCGCAGGACGCCTGGGGTCGTGCGGTGCGCCGTACCCCGGCGCTCAAGGGCATGACGCCGTCGAGCGCCAGCGTTTCGACCCGTGCGGGCAGCTTCCAGCGGCTCGCCGTCGGCGGTTTCGACCGTGCGGGTGCTGATACGCTGTGCCGCAAGGTGCGTGCGGGCGGCGGCAATTGCTTCGTCCGCTCGGGCTCCGGCGACAAGACGGCGAGCTGGGCCAAGCCGGCCCGGACGCAGGTTGCTTCGCGCTAAGGCTGCGCTTCAACGAAAAGGGGGAAAGGCCGGGTCGTACCCGGCCTTTTTTCGTTTCAGGCGATTTCGGCGCCACCCTTGAACAGGCGGGTCGCCTTGCCCTGAACGGGCAGGCCGTCGAACGGGGTATTGCCCGCCTTGCCAGCCATCCGATCCGAGCTGATCTGCCAAGGCGCGCCGGGATCGATCAGGACCAGGTCGGCAGGCATGCCCGGCGCCAGCGTTCCGGCTTCGATCCCAAGCAGTTTCGCCGGATTGCTCGCAACCAGTGCGAACAGGCGGCCGAGCGGGATGCTGTCGTCACGAACAAGGCCAAGGCCCAGCGTCAGGAGCGTTTCGGCGCCCGCCATGCCGGGGGTCGCGTCGGCGAAGGGGAGGCGCTTCTCTTCCGGCCCGCGGGGATCGTGGCTCGAGCAGAGGATGTCGATCGTCCCGTCCGCCAGCGCAGCGAGAGCCGCGCGCCGGTCGCTCTCGTCGCGCAGCGGCGGGGAAAGGCGGGCGAAGGTTCGGAAATCGGTGACGTTGATGTCCGATAGCAGCAGATGCGCCGGCGTGATCCCACAGGTGACGGGCAGGCCGCGATCCTTGGCGCGGCGGATCAGGTCGAAGCCCCCTCCTGTTGTCACCTGACGGAAGTGGATCGATGCGCCGGTCTGTTCGACCAGCATCAGGTCGCGCGCGATCGCCAGCGCCTCGGCAACCGCCGGGGCGGAGGGCAAGCCGAGCCGGGTTGCGGTCTCGCCCTCGGTCGCGACCGCCTGGCCCGCGAGCCCGCTATCCTCGGCATGCGCGATGACCGTGAGGCCGCAGTCGCGCGCATAGGCGAGCACGCGGCGCATCACGCCCGAATCGGCGATCCAGCGCCGTCCGGTCGATACCGCGCGCGCACCGGCCTCGGCATTGATCGCGAATTCGGCGAGGTCGGTTCCCTCCAGACCACGGGTCGCGGCGGCGATCGGGTGAACCCATAGCTCGGGCTTGCCCATATCGGCGGCGCGCTGGACGATGCCGGGGCCGTCGAGCACCGGCGACTGATCGGGCATCAGCCCGATGCGCGCGATACCGCCTGCGCGGCACGCGGCCTTGTCCATCGCAAAGGCGCCAAGGTCGATCAGGGCAGGGGCGAGCAGCCTGCCGCCGCAATCGATCACCTGCGCGCCGTCGGGCGCATCGGCGGCGATCTCGTAATTGGCGACGTAGAGGTCGCCGTCGCGCTCACCGCCCTCCGGGCAGACCAGCCGGGCGTTCTTGAAGATCAGGTTCATGCCCAGCCCTCCACGCCGCGCGCTCGGCGCGTGAGCACGTCAAGGCACGCCATGCGTACCGCCACGCCCATCTCGACCTGCTCGGTGATTGCCGAGCGGCCCGGCATGTCGGCGACCGACGAGTCGATCTCGACCCCGCGGTTCATCGGGCCGGGGTGCATCACCAGCGCGTCGGGCTTGGCACGCTTCAGCCGTTCCTCGCTGAGGCCGTAATTGAGGTGATATTCGCGCGTCGAAGGGATGTAGGCCCCCGACATGCGCTCGTTCTGGAGGCGGAGCATCATCACCACGTCCGCGCCCTCCAGCGCCGCATCGAAGTCGGTGTAGGGCGTGACGCCCATCTTCTCGATCGCCGTGGGCATCAGCGTCGAGGGCGCGACCACGCGCACCTCGGCCGCCAGCGCGGTGAGCGCCAGGATGTTCGAGCGCGCCACACGGCTGTGCAGGATGTCGCCGCAGATCACCACGCGCTGGTGCGCGATGCTGCCGCGGCGGCGGCGGATCGTCAGCGCGTCGAGCAGCGCTTGCGTGGGATGTTCATGGCTGCCGTCACCCGCGTTGAGGACCGGGCAATCGACCTTGTCGGCGATCAGCTGCACCGCGCCCGAGCTCATGTGCCGGATCACGATCACATCGGCGCGCATCGCGTTGAGCGTCATCGCGGTGTCGATCAGCGTCTCGCCCTTCTTCACGCTCGACTGCGCGGCGTGCATGTTGACGACGTCCGCGCCCAGCCGTTTTCCCGCGATCTCGAACGAGAGGAGCGTGCGGGTCGAATTCTCGAAAAAGGCATTGATCTGGGTGAGGCCGTCGAGCCGGTGGTCGCTCTTGGCGCGGCTGCGATTGGCTTCGATCCATTGTTCGGCCTCGTCGAGGAGGAACAATATCTCGTGCGGCTGAAGCCCGGAAATGCCCGTCAGGTGCGCGTGCGGAAACACGGCGCGCCCCTGAATCTGGGCGCCGGGGCGATGATCGATCGGCGGTTGCATTAAACCCTGCGGTTAGCGGGCATGGGCGGGGGGTGCAAGCCGCTTGACCGATCGTTTCGGTTTCGAGACGCTGACGGGCAATGAAGACCTATCTTGCGAACCTGCGGCGTCACCTGACCAGCCTCCATCGCTTCTCCGGGCGCGAGACGGTGGACCAGTTCTGGGCATGGGCCGGAACGGTGCTGTTTGCGCTGATGGTGAGCTTCAGCGTCGCCGGACGATTTGCCTTGAGCGACTGGTTCGCGGGCGTCGAACGGATTGCGCGCGAAAATCCCGAGCTCGTCACCCGTTCGGTCGGCCCGGGTCATTATTCGGTGAGGGTCGAGGGGCATCACCCGGAACTGGTTCCGGCTTTGCTCCCGTTCATAACCCTTGCCGCTGCATTTGGCGTGATTGTGATCCTGCTCCTTGGTGCCGCACTGACGCGCCGTCTCCATGACAGCGGACGAACCGGGTTCTGGGCACTGCTGCCAATTCCGTTCCTGCTGGGTGGGCTCTGGTTGATGCCTCAGCTGTTCGGGAGCCGCGGTGCGGCCCCCGATATGCAGCTGCTCTTCCTGCTGTTCGTCAACAACGTCGTCTATCTCGCGACGATCGCGCTGCTCGTGTTCTTCACGACGAAGAGCGGGACGCCCGGCCCCAACCGCTACGGTCCGCAGCCGGCCTAGTTGCCCGGCTGCGTCGCCGGGCGCGGCGCCGGACGGGCAGGGGCGGCGAGCGCCTTGTCGTACCAGCGGCCAAGGTCGGCATGCATCTTCGCCAGCTCGTCGGGGTTCAGGTACACCATGTGCCCCGCCTCATAGTAAGTGAAGTCGATGTTCCGCTGCAGCCCCTCGTCCAGCAGCATGTGCGAGGCATCGAACTCCGCGCCGAAGAAGGGCGTCGCAAAGTCGTAATAGCCGTTGACGAACATCACCTTGAGATAGGGGTTGGTGCGCATCGTCCAGGCAAGATCCAGCCCGGTATTGGGCGTGGTCTGCGGCTGCGTCGTATTGGGCGCGCGGTGGTTCCAGTCCCAGTTGAACCCCGGTCCGCGCGCGGTCATGCGATAGGTGAGGTCGGTCTTGAAGCCGAGCACGCGCGTCGCATAATCCTGAAACGTCGCGACGAAGGCCCCGGAGATCGCGGTCGAGGACGGATCGTCGCCCGGGCTGTCCGCATTCGCGTCGGTCATGTTGAGCGTGTAGCGTGAATCGAGACGCCCCGCGGCCAGCCGCCGGTCGCGCATCAGCTCGGTCTGGAAGTGCGACAGGTCGATGCGCAGGTCGGCGCGCAGGATGAAGGACTCGCTGAGGCCGATATAGCCGGCCATCTGCTTCGCAACCGCCTGCTTCTCCTCCGCCGGGATGTTCGATCCCTTGGCGAGCGCCGCGGCATAGGCGCCGGTGGTGAAGCCGCGCACCTCGTCGAGGAAGGTGCGCAGGTCCGCCGGGCGGTTCTGCAGGCGGTTATGATACCAGGCGGTGGCCGCCATCGTCGGAAGCAGCGTCAGGTAGTTCTGGTCGTAACCCGACTGGCGCACGCCATAGTTCATGATGGTCGAGAACTGGACCATGCCGTTGAGGCTGACGCCCGCCTGCTCCAGCTTCGCTGCGACCACCGGGTTGCGCAACGTGCCATAGCTCTCGCCGAACAGGATCTTGGGGCTGCGCCAGCGGTTGTTCTTGGTGATGTAGCGGGTGATCGCCCGCGCAAAGCCTTCCGCGTCCTGATCGACGCCCCAGAAGTCCTTGCCGCTCTTCTCGCCCAGCGGCCGCGACCAGCCCGCGCCGATCATGTCGATGAAGACGAGGTCGCTCTTGTCGATCAGCGAATAGGGGTTCGGCCCGAAGCCATAAGGGGCGGGGCGGATATATTCGGGGTTGGCGGTGGTCACGCGTACCGGCGCGAAGCTGCCCATATGCAGCCAGATGGTCGGCGAGCCCGGGCCGCCATTGTAGAAGAAGGTGACCGGGCGGTCCGCGCCGCCGCCATCCCTCGTATAGGCGGTGTAGAAATAGCTCGCCGAGGGTTTTGCCTCGTCGTCGCGGATCGTGAGCGTGCCCGCGGTCGCGGTATAGGCGATGCGCTGTCCGCCCACCGTCACGCTGCCCTTGCTTACGGCGCTCTGCTCCTCGACCGGCGCACGTACCTGCGCGGCTTCGGCCTCCGCCTTGGCGTCCTTCGGCGCGGCGGGCTTGTCCTGCGCAAACGCGACCGGTGTCAAAGCGGGAAGGGCAAGGAACGTGGCGGCGAGAAGCAACTGGCGCATGAAGGACCCCCGAGTCTGTAAAGTTGCGCGACGCTGCCCGTTCCGGCGCGCCAGTGCAACATTGTAACCTCGGAAACCGCTCAGCCGGTGGCGAGCGCGTCGATCGCCCCTTGCAGGATGTAGTTGGCGGCGAGCTTGTCCACGCGCTCGGCACGCTTGGCGCGCGACAGATCCTCGGCGATCATCTGCCGCTCGACTGCTGCGGTCGACCAGCGTTCGTCCCACAGCAGCACGGGCAGGCCCAGATCCTCGACATTGCGGGCAAAGGCGCGAGTGGACTGGGTGCGCGGGCTGTCGGTCCCGTCGAGGTTGAGAGGCAGGCCGATCACCAGCCCCTTGACCTGCTGCTCGGCGATCAGCGCCGCCAGCGCTGCCTTGTCGAGGGTGAACTTGGTCCGCTTGACGAGTAGCGCGGGACTCGCGAACGACCAGCCCGCATCGCAAAGGGCCGTGCCGATGGTCTTGGTGCCGACGTCCAGCCCGAGCAGCCGCCCGCCCTGCGGCAGCGCCTCGCGAAAGGCGTCGCGATCGGTGGTGATCATCCGAACGCGCTCTGCGCGATCAGGTCCGCCACGCGCTGCTTGCGGAACGCGCCCAGCCGCCGCTCGGCGTCGGCACGGACATTCGCCCAGAACAGCGAATAGTCGAACACATGATAGTTGTTGCCGGGCAGCACATATTGCCCGCCGATCCCCTCGGGCGGGTTGCCGATCGTCAGCACGCCGCGGCCGTCGCATCGTGCCGGGACCACCCCCTTCTGGAGCACCGCGCTCGAGAAATCTGCCGAGGGGATGAGCGTGCCAAGATTGGCCTTCGCTTCGGCGTTCTTGCCCGGCGTGCCTGTGATCGGGTTGGTGCAGATCATCGGCGTTCCTGCGCGTTTCTCGCCGGTGAAGCCATTCGAGGCATCGAAGGTGTCGAGCAGCAGCGAGGGATCGGCCGGCTCCGCGAAGCTCTGCCACGACAGGATACAGCCGGTCTGGTCGGCCGCGGTGCATTCGGCAAGGCCGAGCCGCGGCAAGTCCGCCGTCTTCGACACCGGCCAGCCGACGACATAGGCGGCGACTACGCGCTTCGCGATCGGCTTGCCTGCGATGCGGTCATGCAACAGCCGCGTCAGATGGAGCGCGCCCTGGCTATGCCCGGCAAGGATGATCGGGCGGTCGCCCGCCTCAGCCAGGAACTGGTCGAACGCCGCCGAAACGTCGCGATAGGCGAGGTCGAGCGCCTGCTGTGCATCTTCCTTGCTGGTCAGGAAGGCACCGAAGGTCGCCTGACGATAGCGCGGTGCCCACACCGCGCCCGCGCCGTTGAATGCACTGGCCTGCCCGCGCAGGAACAGGGTGGCGCGGTCATTCGCTTCCATGTCCTCCAGCGGCGCATTCCAGTGCGCGCGGTTCATGTAGGAGGTCGGGTGGATGAAGAAGACGGCGGCCACGGGTTCCTTTGCGGCCGCATAGCCTTGGGGTGTCCACAACGCGGGATTGCCGACCTTGTCCGGGCGCGCCAGCCACATTTCGGCACGCTTGTAGCTGTCGACGGGGAGCGCGGCGTGCGATTCGAATTGCGCACCCGGTACCATCGCCAGCCGCAACATCTGGGCGCTCCAGACCCGGTAAGCAAACACTGCTGCAATCGCGAGCACGATCAACACCGCCACAATATAGAGGAACTTGCGCGCCACTCAGGGCTCCCATTGTGCATTGCAGCATAACACGCTGCCGGGCAATCGCGTTCCGTTGCGCGATGGTTGCGAAGGATGCAACCTTGATGACTCAGGACGGGGAGGGCAGGCGCATGGCGATTCGTATCGAGGATCAGGACGAGCGCTGGCCGCTCCTACCCGTGATATTGGCCGGCCTTGGGCTTGCCACCGGGCTTGTCGCGCACTGGATCATCGGTTCGGCCCATCAGCCGCAGATCAGCGCAATCCGTCTCGCGCTGCTCAGCTTCGTCAGCGTCTCGGCGCTGGTGTTCGCCTTTGTCGTGATCCGCGACGATGTCCGCCGCTCGCTCGTCTTTGCGCTTGGTTGCGGCGCGGTCGCTGCACTGATCCTCTATTTCAACGGCGCGACATCGGGCTGGAGCAGCACCGAGAAATGGCGCGTGTTCAGCCTCGCGCTCGCCATCGGCATCGCCGCGCCGCTGTTCCAGGCAGGGCGCGAATCGGGCTTCCGGCCGATTTCCTACCCCGCTGCCTACGACCATGCCTGGACCAACGCGATCCTGTGGTGCCTCGGCTGGGCGTTCGTCGGGGTGACGATGTTGCTGAGCTTCCTGCTGGCGGCGCTGTTCCAGCTGATCAAGATCGAGTTCCTCGGCGACCTTCTCCAGAAGGAATGGTTCTGGCGGCCGCTGATCGGTCTCGCCTTCGGTCTCGGCCTTGCGCTGCTCCGCGAGCATAGCCGGATCGTCTCGCTGCTTCAGAATGTTGCCATGCTGGTGCTGGGCGTGCTTGCGCCGGTGCTGGCGATCGGGCTTGGCCTGTTCCTGCTGTTCCTGCCCTTCACCGGGCTTCAGCCCCTGTGGGATGCGACCAAGTCGACGACGCCGATCCTGCTTGGCTGTGTCGTCGGGGCGCTGCTGCTGGTCAATGCGGTGATCGGCAACGGCGCGGATGATGCGCCCCGAAATCGCGTGCTGCGCTGGGCGGCGCTGGTGCTGGTGGTGGTGATCCTGCCGCTCGCCGGCATCGCCGCGGTCGCCACGGGATTGCGCATCGGCCAGTACGGCTTCACGCCCGAGCGGCTTTGGGCACTGACCTTCGTCATCCTCGCGAGCGTGGTCGCGGTCGCCTATCTCGTCAGCGTGATCCGGGGCCGGGGAAGCTGGGCCGATAGGGTCCGCCCCGCCAACCTCAACCTCGCGATCATCACCTGCGCAGCCGCATTGCTGCTCGCGACCCCGATCTTGAGCTTCAACACGATTTCCACCCGCGATCAGGTCGCTCGGCTCGAATCGGGGCGGGTGACGCCGGAAAGGTTCGACTGGCGCGCGCTGGCGTTCGACTTCGGCCAGCCGGGTAGGGAAGCGCTAAGCCGGCTCGCAGGTTCAAAGAATATGGCGATTCGAACCAAGGCGGCGGCTGCCGCGACGGCAGAACAGCCGTATGAATTGGCGGACGGCAGCGATTGGGGGGAGCGCGTCGCGGCTGTCGACGCGCGGGTGCGCGCGCTGCCCGTTGGCGCTGTTATTCCACCCGAATTGCGCAAGCGAATGACACTGAACCCATTCTGCCGCCATGAGACCTGCACGCTCGCCTTCTTCGATCGAGAGGCCATAGTTCTGAAGGATACTTGTTTTCCGACCGTAGAGGAGGATCCAGCTTATCCGGTCTGGGATCGTGAATATTGCGGCCCTGTCGGGCGCTATCTGCTGGTCGGCGGCAATTGGATCGAGGCGCAGCCTGGCGATCGGATGCCCAAGGACGAACAGGCCAGGGCGGCGAGGGTGACCGGCTACCGGGCCGGGCAGGTCGAGATCCGCAAGGTCGAGCGGCGGCAAGTGTTTGTCGGTGGACAGCCCGTGGGCAACGCATTCGAATAACCGCGCTTGATGCAATGGGGGCGTCGCTGCTAGGCGCGCCCTCATGTCCGTAGATACCGCAACCGTGAAGAAGGTCGCGAGCCTCGCGCGCATCGCGATCGACGATGCCGCTGCCGAGCGCCTCGTGCCCGAGCTCAACAACATCCTCGGCTGGATCGAGCAGCTGGGCGAGGTCGATACCTCGTCCGTCGAGCCGATGACCGCCGTCATCCCCAACACGCTTCGCTTGCGCGACGACGTCGTCACCGATGGCGGCATCCGCGACGAGGTGCTCGCCAATGCGCCGCTCGCCGAGCATGGCTTCTTCACCGTGCCGAAGGTGATCGAATAATGACCGATGTCACCACCCTTGGCGTCGCCGCGATCCGCGACGGCGTCCGCTCGGGCGACTTCTCCGCGGTCGAGGTCGCCGATGCCTTCGTCGCCAAGGTGAGCGCCGCCAAGCAGCTCAACGCCTTCATCGTCGAGACCCCCGATCACGCGATCGCCGCTGCCAAGGCTGCCGATGCCGCGCGGGCGGCGGGCGAGACGCTGAAGCCGCTCGCCGGCGTGCCGATCGGCATGAAGGACCTGTTCTGCACCAAGGGCGTGCAGACCACCGCCGCCAGCCATATGCTGGAGGGGTTCAAGCCGGTCTATGAATCGACCGTCTCCCAGAAGCTGTGGGACGCGGGCGCTGGCATGCTCGGCAAGCTCAATCTCGACCAGTTCGCGATGGGCTCGTCGAACGAGACCAGCTATTTCGGCAACGTCATCTCGCCCTGGCGGCGCAAGGATGGCGGCAACGCCGCGCTCGCGCCGGGCGGCAGCTCGGGCGGCTCGTCCTCGGCGATCGCAGCGCGGCTCGTGCCCGCCGCGACCGGTACCGACACCGGCGGCTCGATCCGTCAGCCTGCCGCCTTCACCGGCATCAGCGGTATCAAGCCGACCTATGGCCGCTGCTCGCGCTGGGGCGTCGTCGCCTTCGCCTCGTCGCTCGATCAGGCCGGGCCGATGGCGCGCGACGTGCGCGACTGCGCGATCATGCTTGAGGCGATGGCGGGTTTCGACGTCAAGGACGCGACCTCGCTGAAGCTCGACGTGCCCAATTGGGAGGCGGCCCTCTCGGCCGATCTGCGCGGCAAGAAGGTCGGTATTCCCAAGGAATATCGCGTCGACGGCATGCCGGGCGAGATCGAAGCGCTGTGGCAGCAGGGCATCGACTGGCTCAAGGAAGCAGGCGCCGAGATCGTCGAGGTCTCGCTGCCCCACACTAAATACGCCCTGCCGGCCTATTACATCATCGCTCCGGCAGAGGCTTCGTCGAACCTCGCCCGCTATGACGGCGTGCGCTACGGCCAGCGCGACCTGCCCGATGGCGCGAACCTGCAGGAAATGTATGCCGCAACCCGCGCCGCGGGCTTTGGCCCGGAAGTGCAGCGCCGCATCCTGATCGGCACCTATGTGCTCTCGGCCGGCTTCTACGACGCCTATTACACGCAGGCGCAGAAGGTCCGCACGCTGATCGCGCAGGATTTCGAGAAGGCATGGACGCAGTGCGACCTGCTGCTCACCCCGACGGCGCCCTCGGCGGCGTTCGCGCTGGGCGAGAAGCAGGCCGATCCGCTGGCGATGTACCTGAACGACGTCTTCACGGTGCCGGCGAGCCTCGCAGGCATCCCGGCGATGTCGGTCCCCGGCGGGCTGGACAAGGACGGGCTCCCGCTCGGCCTGCAGATCATCGGCAAGCCGCTCGACGAGCAGGCTGTGCTCAACGCGTCGCTCGCAATCGAGCAGCGCGCCGGGTTCACGGCCAAGCCGGAGCAATGGTGGTAAGGTGGAAGATGCGTGCATCGCGGCCATAGCTATCGTCGCTATGCCGCTCGCGATGTTCGTTGCGGATTTGTTCGGCCTCTGTGTGGGGCTGGGCTGGGGGTACTACTCCAAAAGGCGCCGCGATAAGCGCGCCGAACGGAAGTTGCAGGCAAATGACTGAATCGACGTATCGCATCAAAGGCGCAACCGGTGAGTGGGAGGTCGTGATCGGCCTTGAGGTCCACGCCCAGGTCACGTCCAACGCCAAGCTCTTCTCGGGCGCTGCGACCGAGTTCGGTGCGGAGCCGAACACGCAGGTGTCGCTGATCGATGCCGCGATGCCCGGCATGCTGCCGGTCCCGAACCGCGAATGCATCCGTCAGGCGGTGCGCACCGGCATGGCGATCGACGCGCAGATCAACAAATGGTCGCGGTTCGATCGCAAGAATTATTTCTACGCCGATCTGCCGCAGGGCTATCAGATCAGCCAGCTCTACCACCCGCTGGTGGGCGAGGGCGAGATCGAGATCGAGGTCGAAGGCGCGACCAAGACGATCGGCGTCGAGCGCATCCATGTCGAGCAGGACGCGGGCAAGCTGATGCACGACCAGCATCCGCGCCTGTCCTATGTCGACCTCAACCGCTCGGGCGTCGCGCTGATGGAGATCGTCTCCAAGCCCGACATGCGCTCGCCTGCGGAAGCAGGAGCGTATCTGTCGAAGCTGCGGTCGATCCTCCGCTATGTCGGCTCGTGCGACGGCAATATGGACCAGGGCTCGATGCGCGCCGACGTCAACGTCAGCGTCCGTAAGCCCGGCGAGCCGTTCGGCACCCGCACCGAAACCAAGAACGTCAACTCGGTCCGCTTCGTCATGCAGACGGTCGAGATCGAGGCGCTGCGCCAGATCGACGTGATCGAGAGCGGCGGCAAGATCGTCCAGGAAACCCGCCTGTTCGACCCGGACAAAGGCGAGACGCGGTCGATGCGCTCCAAGGAGGACGCGCACGACTATCGCTACTTCCCCGATCCCGACCTGCTTCCGCTCGAGCTGGACGATGCGTTTCTCGAGGCATGCCGCGGCTCGCTTCCCGAACTGCCCGACGCCAAGCGCGCACGCTACCTCGCGCTCGACATCACGCCGTATAATGCGGGCGTGCTGACCGCCGAGGTCGAATCGGCGCGCTATTTCGACGCTCTGCTCGACGCCGGCGCCAAGGGACCGGCGGCGGCGAACTGGGTCACGTCCGAGCTGTTCGGCGCGCTCAATCGCCTCGGCAAGGACATCGAGCTTAGCCCGGTCTCGCCCGCTCAGGCGGCCGAGCTGCTCGGCCTCGTGGCCGACGGCACGCTCTCGGGCAGCCTCGCCAAGCAGGTGTTCGAGATCATGCTCGAAACCGGCCAGAACCCCGGCGCGATCGTCGAGGAGCGCGGCCTCAAGCAGACCTCGGACACCGGCGCGATCGAGGCGGTGATCGCCGATGTTCTCGCCAAGAACCCTGGCCAGCTTGAGCAGTATCGCGGCGGCAAGGAGGCGCTGTTCGGCTTCTTCGTCGGCCAGACGATGAAGGCGATGGGCGGCAAGGCCAATCCGGGCGTGGTCAACGAGTTGCTCAAGAAGGCGCTCGCCGGCTGAGCGGGCAGGGGACGAAGCGATGAAGTACTGGTTGTTCCCGACTGTTGCCCTGCTGCTCGCTGGCCCGGCCATGGCGCAACGCGCCGGTCCGCCGCCCGTCAGCGACGGCTATGACTGGGCGATCCGCATCGACGAGGGCCGCGTGTCGAGCGCGATCCTCGCCTATGAGGTCGACGGCACCGACGATCAGCCGCTCAACTTTAGCTGCGAAGAGGGCGGCAACCGCATTTTTGCGAGCATTTCCGGCGGCGATCCGGCGCTGCGCGGGATCGTCCTCAGCTCAAGCCCGCAAAGCTTGCGCCTTCCCGGCACGACCGAGGCGAACGAAGATGAGCCCCCGCACTTCACCTCGCGGGAGATTGCGGGCGATTCCCCGCTCATCCGCGCCTTCGCCGCCAATGGCTGGCTGCGCATGACCGCGGCGGGCAGCACCACCGGCATGACCGGCACGGCGGCGGGCAAGCAGGCGATCAAGCGCTTCGTCGCCTTCTGCACGCGCTAGTTCGCGCGAACGTGGTCTTCCGGTTTCCCGCTTGCGCGGACCTGCACGCGCGATAGTCTTCCCTTGGGGCGGCTTCCCGGCGAATCACGGGAAGTCCTTGAACAGGGGGAGGATTTCGATGCCATCCAGTGGATTGGCGCGTCGCGCCTGCGCCGCGCTTGTCGCCGTGTCGACGATATCGCCGGGAATTGCGGCGGCTCGGGAGCCGGTGGCCGTGGGCCAGGCGCAGGAGGCGGACGACGCCGACAAATACAACTTCTTCAGCCAGCCCACCGCATCGCGCGAGCAAATCCTGGCTGACTTTGAGGAGTGCCGCGATCTCGCAAGTTCGGTGCGGCCACCGCAGCCGGGCTATGTCTATTCTCAGGGTATCGCCGGTGCCGCGGCGGTCGGCCTGCTGCAAGGCTTCATGAAAGGCGCGCAGCGGCGGCACATGTTCGATGCTGCGTTGCGCAAGTGCATGAGCGTCAAGGGCTATGCCCGCTATCCGATGACCAAGGAGCAGGCCAAGCTCACCTATGACGGTTCGTGGAAGGAGATGCGCGAAAAGCTCGCCGATCGCGCGCTCGCTCCGACCGATGGCATGACGAGGATGGAACCATGAAGACGCTCGCCCTTGCCGTAATGCTCGCGGCCGCTCCTGCCGCGCCGCCGCCCTCTACCGTGATGAAGACGGTGCCCGCCACGCTTGATCCCGCCACCGGCTATATCCTGGTGCGGATGGGCGAACGGGCGCCGGATCTATGGAACGTGCTGCAGATCGCGCCTTACGATCCGGTTCTGCAGGACATTCGCGGCGAGGGGCGGGCCAAGGGCAATCCCGTCGCCAAGGGCGCGGATCGCACCGTGTCGATCGGCACCAAGCCGTTCGTGGCGGAGGGCGATCATGTCCGCACCTATCTCGTCGCGGTCACGCCCGGCCTTTATGTCGTCCAGGGTGGCCCGACGACCTGCTTCTGCCTCGGCAGCTATCAGTTCGAAGTCGCCGCCGGCCGTATCACCGATATGGGCACGATCTATATCGGACCGGAGAATGGCTCGTCCCCCTGGGCGGCACTGAAACCGCTGCGTTCGACCGCCGATATCGAGGAGCGCGCCTATACCGTGGCGGAGGCGATGCAGGTGCTGCCCTGGCGCGATTCGATGAGTCTGCCGCCGGGCGTAAGCGGACTGGCTCGTGAGCCCGCGCGCTACACGGTGGCGGCGCGCTTTGGCAATCATGCCGGGCAGTTGCTCAACCGGGCGCTGCCGATCGAGGCAGGACAATGAGCGTGATGTCAGTCGCCTCGGCAATGCTGCTGAAATCCCTGGTCCTGACCGTGCCGCAGCAGGACGCCGCACCGGCCTGTGCCCCCGGTGTCCATGCCGTCGCTCCGGATGATACGCTGATCGCGCTGCCGTTGGTCAAGGCGGATCGCCGCAAGGTCACTGGCATGCTGGGTGCCATGTTGCTGGGTCCGGTCGGCGGCAACAAGATGAAGGTCAAGACGGTCCTGCCCGGGATGAGCGCGTCGACCCGGCTGGCTGCCGTGCGGCCCGCATTTCGTTTCTGCTTCGCCGCACCGGCCGCTGCCAGTGGCGCATCGTCCGATTATGTCGGGGTTACAGCAGGGATTTCGCCGCGAGATTACCAGCTGGTCCGCTTTGAAGTGCATGAGAATCAGCGGCAACTCACGCTAGCCGCCGTCGGCGGTTTCGGCGGCCCTGAGGGAAAGGTTTCGCAATCCGCGATTCCGTTCACCAGCGAAGAGGTGGCGCCGGGCCAGTATCGCGTGATCCCGTCCCGCGACCTCGAGCCCGGGCAATATGGCTTCATCAGTATCGTGGTTGCACCGGCCTCCACCCGGAAGAAGGACGTGTCGGAAAAGGTGTATGATTTCGCCGTAGCCAGCTAACCGCCGGAGAAGGCCCGGGCGGTCCACTGCCTTCACGTGCGCGGTTTCACGCCACCGGTTGCACCGGCGTCGATGGCGGATCGCCGTCCGGCTGTGGCGCCGGCACGTCGATATCGGGCTGGGGCGGGTGGATCTCCGGGCCGCCCGGCACCGGCTGGCCGGGCTGCGGGGCAGGGGGCGCTTCAGGTGGCGGCACGGTAGGGCGGATCGGGGGTTCGACAGGCATCGGGTCACTCCTTTTGCCCTGACTAACGCGCCGCACCGTGCGTCGGTTCATCGTTGCCCGTCTCGCCTCGCAATGGTTCCGTCACGCCATGGACGTATCGCCGCTTGCCCCCGGCCCATCCCTTGCTATAGACGCGCCCGACCTGCGGTG
>Ga0247823_10001488_pt1 | contig 19551 bp, 10 predicted proteins | sample 13C_PalmiticAcid_2_FD_192426 | JGI IMG/M metagenome (GOLD analysis project Ga0247823, IMG submission 192426) | Soil microbial communities from agricultural site in Penn Yan, New York, United States - 13C_PalmiticAcid_Day30 | ecosystem: Environmental > Terrestrial > Soil > Agricultural land... | reverse complement strand
GCCAAGCTGTTCAGCCCGGACGGCAAGCGTGGCGAGACCGGCCTGACCGGCAGCTATTTCATGACCGCGGATGCGAGCGGTGAACCGACGAAGACCGAGCGCGTCACGCGTTTCGTGCGCTGGATCAGCGGCAACGTCGCCGGGCCCAAGGCGACCGGCTATGCCGCGATCCGCTGGGACGGGATGTTCTGGCCGCGCACCAGCGGCGTGCATGAGTTCAGCGTGCGTGGCACCGGTACGCCGCGCCTCACGCTCGATGGCAAGGTCATTCTGGAGAAGGCGAGCAAGGTTGTTCCCGACAATCGCGACGTGCTCGGTTTCCCGGTGCCGCGCCGCACGGTCCAGGTGACGCTGGAGGCGGGGCGCGGCTATCCGATCCGCATCGACTATGCGAACGGCGGCACGCCCTACGAGAATCTGAGCTTCGGGGTGCGTGAGCCGCAGCCTTCGTTCGACGCCGCCGTCGCGGCGGCCAAGGGGTCGGATGCGGCGATCGTGATCGTCGGTTCGTCCTCGACCACCGAGGGCGAGGGCTATGACCGCGCCAATATCGACCTGCCCGGCGAGCAGAACCGGCTGGTCGAGGCGATCGCCGCGGCCAATCCGAAGACCGCGGTCGTGGTCAATGCCGGCGCCGCGATGACCATGCCCTGGCACGAAAAGGCCCCGGCGATCGTCAGCATGTGGTTGCCGGGCGAGGGCGGTGCGGCCGCGCTGGCCGATGTGCTGACCGGCAAGGTGAACCCGTCGGGCAAGCTGCCGGTGACCTTCCCGCAGCGGAGCGGGGACGACACCGCCGATCTCAAAACGTCGAAGAGCGCCTATTCTGAGGGGCTGCTGGTCGGCTATCGGGGCTATCAGGCACGGGGTGTGAAACCGCTGTTCCCGTTCGGCCACGGGCTTTCCTACACCAGCTTCGCCTATTCGCCGTTGAGCCTGCCGGCGCGGGCTGCGGGCGGGAAGCCGGTGACGGTGAAGCTCATGCTTCGCAACACCGGCAAACAGGCAGGGCAGGAGGTCGTGCAGCTCTATGTCGAGCCGGTCGAAGCAGTGGCGGGCGAGCCGCCGCGGACGCTGCGCGCGTTCCGCAAGGTCGCGATTGCGGCGGGCGGCAGACAGAATGTGGTGCTGAGCCTCGATCCGCGTGCCTTCTCCTTCTACGACGACAAGGCGGGCGGCTGGCGCGTGCGGCCGGGCGCGTATCGCGTGCTGGCAGGATCGTCGTCGGAGGATATCCGGCAGACCGGCGAAATCCGGGTCGATCCCTGACGCGTTTCACAAAGCGGCATTCCGGTCTGGAAATCGGTGCCGGGGCTTCGTATAGGCTCCGGCACCGATCTTCGGCCCGCAGGCGCCGGCGATATGCGGGTGTGGCGGAATGGTAGACGCAGCGGATTCAAAATCCGCCGATGGCAACATCATGTCGGTTCGAGTCCGACCACCCGTACCAGCCTTCTGAACAGGGCAGCAGATGCGAAAAGGGCCGGCGGTCATCCCCGCCGGCCCTTTCGTGTTTCAGCCTGCGACCGGCCCGGCATAGGGCCGCCGGGCATAATAGCCGAACCCGGCGATGACCGCGTAGCAGAGCGCGGGCAGGATCAGCGCAAGGCCAAGGCTGCCGGTCGCATCGGCGAGCGCGCCGGTCGCCAGCGGGACCACGGCGCCGCCGAAGATCGCGATGTTGATGATCCCCGAACCGTCCGCCGCGCGACCGCCCAGCTTCTCGCTGGCAAGGCTGAAGATCGTCGGGAACATGATCGAGTTCATCAGGCCGATCGCGAGCAGGCTGTAGCCCGCGACATGACCGGTGGTGTTGGTCGAGATCAGGATCAGCGCGACTGCGCCAACCGCGACAAAGGCGAGCAGCTTGCCCGGGCTGATCACGCGCATCAGGCCCGATCCGATGAACCGGCCGATCATCGCGCCGCCCCAGTAGAAGCCGATCAGCTTGCCCGCGGCCTGCTCCTGAAGCCCCATCACGCCGGGCTGCATCAGATAGTTGACGATCAGCGAGCCGATCGAGACCTCCGCACCGACATAGAGGAAGATGCAGAGCGCGCCGAAGCCGAAGCGCGGGCGGCCGAGCAGGTCGAGGCCTGCAAGGCCTGCGCTCGCCTGATGACGCTCGCCCTTCAGGCGGTTGCGGAACAGCCAGACGACACCGGCGACCACCGCAAGCGCGGCGGCAATGCCGAGATAGCCGTGCATGATCGCCTTGCTCTCGGCCACGCGATAGGCTTCGAGCGCGGGGCCGGAAAGCTGGTCGGCGGTGACGGTGGCAAGGCTGCCAAGGATCAGGATCGATCCGACGATCGGGAAGATCGTGGTGCCGAGCGAGTTGAACGCCTGCGCGAAGGTGAGGCGGCTATGCGCGGTCTCGGGCTTGCCGAGCAGCGAGATGAGCGGGTTGGCGACGACCTGGACGATCACCACGCCGCTCGCCAGCACGAACAGCGCGAACAGGAACAGGCCATAGGTCGCGTTCTGTGACGCCGGGATGAAGAGCAGGCAGCCGACCATCATCGTCAGCAGGCCCGCAACCGCCCCGCGCATGTAACCCAGCTTCTTGACCAGCTTCGCGCCGGGGATGCCGATCACCAGATAGGCGGTGAAGAAGCAGAACTGCACCAGCATCGCCTGGGTGTAGTTGAGCGTGAACAGCTCCTTGAGCTTCGGGATGATCACGTCGTTGAGCGAGGTGATGCCGCCGAAGATGAAGAACAGCGCAAAGACGAAGACCTGAAGGTCGGGGGCGTTGATGCCCTGCGCGGCGCCGTCGCCGGACGCCGGATCGGTCGAACTCAATTGTGTAACGGGTGCGGCCAACGCCCCTCTCCCTGATAACGTTGTCAGTTGCGTGACACATACCGCGCGCCCGACGAAAGGCGAATTGAAAATGCGTTTACAGGGGATGGTAGCGATAAAAGTGACCGGCGGCGGCGTCTCTGTTGCACGATTGGACCGCTCCCGGCTCTGGTGCCGGGCAAATCTTTTCGCCGGGCGATCGCGAAGCGGGCGAAGGATTTTTCCGCCACAGGTCTCTATGCGGTTAGGGTGAGCTCAAATGCCCGCAACAAGAACAGGGAGCCGGATCAACGGCTGAGGGGATGGAAGTCGAGCGGCGGGTCCGCATCGCGACGTGGGTGGCCCGGCAGGTCATGCCCCACGAAGCGGACGTGCGCGCCTGGCTCCTGCGGTCGCGGGCGACGCCCGACGATGTCGATGAACTGATCCAGGAGGCCTATTGCCGGCTCGCGATGCTCGACAGCGTCGAGCATATCGGACGGCCCGACGCCTATTTCTTCTCGATCGTGCGCAACCTCTATGTGCGCCGCCTCAAGCGCGCCCGGGTGGTCCCGTTCGAGACGATCGCGGCGATCGAAAGCCATCCGGCGGACGAGGCGCCTTCGCCCGAGCGCGAAGCCGGCGGGCGGCTGGAGGTGGAGCGCGTGCTCGCGCTGATCGCGCGTCTGCCGGAACGGTGCCGGCAGATCGTGCAGATGCGGCGGATCGAGGGGCTGTCGCAAAAGGAGATCGCGTCGCGCCTGGGCGTGACCGAGAAGGTGGTGGAAAAACAGGTCTGGCAGGGCATCCGGGCGGTGCAGGCATTGTGGCAGGCGGCCGATGCGGAGGCGGAAGCCCGCATCGACGCGGCCGAGAAGACGAGGGTTTCGAAGTGGCGCAAATGACGCGCGACATGACTGATGAAGCGGCACGCTGGACGGCGCGCATGGACGCCGGCGGCTGGTCCGAGGGCGACGAGGCCGAGCTTCAGCTCTGGCTCGCTGCGCATCCGATGCACAGCGGCGCGCTGCTGCGTGCGCAGGCCGCCTGGATCTCGACCGATCCGGCGATCGCCGACGAGGGCGACGAACGCCTGCCCGCGAACCGTTTCTCGCGCCGCCGGGCCATGGCGGGGGGCGCCGGCCTGCTCGCCGCGTCGCTCGTCGGCGGGCTGATCTGGGCGACCCGCTCGATGCACTATGCGACGGGGGTGGGAGAGATCCGCCGCGTGCCGCTGGCCGACGGCTCGGTCGCGGCGATCAACACCGCGAGCAGGATCGCGGTGCGCGTCGGAGACAAGCGCCGGAGCGTCGATCTTGCCGCCGGTGAGGCGTGGTTCCAGGTCGCGAAGGACGCGCAGCGGCCGTTCGTGGTGAATGCCGGCCGCGTGCGCGTGCAGGCGGTAGGGACTGCCTTTGCGGTGCGGTTGCGCGGTGACGGCGCGCAGGTGTTCGTAACCGAAGGCGTGGTCGAAGCCTGGGTCGAGGGCGCGGAGGGGCATCGCGTCCGGATCGCGGCGGGCGGCAGCGCCTTCGTCTCCAACGACGCCGCGATCGACGTCGCTGCCGCCGAGCCCTCGGCGGTCGACCGCTCGCTCGCCTGGCGCGCGGGGAAGATCGATCTCGACGGCAGCCGGCTTGATGCTGCCGTCGGCGAGTTCAACCGCTACAACCAGCGCAAGCTGATCATTCTGGACCCTGCGCTCGCGGGCGAGGAGTTCGATGGCATCTTCCGCGTCGACGATCCGGAGGGGTTCGCGCTCGCGGTGCGCGACAGTCTCGACGTTCCGGTCGATACCGGACAACCGGATGGTATCCGTATCGGCAGGCGGCCGAACTAAAAAATCAAGAAATGAAGCACCGGCGAAGGATTCTTCCCGGCCGGGTCTCTTGGGAGGGGTGAGCGGGTAAGAGCCCGACGCCAGGGGGAGAAAGACAGATGGGGGGAATAGCGCGCAACGCCTTTATGGCGGGGACCGCGGTCATTTGCGCGATGGCGATGCCCGCGCAGGCACAGGAAAAGCGTTTCGACGTTCCCGCGCAGGCGGCACGTTCGGCGATCGTGGCACTTGCCCGCCAGGCCGACGTCCAGATCATCGCTTCGCGCGGTGACACGCGCGGCAAGCAGGCGAACGCCGTCAAGGGCAGCATGTCTGTCGAGCAGGCGCTGGCGCGCATGCTGCAGGGAACCGGCCTCGTCGCACGCCGGTCGAGCGGGCAGACCTTCGTGGTCACCCGCGAGCGCGCTCAGCCGGCGCCGGCTTCCACGCCGGCGGCCACGCCGCGCGCTGTTTCCGAGCCGGTTTCGCAGGCCGCACCCGAAGCCGCGCCGGCGGTTGAATCGGGCGAGGTGATCGTGACCGGCTCGCGCATCCGCCGTGAATCCTTCGACACCGCCTCGCCTGTCACCGCGCTGGGGGGCGAGGAGATCGCCGAATCCGGCCGGACCGAACTCAGCGAAGTCATCGCCGAACTGCCTTCGGTCAGCTCGACGCTGAACGATCGCCGGAACAGCGGCGACGTCCAGAATGACGGTGTGAGCTCGGTCCAGCTGCGCAGCCTCAGCGATAATCGCACGCTTGTGCTCGTCGATGGCCGCCGCACTGTCTCGAACAGCGCCAACGCCAACCGCGTCAGCTTGAGCTCGATTCCGAGCGGGTTCGTGAGCCGGGTCGATATCATCACCGGCGGCACCTCGTCGGTCTATGGATCGGATGCGATCGCGGGTGTGGTCAACATCATCACCGAAGCGAAGAAGACCGGCCTGCGGCTTGGCGCGCGCACTGAATTCACCGATGCCGGCGGCGGCCGCGAACATGAGTTCGAGGGCAGCTTCGGCACCAGGTTCGCGGATGATCGCGGTTATTTCCTGATCAGCGGCTCCTATGACCGGCAGGACCCGATCCGCGCGAACCAGCGCGCGTTCGCGCTGACGCAATGGGAATATGACTGGGATCCCGCACTCGGCGGAATCAATGAATATGAGACGCTGTACACCGACGCGGCGGGCATCCCGACGAGTGGCGACCAGCCGATCGGCACCTTCCCGCCCAACAAGCCGGCCGATCTCTCCAGCTCGATCCCCGGCGGCGTCTTCTACGGATCGAGCAGCGCGCGTGACCGTTTCTACCGTGGCGGAACGCTGGTTCCGCTCGGCCCGGACGTTCAGACCGGCGCGGTCGTCAATGTCGGCACCAGCGACGCCGGTAACACCGGCTACTTCCTCCCCAACCGCGACGGCTTCAGCACGCGCGACGTGCGCTGGATCAGCGGCAAGCGTGAACGCTATCTCGGCGCCGCGAAATTCGATTTCGAGGTGTCGGACAAGACCAGCATTTTCGCGCAGGTCCAGTATTCGAAGGTCAAGACGCTCAACTTCCGCGAGCCGAGCGCGATCACCGCGGACGATACCTTCCCGGTGATCGATCGCGTGACGGGGGTGGGCAGCGAAGTGACGCTTGGCCGCATCCCGTGCCAGCGTGCGACCGGAACCGGTTCGGGTCCGTGCAATCCCTATGTGCCCGCTGACATTCGGGCCGACGTCACCACCGGCTCGACCAACCGGGGTGTCTATTTCACCCGCCGCCTCGTCGAACTCGGGCCGCAGGCGACCTATAACGACCGTGAGACGGTGCGCAGCTGGTTCGGCGCGCGCGGCGATGCCTGGGATAACTGGAAGTGGGAAACGAGCTTCGCCTATGGTCAGTTCGTCCAGGATCAGGTGCGCGCGGGCGAGATCAACGGCCTGCGGCTCAAGCAGGCGCTTGATGCGACCACGGTGGGCGGCCGGATCGTCTGCCGCGACACATCCAACGGCTGCGTCCCGATCAACATCTTCGGCGAGGGCTCTGTTACGCCCGAAGCGGCCGCCTTCATCAGCGCCGACTTGCACCAGCGCGCGACGCTCAAGCAGCACAGCTTCAGCGGCTTTCTGACTGGCGACCTGTTCGATCTGCCCGCCGGGCCGGTCGGCGCGGCGTTCGGTATCGAATATCGCAAGGACAGCCAGAAGATCGAGGGCGATGATTATTCGCGCTTCGGCGGCACGTCGGGTCCGCCCGTCCCCAATTTCGGCGGATCGATCTCGGTGTTCGAGGGCTATGCCGAGTTCAACGCGCCACTGGTGAAGGACAAGCCCGGCATCGAACTGCTCAGCGTTGATGCTTCAGCACGTGCCGGTACCTATGACATCAAGAATGTCGGGACCGTGTTCAGCTTCCGCGGCGGCATCCAGTACGCGCCGGTCAAGGATATCCGGTTCCGCGCGAGCTTCGCGCGGGCGCAGCGTGCGCCCGACCTCACCGAGCTGTTCTCGCCGCCGCGCGGCGACTTCGACGATGTCAGCGATATCTGCGACGGCGTCACGCCGACCACGGCGGGACGGGTCGCGGCGAACTGCCGGGCCAACCCCGGTATCCAGGCGCTGTTCGCGTCGCAGCTGGCGAATGGGGTGCCGCAGCTGTTCGATCAGTCGGGTACGTCGATCTACAGCCCCAATGCCGGCAATCTGGAGCTCAAGGAGGAAACCGCCGACACCTTCACCCTTGGCGGGGTGTTCACGCCCAGCTTCCTGAAGCGGTTCACGCTGTCGGTGGATTACTACAATATCCGGATCAAGGACGCGATCACCGCCTATGGCAACCAGGACATCCTGTCCCAATGCTATGACAGCGATCTGGCGACGTCGGTCAATCCGTTCTGCGGCGACGTTACCCGCAATCCGAACAACGGGCAGCTGTCCGGGATCATCCAGCGCGAGTTCAACCTGGCCGGTTTCACCACCGCCGGCCTCGATGTCGCCGCCGAATATCGCTTCGACCTCGACGGCATCGGCCTGCCGGGCAAGTGGAGCGTGCGCTACGACGCGACCCATCTGCTGAAGTACGAGACCAGCTTCATGGGCCTGACCGGTCTCGTCAAGACCGACGAGCGAGGCGAGCTGGTCTCGGGGACGTTCAAATATCGCGCGCGCGGATCGCTGTCGTGGCGGCACGAAGGACTGAGCCTGCGTTGGACCGCGATCTATTACGGCAAGATCTACGACAGTCTGACGCGCCTCAACGAATATCGGACGTTCAAGGCGAGCAACCCCAATGCCGAATATCCGCTGTTCCTGAACATCCCGGCGGTGTGGCAGCACAACGTCTATGCGGGCTATAATTTCAAGGTCCGCGATGCGAAACTGCGGCTCTATGGGGGCGTCACCAACCTGTTCGACAAGACCAGCCCGCTGCTGCCGGCGGGCGACGTGCTGAGCGGGAGTACGAACAACTACAACCCGACCTACGATGTCGCCGGACGCCGCTTCTATATGGGCGTCTCGATGGACTTCTAGGACAGGGAGGGGGCCGCCGCCCCAGTCCCCGCGGCGGCCCCATAGGACGGGAAGACAGGTTCATGACCGCAAAGACCTTCGGGTTGATCCTCGGTGCTGCGCTCGCTGCGTTGCCTGCCGCGGGGCAGACCCAGCCGGCGCCGCCGCAGCCGATGACCGCAACCGACCTGATCGCGCTGGCGCGTGCGGCGAACCCGCTCCCGTCCCCCGACGGCAGTGAGATCATCTACAAGGTTCGCGGCGCGAACTGGGCACGAAATGCCTCCACGACGCGCACCTGGCGGACCACCGTCTCTGGTGTCCCCGAGCGCGTGCGGGAGCTGAAGGGAGAGATTGTCTGGTCCCCTGACGGGAAGGCGCTCGCATTCGCGACCAAGCCCAAGGGTGGCAGGTACGCGCAGATTCATCTGTACACGCCGGGCAAGAAGGTGCGCCAGCTCACCCAGTTGCGCAGCTCGGCGGCCGATCTTGCCTGGTCGGGCGACGGCGCGCGGATCTATTTCCTGGCGGACAAGCCGGACGACGCCGCGACCGCCGCGCGGATCAAGGCGAAGGACGACATGTTCGCGTTCGAGGCGCCGCGCAGGCGCGCGACGCTGAACTATCTCGACCTGGCGTCCGGTCAGGTCGTCACGGTGGTAAGCGGCGACCTGGATGTACGCAGCTTCAGCATCGCGCGCGACGCCGGCAATATCCTGCTCAGGATGGCGCCATCGCGCCTGCTCGACGATCAGCCGCGATCGGAGCTCTGGCTTCTCGATCCCGCGACCGGAATCCGGCGCCGGATCACGACCAACGACTATCGCGAAGACGATTCCCGGCTCGCGCCCGATGGCAAGTCCGCGCTGTTCGTCGCCAATGCCGCTGACGGCAAATACGCGACGGTCAATGCGCGGCTGTTCGTCATCGACACGGACAAGGGGGCGACCCGCCAGTTTGGTGAGGGGCGGCCCTGGGCGGTCAAGGATGCGTTGTGGTCGGCCGACGGGTCGGAAATCTACTTCACCGCCCAGGATGGCGTCCGCACCAATCTTCACGCCGTGGCCCTCGCTAGCGGGGCAATCCGGTCGCTGGAGCAATGCGATTGCGTGATTTCTGCGCCCGCCTTGTCGCGCGACGGGCGGAGCCTGGCCTATCTGCGCGCCTCGGCCACCCAGCCGGCAGAGGTCGTGCGGATCGACCCGACGGGCTTGAACGCGCCGGTTCAGGTCACGGCGGTCAACGACGGCATCGGCAAGCGCTTCCAGCTTCCGCGGCAGGAGGCGATCCGGTGGGTCGGACCGGAAGGGCAGGCGCTCGAGGGCCTCATCACCTATCCGCTCGGCTACACGCCCGGCCAGCTTTATCCGCTGATCGTGCAGAGCCATGGCGGTCCGCGCTCGGCCGATCAGTTCAACCTCTTTTCCTACGGCCGCTTCCTGCCGCTGCTGGCGTCGCATGGCTTCGTCACGCTGAGCGTCAACTATCGCGGCGGCACCGGCTATGGCGACGCCTTTCTTCAGGGCATGAACGGCGACTATTTCCGGGTCGCGGACCGCGACGTTCTGTCCGGGGTCGATGAACTCGTGAAACGCGGGATCGCCGATCCTGCGAAGACCGGCGCCATGGGCTGGAGCGCGGGCGGGCACATGACCGCGCGCCTCATCACCGTGACCGATCGCTTCAAGGCGGCGATCGTCGGCGCGGGTGCGGTCGACTGGACGTCGATGTATCTCGGCTCCGACACGCGCTGGCAGCGGAAGGAATGGTTCCTCACCCCGCCTTACGGCAGCCAGGCGCGCCGCGACCTCTATCTCCGCAACTCGCCGCTGGCTTCGATCGATGCGGCAAAGACGCCGACGCTGATCCTGGCAGGTGCCGAGGACCGGCGCGTGCCGCCCGCGCAGTCGGTCATGCTGTTCCGCGCGCTCAAGGATCTCGGCGTTCCGACCGAACTCTATCTCGCGCCGCGCGAGCCGCACAATTTCAAGGAGCTGCGCCACCAGCTCTTCCAGGTGAACACCAGCATGCGCTGGCTCACAACCTATGTGACCGGGACCAGCTACGTGCCGGCAATCGCTCCCGATACTGCCGCTGATCCGGCGGATGACGATGACAGCGCAGAGGATCCCGCTGAGCCCGAAGACGCCCTGGAATCCTGACCGGAGCAGGGGTGATCGACGGCGCCGGCCGGCGCTGTCCGGAGGCAATCCGGCGGGCTAGCGCGCCAGCCGCAGCTCGACCAGCAAGCCGCCTTCGGGATGATTGCGCAGGGTGAGCTGGCCGCCGGTTGCGCGCGCCTGCGCCTGCGCGATCGTCAGACCGATGCCGGTTCCGGGCGTGGTGTCCTGGCTCCCGCCTCGAACGAACGGCTCGAACGCGCGCGCGATCAGCTCTTCGGGCATGCCGGGGCCGCGATCGCGAACGCTGACGATCACGGCTCCGGCGTCGCGGCGGCAGGCCACGTCCGCGCCGCCGGCATAGCGGATCGCATTGTCGACGACGTTGCCCAGGCAACGGGACAGTGCATCGGGCTTGACCCGCACGCGCGCGCCGCAGCCCCCGGTGAAACGGACCGCATGGCCGAACTCGGCGGCATCCTCGACCATCGCGGCAAGCATCGAATCGAGGTCGATCACCGACCAGTGCTCGGCGCTTTCGCTGCTCCGCGCGAGGTCCAGCCCGCGCCGGACCATGGCCAGCGTCGCCGACAGATCGGTGACCAGCCGCTCGCGCAGCGCGGCATCCTCGACCTGCTCTAGCCGCAGCCGCAGCCGGGTGAGCGGCGTCTGGAGATCATGGCTGATCGCGGCGAGCAGGCGGGTGCGCTCGCGCAGACCCTCGCGTACCCGCTCCTGCATCGCGTTGAAGGTGGCCAGCGCCTGCCGGACATCCTCCGGCCCGCTTTCCGCCACCGGGTCGGCGTCGATCGACCGCGCGAACGCGCGCGAGGCGGCGGCGAGGCGGCGGATCGGCGCGGTGGCGATGCTGGCGACGAGGATCGACAACAGGGTGCTCGCGGTGATGATGAGGATGAGGAAGAGCGGCTGGGTGATCGGGCTTGGCGGCGATGCCAGGCGCGGCATGTCGACGCTGATGCGCGCGGTCTCGCCGCCCGAGGTCACGGTCAGCAGCCAGCATTCGGGCGAGATCGGGAATTTGAATCCGGCCACCCGCGGCTGCTTCCAGAAGGGCTCGTTCGATATGCAGACCGACGGCGCGACCTTGTACAGGGCGAGCGCCATGCCCGCCGGCGCGCGCCCGCGCGCCATTTCGGTATGGGCCTGGTCCAGCGTCCCGGGAAAGGCGACTTGGGGCGGGATCAGCCTGACGCCCACCAGCCCGCGATTGCGCAGCTGATCGAGCGTACCCTGGCGATTGCGCTCCAGCCGGCCGGCCACGTCGATCGCGCTCAGCACCACCTGCTCGCCGCGCCAGCGCTGATAGTCCGCCTGCCGGACCTGATCGGCGACGAACAGCGCAGTGATCGCGGCGAACGAGACGCCGATCGCCAGGATCAGTGCGATACGCCCGGCCAGGGACAGGACGAAGCGCTGGAGGCCGCGCCAGACCGCGATCATTCGAACGCCACGTTCGCGGCCAGCAGATAGCCCTGGTTGCGCACGGTCAGGATCAACTCGTCGCTCCCGCCCACTCCCGCGAGCTTGTGGCGCAACCGGCTGATCTGGTTGTCGATCGTTCGGTCGAACTCGGCGGTGGCGCCCCGGCTGGGAAACAGGGCGGAGCGCGACAGCGGCTGGTGCGGCGCTTCGATCAGCCGGTTCAGAATGGCGAACTCGGTCGAGGACAGCATGACCAGGCTGTCGTCCGGCGCGATCAGCCGCCGCTTGACCAGATCGAGCCGCCAGCGGCCGAACCGCGCCACCTGGGCGCCGCCGGGCCGGGCCTCGACCCGGGGCCGCCGCCGCAACAGGTTGCGCACGCGGGCGCTCAGCTCGCGCGGCTCGAACGGCTTGGTGAGATAGTCGTCGGCGCCGAGCTCCAGCCCGAGTACCCGGTCGATCGCACTGTCGCGCGCGGTGACCATGATGATCGCGCCCTCATGCCCCTCGGCGCGGAGTTGGCGGCAGAGGGTCAGACCGTCGCCGTCGGGCAGGTTGAGGTCGAGGACGATCAGGTCCACCGGCTCGTGCGCGAGCGTAGCGCGGACCTCGGCGACGTTCCCGGCGGCGTGCAGCACATAGCCCTCACGCGCGAGCTGCTGAATCACCAGCTCGCGAATGTCGGGATCGTCATCGACGACCAGCAGCCGCGGCACATGCCCGAAATCGTCAGCCAACACGTCCTCCGGCATCGGCTATAGCGCCTCCGCCGATGCTGCCAAAGGACGCGTCACAAGCTGTCATCCGAACCGATCGCCTGGTAGAGCGAGATGCGGTTGGCGATGTCGGTCAGCGCCAGATTGATCTCGCTCTGCTGCGCCGCATAGAGCGTGCGTTGCGCGACGAGCGCGGTGAGGAAGCTGTCGATGCCCTGCCGGTAGCGCGCATCTGCGACCGTCCAGCTCTTGTTCGCCGCCGCGACCAGATCGGCCTGCGCCTCGCGCTGGCGCACGATCGTGCCCCGCCGGGCGAGGCCGTCGGAAACCTCTCTGTACGCGGTCTGCGCCGCCTTGCGGTAGGTCGCGAGCGAATAGTCGGCCTGCGCCTTGGCATAATCGAGGTTGCCGCGGTTGGCGCCGCCGAAGATCGGCAGGCTGACCGACGGGTTGGCCGACCAGGTGCTGGTCGGGTTGGAGAAGAGGCTGGTCAGCGCATTGCTCGCCAGCCCGATCACGCTGGTGAGCGAGATGGTCGGGAAGAAGGCGGCCCGCGCCGCGCCGATATTGGCGTTGGCGCCCTTCAGCTGATGCTCGGCCTCGACCACGTCGGGTCGATCGAGCAGCACGGTCGAGGACAGTCCAGCGGGAACGTTGGCGACACGGGTGTCGAGCGCGGCAAGCCCGGCGGGCAGCAGCGCGTCGTCAACCTTTCCGCCCGCCAGCAATTCCAGCGCGTTGCGGTCCTGCGCGACGCGTGTGGTATAGGCTTCGACGTCCGCCTTCGCCTGGGCGAGGATCGTCTGCGCATTGGCGACGTCGCTGCCGCTGACCAGCCCGACATCGTGGAGCTTGCGGGTGAGCCGCACGGTCTCCTCGCCGCTCTTCACCTGGCGCTGCGCCACCGCGAGCAGATCCTGGTCCGCGGCAAGCGTCGCATAGGCCGTCGCGGTCTCCGCGACGATGGCGAAGCGGGTCGATCGCGCGCCCGATTCACTCGCCAGATACTGTTCGAACGCCTGGCGAGAGAGATTCTTGAGACGGCCGAACAGGTCGATCTCGAACCCGCTGATCCCGACATTGCCGGAGAACTGCGTCGTGTCGCCGCCGCCTACAGGCTCCGGACCGCCGAGCGTGCGCTGGACCGACGCACTCGCGCCTGCCGCCACCGTCGGCGCCTCGCGCGAGCGCTGGGAGCGATATTGCGCGCGCGCCATCTGGACGTTGGCGACCGCGGCGGCGAGGTCCTGGTTCCGCGACAGCGCCTGCTCGATCACCTGGCGCAGTTTTTCATCGCTGACCAACGTGCGCCACGGCATGCCCGCGGCACCCTCCTGAGCGGGGGCATAGGCGGCACCCTGCGGCCATTCGGGCGGCACATAGTCGGAGACTGCGCGCACATAGTTGGGCGCCATGTTGCAGGCAGTGAGCGACGCGGCGCCGGCGAGCAGCACCAGGGTACGGAAGGGGGTCACGACGGGGTCTCCTGCGCCTTGGGCGCGCGGCTGTGGAACAGCTTGGCGATGATCACGAAGAACATCGGGACGTAGAAGATCGCGAGCACGGTCGCGGTCAGCATGCCGCCGATCACCGCTGTGCCGATCGCGATCCGGCTGTTGGCGCCTGCGCCGGTGGCGATCGCCAGCGGAAGCACGCCGAAGATGAAGGCAAGGCTGGTCATCAGGATCGGGCGCAGGCGCAACCGCGCCGCCTCCAGCGCCGATTCGACCAGATCCTTGCCGCGCCTGCGTGCATCCTCGGCGAACTCGACGATCAGGATCGCGTTCTTCGCCGCCAGGCCGATCGTGGTGATCAGGCCGACCTGGAAGTAGATGTCGTTGTTGAGCCCGCGCATCGTCACCGCCAGCACCGCACCGATGATGCCGAGTGGCAGCACCAGCAGCACCGCGATCGGCACCGACCAGCTTTCATACAGCGCGGCGAGGCAGAGGAAGACGATCAGGATCGACGCGCCATAGAGGAGAGGGGCCTGCCCGCTCGATTGGCTCTCCTGGAAGGAGAGGCCGGCCCAGGCATAGCTGGTGCCCGGTGCCATCTCCTGCTGGAGCTCGACCATCCGCGCCATCGCCTCGCCCGAGCTGGTGCCGGCCGCGGCCGAGCCCTGAATCTCGTAGGAGGGCAGGCCATTGAACCGCGCGACGCTGTTCGGACCCTTTTCCCACGACAGGGTGGCGAAGGCCGAGAAGGGGACCATCTCGCCCGTGCCCGGATTGCGCACCTGCCACTGGTTGATGTCCTCGGGCAGCATGCGGAACGGGGCGTCGCCCTGCATGTAGACGCGCTTGACCCGGCCGCGATCGACGAAGTCGTTGATATAGGTGCCGCCCCAGGCGGAACTCAGCGCGGCGGTCACATCGTCGACGCTGAGGCCCAGCACGGCGAGCTTCGCTTCGTCGAGCTTGATGTCGAGCTGTGGCGTGTCGGGCAGTGCGGAGGCGCGCACGGCCATCAGCTCGGGATCCTTCGCCGCCGCGGCGATCAGCTTGTCGCGCAGCGCGACGAACTCGGCCTGCGGCATGCCGCTCGAATTGAGCAGCTGGAAGGTGAAGCCGTTCGACTGGCCGAGGCCCGAGATCGGCGGCGGCGTCATCGCGAAGACCTGCGCATCGCGGATCTTCGAGAAGGCGGCCATGGCCTTGCCATTGACTGCGCCCGCCGAGTGCTCGGCGCCCGGGCGTTCGTCGAACGGCTTCAGGCTGGCAAAGCCCATGCCGGCATTCTGGCCCGATCCGCCGAAGCTGAATCCGGAGACGGTGAAGGCGTTCGCGATGTCCTTCTCATTGCCATAGAAACGCTGGATCTCGGCGCGGACCTGCTCGGTCCGCTCGGCGGTGGCGCCGGCCGGCAGCGTGTACATCACCATCGCCGTGCCCTGATCCTCCTCGGGCAGGAAGCTGGTCGGGAGGCGGGCGAACAACAGGCCGAGCACGACCGTGATCGCGACGAACACGCCCAGGTGCAGCACGCGCCGGCTGATTACCGAATGTGCGCCGTCCTGATAGCGGCCGGTGATCCTCGCGAACCAGCGGTTGAACCGGCCGGCCAGCCCCTTGCGCTCGAGCGGATCGTGATGCCCGGGCTTGAGCAAGGTGGCGGTGAGCGCCGGGCTCAGCACCAGCGCGACGACGACCGACAGCACCATCGCCGAGACGATCGTGACGGAGAACTGGCGGTAGATCACGCCCGCCGAACCGCCGAAGAAGGCCATCGGCAGGAACACCGCGGACAGCACCAGCGCGATGCCGACCAGCGCCGACCCGATCTCGCTCATCGACTTGATCGTCGCGTCGCGCGGGCTGAGGCCTTCTTCCGCCATCACGCGCTCGACATTCTCGACCACGACGATCGCGTCGTCGACGAGCAGGCCGATCGCCAGCACCATGGCGAACAAGGTGAGCGTGTTGACCGAATAGCCCGCGACCGCGAGCACCCCGAAGGTGCCGAGCAGCACGACCGGTACGGCGATCGCCGGGATCAGCGTGGCGCGCCAGCTCTGCAGGAAGACGAACATCACGACGACGACCAGCACGATCGCCTCGATCAGCGTCTTGATGACCTCCTTGATCGACAGCTTGACGAAATCGGTCGTGTCGCGCGGATAGGTGATGGCGTAGCCGGCCGGCAGCTCCTTCGAAAGTTCGGCGACGCGTTCCTTGACCGCCGCCGCCGTCTTGAGCGCGTCCGCGCCGGTCGCCAGCTGGATGGCGATGCCCGATGCCGGGTGGCCGTTGAGCTGGGCCGAGGTGGCGTAGCTTTCCTGCCCGAGCTCGACCCGCGCGACATCGGCGAGGCGGACGACCGAACCGTCGCTCTCGGTCTTCACCACGATGTCGTTGAACTGGTCGACCGAGGTCAGGCGCGACTTGCCGCGCACCACGGCGTTGAGCATCTGGCCCTTCACCGCGGGGAGCCCGCCGATCTGGCCCGCGGAGACATCCGCATTCTGCGCGCGCACCGCGGCGGAGACGTCCGACGGCATCAGCTTGCGCGCGGCGAGCTTGTTCGGATCGAGCCAGATGCGCATCGCATATTGTGCGCCGAACACCTGGGTCTGGCCGACGCCCTCGACGCGGCCGAGCGAATCCTGGAAATTGGTGACGAGATAGTCGGCGACGTCGCTCGCGGTGCTCTTGTTGCTCGCGTCGTAGAGCGCGACGATCATCAGAAAGTCGTTATTCGCCTTGGTGACGGTAACGCCCTGCGAGGTGACCGCCGACGGCAAGCGCGAAGTCGCCTGCTGAACCTTGTTCTGCACCTGAACCTGCGCGGTATCGGGGTCGGTTCCCTTGGCGAAGGTCGCGGTGATCGAGGCGCTGCCCGAGCTGTCCGACGACGACTGGAAGTAGAGCAGCCCGTCGATGCCGGTGAGCTGCTGCTCGATGACCTGGGTGACGCTGGTTTCCAGCGTCTGCGCCGAGGCGCCGGGATAGGTGGCGCTGACCCGGATCGTCGGCGGCGCGACGTCCGGATATTGCGCGACGGGCAGGCTGGCCAGCCCGACCAGCCCCGCCAGCATGATGACGATCGAGATCACCCAGGCGAAGATCGGGCGATCAATGAAGAAGCGGCTGATACCCATGTTACTTGCTTCCCGCCACGACAGCCTTCACCTGCGCGCCCGGGCGCGCCTTGTCGGTACCCTCGACGATCAGGCGTTCGCCCGCCTTGAGGCCGCCGGTGACCAGCCACTTGTCGCCGACCGCCTGCGCAACGCTCACCGTGCGCTGCTCGACCTTGCCGTCCTTGCCCACCACCAGCGCAGTGGCATTGCCCTTGGCGTCGCGAGTGATGCCCTGCTGGGGCGCGAGGATGCCGTTCTGCACCACCGCCTGCGGCGCCTTTACGCGCACGAACATGCCGGGCAGCAGAACGTTGTTGGGATTGGGAAAGCGCGCGCGCAGCGTGACCATGCCGCTGTTCGGATCGACGGTGACCTCGCCGAACTCGACCGTGCCCGTCTGGGGATAGATGCGGCCGTTGCCGAGGACGAGCTGCACGGTCGTGCTGGCGGGCAGCACATCGCCCTTGGCCAGGCTTTCGCGCAGCGCGAGCAGCGCGTCGCTCGATTGCTGGATGTCGACATAGATCGGATCGAGCTGCTGGATCGTCGCCAGCGCGGTGGCCTGCCCGGTGCCGACCAGCGCGCCCTGCGTCACGTTCGATCGGCCGATCCTCCCAGAGATCGGGGCATAGACCCGGGTGAAGCCGAGATTGACCTTCGCGCTATCCAGCGTCGCGGCATATTGGCGCACGCTCGCCTCGCCCGCGCGCGCCGTGGCGACGGCGTCGTCGATCTCCTGCTTGCTGACCGCATCCGCACTGCCGAGCTGGCGGTAGCGCGCGACCTTGGCATTGGCGGTGATGACCGAGGCCTGTGCACTCGCCAACTGCGCCGCCGCCTGGTTGCGCGAGGCGACGTACAGCCGCGGGTCGATCTGGTAGAGCGGCTGACCGGCACGGACATAGGAGCCCTCCTGGAACAGTCGCGCCTTGACGATCCCGTCGACCTGCGGCCGGATCTCCGCGATCGCCGTCGCCGTGGTCCGGCCGGTCAGCTCGGACGTCATCGTCACGGGTTCGGTGCGCAGCGTGACGACGCCGACTTCGGCCGGTCCTTGCGGCGGCATCTGCTTCGCACCGCCGCATCCGGCGAGCAGCAAGGCCGCGGTGACGGCGATCGGGGTTCGTAACGGCATGATCGGGACCCTTTGTCGAGGAAGGGTTCCGCCTAGCGATGCTGCACTGCGCAAAATACCGGCGCTTGGTAAGCAATTGTAACGGCACGTAACCGTCCGCGCGTGCCTGGAGGCGACCCGCGCGAACGGCCGGGCGTCGCTATTTCGGCCCGTAGTCCGCCGCTTCTATAGTCGCCGCAGCGCTTGTGCGGGCCGCGCCGACAGCACGGGCAAGGATCCAAGCAATCCGATGCCGAGCGTCAGCAGCGCGCCGACGCCGAGCGTCGCCAGCACGACGCCCCAGTCCGGAGCCCAGCGAAACTCGAACACGCCGGTGATCACGTACCAGGCCGCAGCACCTCCCAGGCCTAGCGCCAGCGCCGCCAGAATCAGGGCCAGCAGGGCATATTCAAGCCCCTGTGCCGTCAGGATCTGCCACCGGGTCGCACCCAGCGTCTTCAGGATGACGCTGTCATAGGTGCGTGCCTGCCGCGACGCGGCGATCGCGCCGATCAGCACCGCGATCCCGGCAAGGATCGCGACAGACGCCGACAGCAGGATCGCGGTCGCCATCTGGTCGAGGATCGTGCGCACCTGACCCAGCACTTCGCTCACCGCGATGATTGAGGCGGAGGGGAAGGCAGCGAGGAGCGTGCGCGACACCGCGCCCTCGTGGCGCGCATCCATGTCGATCGTCGAAGTCAGGCTGTGCGGCGCGCCGGCCAGCGTGTTGGGCGAGAAGACGAGGACGTAGTTGAACCCCATCGTATCCCAGTTGACCTGGCGCAGTGACGCGATGCGGGCTTCGATTTCGCGGCCGAGGACGCTTACCGTCAGCGTATCGCCGACCCGCAGGTTCAGGATGCGCGCGGCTTCGCGGTCGAGCGAGACCAGGGGCGGACCCGCATAATCCTTGGGCCACCATTGCCCTTCGACCAGCTCGCTGCCCTGCGGCAAGGTTTCGGCATAGGTCACGCCGCGCTCGCCACGCAGGAACCAGGCACCCTCGGGCAGGGTCTTGAGATCAGCGACGCGCTGCTTGCCATAGGCGGTGATCGTTCCACGCAGCGACGGGACGATGTTGAGCTTCGCCTCCGGCGCTTCCTGCTTGACCAGCGCGGCGAAGCGGTCGCGCGATTCCGACGGAATATCGAGCACAAACTGGCTCGGCGCACGCTGGGGCACGGCGCGGTCGATCTCTGCGTCGAGGCTGGTCTGGATCGCGGCAAGGGTGACGAACAGGGTCAGTGCCAGCCCGAGCGCGATCACCAGCGCCACCGTCTGTGCGCCGGGACGGTGAAGATTCGCGAACGCCAGCCGCAACAGCGGGCGGCGCGGGCGCGGCATCCGGGCGGATACGCGGCGGATCGCCTCGCCGATGCCGAGCAGCACGAGCAGCACCGCCGCCACCGCCCCCAGCACCGCCGCGGCGAACAGCGGTTCGCGCGCCGTGGCGGTGCTGGGGGCGGTGGCGGCGGT
>Ga0247823_10001487_pt1 | contig 19552 bp, 13 predicted proteins | sample 13C_PalmiticAcid_2_FD_192426 | JGI IMG/M metagenome (GOLD analysis project Ga0247823, IMG submission 192426) | Soil microbial communities from agricultural site in Penn Yan, New York, United States - 13C_PalmiticAcid_Day30 | ecosystem: Environmental > Terrestrial > Soil > Agricultural land... | reverse complement strand
GTCGAGCTTCCAGCGGTGGGCGCGGAACGCGGTCACGTCGCTGATCGGGCTCATCGGCACCTCGACCAGCCCGGACGGGTACGCGAACGGCTGCGCCGCGGCCTGCGCCCGGATGATGTCGGCAAACACGTCCTCGCCGGGCGGCTGGCCGGGCGTGCCGGACTTGTGCGCCGGGTACAGCGAGCTGACCCAGGTGAACCCCTGCTTCCGGAGCATCGACTGGAGGTCCGGCCGGTCGCGGAGGCCGTCGTGGAATCCGCCTGGGGTGCGGAAGCCCTGCGCCGTGATCCCGCAGCGATCCTTCAGGGCGAGGGTGGTCGTGGCGACGTTGTCCGCGATCACCTCGGCGACCGGGCGGTTGCGGACGAGCCACGGGGCGCGGCGGAAGCGGAACTGCACGTCCTCCGGCCTCGTCGCCTTCACGTTGACGTGGTCGTAGGTGTGGTTGCCGACCGCGTGCCCGGCCGCAGCGAGGTCCTTCAGCCAGCCGACGTCCGCCTGCTCCAGCGTCTGGCCCAGGGCGAAGAAGTGGATCAATCCGCCGTGGTCCTTCGCCACCCTGGCTGCCTCGACGGCGTACCGTTTGGTGTCGGCGTCGAGGTCGCCCTTGCGGTAGTTCCACTCGGTCATGCCGCGCTTCGGGTACTCGGCGGACATCTCCAGGTCGAGGGTGATCGCGACGAGCGCCTTACCCTTCGGCCGGGCCGAGGCGGACAGCCCGGCGGCAACGGCGATCCCACCGGAGGCGCAGGCGGTCAGGAATCGGCGGCGGGTGGGTCTCACGGCCTACTTCCCGGGTTGTTGAAGATACCGGAACAGGTCGCGTCGCTCCTGCGGGGTCAGCGGATCGAGCAACTTCTCCGGCATAAGCGAGGTCGGCAGTTCCTTCAGTGTGTCGATCCGGTCGCGGGGGAGGCGCGCCTTGTTCGCCTGGGCATCGATCAGGGTGACACTCGCGCCGTCCTGCTCGGCGATGATGCCGGTGCGGACGGCGCCGTCGAGGGTGTGGGCCGCGTACTGGGCATACTGCGCTCGGACGACGGCGGCCGGGTCCACGACGCTGGCGATCAACCAGGTCGTGTCGGCCCGGCTGGAGGTGGTCAGGTCTGGGCCGACCGTGCCGCCATCGCCGAACAGCTTGTGGCAGGTCGCGCAGTGCTTGACGAAGAGGAGCTTGCCGCGGGCCGGGTCGCCGGTGCCGGCCCGCAGGTCGTTGCTGAACCGCCGCACCTCGGCCAGTTTCTCCTCCGGCGTGCCGGGCCGCACGCTCCCCCAGTGCTTGCGGACGGCGGCGTCGATACCGGGGTCGTCGAACAGTGCCAGCAGCCGGACCTGCTCGACGGGCACATCCACCGGGACAATCGTACCAGCCTCGACGAGCGCCAGGAACGCACGCGCCCACTCCTTGCGGCCGAACAGGACCTCCCGCGCCCGGGACTTTGCCGTTGGGGGAAGTGACGGGTACGCCTTCAGAATTGCACCCCCGACCCGCGGCCCGCCGAAGCGGCCAAGCACGGTTAGGGCACGCAACGGAACGTCGGCATCGTCGGACGCGAGGAGGCCCAGCGCGGCCGGGGCGCAGGAGTCGGTGCCGAGTTCGTCCAGGGTGGCGAGGCGTTCGAGGAGGAGCGGGTGGGGAGTCTTCGGGTCGGCCAGGTCGGCGTGGACCCGGTCGCGGGCGGCGGTCACGCCGGCGCGGAGGGCGAGCCGGGTTCGCGCGGCGTTCGTCGGTAACTCCTCCCACGCGGCCCGGATGACCGCGGTCAACTCCGACGTGATCGACTCGTACTTGCGGGTGGGCGTAGGCGTTTCGCTGCCGGGCGCGGCGAGGGCATCGAACAGCCCGCCCTGCCCGACGGGCGGCAGCCCGACCGCCCGCTCCGATAGCCCGCGGTCGAGGTCTTCGTAGAGTGCCGCTCGATCCGACGCCGGCAGCGCAGCCAGCAACTTGTGGGCCGCGCGATAGCCGGGCGCGGTTCCGTCCGCGGCGTACCGGCGGACCAGCCGGCCGAGGTTCGCCTGCACCAGTTTGTACTTGCGGTTGTCGGCCGACGCAAAGAACGCGGTCACTCGTTCCTGGTCGGAAACCGCCTGGCTCTCGACCGCCCACCAGAGCAGCCACGGGATCACCGCGTCGGCCGTGTCGGCGTCGCGGGTCAGCAATCGCTCGACGACCGGAAGCGCCTGCTCGCCGGGGAGTCGCTTCACCGTACAGGCGAGTTGCGCCCGCACCACCGGGCTGGGGTCGTTGGCGGCCAACTCCGCGAACCGTCCGGCGAGCGCGACCGATACTGTCTTCGAGTCGCCGAGTAAGCGCACCACCCAGGCGCGGACGTGTTCGCCAGGATGCGCCAGCAACTCAGCGGCGAGTCTCTCGTCGAGTCCGCCGGCGACGTACAGCGTCCACAGCCCCCGCAGCGCCAGCCGCTCGTCCGCCCGCTGACGGGCCAGCTCGCGCAGGGCCGGCCAGGTCGCCTCGTCGCGCCGCTCCGCAAGCAGCACGCGGGCGCGGTCGGCGTACCACTCGTTCGGGTGCTTCAGCAGCCCGACCAGTTCCCGAGACGAGAGTTTGCCGAGGTCCGGTCTCGTGGCCGGCTTCGTACCGGTCGCCTCGACCTTGTAGATGCGGCCGTTGTTGCGGTCCCAGTCGGCGTCCGGGTCGGGGTGTGCGGTCCGCCTGTCGTAAAAATCGCTCAGGTACACGGAGCCGTCCGGCCCGAGGCACAGGTCGGTCGCCCCGAACCAGGTATCGCGGCTGTCGAGCAGTAACTCGCGGAAGTGCGCGGCGACAGTCGCCCCTTTCGGTCGTAGTTCCCAACTCGATGCCGTATGTCGGAGGAAGTCGCCGGCCAGGAACCGGCCGCGGAACCGTTCGGGGAAGGTGTGCCCGCGGTAGACGGTGCCGCCGGTCGTCGGCCCGCCGGTCGGCGCGTCGTGCGCGACGTGCGACAGCCAGCCGTAGGCGAACGGGTTGTGCAGCGGGCCGTGCTTGCCGACGTTCTTGAGGTAGTACGCTCCCTGATGGGCGTGCCAGAACAGCCCGAGGTTCGACGAGTAGAACAGGTTCCCGTCGGCGTCGAACGTCAGCCCGTAGACGTTCCCGCCGCCCTCACAGAACAGTTCAAACGCCTTCGTCGTCGGGTGATACCGCCACACGCCCTGCTGGAACTCGATCCCACGGATGCGGCAGGTGGTGGTGCTGCCGTTGAGCCCGTACAGCCAGCCGTCCGGCCCCCAGGTGAGGTGGTTGGCCAGCGACTGCGCGTCCTCCATGCCGAACCCGGTCAGCAGAACCTCCGGGTCAGCGTCGGGCACGTCGTCGCGGTCCCGGTCCGGGTAGAAGAGCAGATACGGCGCCTGGAGGACGAACACGCCACCGAACCCGAACTCGACCCCGGTGCAAAGGTTCAACCCGGCGACGAAGTCCTTGAACCTGTCCGCCCGGCCGTCCCCGTCGGAGTCCTCGCAGATGGTGATGCGGTCGGCGCCCTTCGGCCCCTTCGGCGGCGGCTCCGGGACACGGTCGTAGACCGTCCGCGACCACCGGTCCACCTTCACCCGGCTCAGCCCGGCCGGGTTCGGGTACTGGAGGTACTGGATAGTCCACACCCGGCCGCGGTCGTCGCACTTGACGAAGATCGGCTGGCGGACGTCCGGCTCGGCCGCGAACAGCTTCACCGTCAGCCCGTCGGCCGGCTTCATGCGCTTCGCCGCATCGGCCGGCGGAAACCCTTGCCCCGACGTACGGGGCAGCACGGAGAGCAGACCGACAAGCAGGGTGAGTAGTACGGCAGGCAGACGCATGAGATTTCGCAGGCGGGGCGGCGGGGGATCGGGCATAGTGTACCCGACACCCGACACCGGGGTGAACAGCCGACCCGGAGGTATTCCCGTGAACCGCTCGCTACTCCTCGGCCTCGCGCTCGGCTCGGCCGTCACCATAGCCGCGTTCCTCGCGCTATCGTCGCCCGCCGCCCCGGCGCCCGAGCCGCCGGCCGTCCCCACCCGCGTCTACGAGAACACCCTCACCCCAATCGTGGACCCCAAGCCGCTGCTGGGCGACTTCCCGCAATTCGTCGAACCGGTGGTCGAGCGACAGCGGTTCGAGGCGCCGCGGCTGGTGGACGACCCCGGCGGCGACCTGGACGTGCGCGCCTGGCGATTCTCGTACAACGCCCGCGGCATCATCGAGATGCCCAACCGGCTCACGGCGAAGGACACCGCCGTCATCATGGTCCACCCGTGGGCGATCGACGACGAGTGGGGCTGGAAGTCGCCGGAGCCCAACGGCGTCGCGGACTTCTGCACCCCGGAGAAGAACGCCCTCGCCTACAAGCACACGAAGGAGGTCATCGCCCCGTTACTGAACCGGCTCCGCGGCAGGGTGGCGTGCGTGATGTACAGCCTCCGCGGCCCCGCCGACCCGATCCGCACGAAAGTGTACCGGTCGCTCACGAAGACCCCGAGCGCGGAGGAGCGCGCCGCCGGCGAACAGGAGTTGCGAAAGGTACTCGCCGCGTACCCGTACAAGGGCCAGCCTTTGCTGGAACGGCTGACGCTGAGCGCGGACCGGCCGGTGATCGACTACTTCAAGCAGTTCCCCGGGCTGGACGCCGGGCCGCGGTACAACGGAGCCGGGTTCTGGGATCTGCCCATCCCGGTCAGCACCGCGGTGGACGTCCACCCGGACGACGTGGTGATCTACGACGCCGAGGGGTATCCGCCGCTGCGCGACTTCTTGAAGAAGAACGGCGTGCGGCACGTCCTGCTGACCGGGTACGCGACGGACATGTGCTTCTGCAAGACGACGGCGGGGTACGAGAACCTGTCGAAGGACTTCAACGTCTTCCTGGTCGGGGACGCGACGCTGGCGACGTTCCCGGCGAACGCAACCCCCCGGTTCGCCACCAACGCCCACATCTCCTTCGCCGCGCTGAACCAGTTGGTCACGCAGGTGAATTGGGTCCAGTTCGCGAAGTAGTGGGGGCCACTCACCGGCCGCGGCCGGCGCGCTCGGCGGGGGTGAGGATGCCGTTGAACACCACGTCGATCACGTCCGCGGCCTGGGTGGCCAGCGGCTTGCTGTGGCCGGCGAAGTGGTTGGTGAACATCGTCCCGTACAGCAGGTCGCCGACCACGTCGAGGATGCGCGACACCGGCACGTCCCGCACCCGGCCGTCCCGGATCAGCCCGGCGTAGACTTCCCGCCAGAAGACGCGGTTCACCTCGCGGTGCTCCAGGTACGTCGGCTTCTTGCGGTCGCGGAACTTCGCCCGCTCGATGATGAGCAACTCCGCCTGGTCAGGATGGTCCTTGAAGAATTCCAGGTAGGCCCGGATGGCGACGACCACCCGGTCGAGCGGGTCGGGGACGGCGGCGGCCGCGGCCAGGACGTGCTCGCGCAGCATCCGCATCCCGCGGTCCACGGCGGCCAGGAACAGCTTCTCCTTGCTGGGGAAGTAGGTGTAGATCGTCCCCTTCGCGATGCCCAGCGAGTCGGCCAGTTCTTGCAGGTCGGTGTCGGGGTATGCGCGGCGGGCGAACAGCGTGGCCGCGGCGGCCAGGATCTCCTCGCGGCGGCGCGCGGCCAGTTCCGGGTCTCGCCGCCGCCCCCTCCGCCGCACCGCATTCCCCATCCCGGCCCCCTGTCAATATTGACTGACGCGTCAGTCATCAGTTCAATAGGTGTTGCCGCCGGTGTCAAGTTGTCTGTCCGCGTATTCGCAGGGGCCGCCCCATGACCAGCCCATTCCACCCGCGGACCGCCATTGGGGTGGTCACGGTCCTTGCCGCCGCGATCGGCTGCCAGCAGGGCAAGCCGCCGGCCGCGGCGCCTCCGCCGCCCAGGGTGACGGTCAGCCGGCCGGTCGTCCAGTCGGTGGCCGACTGGGGTGAGTACACCGGCCACCTGGACGCGGTGCAGCGGGTGGAAATCCGCCCGCAGGTCAAGGGCCGGCTGCTGAAGGTCCACTTCCGCGAGGGGACCGAGATCGAGCAGGGGACGCCGCTGTACGACATCGACCCCGAGGAGTACCGGGTCGCCCGCGACGAGTCGAAGGCGGCGCTGGGGAAGGCGGCCGCCGACCAGACGCGAGCCGCCGCCGAGCTGGAACGGGCGCAGGCCACCCTCGCCCGCTACGAGCGGATCGCCGGCAGTGGGGTCAGCCGGGACGAGTACGACCAGGCCGTAGCCGCCAACAAGACGGCCCGGGCCGTGGTCGGGCAGGCCGACGCCGCCCTCGCCCAGGCGAAGGCGGCCCTGGAGTCGGCCGAGTTGAACCTGCGGTACACGAAGATCGTCGCCCCGATCAGCGGCCGGGTCAGCCGCACGCTCGTCACTGAGGGGAACCTGGTCGGCTACGGCGAGCAGACGCAACTGACCGTCATGGTCGATCAGGATCCGATCTACGTCTTCTTCGAGATCCCCGAGCGGGACGCACTCGAGTACGAGGGGCGGGTCAAGCCGCTACGGAACCTGGCACCGGGCCTGCTGGCGCTCGGCATCCCGGTCCCGCCGCTGTGGTCAGACGCGGCCATCCCGGTCGAACTCGGCATCGAGACTGAGAGCGGCTACCCGCACAGGGGAGTCATCAACTTCCGCGACCCGCGCTTCGAGCCGGGGACAGGGACCGTCCGGCTCCGCGCGGTGCTGAACAACCCTGACCGCCGGCTGTCGTCGGGGATGTACGCCCGGGTCCGGTTCCCGTTGACCCACCCGCGGGACCGACTGATGGTGCCGGAGGCGGCCGTCCAGTCCGACCAGGGCGGGAGGTACGTGCTGGTCGTCGGGGCGGACAACGTGGTGGAGCGGCGGTCGGTCCGCCTGAGCCAGCGGTCAGGCAAGCTGGTCGCGGTCGAGGAGGGGCTGTCGGCCGCCGATCGGGTGGTCGTCAACGGGCTCCAGAAGGCCCGGCCGCGCTCCACCGTCGAGCCCGAGGAGAAGCCGATGGTGGCCGACTGGCCGCCGGCCGCTGGAAAGAAGGCCGGGTAACCCCCGGTACTTGAGTACTGAGTACCTCCCGGCCGCAGGACCGACCGCATGATCTCCCGGTTCTTCATCGACCGCCCGGTGTTCGCGAACGTCATCGCGATCGTGATCCTGCTGCTCGGCGCGGTGTCGCTGTACCGCCTGCCGGTCGAGCAGTACCCGCCGATCACGCCCCCGACGGTGGTCGTCAGCACCACCTACCCCGGCGCCAACGCGCAGGTGGTCGCGGACACCGTCGCCGCCCCGATCGAGCAGCAGGTCAACGGCGTCGAGAACATGATGTACATGTCCTCGACCTGTTCGGCCGACGGCGGGTACTCGCTGACGGTCACGTTCGAGATCGGCACCGACCTGGACGAGGCGCAGGTGCTCGTCCAGAACCGCATGGCCGTCGCTGAGCCGCAGTTGCCGGAGGAAGTCCGCCGGCAGGGCGTCACGGTCAAGAAGCAGTCGTCGAACATCATCCTGGGCGTGTCGCTCACGTCGCCGCCCGCGAAGAACACCCTGCGGGTGACGTTCAACGACGAGCAACTCCGCGCCCGCGGGCTGTCGCACCACGAGGCGGCCGCCGCGCTCGCCAGGCAGGGGATGACGGCCCTCCGCGAGCCGGGCAACGGGGCGCCGCAGTACAAGGTCACCACGCCGGAGCAACTCGGCACGCCCGACGCCCTCCGGGTGGTCGCGCTGAAGGCATCCGCGGCCGGGCCGGCGGTAGCCGTCGGGGACGTGGCCCGGGTGGCGCCGTGGGCGCCCTACGACGGACTGTTCCTCTCCAACTACGGCACGCTGCGGCTGCGGGACGAGTTGAGCCGGGTGAAGGGGGTCGGGGAGGTGATGGTCCGCGGCACGGGCGCGTACGCCATGCGGATCTGGCTCGACCCGGACCGACTGAAGGCCCGCGGGCTGACCACCCAGGAAGTGATCGACGCGCTGCGGCGGCAGAACGTGCAGGTGGCCGCCGGGCAGATCGGCCAGCCGCCGGTTGGGCGGGGGCAAGAGTTCACCTACACCGTCACCACCCTCGGCCGGCTCAGCGACGCCGAGCAGTTCGAGGGGATCATCCTGAAGACCGGGGCGGAAGGCCGGCTGACGTTCCTGCGCGACGTGGGGCGGGTGGAGCTGGGGGCGCAGAACTACGACTCGTTCGCCAGCCGTAGCGGGATGGAGGCGTCCACGATCCTCGTCTACCAGTTGCCGGACTCGAACGCCCTGGAGGTGGCCCAGGGGGTGCGGGCCGCCATGGAGCGGGTGAGCAAGGACTTCCCGCCGGGGCTGGTCTACACCATCCCGTTCGACACCACCAAGTACGTCAACGCCAGCATCAACGAGGTGTACCGCACCTTGATCGAGGCCGGCCTGCTGGTGCTGGTGGTGATCCTGGTCTTCCTGCAGAGCTGGCGGGCGCTCCTGGTGCCGGCCACCACGGTGCCGATCACCATCATCGGGGCGTTCGCGTTCCTGCCGCTGCTGGGCTTCTCGGTCAACCTGCTGACGCTGTTCGGGCTGATCCTGGCGATCGGGATCGTGGTGGACGATGCCATCGTGATCGTCGAGAACGCCGCGCACCACGTCGAGCGCGGGATGAAGCCGCGAGAGGCGACGATCCGGGCGATGTCCGAGGTGACCGGGCCGGTCATCTCGATCACCCTGGTGCTGCTGGCGGTGTTCCTGCCGACCGCGTTCCTGGGCGGCGTCACCGGCGAGATGTACCGTCAGTTCGCGCTGACGATCGCGGCCACGGCGCTCATCAGCGCGGTCAACGCGCTGACGCTCAAGCCGGCCCAGTGCGCGTCCTGGCTGCGGCCGCCGCCGGCACGTCGCAACCTGGCGGTGCGGGCGTTCAACGCCGTCTACAACCGGCTGGAGGCGGCCTACGCCTGGTCCGTCCGCGGGCTGTTGCGGGTGTGGTGGCTGGTGCTGCTGGTCTTCGCCGGACTGGCGGTGTTCACCGGGTGGTGGTATCAGCAGCAGCCGACCGGGTTCCTGCCGGTCGAGGACCAGGGGTACGTGCTCGTCAGCGTCACCCTGCCGGACGCCGCCTCCCTGGAGCGGACCGGCGAGGTGATCGAGCGGATGAACAAGATCGTCTCCACGATGGACGGCCCGGAGAACTGGTTCGCGATCGGCGGGTTCTCGATGCTGGAGGGGACCAACACCCCGAACTCGGCGACCATGTTCGTCGTCTGGAAGGACTGGTCGGTCCGCGAGCAGCCGCACCTGGTGCAGGATGCGCTGGTGGGCAAGCTCCGCAAGGAGTTCGGCGGGATCCAGGAGGCTCAGATTCTGGTGTTGGTCCCGCCGTCGATCCGCGGGCTGGGGATGGCCGGCGGGTTCGAGATGCGGGTGGAGGACCGCGAGGGGGTCGGGCTGGACGAACTCCAGGCGCGGGCGCAGGAACTCGTCGCGACAGCGCAGAAGGATCCGACCATCGGGCTGGCCAACGCCACCATCCGTGCCGGCGTGCCCCAGGTGTACCTGAACATCGACCGGGTGAAGGCCGAGAAGATGGGGGTGCCATCCAGCGCCATCTTCAACACCCTTCAGGCCAACCTCGGGTCGTTCTACGTCAACGACTTCAACAAGTTCGGCCGGACGTACCAGGTCCGGGTGCAGGCCGACCAGACCTACCGCGACCGGCCGGAGGACGTCCGCAAGCTGGAGGTCCGCAACCGCGATGGGCAGATGGTCCAACTCGGCACGCTGCTGACCGTCGAGGAGAAACTCGGGCCGTCGTCGATCGCCCGGTACAACCTGTACCCGGCGGCCCAGATCAACGGGGCCGCGGCCCCGGGAGTCAGCTCCGGGGATGCGCTGGCGACCATGGACCGTCTGGCGTCCGACACGCTACCGCCGTCGATGGGCTACGACTGGACCGGCATCGCCTTCCAGGAGAAGCAGATCAGCGGCGAGGCGGTGTTCGTGTTCGCCTTCGCGGTTCTGATGGTGTACCTGGTACTGGCGGCGCAGTACGAGAGCTGGATCCTGCCGTTCGCCGTCATCCTGGTGGTGCCGCTGGGCATCCTGGGGGTGGTGGCGGCGATCTGGGTCCGCGGGTTCGAGAACAGCATCTACACGCAGATCGGGGTGGTGCTCATCATTGCGCTGGCGTCCAAGAACGCGATCCTGATCGTCGAATTCGCCCGCGAGCGGCGGCTGGAGGGGCTGTCGATCCGGGAGGCGGCGATCACCGCGGCCCGGATGCGGTTCCGGCCGATCCTGATGACCTCGTTCGCGTTCATCCTGGGGGTGGCCCCGCTGGTCTGGTCGAAGGGGGCCGGGGCAGCGAGCCGGCAGGCGCTCGGGACAGCGGTGTTCGGTGGGATGTTGACCGCGACGTTTCTGGCGGTGTTCTTCGTGCCGGCGTTCTTCATCGTCATGCAGAAGCTGAGCGAGCTGCGCCACGGCCCGCGAGTCCCCGAGGGCGGCCACAAGAAGGCCGAAGAGGACGGCGAGGTCGTAACCCTGGCCCCGGCTGACCGCAATGGGCACCCGGCGACCAACGGTCACGCCGCCCATGAGCCGGTGGAAGCCCACCGCCCTGCCGATACGGCCCGGTAGGACGACCCTCGCTTTCGATTCCGGGCATCATCGTTTGATCGGTTTCGGGATCGGGTCGGTCGCGGGCGGCCAGTCGGTTGGCCTGTATGCGATGTTCAGGTGCGGCGTCTCAACGCGCCGGCCGCCGTGGTGCTTGCTGGTCATGACCGCGTCGAGGACTCCGGTGGTCAGCAGGGTCCGCTCGACCGGGTACGGGGCGTGGCCGGTTTGCACCAGCGACTCGATCGCCCGGACCAGGTGCCCGAAGTGGGCGTACGGGTCCGGCTGTTGCAAGTAGAAGTGCGTGGAGCGCGGCTTCTCCTCACCCTTGAGCTGTCCGGCGAAGCAGAACGCGCCGCCGTCCCCCTCTTGCACGAACCCGTTGAGCATCGCCACCGCGGCGGTCAGGCCGTCCCGGTACTCGACCAGGAAGACCGCCGCGTCCTTCGCGGCGGCGGTCAACTCCCGGTAGTTCCCCTTCGCGTGTGCCGGCACGATGCGGATCGTCTCGTCGAGCAGCGGCTTCGAGAACCGGCCGGCGTCCAGCGCCTCCCACATGCCCTTACCCTGGAGGCACTGCACCGCCTTGACCCCCGTCTCACCGCCCTTGCGGCGTTCGACCATGCATTGCAAGCACTCCAGCGCGTGGAACCCGTAGGCCTCCAGCGAGCTGTACCCGAGCTGGACCGCGGCCGCGATCTCGCAGCCCATCGGGAGCTGGAGGCTCGGCTTCCGCCACGTCACCGGCAAGGACGACCCGGCCAGGAACGGGACGTACAGCTCCCGGGCCTTGTCGTACATCCACTTCGCGTCGTCCCAGGTCGCGGCCAGGTGCTTGTCGTTAAACACCGGGACGGCCTTCCCCGATTTCTCGAAGACCTTCGCCGACTCCTCGAAGAACCGCCGCCGGGGGTAGAGGTGCTGGCCCTTCTCGTTGTGCGGGTAGTCGCCGTGCTCGCCGATGAGGAGTACGCCGTCCACCGCGAGCTTGTCGCCGCCCAGGGTCAGCGCCTCGGGGATCGACTTGCACAGCCGGACCCCGTGCTTCGCGGCGAGGGCCTTTGCCATGTCCCGTTTCGGGAACTGATCGACGTAGAGCGACGCGAGACGCAGCGCAGGCTTCTCGCCGCCGTCGTAGAGGTAGCCTTCGAGTATCTTGCCGAGAATGACGTCGGCGTGCGACCACTTGTGATAGACCGTTGCGATCCCGGCGACGGATTTGGGTGTTGCGGGCGGCATGAGTTGGACCGGCGGGGTGAGGAGGCGGGAGGCCCGTACCGTACCACCCGCACCGCCGCCGCTCAACAACCAACCGGTTAGCCGGCCTGCTCGCGGAGTTCGACCCCCTGCACTCCCTCGATGCGGTTCAACTCCGCGACCAGCGCGACCGCCGTGCCCGGGCCGCGCAGCCGGACCGTGTACGTCACCTCCAGGGCCGCCCCCTGACGCGCGGTGCCGGCCGCCACCAGCCTGATGTCGTCGAAGTGCTTGCCCAGGACCGGCGTGAGCAGTTCGTCCGGGTCGTGGCCGAGGCCGACCCGCACGGTCAAGGTCACCGGCCGGTCGACCGTCCCCCGCGGCCGGTCGAGCCATGCCATGACCGCCGCGGCGAGTGCAACGACCGGGACGCCCAGCGCCGCCAGCGTCGCGTACCCGGCCCCGACCGCCATCCCGACCGCCACCGCGAAGATGACGAACGCCGTGTCCCGCGTGTCCTCGACCACGGTGCGGAACCGGACGATCGACAGCGCCCCGACCAGCCCGAATGCCCGGGCCACGCTGTTGCCGATCACCAGCGTCACCAGGGCGATCAGCACCGCCAGGAGCACCAGTGTCGTCGGCAGGGTGCGGGCGTCGGCGCGTCGCCGGCCGAGACTCGCCGCGTACACGCCAGCGACGACGAACCCGAACAGCAGCGCCAACCCGAGCCGGGCCGCCAGCACCGGGGCCGGCGGCAGCGGATCGGCGGTGGTCAGCGAGTCGCGCAGCCACTCAGGCATCGGTCGTACCCCCCACCAGCCCGGCGGCCTCCGCGCACCGGCGGTACTTCGACATGCTCGACGGCGCCAGTCTTAGCTCCCCGATCACGCTCTTGAACAGGTGCGGCATCGCGGTCAGGAACTTGAACTCCGCGATCACCTCGCCCCCTAGCAGCGGTAGACCGCCGTCGAACGGCTCGACCTGTTGCGGGGCCGACGACGCCAGCCCGCGGGCGGCCCGGTCGAGCGTCAGCCGGATGGGGCCGTCCGGCCCGGCACCGACGAACGCGGTCCGCTGGTACGTCACCCGGCAGACCGGCCGCAGGTCGCTGGCGGCCAGGTGCCAGGCGAACCACGCCCCCGGCCATTCCTCGGCGTGGCCGTCGGTCAGATGGGCGAGTTCGGCCACGGGGACGGCGCTGCGCCGCTTCCACACCTGGCCGTTGCGCTTCGTCTTGCGCTCCAGGTAGACGGTCGGGTCGGCCCCGTACCGGCGGAGGCGGAACTTGTGGCCACGGTGGTCCGCGGCCCGGCGGTACACGTCGAACGCTGGGGTGTCGAAGTAGACGCTGGTCACCCGGTAGGCGTTGCCCAGGGTCGGGTCGGCGTGCGGGTCCAGCGCGAGGTGACCCCGCAGCATCGCCTCGACCTCACGGGCCTGGGCCGTGCTCAGGAGGAACTTCATCTCGTAGGCCGGCGCCCCCGACCCGACCAGGGCCGGGGACTCGTGGCGAACGGCCGAGGTCCGGGCCGCGGCGACAGGCGGCGTCACTGGGATCCCTCCTTCCGCAGGGCCGTCTTCGGCTCCTTGTAGTCGAGCAGATACTTGCGGCGGGCGTCGGCGAACGCCCGCAGGCTTGCCCCGCGGCCGCGGCCGGCGTCCCCGGCCGCGGCCGCGGTCGCCCGCCGGAACGCCTCCACCGAGTCCAGCTTCCGGGTGTCCGCCTCGACCTCCTTCTCGATCAGGGCACGGTACTGGGCCACGACCGGGCCGAGCGTGTTCCAGTCGAGCGACTTCTCGGCGATGCTGCGGACGTTCGCCAGGTACTTCGCCCGGAGCGCGGGCACGGCCAGCACCTTGCTACGCAGCGGCGTGCGGGTGTTGGTCAGCCCGACTAGCGGGTCGAGGTCGGTCCCGCCGCCGCCCATCGGCCCGAACATGCCGGGGCCTCGCTCGCGCATCTCTTTGAGCTGCTTGTTCTGGTCGGCCGTCAGGATCTTCGCGAGCTTCTCGTCGGCCTCCTTCTGGAGTTGTTCGAGTTGCTTCTTCTGCGCGGCCGTCAGGTTGAGCGAGTCCTGGAGGAACGACGGCAGCAAGTCCCCCGGCCGGGGCAGTTGCATCATGACCGCCCCCGGCGGACCGAACCCGCCGGGACCGCCCGGGGGACCGAACCCGCCAGGACCGCCCGGACCACCGGGGCCGCCCGGCGGACCGCCCGGTCCACCCCGGCCGCGCCCGCCGGGCGGGCCGAATCCCGGGCCGCCGCCGGTGCGGAACGCCTCGTTCATATCGTGCGGGACGACGTGGAACTTCCCCTTCTCGTCGAGGTACAGGCCGTAGTCGCTGGCCCGAGTCCAGTACCCGTCGCCGTTGACCAGCGCCACGTCCAGCGCCAGGAACCAGAGCAACCCGTCCACGTCCAGGATCGGCGCCAGCGCCGCCTCCAGCTTGTCGGGTGGCGTCTGGTCGAGCGTCTTGCACAGTTGCACGAGCGCCTTCCACGCCTTCGGGTCGTCCTCGGACTTTATCTCATAGCGGCGCTTATACTCCTCGACGCTGTCGCCGAGGAAGCGCAGACCGCCGTCACCGCCGGGGCTGCCGCGGACCTTCCAGCGGGTGCCCTTCGTCGTCTTGTAGTTCTCCGCGAGGAACAGCTTGTCGAACTGCTGGGCGTTGACGTACACGCCCCAGCTCTCGCCGTTGATGACCACCTTGACGAGGTTCGCCTTCGGGGCCGGGATGTGCTCCCGGGCGACGTGCGAGTACAGCACGGTGCTCAGGAACGATGGGTCCTCGTGCGAGTTCAGCAGGTTCAGCGTCTTGGACCCGTACAGCCGCTGCTTCTGGTCGGCGAAGTCGAGCGACAAATTCAGCGACCGCTTCGACCCGGCCGGCACACCCATGTAGGACGACATGCCGCGGAAGTGGACGCCGACGTTCGGGTACTTCTTGCCGTCCACGGTGAGCGTCGCCGGGACCTCGACGTCGGTGCCGTGGAAGTCCTGGAGTTCCGCCTCCCAGTCCGCCGCCTCGAAGTCGAGGAACAGGGTGCGCAGGACGGTCGGCTCGTACAGCGGCGTATCTGGGTAGGTCTTCACCTCGCCCGGACTGACCTTCGGGCCGGGCGTGGGTGGGTCCTGGTCGCCGCGGCGACCGAACCCGCCCGGCGGTCCGAACCTGCGGCCGCCGCCGTCATTCTTCACGGACTCGCGGGCCGCCTTGCGCTCGTCGGCGTTCAGCCGGGCATCCCGGTCCTTGTCGAACTGCTTGACCAGTTTCCGCTCCTGTCCGCCCGGGAATCCGCCGGGGCCCTTGGGGCCGCCGAACGGCGGGCCGCCGGGTCCGGGCGGCTGGGCGGTCAGCGCCGGCACCAGCAGTGCCAGGCTCAGAACGGTCGGCGGCAGGGCCGCCCACGGGCGTGCGGTCATCGGGAGTCCTCAGGGGTCTTCAGTGCTTCGGTCGGTCCGGCCCGCCGAACGGCGGCGGGGGCGGCAGGGGGCCGGGGAACACCATCAGCCGCGGCCCGGTGTACGGCTCGCCGGTCATCTGCCGCCACTGGGCCATCTGATCGTCGGTCAGGACGGCCAGGGCCTTCTCCATCGCGGCCCGGATCTCCGCGGGGTCGGGTAGCCGCCGTCTGTCGGGGCCGCCTCGCGGCCCCTTCGGGCCGCCGAACCACGGGGCCGGGCGGAATACGTCGAGCGCCACCGCCCGGATGCGGGTGCGCTGGTCGAACGTGAGCTTCAGGCGGGAAGCCACGTCCGAGTCGAGAAGGGCCATCGGACCCCGCCATTGCAGTTCGATCTGGCCGAGCCGCTCGACCTGTTGGTCGGTCAGCACGTCGGCGACGGCGTCCTTGTTCGCCTTGGCCTGCTCGACGAACCGCCGCGACCGCTCCTCGGCCGTCAGCCTGTGGAAGTCGTCGAACGACTCCTGCCGCCGCCTACTTAAACGCTGCAGGAGTTCACGGAGGGCATCCCGCTGCTCGTCGGACGGTTTCAGGTCGTCCCGTACGTCCGAGTTGTCCAACAGTAACAGGTTCCGGTCCCCCTGGAGCACCGCCAGGTCGGCGAGGATCCGCCGGACCCGGTCGCGGGTGGTCTCCAACTCGGCCTGGGCGCCCGGGTCGTCCCGCCGCAGGTCGATGAACTCCTGGTAGTACGCCAGCGACGCCTCCAGCAGCCGCTTCCGAGCCGCCTCCAGGTGCGGCGCGTCGGCCAGCTCCTCGTCGCCGATGCGGACCATCTCGTCCACCGCCCGGCGGGCAAGCTGGAACCGTTCCTCGGCCTCCTTCGCCCGCCGCTGTGCCCGGTCCCGCTCCCGGTCGATCAGCACCGTGCTAACCGCCAGCCCGATCACGCCGAAGACGAGCAGCAGCACCACCGCTCTGACCACCGCCGGGTGGCGACGCACCCACTTACGACCGCGGTCGATGAGCGACGGCCGGCGGGCCAGGATCGGCCGCTCGTCCAGGAACCGCCGCAGGTCGGCCGCCATCTCGCCGGCCGTGGCGTACCGGTCGGCCGGGGCCTTTGCCAGCACCTTGAGAACGATCGTCTCCAGCTCGACGGGAATCGCCCGGTCGAGCTGCCGCAGCGGCTTCGGGTCGTCGTGGAGGATCTGGTGGAGGACTGTCTGCCGGTCCTGGCCGGGGAAGGCCGGCGTCAGCGTCAGCAGCTCGTAGAGCGTGGCGCCGAGGGAATAGACGTCGGTGCGGTGGTCCACGTCCACCCGCCGGCCGGCAGCCTGCTCCGGGCTCATGTACCGCAGCGTGCCGAACACGTCCCCCGTCTGGGTCATGCCGGCGTCGGCCGACACCTGGGCCAGCCCGAAGTCCGTCACCCAGACGGTGCCGCGCGCGTCGAGCAGCAGGTTGGCCGGCTTCACGTCGCGGTGGACGACGCCGGCCTCGTGGGCGTAGTCCAGGGCGTCGGCCGCCTGCACGGCGAGCCGCGCGGCGGCGCGGTACACCTCACGCCCGCGGCCGGCGCGGGTGGCGGTGCCGGTCGGCGCGGTGTTCGGGGCGGTCGGACCGGCGCGGTAGTCGATCGTCGTTCCACCGGACGGGGCAACCGGCTCGCCGCGCGCCTCGCGGATGACCTCGTCGAGCGGCTTGCCGTCGATGAGCTGCATGGCGTAGAAGTGGACGCCTCGCTCGCACCCGACCGCGTACACCGGCACGATGTTGGAGTGGTGGAGCTGCGCCGCCGCGTGCGCCTCGGTCTGGAACCGCTGGAGTTGCCGCGGGTTCAGCGCCGAGGCGAATGGAAGCACCTTCAGAGCCACGCGCCGGCCGAGCGAGAGCTGCACCGCCTCGTAGACCACGCCCATGCCGCCGCGGCCGACCTCGCGGACGATACGGAAGTCCCCCAGCGGCTCGGCCGGGAACTCCGCCAGCGGCGGGGCCGCGGGCCGCATCGCCACCCCGGCGGCGTGGGCCAGGTCGATCCCGTCGAGACACTCGGCCAGGGCGTCGGCCAGCTCCGGGTGGCGGCCCAGGTATGCCTGCCGATCGGGCGTGCGGCCGGCCTCCAGGTCGGCGAGGTACTCGCGGGCCGCAGCCAGCACCCGCGGATCGTCGGCCAGGTCGTCGGGCGTGGGCGTCACGACGACTGTCCCCCGAACTCGCGCCGCAGGCGGGTCAGCCCGCGGAGCCACAACTTCTCGACGCTGTCCACGCTCCGCCCCATCCGCTCGGCCACCTGCGGGAACGTCAGCCCCTCCAGGTGCCGCAGCACGATCGCCGCCTGGTAGTCCTCCGGCAGCCGCGCCAGCGCCGCGGCGACGATCAGGGCCTGCTCGCCGCGCTCGGCCTGCCGGCTGGGCGAGGAGTGCGGGTCTACCGGGATCAGCCCCAGGGCACAGGACGACCGGTCCAAGTCGCCGGCCAGGCCGACCTCCAGCCGGGCGTCTCGGGCCTTCGTGCCGAGATACCGACGAACCTGGTTGGCCAGGGTGCCGGCCAGCACCTCGCGCAGCCACTGGACGAACTGCGGCTCAGCGGTGCCGCGGAAATTCGAGAAGTACCGGTGCGCGTCGAGGAACGCCTCCTGTACCACGTCGGAGGCGTCCACCTTGCCCTGGAGTTGCCGGCCGATCTCCACCCGAGCCAGGAGCCGCAGGTAGCTTCGGTACAGTTCCAGAAGCTGGCCGAGGGTGGCCGCGTCCCCGGCCCGCGCCTCAGCGATCAGTCGTTCGGCCTCTGCGGTCATGCCTGGCCCCTTCGCGCTATCTTCACAATGGCTTTGTAACCGCCGCCGCCCGGACACCGCCGCGCATTTTTCGTGCGAGGAGTCGGCTGCGGTGGGATCGCTTCGTCGGTCCGGCTGTGCCGGACGGTCCTCGCGGCGACGTTAGGTGCAGCCGCTAGTGGAAGACCATCGCTCACTCTTGGCGAACGGCCGGCGTGAGCCGGCCGGTGGCGCCTGCCCCACCAGCCGGCTCACGCCGGCCGTTCGCCAGGTCAGTGGCCAGATCCCGCACTAGCCACCACACGAGCGTGTATTGGAACGCACCAGGAGTGAGGGCGTAAGCCCCTGAGTTTGCTCCGGACTCAGGGGGCTTACGCCCCCCGCTCAGATTTGTGAAGTCGGATCAATCGGGCTTGCAATCCTGGCGCCGGTCCGGGCTGACGGAGTCGCGGACACCGGCTAAGCTGACGGGGCTGGTCCGCAGGTCCGAGCTTTCGCCGGGCGGGTGCGGGCAGGTGTGGGAGGGCGGGTGAATGGGCGTCCCGTCGGGCGAGATCGTGGCGCGGCCGATGGTGGCCCGGGCGTGTGGGTGTGTGCGCGAGTTCCAGCACTACGCGGTGGACAAGTACCGCGCCCAGCGGCTGGCCAAGTTCCAGAAGACCCGGTGCGAGGTGTGCGTGGCCAAGCTGGCCGAGGAGGAGCGGCTGGCGGCGGCGGCCATCCCCAAGAAGGGCGAGGCGTTCAAGCTGCTCCCGTCCGGGACCAGGTTGTCCATGACCCGACGGCCCGACGGCATCTGGGCGGGGACGCTGGCCGCCGACGGGACGGAGGTCGAAGCGACCGCGGACGGCCCGCAGGGGCTGTCGGTCGCGCTCGCCCGGCTCTGGGTGACAACGCGCAACCCGCCTCGTCCTGGCGCGGGCTGATTCAGGAAGCGTTCAGTCGGCAGTGACAGTGCGGACGTGTTGACCTTTGGGCTTGGCGGCGGCGACCCCGCCCTCGACCGCACGGGCCGGGGCAGGCGACTCGGTCGCCCGCTCGGCATGAACGCGGCCGACGTAGGGGGCCGGGGCCATCACCGCGGCCGTCAGCAGGGTCATGATCCACCAGGCAGTAGCAGTGCGCATCGAGATCCCCGGGGTCTGGGCGGGTCCACTCGGAGAGGCGGCCGGGTAGCCGTCGTAGGCGGGTACAGTCGCACTATAGGACACATTTCGTCGGTTTGCGGTTCCCGTTCTGGATCGGATTCCCGGGAGACCCCAACCCGATCGGCCTTGACGCAGCGGCGGGGTTGCGGGAGCCTATCCCGTTCGATCCGACCGAAGCATCAGAACGAGAGAGTGATGATCCCGACCCGCTCCCGGCGGGCAGTCCGATGGCTGACCGCTGCGACCCTTATCCTGGCGACGACCGCGGACGCCCGCGCCTTCTTCTTTAAAGGCTGGCCCGGCGACGGGTTGTTGCGGACCCCGACCCTGCTTGGCCCCCGCCCCAACCCCGGCGACCACGACGACCAGCCGCCCGGTGGAATTAACGAGCCGAACCCGGACGACGGCTCGAAACCGGGCGGCGAAAGCCCGGTCCTCCCGGCCGTGCCGGAGCCGGGGACCGTGGTTCTGGCCGCGGTCGGGCTCGG
>Ga0247823_10001486_pt1 | contig 19562 bp, 16 predicted proteins | sample 13C_PalmiticAcid_2_FD_192426 | JGI IMG/M metagenome (GOLD analysis project Ga0247823, IMG submission 192426) | Soil microbial communities from agricultural site in Penn Yan, New York, United States - 13C_PalmiticAcid_Day30 | ecosystem: Environmental > Terrestrial > Soil > Agricultural land... | reverse complement strand
ATAAAAAAAAAGAACAAGGGTAGGAGAGAGGAAGAATATGCCGATGGAAAGGAAGGACGAGCGAGGTCAGGTACATTGCGCTCTTCTCCTTTACACATGGCTTTCCCCATTCAACCTTATGCTCCAGCGTAGAGCATTGCCAGGAGGGACGAAATTGACACAAACGCAACAGCTGTGAAGAATTGAGACCTGGCAGTTTGGCTTGTATGGAAGAAACAAACTGACAAATAGGCAGTTGTCTGCAATAGATTGAGGGTTAGGGTTGAAGCGCATGCATCACTTGATCACCCCGCCGCTGCAGGAAAGCGTCATGGCCAAGGGCCAGGGTTGGCTTTATTGTGCCATTTCAGGTTCCCAGCTTGTTCTCGCCCATCTCAAATGGAACGCGACAGGCCCTCCCTCCGCAATAACATCATGAATCATTCAACGAGTCTTGTCCATGACATTCTCAGACGGCTAGATTCATATCATGCCGCCACGACTCGGTCATCGCATCGCGACTCACGCAACTCTCGCGACGCTCGCGACACTCCAAGTTACAACGACCATGACGCGCCGGAACAGGAGCTTTTCGTAACAAAGTGCGAGCCCAACAGCTTCCAGCTCGGGACAGGCGCTTCGATCTTCACCGACTCCCTGCTCCCCGCCATCACTTCGGCTCGACACGAGGTCATCTTCGTCACCTGCTTCTGGGCCCCGTCCAAGACCTTGACAGCGCTCTGCGATGCCCTCACCAAACTCGCAGCACATCGTCGCGCCCTCATCCAGGACGCGCTTTCCAAGGGAACAACCAGCCTCCCGCCTCTGAGGGTTCGCATATGCCTGTCGTCGCGGTCATTGCTCCAAAAACTGCTGCACCCTCAATCTCGCGATGGCTACGTCTATCCGCCCTCGTCTTGGTCAAAGAAGCTTGGCTTGCCCGAAGCGGCCCTGCTCGAGGCCGGAGGGATCCAACTTCACGTCAAGAGTCTCTTCTTTCTCCCATTCAGCGTGATGCACCCCAAGTTCGTCATCATCGACAGGCAACGGGGATTCGTGCCTAGCTGCAACGTCAGCTGGGAGCCGTGGCTTGAAGGCTGTGTAGGGATCGAGGGAGACGCAGTTCAGGCACTACTAGCTTTCTACTCGCGCACCTGGGAGCAAACCACCGATTTCAGAGGTCGTTTTGATTGTGCGGTTGACGAGGAGTTGGGCTTCGATATCCGACAAGCAGGCCTCACCTTGGTCGCAAGCACTGCGCACCACCGCACAACGTTCGAATCTCATCGTGACAGAACGCTCCCAACCCTTGTGCTCCCCTCCTCGTACCACTGCAACCCACGCTTCCGCCCGTTACCCTGGCAGACGCATCCCGATCCGCCCGGTACCCCCTTGAACGTCGCATTGCTCCAACTCTTTGAGCGGGCACAACGGTCGATTTACATTCAAACCCCCAACCTTACCTGCGAGGCCGTCATCGCTGCAGTGCTGGACGCCCTTGCGAAGGGGGTGGACGTGAGCATCGTGACGAACCGCAACATGATGCTGCTTGAGCAGCTTGCCACGGCCGGCACCACCACGTCTTGGTGTATTCGGTCGTTGATTCGCCGCTTCCGGCGACTCAAGGAGCCGCATCGCGATCTCGAAGCTGGTCGCTGCCAAGGGCGCCTGCGCATTTCCTACTTCCAGCCGAGGCCTTGCGTTGGCTCTCCGGGCCGCGAGGGGCGGCCTCTGATGGCGTCCTCCCAAGGGGAAGAGCCGGTGCACTCGCACCTGAAGTTAACACTGGTCGATGCCGAGTACGCAATGCTCGGATCCGGCAACCTCGACCGAGCGAGTTGGTTTACCAGCCAAGAACTTGGCATCTTGTTCCAAGGCCGTGAGTTTTGCGCGGCGGTCAAGGCCGGGGTGGATGAGGTCTTGGAGGGGAGACTCGCGCTGGTTTTTGACTCGGACGATGGCGAAAGACGCGGTTGAACAACGCGATTGCGGCCCATGGACGGAGCTGCCCAAAGCGGCTCCGTGCTGGGCGTCTGGGGGGCCGCCTTGTCAAGCCCAGACCTCCTGTTGTATGTACTGTGTACCGGGAACTTGTCCAGATCAGATTCGACCTTCTTTTACATGAGGTAGTTTTTCTCTACATCCGATGCACCAGTTGCGCACAATACTAGAGTACCCTTGGGGGTAGACTCGAACATTGGGATCCCATGACTTTTGTGGGCCGTTCACACTCTGGGCTGGTGACCATCTTTTGGGTCAGTTTGGGGGTGACAGGTCGTCTGGGCTTAACGTCCAGAAGGTGTGTCTACCGTGTAGACACATACCGGACCTTAGTCTGTGGGGAAGCGGAGAGGCCGTGTGGTGCCTCCTTGGTCGCTCTGTTTTGGGCTTCCGGACGCTGGTGGCCGGAAGCGCATGACTGTGTGTATTTTTGTGATTTCGGCACCTCCAATCAAGGCGGGGCGTGATGTAACCAGGATGGCGGAAACGGCTGTTCAACGGCTGAAAGTGGGGAACAAGTCAGGGGAAGGAAGGGGCTTGGGGGGCAATGGGTTGGCAGAGCCAAGAACCGGGAGAAGGCCAGGGGCTAGGCCCCGTGTCGTGTATGGGAAACAGGCACAATCTCCGCCAACCGGGTTTCCACGAAGGGCTGTCGTGGTGGAACCGGGTCGCTGTCGGCATCCTTAATTGACGCGGGCCTTGGCCATCTCGGAAGCCCACGTTCCTGGATATCCACGAAGGGAAGGGCGCGGCTCTTCCTGCGGGGCAAATGGCGAGGACAGGGGTGGTATCCTGGACGGCTCATGCCGAGTCTGGGCGGAAGAGACGTGCCATGTTCCGCAACTTCGTTGCATTGTCGGGGCTTGTCACGGCCGCCCGGGCTGCTCTCGCGTCAAGGGCCAGAGACGAAAGTCTGGGGCGCATCGCCCTAGGGCCTTCTTCGGTGGCGTTCCCGGGACGTCCTTCCCAACGTAGCCGCCCTCGCTCCACGCGTGGTGTCCGGCTTGGCCCTCGATGCGAGCTATGCCAAGCATGGAAGCTTGCTCGAGCGTTGCGCTCCGTTGCGCTCAAGGACCGTGACAGCTGCTGCTCCGTCCGGGGCTGAATCGTCCGGCTCCGTGCTCCCGTTGATCCGACCCTCCCGCTCCTTGGATCTTGGATGGACGCCGCCATGTTGAGCAGGTTGTTCGGCCATAAAGAGGATGCTCTCGCCGCTCGATATGGCTCTTTTTTTCGTTCCAGAGCACGCATCTCATAAGACATCTGTCTGACTTCCACAATGGCTGCGAAACTCCTTCTCACCGCCGCCCTTGCGGCCACCGCCCTGGCTGCCCCTGTTGTTGAGGAGCGCCAGAACTGCGGCTCCGTCTGGTAAGTCTTGCTCCAAATACGGGGAAGGGGCCTCGGCTGACACGGGGATATGTAGGAGCCAATGTGGCGGCAATGGCTGGAGCGGCGCCACCTGCTGCGCTTCGGGCAGCACTTGCGTTGCCCAGAACCCGTGGTACTCGCAGTGCCTGCCTAACAGCCAGGTGCCTACCTCTGCTATCGTGTCGACGACGTCCAAGAGCAGCAGCACCAGCAGCAGCACCAGCAGCACCAGCAAGGCCACCAGCACCTCCATCAGCACCAGCAGCCGCAGCTCTGCGTCGACCACCACCACTCCCGTGGTCACGCCCACTACGAGCATTCCCGGCGGTGCTTCGGTGACGGCCAGCTACTCTGGCAACCCCTTCTCCGGGGTGCAGCTGTGGGCCAACGACTACTATGCCTCCGAGGTCTCCACCCTGGCCATCCCCAGCATGACCGGTGCCATGGCTACCAAGGCCGCCGCTGTTGCCAAGGTTCCCAGCTTCCAGTGGCTCGACCGGAACATCACGATTGATACGCTGATGACCAAGACGCTGGCTCAAATCCGGGCCGCGAACAAGGCGGGTGCCAACCCCCCCTATGCCGGTAAGTCAACACCACATTTCTCGATCATTTTGAGCTTCAGAACCATCAAATTAACGAACGAGCAGCTCAATTGGTCGTTTATGATCTTCCGGACCGTGACTGCGCTGCCGCTGCTTCTAACGGCGAGTGGGCGATCGCGAATGGTGGTGCGGCCAACTACAAGTCCTACATCGACTCCATCCGCAAGCACATCATCGAGTACTCGGACATCCGCACCATTCTCGTCATTGAGCCTGATTCCCTGGCCAACATGGTCACCAACATGAACGTGCAGAAGTGCAGCGGCGCCGCGACGACGTACAAGGAGTTGACCGTCTACGCCCTCAAGCAGCTCAACCTTCCCAACGTGGCCATGTACCTCGATGCTGGCCACGCCGGCTGGCTCGGCTGGCCCGCCAACATCCAGCCCGCTGCTGATCTGTTCGCTGGCATTTACAAGGACGCTGGCAAGCCCGCTTCCGTCCGCGGCCTGGCCACCAACGTTGCCAACTACAACGCCTGGAGCGCCGCCTCGGCCCCGTCGTACACCACCCCCAACCCCAACTACGACGAGAAGCACTACGTCGAGGCCTTTGCTCCTCTCCTCAACGCGGCCGGCTTCCCTGCTCGCTTCATCACCGACACTGGCCGCAGCGGCAAGCAGCCTACTGGTATGTCTTTTCCATCTCTTGAACCCCACACCCACAGCCGCGGAAACAGACTCTAACAACATTCCTCTAGGCCAAACCGAGTGGGGCCACTGGTGCAACGCCAAGGGTACCGGCTTCGGTGCCCGCCCGTCGGGCAACACCGGCCACGAGCTCCTCGATGCCTTCGTCTGGGTCAAGCCCGGTGGCGAGTGCGACGGCACCAGCGACACCAGCGCCGCCCGCTACGACTACCACTGCGGCCTTGCCGATGCCCTCCAGCCCGCTCCCGAGGCTGGCCAGTGGTTCCAGGCCTACTTCGAGCAGCTCCTCACCAACGCCAACCCCCCCTTCTAAGCGGGTTAAGCAATGGTGGATGACGAATAGATGGCGGATGCACTACCTGAGTGCCTTTTAACTTATCCTTCTTCTTGTACATAGTTGCTGTCCGCTGTTGGTTCGGCTAGACGAAGCGGGCATGAAGAAATTTGTATATACACTTCAAGCTTCGGCCTTTGATGATCCCAAGTTCCAGGTTGACTCCCATGTGGCATGTGATTGGGCGTTGTTTCCTCCGCAGGCATTGGGCCTCTCGGTGCATGTCTAAGTGTGTTCCTTGGTTGGACCTTGACGTTGTGAGATCCGTATCGTAAGTCGCTCCAGTTGATGCTCTCAGTCCAGAGGCCAGAGCCTCATTCCCGTGCTAAGTGTTAGGAAGTTCCACATCTGTCCGTGATTTACCCCGCCTCTCTCCTCTTTACACTGAACTTCTTCTACCTCCCTAAACACGATCGACTTCATACCTCAGCTACCTTTGTGCTAGATCAAGGCTGCAGAGCGAGAAGTGCCTTGCTGTGTTTTCCAGACTTCCTCCGTCCTCGTCCATCAAGTTGCACCACCCAACCGAATCAACAATGTCCGCCGCTTTCAAGGTCCTCATCTTCAGCCGGACGATGGCATACCGGCATGACTCGATACCAGCCGGCATCCGGGCGCTGCACCGTCTTGCTTCCGCTTCGGTCTCAGCGGTCCATCACTTCATCGCGGACGACAGCGAGGACGCATCCATCTGCAGCCCCGCATCCCTCTCAGCGTACCGCGTCATCGTCCTCCTGCAGTGCTCCGGAGAGTTCCTGGACAGCACTCAGCTCGATGCCCTCAAGGGGTTCGTCCAGTCCGGTGGGGGCATCGTCGCGGTCCACTGTGCCAGCTTTGGCATGCACTCATCCGAGTGGTACGGCCAACTCATTGGTGCCGCGTTCGACAACCACCCTGAGCCACAACTCGGCCGCATTCAGATCCTCGATCCAGGGCATCCCGTCATGACGTGCAAATGCGCGTCACAGGGCACCAACATTGGCCCTGCGGAGGACGCACAACATGTTGAGCCGGAGAGGACTTGGTTGGATGAATGGTACAACTTCAAGACGCACCCACGGATCGCCTCGGACGGGCTCAACGTGCTGCTTGCTGTGGACGAAAAGACATACGAGGGCGGAATGCATGGCGATGACCACCCCGTGGCGTGGTGTCGTACATTTGATGGCGGTCGCTGTTTCTACACCTCTCTTGGCCACTTTGACGAGGCATATGAGGATGACTGGTTTATGGGACAGCTGTTGGGGGGATACTCTGGACTGCGGGGCTGGCATGAGCCGGTGAGGGTCGACCACTCGACCTTGCGTGAGCTTAAGCTTTGATGAAGAGATATCAAGAGAAAAAGGGGAAAGAAAAAGGGGAAAGAAAAAGGGGAAAGAAAAAGGGGAAAGAAAAAGGGGAAAGCAAAAGGGGAAAGAAAAAGGGGAAAGGAAAAGAGGAAAGAAAAGAGGAAGGGAAAGAGGAAGGGAAAGAGGAAGGGAAAGAGGGAGGGAAAGAGGGAAGGAAAGAGGGAAAAAAGGTGAATATAAAAACAGAAACACAACAGGGGAGAAAGCTAGCGAAGATACATGACTTAATCAAGCGGTTTCAGGTCGACGGTTATGCTCCTTGCACCTGCAACGTCTGGTATTTTGTTCTCTCAACATCAATCCCCTAGCTCTGCACCAACCCGATTTCCCCTCAGATGTTGGTCTCGGAGCCACTCAAGTAGCATCTGCGTGCTCTCCGCCCGTATGGCCACCGGGGAGCCTCCCTGTGGGAAGACCTCTTCAAGAGACTTGTCCCCGAGCTGCCTCAACCCAGGCATTTTTTCTTGACCCGGTACCTCTTCCTCAGCGCCTACAAAGACGGCGTTCCATCCCGCCCTCCTTGCTCCCACCACATCCTTTTCGTACTCATCGCCAACGTACAGTTTGAGCCAGGGCACGGCTTCGGGTTTTCTTTCTCGCCCGCCGTCTTTGGAGAGATGAGTATTGCCCTGTGCCAACAACAACTGATTTGCCATTTCCTCGGCGGCATCAAATATCCGCCTATCCGGCTTCGCATACCCGACGTCGTAGGACATGCAGTGCAGGTCGACGTCGTACTGTTGGCCCGCCACTGCCGCAAAGTCTGCGGAAGAATGATACCGCAGGGGGCTTACACGGAGACCGAGGGAGGAGAGGATGTTGGGAACTCGGTCGTCCGAGTTGGTGATGACGCCCACGATGATCTGCGGTGAGCCATGCCGTTGTTGATGTTGCTGCTTGACTCGCCGGAGGAGAGAGTCCACCCCAGGGGAAAGCATGTAGCCCTCATCTGAGGAGAAGCGGTGCAGGAGCCTGGGAGCGAGATCCTTGGGCAATTCTCTGCTGGGGCCGACGAGTGGTTGGAAAGTCTTGTGGATTACCTGGCAGGAGATTAGCGAGGTGCTCTTGGGCTTGGGGGGGAGGGGGTGAATATCATGCTGACATTTGTCCACCACTTTTCGGCACCCATGCCGCTGGCCTTGCCATAGTTGGGATGCGCCTTGGACTCGCCCGAGAAGGCCGACTTGAAGGAAGCCTGGACCTGGTCGGTGCTGAAGCCGTCGAGCCCGCAGAGGCGCGCGACAGCTGCGTACTGCTCCGCGATGGGCTGCTTCGGTTTGAACAGGGTGCCAAACGCGTCGAAGCACAGCAGAACGTTTCTTCGTCCCATGGTTTATGCTGCACTAGGGCGCACCTATTTCACAGTTGACAAAGCCATGCAGAAACCGAGGGAACGGGTCGAGAAACAGGGAAGCTGGCAAATCCAGTGGAACGTTTCAAGACCCTAACCCTTGCTGAGACAGCGTCTTCTTACGAGCTGAGTCCTTGAGCAGTGATCGTCTCCAGACCCTCAAGGTTTTGTCACAATCAGCATTGGGTGAGTGAGATGTGATAGATCCCTATTGTGTAAGACTATGACCAGCGAATCCTGCTAGCAGCCCAAGAATGATCCACAGAAACGCCAGCCCGTCCCAGGTATACCGTTCGATCGTAGGGAAAAGATAAAGATATCAGGTAGATAGTAAGGAAACAAGTGAGTGTAGGGGCAAGAACAATAATCGCCAAAAAGGCAGGATAGGAGACCCTTGAAAAGGTTGTTGTGTCGGGTGATGACACGGTTAGCATCGGCCAGGGGCCACAGACTGGTCCCTCAGATGCACTCGCCGCACCCTGCATGTTTTGCTCTCGCTGATTTTCTCTTCCTCTTTTTTGAAGCCCGCAGTTCTGCGCACCGGCACGTCTTTACCGCCCGTTTTCTCGCCAAAACTCCAATCACCGTAAACGCCGCCCTTCTTCCCATGCCCCTTAGCCCGACATGTTGGAATCCTGGTTGGCAGCAACTAGCTGTGGAGCCGGTAGCGGCTCGGTGAGGCCGAGCGGAGACCTCGACTGCTCGTTCTTCTTCCTGTACAGCGTATCGCACCACTCCTCGGCGCTCACCAGCGTTCTGTTGAGGACGTCGCCAACCTGCGTCATCATCTGCAACGCCTCCTTGGCAAAGAGCAGCGCAAGGTGCGCGCTGTCCCGTGCCCAGGCTTCCGGGCTCGCCGTCTCGCTCCGGCCCTCGGATTCCCTCTCGTAGTGGAACTGGTAGAGCCCGGGCAAGCTCATCAATTGGCGGTGGACGAGGTTCCGGGCATTCTCGGGGAGAGCGCTGCCCGCGTACTTGGAGACGGTCTGCACGGTGCGGTGGATGACGCGGAAGAGGTCGTCCCGCAGTTCGCCCATGCGTTGGATAAGCCGGTTGCGATCGGCCGCTGTGTGCTGGCTCGGATGGTCCCCGTCTGCCATGGCGTGATCCTCGCCATCCGTTTGGGACCCCCGGTCGTATTCGTCAATCACGCTCTTGAGGTTTACAAGCACCTCGCTGATGTACCCGTTAGCGTCCTTGACCACCCTGACGCAATACTTCAGGCTCTTCAGGCTTTCCTCCTTCATGGCGACTCCCAGCCCAGACGTCGTCACCACGAATCGTTGGCCCCACTGTTGTCCCGAGGCGCCAGGACCAGGGCCCGGCGATCCCTTGTCATCGACCGTCTCGGTATACGCCGGGGACCGGGAGTCGTCGTACGCAGGCAGGGTGTCGACCGTGCTGACCGACATGCGCCGGTCCTCGCTCTCGACATCCGAATCCGGGCGGGCCGCGCCCAGGATGTTGTGCAGCTTGCCATTCCGGTCCGATTTGCGGCGCTTGCTGTTCCCGCGCTCGCCCGTCTCGATGTCGGTGGTCGAGTGTTGCTTCCTGCTGCGTATCCCAAAGATCCACCGCACACCACCTTCAACGCCCGTCTTCCGGCCCACGTTGCCGACGGCCTTGCCCACCGGCTTGAGGCAGCTCTCGACGTATTCGGCACTCGATTTGATGTGGGGAGAATAGTTCTTGCTCGTGTTATAGGCCGAAGCGGCGCCCTCGATGGTCGTGGCTAGGAGGGGGTGCGACGTCGTGATGAGCGACAACAAGGGTTCTGGCTCTGCCTGGGTTCCTCGCGTCTTGTGGTCGCCGGACGTTTTGCGGTCGCGGGGGTTGCGGGGAGAGGAGCCGCAGTCTGCAATTCGGAGAAGAAGAGATCAGTATCCGACGACAGCCGGGAACAGGCAACCAAGCACGGTTGCGAACTCACCTGTTCTCATTTGCCCTAATGCTTCGGCGGCAATCCTCACGTCGGGGTCGTCCAAGCTGACGCTGGCACCCCTCAGGCTGCCGCTCCGGTCCGAGCCCATGCTCGGCGAAGACTCGACCGGATCGAGGTGACTGGGCGTGTAGTATGTTGTGAAGGGGTTGAGGCTGGGCCAGTGGTTGGTTGGTGGTGCGGCATAAGGTGCAGGGTGCGAAGGCTCTGGTGGCTTCGAAAGCGTCGCATGTGCCTGCGAGCCGGTCACGGACGACAACGGCGGTAAGGTTTGGACTGGAGCCCCGGCGAGCTTCTCCTGAGGCGGCTGGATGGGTGCCAGCTCGGTGACTGGCTCGTCCGAGAAGGACAGGGCGAGGGGCGGAAGCTGCAGAGACAGAGAGCTGTGGAAGCGCGCCGACAAGTCGCCCGACGCCCTCTGCTCGTTACCATCGCGATCTGGAGAGGCGTGCATCCCCGCGAGAGCATCTGCAGCCAACGCGTCCGGGCTCGCAGAGTTGTGCATCGCCGTGCCGTTCGGGCCGCCCTCGCTGGGTCGAGCCTGTGGCGACCGTGGCGCACCCGGCATGTGATTCTGCTCCATCTTGCTATTCTCCGTCGCAGTGTAAAGACCAGCGACGCCGGTGATCAGAGGAGTGCCGACATTGGCGCCGTAGGGCTTGACTCGGGACGGGCCTGATTCTGCTCGGGGCTCGCTTCTTCGCTCGCGGGTTCGTTCTCGTGTGCTTGCGATGGTCCGCTCGTCTGCTCGCTGGGTGGTGCACTCGTTGTGTTGCGGCAGTTGTGTGTCGGGCAAAGATCCACCCGTCATCCAACCCCGTCAGCAGCGTCAGGGTTTTTGGGTCGACGAGATGCTGTATGCACCGACTAACGGCGCTGAGAGAATCGGGGATGTGGAGCAGGAATGACGGAGGAGCCTCGAGAGACGGGGATGGCGACGACAATGACGGGGGAGGGATTGGGAATCTACGACATGGCCGTGGGGGGCAAAATCGGCAGGGCAATCTCGTCGGTGGGCTCGAGGTCGGTCGGCAGGATTAAGGGTTCAGTCGGATGCGAGGGATGCAGCAAGCACTTGCAGGGTGCAGCTGTCGACAGTTTCGTCTGAAAACGAAGGTTGGGGACTTAGACTTGGGAGATGGAGACACACGCAAGCTGTCATGTGAACTGCCCAGCAGAATAGTTAGGGAGGTGCGGTGCCCGCTGGCTGAAAACCCGGCAAAGCCCCCGGGCCCCGCTGCGCTTTGGGGCTGCGACCAACTGCAGGCAAGAAGGAAACCGCTGGTTCGGCATGTCACAGTGAGGTCAGGCGCAACCAGCGCCCGCGAGGCCCTGGAACCCCCCGCCCCAACTGCGACCCACAGGGTCCGAGGCTTTCACGGGCTTGGGTCGCCCTCTTGGTTAGGCGCTTGCCCCGAGTGCCTCGTGTAAGACGGGCACGATTGGGCGACAGCAACAGCAACGACCGACCATTGCCAGCTTGTGGCAACACCCGGGACGTCTGTCGGCAGATTAGTGATTGTTGAGGCCCGAGGAGGAAGGGCACGGAGTTCGGACAGAGAAGTCCGGACACCCCTCTTCGTCATCCATGTCTCTGCGCAGCAGCAATTGCTTGGACCACGCAACCCGCTCTCACTCCACCCCACGCGGGGTGCTTGGTGCACTGGAATCGGAAACTTGGATGCGAGCAGAATGTGCCGGCTGGAGGTCCCGTCTTGCCGTTTCAACAGTGAGGGTTTGCATATCTGCATAAGGTAGCATGCATCACCATACCAAGATCACCAGCCATCCGTCAAGCGCCACAGGCATACATGCTGATATTCGACGTCTCGATTTCCATATTCTCTGGTTGATGATGGGCGCAGGGAGTGTGCGATCATGTCCAGGCATTAACAAGCACGTGTCAGAGCTGGGGCTGGGACGCACCCCTCGAGCTAGTGAAATTATCCGCCTTCGCGCTCGGCTCCGGAGAGGGCTTTGTCATGGATGACCCACCTTCACATGCAAGTGGAACGGAACTTGCTGTGACACGGGCTGGGACAGGATTCCACCGACGCCTGAGTCGAGCATCGAGAGGACATCTGGGGGACAGTTCCCACCGGTGGCGGCTGCATTCCGCTCTTCTGAAAAGAAATCCATTTAACGTTAACTCAGCCCAGACCAACAGATTATGGACCCGGAATACATTTTGGGTTTTGTTTCCGGTGCAGACCGGGAAGAAGGTCCAAGCCTGTGCGCAACAACTTAAAGCTGGAGGGCTGCATTGAGTGTGATTGACACATGACAGCCAAGGACAAAAAGAAAACATGCCGAACTTGCTCCAAGGCGGTTGGCCGAATGGCCTCCTCTCAGTGCCTCGACTGCTTCCCCTCTTCGGCTCGGCTGGTCCTGGGGCGCAAGGAGGTGGTCGCTCTCAGTCGCTTCAAGCGGCTAGACCCCCCGGCTTCTGGTGTTCCATGTCCGAGTGCCCAGGTTCCCCAACAAAAGCCGGGAGGATCAGTGTCACTCCTCCGGTTTGTTGAGGTCTTGGAGTCGAGGCGTTATGGATGCTGTGAAAAACACTCCCAGGCAGGGCGTTGGTGTGGCAGGCAGGTCCAACTGTCCAAAAGTACAGCACGCAAAGCCAGACGGTCATCAACAGGTGGTCATCAACAACAAAGTATGTACGGCGCCTCTGACGCTGCCCAAGCAACAAGTGAATGCGACTCAAAGAGCAACAATACTCGGGCGGCTCTTATGGCGCCGCGGTGGAATTCCTCTCCGCGCCTCGAAATCGCAGACTTCATCAACAACAACACGGGTCGGAGACTCGACAGAATGCCGGTACCTATTGTGCGTACGATGGAATGCACTGTCTAGTGGGCGCGTTGGAGAGAGGAAAGGGAACGGAAAAGGGTCGCAGGCAAAAATCTTTTCATTGAAGACCGCAAGGCGCGTTACGGGCCCACCACGGAGCTAAGTTTGGCCTTGCCCCGACGGACCCCACCAGGCCACCTGAACTGTGGGGTAATTACCTCTGGATTGGGGCTGCAGCTGGCTGCACATGGGGTCCGTGCAGCGACAAGCACATCAACGACCAGATCGCGGAATAGTGGCATCCCTCGACACGACGGCGACGGCAACAACAACGGCAACTGCAATTACACCAAAGACGGCGACCATTGCATTTCAGGTCCAGGGCCGTGAATCTCAGCGCAACGACCTGTCAGCGATCTTGCCGCTGCACGAAACACCGAGCTCGAACGAGTGGCTTCCTGGTGCCTACCCCCCGACGACGACAACCACACCCAATCCCCACGACCTGGCGTCGCCCCTCCCTCCTTGAACGCTCTCCCGATCCTGGGCAAACCACGCCCAGCTGCCCCTCGCCATGGCGTCGGCCGTCTTCTTCCTCGACCTCAAGGGCAAGACCCTCTTGGCGCGCAACTACAGGGGAGACATCCCCATGTCCGCCGTCGAAATGTTCCCTGTCCTCCTCAGCGAAGCCGAAGAAGAGTCGTCAGCCGTGCCCCCTTGCTTCTCCCACGAAGGCATCAACGCAAGCAACCCACCCACTGTCCCGCCAATCTTGCGCATTGCTGACTGACCCGTCCTGCGTGCAGTATCTCTACATCCGACACAACAACCTGTACCTGCTCGCCCTCACAAAACGAAACACCAATGCCGCCGAGATCCTCCTCTTCTTACACAAGATCGTCGAGGTCTTCACCGAGTACTTCAAGGCGCTCGAGGAGGAATCCATCCGCGACAACTTTGTCATCATCTACGAGCTGCTCGACGAGATGATGGACTTTGGGTACCCGCAAACGACCGAGTCCAAGATCCTGCAGGAGTACATCACCCAAGAGTCGCACAAGCTTGAGATCCAGGCCCGCCCGCCCATCGCCGTGACCAACGCCGTGTCGTGGCGCTCCGAGGGCATCCGGTATCGGAAGAACGAGGTGTTCCTCGACGTCATCGAGTCGCTCAACCTGCTGGTGTCGGCCAACGGCAACGTGCTGCGGTCCGAGATCCTGGGTGCCATCAAGATGAAGTGCTACCTGTCGGGCATGCCCGAGCTGCGCCTGGGGCTCAACGACAAGGTCATGTTCGAGACGACGGGGCGGACGACGCGCGGCAAGGCCATCGAGATGGAGGATGTCAAATTCCACCAGTGCGTGCGCCTCTCGCGCTTTGAGAACGACCGCACCATCAGCTTCATCCCTCCCGACGGCGAGTTCGAGCTCATGTCGTACCGCCTCAACACCCAAGTCAAGCCGCTCATCTGGGTCGAGTGCGTCGTCGAGTCCCACAGCGGGTCGCGCATCGAGTACATGCTCAAAGCCCGCGCCCAGTTCAAGCGCCGCAGCACCGCCAACAACGTCGAGATTATCGTCCCCGTCCCGGACGATGCCGACACCCCGCGCTTCCGCACCAACGTCGGCTCGGTCCACTACGCCCCCGAGCAGAGCGCCATCGTCTGGAAGATCAAGCAGTTTGGCGGCGGCAAGGAGTTCCTCATGCGCGCCGAGCTCGGCCTGCCCAGCGTCCGGGGCGACGACGAGCACGGCGGCGGCATGACTGGCGGGTTTGGAGGTAGCATGGGCGGCATCGGGGCCCCCGGCAAGGGCGCCAAGAGGCCCATCCAGGTCAAGTTTGAGATTCCGTATTTCACAACCAGCGGAATCCAGGTGCGGTACCTGAAGATCACAGAGCCAAAGGTATGCTCCTCTCTGTTTTTGTTATCTTTTGGTGTGCGTCCGCTGACACGGCGTGTGACACAGCTCCAATACCCTTCACTGCCATGGGTGCGCTACATTACACAGTCTGGAGATATTGCAGTGAGACTCCCCGACGCGGTATGAGACAGATGATTCAGAGACCACCAAAGATCTGCTGCGGCGTATGGTGTACATGAGCGAGGCTGGGATATGATTGAATTAGACCAGACAATGAATCACGAGTGCTTGGGGGCCAAATTCTCCAGCGCCATGTCCATAAAGCCGTGCTGGGTATAAGTTGCGCCATGCGGTCTGATTCTAGACTGTCTACCTGATACGACACTGAGCTGAAAAGAATAGAGGGGGGTTAAGCAAGAGTCAATGCGATACCGTCTGTCAGTCAAGAGGCAACGGGAGATCATCTCTGTGGGGTTTAAAGCAACACGACGAGGCCAGCTGCAAGGCAAGGGGGAGGGAGCGCTACTTCGACCTAATGAACCAGAAAACCTCAGCCCTGAACGAGAATGGTGCTGTACTCGAGGGAGTGGATCATGTGCGCGCAGTCATCGGCGGACCGGTTGTTCTGTTCAGTATCGGGCAGATCGTCGACCAAGTTGTCAGTGCAGACGTGGACGAGCAGCCCGCGAGGGTTCTCGCCGGATTTGGGAACTGGGAATCCATCAGCGGGAACACCAGGCCGGGATGTTGCAGAGGAGCACACACGGTAGTTTGAGGCTCGGGCTGAACCGTGCCATCGGTTCATATCCCAGTTGCGGTCCAGGAAGACGTCGCTTGCTCTGCCCGGTCTTCCATGGAAACCCATGAGGCCGAGGATAATGGGCAGCTCGCCCGAGAGGCCGCGAGAGGGCCCGGCCAAGGGGTTGGTGTTTCGGTAGACGCTGGGGACGAGGGACGGAATCCACGAAGCGTCCTTGCCCGTCCCGAAGGGTCCTCCGCAGGAGTAGTGGTTGACATAGGAAATACCTTCTTGGTCTCCAGCGTTGAAGTGCAGTGGAGACCACGTCGAGTACGTTTCATCGTACATTGTATCGCATCCCCGGGGGCACAGCCGGCGCATGAACGTGAGTCCGAGCGAGGCGTCTCGGTCCGTGACGATCATGGGGAGGAGAGCCGAGCAGGCGAAGACGGTGTGGGTTTTGTAGCCTACTGGGTATCCATTGATGACCCCTGCGTGGTCGAGCCGGACGATGTAGCCTGGGCTACCGCTCTCTGGACGGTGCCTGGTGACCCGAGTCAGCTCCCAGTATCGAGTTTCGGTGCCGAGTTTCCTCGCCGGTTGCCTACCAAGCATAATTCCGCGCTGGCGAGACGGCTCCGTTCTTGTACCGAAAGACAGTTCCTCTAATCTCATCCACGTACGCCGCAGCATGCTGTGGGGGCATCGGGTTGAGCCATTGGTCTGTTAGAAGGTGTTCTTCTCCTGGCAACGGCTCGAAGTCGATTTGGAGCTCGTTGACGACGAACAAGAAGGAGGGTGAGATTGTGGCCGGGGTGGCCGGGCCCTGAGATTTGGCCTTTGAGCTTTTCGAGTTGCCGGGAGCGTTGCGGCGGCTTCCGTGGCTCGAGCCATGTCTCTGGGTCTTACTGCTGGCCTGGGGTTTAGATCGAGGCGTCAGCAGGGGTGTCAGCACATCCATGGAGGATTCAGTACACACAGACGAGAAGAACATGGCGATCCCTGGCGGACGAATGACAGCACGGGAGTGGTGGGACGACAGAAAGCTCGAGACTTTCCAGGTCGGGTGGCGTTGGCCCCTGGTGCTCAAGAGATCTGTCACAAATGACAGAGACTAGCTGCACATTTAACATCTCGCCATCACCGCACGCTGGGGAGCTACGCAGGCTTGGCAAAAGTGCCGGCGGTGATGCTGCTGGCGGTGACGTGAGTGCCCGACCACACCATCTCGCCGCTCCCTCTCTCTCGGCAGCGCGTTGGGCATGGACAAGCTGCTAGCAAGTGAGAGGCGACAAGCCGGTGACGAGGTTGGGGCATGTGGACGTCTTTAGACGCGGCTGTGAGAGCGGCGTCAAGGCATCTGATTAGCTGCGGCGAGGGCAATGAAGGAGAGGGAGGAAGGAGCGTTAGGATCGCTTGGGGCTCCGGATCCGCAGGATTGGTTTGCTCTGCGAGATGCGTTGGCAACGTGTGTCCATTTGCCGTCTCGTTCGAGTCAACAAGTCACTGTACATACATCGACCAAGGAAGGGGGGTCGGAGATCGTGTTAGTGTCGGTGTACTGGGTCTCATGGCGGCCTAACTTCAAACCGTCCCTTACTGCTTCCAGCCCAGGTCAACCGAGCGAGCTGGTGTGAATCGGTGAATATGTTCACTGGTCTCGATGTCGGCTTTCGGGAGCCTCAGCCCATCGTGATGCATGTTGTCGTGATACTGGCCGTGGCCGACATCGCAGGTCACACGAGAGGGGACGGACGACGTCGAGGAAGCCCTGATACCGACGGGCCGGAAAAGGGTCACGGCATACTGCATTAGTGAACTTTGCGCCATCGGGTTCGGATACGTCTTTCGTCCCCCTTCCCCCAAGGCCCCGTCTGATGGCGCCTTGAATTGGGCACCCCAGAGGCGAATCAACGCACAGAGATGCTCCCCAGGGGACGGTGTCTTGGATACGGACAAAAGGGGGAAATGAGCGCTGGGATTCGCCTGCCAGAGATGGCGTACAGCTTTTGCGTAACATGAAAACCTTGTTTCGACCAAGAGAGATTGTCAACGAGATATCGAGGACGGGATCGTTGAGCTTTATGGTGACACAGGAAACGCGGCATATGTCGGTGGGAAGAATCGGGTTGACTCGGCTCACTTGACCCCGAGCATGGGGGTTTTGGCATCCAAGTAGGGGCGGGGAGCTCGGCGCAGCCGCTCCAGGCGAAGCTTCTCGCGTTCCTTCCCCTGCAAACGCGTCGTTTTCTGGTAATCTCTGCCCCAACGAACGATCATGTCGACGTCGTGGGGTTACACCAATGACGGAGTGCCCCCCCTCCTCACGCTTGATGCGCGGGATGTCCCACACCTGCGAGGAAGGGCCGTCCCCTGGCATTGGATGTCTGTCTCGGCCCCTTCCCGCCCGCGCCTGATCTTCAGAGAGTGGCACAGCAGCTGCGCGTGTGTCTTCCATTTCACCCTTGGGCTCTCGGGGTTCGGCACCGCACCCACCCAAGGCTCGCGGCGTGTGCAAGTGCTGAGCACAGCTACTGACCAGCGGATGTATCGGAGATCCTCTTGCGGTAACCCGGGGATGAGCTTGGCTCAGTAGAGGGGCCTCGTTGGCAGCGGGTGGCAGAGGTTTGGCGTGGCTGTGTGACACGGTTGTTGGCAGCCTCGGTGCCCAACGGACCGACCCTCGACCGCATGCTGCTCTCGTCGGCCATGTGATGTGTGTAGGTCCCAGCTGCTGGATGCCAAGCACCGGTAAAGAACTCCAGTGGCGGCAGTGGTGGAATCTGCTCCATTCTCGTTGTTGGGACACGCCGACAAGACCACCTTCTTGCTTGCAGTGTCAAACACACTGGCTGCGCATCCGGCATCGGCTTGTGCGCAGACCGGAGGCCTTTGGTGTGTCTTCCCCAAGGTCTTGGAGGCGGATGTCGGACATCATCGTACGGATGCGCGTCGTTTGGTAGCCGCGTATTGGGCTGGAACCCGCAAATCTAGATGGGCACAAATATGCTCTGCGGCTGGATGCAGTGTATGGTTCAGTCAGCATAAACGCTCGTATGATACACCAAAAGTGAAGTCGAAAAACCGCGGTGCAAATATGGAAGCAATCAATGGAACGGTTCGAGATTGGGGAGAGAGAGAGAGCAATAACAGGGGAAGGGGTCTGTAGAGCAAACGTATCAACAAAGGAAACAAAAGCAAAAGGATGAGCTTCCATACCGGGGTTCGAACCCGGGTCGCCAGAAGGTTCAGCAGAAGTTGAAAATCTGGAATGCTAAACCACTACACTATATGGAAGGACTGTTGTTGTTGCTGCTTCCTGGGTGCGTTCTGCTTATATGTGGTGTGCTTGGGCCGTTCTTGCCTTCCTTGTTTTCACTTGAACTCATCCGAGCCCTCCTTTTCACTCTGGGCTTGGAGATGACCAAATTTAAGGTACTCCAGCGCCATCCTTTCCTGTCTGGGCAAGTGGTCCTTGTCAGTGAGGTTTCTATCGAATTCGGTGCCAAAGGCCAAGCTAACAACCGATGGGACTTCTTGAAGGGCTTGCCAGCTTCGAGAGAACGAGAGGAAAAGTACACCACCTAATAACCTTCCAGTGAGCAGCTGGCAGGAATGTGTAAAGGCGAGCAGGTCTCGGCGTTGGACGAGCTGGGTGCCTCGTCGTTCCTCTGCCGCCAATCGAGACACATGGTTCACGTAGGTATGTGGCTCACGGGTTAATTACACCGTACCTCAGCAGTAATCCAAGATCGGAACCCGAATGATGTTCTCACAATCACTACCTGGTACCCTGCCCTTCTTTGACTAGACCGGTTACGACAAGTGGAGGATGATGTAAAAGCAGGGTACCTTGTTGAGCTGCCAGTGCCGTCCCCGCTCTGCAAGGTATATCAGATACCGTTATAGCAGTCAATGTATTGCAGTTTAGGAATATCAGGGGCAATACGCGTGCCAATCACTTAGCGTGGCAAATCTGCCGAACATGACTCCTCTCGGAGAACGTTGCCAAATATCATGAAGTGGTAACCAGGGCAATTACCCGTTGCCCACATTAGCCTTGGACTTCCGGGCCCTCCACATACGCCGGAGATATATATGTCTCCACGTCGCCTTGAAACGCAATAAAGCTCTCCGTCAGTGCTCCTTCAACTCGTGACCCTCTGTGTTTACTGCCACTCTCACCCCTCCACACTTGAGCCCATTATGCACACCCTTACCCTTCTCACCCTGGGCGCCTTTGGCCCTCTGCTCGCTACGGCAGCAGACTGCACGCGCGAGTTCCTCAAGACGAGCGCCGACAGCCTGGTGGCGGCACAAAAAGCGGGTGACCCAACCCTGCTCAAGCCCGTCTCTTCCGCGCTCGTTTACAACGAGAACTTTGCGGCGGCGACCTTCAAGTCGGGGATCCTGGCTACGCCCCTCAAGATTGACCACAGCCGGCACAGCCTTGACACGACCCAGTGCGCAACCTACACAGAGCTGATTTCGGCAACGGGCAGCAAGCCGTACGTGCTCGGGACGCAGATGTACTTCAAGGACGGCGCTGTCTCCAAGATCGAAACCCTAATCACCACGACTGGCGA
>Ga0247823_10001485_pt1 | contig 19571 bp, 26 predicted proteins | sample 13C_PalmiticAcid_2_FD_192426 | JGI IMG/M metagenome (GOLD analysis project Ga0247823, IMG submission 192426) | Soil microbial communities from agricultural site in Penn Yan, New York, United States - 13C_PalmiticAcid_Day30 | ecosystem: Environmental > Terrestrial > Soil > Agricultural land... | reverse complement strand
CCCCGGCCGCCTCGGCATAGCCTTCCGCATCCTCGTCCGTGCGTTGCGAGACGAAGATCACGGCGACCTGACCTTCGCGCGCATCCTCCATGAGTTGCTGGATGAAACGTTTCGGCTGCGCGCGCAACCGTCGCGGCGCGAAGAACGTTAAGAAGCGCACGTACCTGATGACAGAGCGGTGGCAACTGTCCTACAGGAACGTGACACCGACAGAGGGAAGTTGATGAACGGTTCGACCACGTTTGCCCGCGCGAAGCGCAAGCCTTCGCGTCCCCTCTCGCCGCAGGCGATTTTCCTTCAGGGCTTTTTCAAGCATCCGGTGATGGTCGGTTCGATCATTCCCTCCTCGCGTAAACTCATCCGCAAGATGCTGTCGCGCGTCGATTGGGAGAACACCAAGGTGTTCGTCGAGTACGGCCCGGGCGTCGGCACCTTCTGCCGCCACATCCTCGACCGGCTGGGCCCGGACGCGAAGTATATCGCGATCGACACCAACCCCGATTTCGTCGCCTATCTGCGCCATACCATCGTCGATCCGCGCTTCTCGGCGATTCACGGCTCGGCCGCGGACGTGAACACGATCGTCGCCGACCATGGCGCGGAACATGCCGATTATGTGCTGTCGGGCCTGCCCTTCTCGACTCTGCCCGCGGGCGTGGGCGACGTGATCGCCCAGGCTACGCAGCGCGTGCTGCGTCCCGGCGGTGCGTTTCTAGTCTATCAGTTCAATCCCAATGTCCGCAATTTCCTGACGCCGCACTTCCCGCGGATCGATGCCGACATGGAATGGTGGAACGTACCGCCCGCTCAGCTCTGGTGGGCGTGGAAGGATGAAGCCGCCGATTGACGGCGAGGCTCCCGGGCACCACATCCTCTGTCCATGGACCAGCTCAATCTTGCCGAATCGGAGTGGCGTCAGCGCCTGACGCCCGAGCAATATCATGTGCTGCGCGAAGCCGGAACCGAGCGCGCCTTTTCGGGTCACTACACCGACAACAAGGCCGATGGCGTCTACCGCTGCTCGGGCTGCCAGCTCGAGCTGTTCGACAGCGATGACAAATATGATTCGGGATCGGGCTGGCCGAGCTTCACCCGCCCGATCGCGCCCGACCATGTCAGCGAACATGGCGACCAGAGCCACGGCATGGTGCGTACCGAGGTCCGTTGCGCACGGTGCGACGGGCATCAGGGGCACCTCTTTCCCGACGGGCCGCCGCCGACAGGGCTGCGCTACTGCATCAACTCGGTGGCGCTCGAATTTCGCCCGCGCGGCGAGACGGACGACGCCTGAGCGTCATGCGATCGACCAGCTTGTGAGCCGCGCGGTTCGCCGGTAGGTTCGCGCCACTTCCGATGCCCAGAAAATCCCCCGCCCGCCCCGGCAAGTTTCGCCGCATCCTGAAATGGGTGCTGATCGGCGGCGTCGCGCTCGCGCTCGCCGGCCTCATCGCGCTGACGATCGCGGTCTATACCGCGCGCGCCAATCTGCCGAGCTTCGAAGAACTCAAGTCCTCGCCCAACGGCCAGATGATCCGCGTCCATGCCGCCGACGGCACGGTGATCGTCTCGCTGGGGCCGAGCTATGGCGAGTGGATCGAATATTCGAAGATCCCGGCGCCGATGCGCGACGCGATGGTCGCGATCGAAGACCGCCGTTTTCGCTCCCATTGGGGCGTCGATCCGGTCGCGCTCGCGCGCATCACCAAATTCGCCTTCGACAATCGCGGCACCGACCGGCGCCTGCAGGGCGCATCGACCATCACCCAGCAGGTCGCGCGCACCATCTTCCTGTCGAACAAGTACGATGTCGGCCGCAAGCTGCGCGAGATGGTGCTGGCGCTGGCGCTCGAGCGCAAATTCACCAAGGACCAGATCCTCGAACTGTATCTGAACAAGGTGTATTTCGGCGGCGGCGCCTATGGCATCGACGCCGCTTCGCGCACCTTTTTCGGCCATCCGGCGACCAATTTGACGCTGTCCGAATCCGCGGTGATCGCGGGGCTGGTCAAGGCGCCGTCGCGCTATTCGCCCACCGCCGACGCGGAGGCCGCGATCGGCCGCGCCAGCGTGGTGCTCGACGTGATGGTCGAGACCGGCGCGCTCACCCGCGCACAGGCCGATGCCGCCCGCCCGGCCGAGGTCGCGCTGGCCGCACCGCCCAAGCAGAACAGCGTGCGCTATTTCACCGACTGGGCGCTGCCTCAGCTCGAGGTGCTGATCGACGAGACCGAAGCGCCGCTCGACGTGTGGACGACGATCGACCTTCGCATGCAGAACGCCGCGACACAGGCGATTCAGGCCAACACCCCCGCCGGGGCGCAGGGCGCGCTGGTCAGCCTCGACCGCGACGGCGCCGTGCGCGCGATGGTCGGCGGGCGCGACTATGTGTCGTCGATCTACAATCGCGCGACCCAGGCGACGCGCCAGCCGGGATCGGCGTTCAAGCTGTTCGTCTATCTCGCCGCGCTCGAAGCCGGGCACAAACCCGACGATCAGGTGGTCGACGAGGCGGTGACGATCGGCGGGTGGAGCCCGCGCAACAACTCGGGCCGCTTTTCGGGCGAGATGTCGCTGCGCTCGGCCTTCGCCTATTCGATCAATACGGTCGCGGCGAAGCTGGGTCAGGAAGTCGGCTTCGGCACGGTCGCGGACATGGCGCGCCGCTTCGGCATCACCACCCCGGTCAACACGCAGCCGGCGATGGTGCTGGGCACCAGCAACGTCCGTCTGATCGACATGACCCGCGCCTACGCCTCGGTCGCCAACAAGGGCGTCGGCGTCGCCCCCTATGCGATCACCCGCGTCACCGCGAACGGCGCGGTGATCTATCAGCATGAGGTCGATACCTCGCGCGTACTGGTCGCGCCCTATGTCGCCGCGCAGATGACCGATCTGATGCAAACCGCGGTCGCCACCGGCAGCGGCAAGGCCGCACAGATCGGCCGCCCGGTCGCAGGCAAGACCGGTACGACCAGTTCGAACAAGGACGGCTGGTTCCTCGGTTTTTCATCGGGCCTCACCACCGGCGTGTGGATGGGCCGCGACGACGCCAAGCGCGTCGGCGGACTTCAGGGCGGCGCAGCGCCGGCACGCGCCTTTGCCGCATTCATGCGCCCCGCGGTCGCCGGCCGGCCCGTCGAGGAGTTCGAGACCGAAGTGACGCTGCCCGAATGGCAGATCGAGCCTGATGACGAGGTCTATGGCGCGCCCGACAACGCCATCTTCGTCGACGAGGACGGCAACCCGATTCCGCGCGAGGAGGTCAATCCCGACGCGTCGCCGGGCGGCACCCCGCCCGAGGATGACGGCACGATCGACCAGGACTGGCTCGACCGGATGACCGGGCGTGGTCAGCGCGACGCACCGCCACCGCCCCGCCGCGAACCCGCCGACCGTGCGCCGCCGCGCGATTCAGGCCGCGACACACCCCGCGAGCGTCCGCTTCAGGAATCGCGACCGAACGAGTGAAGCCGCATCGCGTTGGCGCGCAACCAGGCGCGCTCGCGGGCGGGATCCTTGCCGTAGATCTGCCGGACCACCGCGTGGAAGGCCGGGCTGTGGTTCATATGAACGCGGTGCGCAACCTCATGCGCCACGGTGGCGCGGCGCACCGCCGGCGGAGCGAGGATCAGCCGCCAGCTGTAGCGGATCACCCCGGATGACGCGCAGCTTCCCCAGCGTCCCGTGGGGTCGCCGATCGCGACACGGGTGACGGTGACGTCAGCAAGCGCGGCATATTCGGCGGTTTCGGCGCTCAGCGTGTCGAGCGCGGCCTTGCGCAGCCAGCGTTCGATACGCCGCTCATACCCCTCGCGCGGGCCGCCCCCGATCAACTGCGCATCGTCGAGCACCGGGGTCCGGGGGAAACCGCTGTCCCAGCCGAGCCCGATCTCCTCGCCCAGATACAGGATCGTCGCACCCGGGACGAACGGCACCGGCGCGGTACGGCGTTCCAGCGCGCGCGCGATCCATTCATGCTGCTGCTGCGCCCAGCGCATCGCTTCGCCCACCGGCGCGCGCGGGGGCAGCGTCAGGCGGACCTGTCCGGTGGCGTTATCGACCGAGAGCTTCATCCGCCGCGCCTGCGGATGGCGGACGACCTCGATCGGGTGCGTCACAGCACCCTGTCGACCATATGGTGCTCAAGGTCGCCGGCGACGTCCTCCGAGATCGTCCAGCCGCGCACCGATTCGCCGGCGGCATGCACCGCCTCGCGGTCGCCGCTCACCAGATAATGCCAGTCGGGCAGCGGTTCATCGTTCGCGCGCAGCCGGTAGGCGCAGGTACGCGGCAGCCAGACGATGTCCTCGACATTGTTGGCGTTGAGCCGGACGCATTCGGCGACATAGGCGTGGCGGTGCTTATAGTCGCTGCACATCCCCGCATGCCGGTCGAGCAGTCGGCACGCGACGTTGGTCGCGTAGAGATCACCGGTGTCCTCATCCTCGATCTTGTGCAGGCAGCATTTGCCGCAGCCGTCGCACAGCGCTTCCCATTGCGCGCGGTCGAGGGTGGAGAGCGGCTGCTCCCAGAAGGGCTTCACCCGATCCAGCGCTCGATCTCCGCAACGATGGCCTGCGGATTCTGATCCTGCGGCAGCAGCGCGATCGGCTCGCCCTTCGGTCCGATCAGATAGGCCTGGCGGCCATGGTCCATCAGATAGCCACTCGGCGTCTCACGCTTGGCATAGGGGACGCGATAGACCTTGGCCGCGGCATCGATCTGCGCGGGCGTGCCGGTAAGGCCGACCATGCGCGGATAGAAGGCCGAAGCAAATTCCTTGACCACCTTAGGCGTATCGCGCGCGGGATCGACCGTGACGAAGATCGGCACGATCTGTTCCGATAGCTTGGGATTGCTCTTGTCGAGCAGCTTCATCGCGCCGCCGATATTCTGGACGTCCACCGGGCAGACATCGGGGCAGAAGGTGTAGCCGAAGTACATGATCCGGTATTTTCCGGCGAAATCGCTGTCCTTCACCGTCTTGCCGTCACCATTGACCAGCGTGAACGGACCGCCGATCGAGGCACCGGCGAGCGGCGCGTCGGCGAGAGATTTCTTCGCTTCGGTGCCTGCGCCGCAACCGGCAAGAGCGAAAGCGAGGGCGAAAGCGGGGATAAGCAACCTGTTCATGGCGCCGCCCGCAATGATCTGATACGGGGCGTGTTGCAAGGTTTCCCAGTCATCAGGGGCATCGTTCGATCATGACTTTCCGTCCGTCCCGGCCTGTTTTCGCCGCGGCGCTGCTTGCGCTGGCGCTTCCGGTGGCCGCCCAGCAGTTTTCCGAAAGCTATAATTTCCTGAAGGCCGTACGCGAGCAGGACGGCAACAAGGTCACCGAATTCCTCAATCAGCCCGGTCAGACGATCGTCAACGCGAAGGACGACAAGGGCGAGGCGGCGATTCATATCGTCACCAAGCGACGCGACCGGACCTATCTCAATTTCATCCTTGCGCGTGGCGGCAACGCCAATCTGCAGGACGGCGCCGGCAACACCGCGCTGATGCTGGCGGTCGAGACGAGCTGGCATGAAGGCGTCGCGCTGTTGCTGTCGAAGCGCGCCGACATCAACCTCGGCAACAATGGCGGCGAAACCCCGCTGATCCGGGCGGTACAGCGCCGTGATACCGAAATGGTCCGCACCCTGCTCAATGCCAAGGCCGATCCCGACAAGCGCGACCGGCTGGCGGGGATGAACGCGCGCGACTATGCGGCGCGCGATACGCGTTCACCGGTCATCGCACAGCTGATCAAGGATGCACCCGCGATCCAGAAGCGCGCGGTTTCGGGGCCGAGCTTCTAATAAGCTCCACCGTTTCGGCCGATCCCCTCGGCATCGGGATCAGTCAGTGTGATCACCCGGCGCGCGGCGCGGCGGGCGAAGGCGAGGGTGCATTTGCGCCGCGTCGCGCTGGCGAGCGGCACGGTCTTCGCCTCACGCACGATCGCCGCGTCATAACGGTCGGCGACGATCACACCGCAGCGTTCAGGCAGGAATCCCGGACTCTCGAGCGGCGTGAGATCGAACCCCGCGGGCACCGCCCAGAAGAAGCGGTCGCAATGCGCGAGATAGTCCGCCCATTTGCCGTCGCCCATCAGGTCGACCCGCGACACCTTGACCTCGACGATGATCACCTCGCCCCGCGCGTTGAGCGCCATGAGATCGGCACGGCGGCCGTCGCCGACCGGCACTTCGGCCATCGCCACGCAATCGTGGCGCAGCAGCATCCGGCAGACCCCGCGCGTCACCTCCGCGGTCAGTTGCGCGGCCGCGGGCGGGATCAGCTCCAGGTTCGAATCGACAGACGCCGGGGACGGTAAAACCATCCCCGGCGTTTAGAACATTTGTCGAACGAACGAAAGGTTCGAGTCTGTGTGGCAGGCACTAGCCGCGCGCTCCCATGCCCGGAACCGTCAGAACGCGCTTTCGCGCATTCGCATTCGGACTCAGCGGTAGAAGATGTGGTTGCCGACGCTGCCGAGACGCGCGCGGCGCCAGCCCGGCGAGACGTGGCGGGCGTGGAAATAGAGCGCGTTGGAGACCTTGCTGTCCCACATGTCCTCACGCGCGACCTTGGCGACCGCGAGCGCGGTCTTCCATGCACGCGCGCCCTCGGGCGGCTGCGGCAGCTGACCGCCACGGACGAAGGAGAACTGGCCGCGCTGCTTGAGCACGCCGCACACGCTGCGCGGGAAGCGGCCCGATTCGGTGCGGTTGAGGATCACCTCGGCAACGGCGAGCTGGCCTTCCAGCGGCTCGCCCTTCGACTCGTAATAGACGCCGATGGCGAGGCAGTTGAGCTCTTCGTCATCGATCGCGAGCGGCTGCGCGGCGACCGCGGCGGCAAGCGTCGCATAGTCGGCGTCGTCGCCTGCATCGGCAAGCGTCTGAACCACGGCGTTGGTGGAGGCGGCCGGCGCATCGGCTTCGAGATCGGCGAGCGCTTCGGCCATCGTCGGAACCTGCTGGAGGTCCGGGGAGTTATTGCTGACGGACGGCGCGGTCTCGGCTTGCCGGGCCACACCCGGAGCGGTCGCACCAATGCCCGCGGCAAAGGCAAGTGTCACAGCCGCGATAATCGCGGCGCGAGCGGAAAAAGACATTCAACTTCGATACTATGCGGTTGGCGCGCGATCCGGTCCGTTTCCTTGCTATAAACAAAGGACCGGTCGGGCTTTCCCCCCGACTGCGTAACCGGCGGTCTCACACCCCGACGGCACAACGCTACTTAAACGTGCGCGAGCCTCTGGCCAAATGGTTACGGAGTGTCAACCAGTTGCTAGCGTTTCAGCGGCGAACCGTTCCGCCTCCGCGATATCCAGTTCGATGACCCACAGGTCGGAATCGCGGCTTCTGCGGCGCTGCCAATAGTCGAAAACCGCACCGTCATCGGCCAGTTCAGCCGGCCCCGAACGTACCAAAGCGGCTTCGCCGTCGGGTCCGATACCGCGTTCGAAGAAGCGCGCGCCGCCACCGCGTTCCATCGTCAGGACGAGGATCGCGCCCGCTTGCGCATCGCCCTTCGCCAGCACCATCGCGCTGCCGCCAGCGGCGTTGACCCGCCGTACCAGCGCGTTGACGAGGAGACCGGCCGCGAGCCGCGCCATCAGGGGCGATAGCCGGGAAGGCCGGCGAGCGGGATCCGCGATTTCATAAAGGTGCCGGTGCCGCGGGCCGCCTCTTCGCCCTCGGCATCGATCAGCCGCGCCTCGGCGACGAAGACACGGCGCTGCCCGTTGACCCAGCGTCCCTCGGCGATCACCGGTCCCGGCCCCAGCGGGCGGGTGAAGAGCAGGTTGAACGCCGTGGTGAGCAGAAAACGGTCCGTGACCAAGCTGTTGCAGGCATAGAAGGCGGCATCGTCCAGCATCTTGAAATAGCTTGTGCCGTGCGCCGCGCCGCCGGCGTGGAAATGCCGTTCGTCGATGGTGAAGTGGATTCGCGCATGCCCGCTGGCCGGAATCTCGAGCCGCGAGTCGAAGAACCGGTTGATCGGGGCGGCGGCGTAGAGCGATTCGAGCGCGCGGTAATGCGCCTCCGCGCCCACCGCCGACTTGGCGGGTTCAGGCGGCGGCGTCACGCGTTTCCGTCCCCGCGAGCAACGCGTAGAGCGCATCGGCCGATCCAGCGCCGCGCAGCTTGGCGGTGAAGACGCGGTCGCGAAGCCGGCGCGACACCCGCGCCAGCGCTTTCAAATGCTCGCCCCCGGCATCCGGAGGCGACAGCAGGGCGAACACCAGATCGACCGGCAGATCGTCGACGGACGCGAAATCGAGCGGCTTGTCGAGCCGCACGAACAGCCCGCGCACGCCGGGAAGCCCCGCGATCTTGCCGTGCGGGATCGCGATACCGCCGCCAAAGCCGGTCGAACCGAGTTTCTCGCGCGCGGCCAGCCGCTCGGTCACCTCGGCGGCGTCGAGGCCATAGGCCGCAGCCGCGGCCTCGCCGAGCAGCGAGAAGAGCTTCTTCTTGCTGCCCGCCGGGGTTCCCGAGCGCACGGCTTCGGGTTTCAAAAGGTCGCCCAGATCGTTCATCGTGCGGTGGTCAGGCGGCCCGGTTGGGCTCGACCCAGCCGATCGTTCCGTCCGCGCGGCGATAAACCATGTTGTAATTGCCCGTGCCGCTGTTCTTGAACAGCAGCGCGTTGGTGTTGCGCAGATCGAGCATCATCACCGCGTCGGACACGCTGGCATCGGGCACATCGACCCGCGTCTCGGCGATCACCGGAGGCGCGTCTGCGACCTCTTCCTCTTCCTCGTCGAACTGGAAGACGGTGTAGCCGGCGTCGTAGGCGCCATCGAACGCGGCCTGCGCATGGCCATTGTTACGATCCTTCAAACGACGGACATAGCGGCGCAGCTGCTTCTCGATCTTGTCGGCGGCGCCGTCGAAGGCGAGATGCGCTTCGGGCGCGGCATGCGCGCCCTTGAGCACCAGCCCCTGCATCACATGCGCTACGATGTCACAGGTGAAACCGTAATCATGCGGTCCCTTGCCGAACGTCACCTGGGCCGAGATTGCGCGGGAGAAATATTTGTCGGCGATACCCTGGAGCCGGCTTTCAACGTGCTGCCGGATGGCGTTGCCCGTATCGACCCGATGACCCGAAACCCGGATATCCATATCTTCCTCCGTCAATATGAGGAGCAGCTAGGAACGCACGCGGCAACCGTCAACCGGCTGCCGGATTGCCCCAAAGCGGCTCCTCGAACCCGGCCATAAACGCCGAATGGCGGGCCAGTTCCTCATCGCTCGGCACAAAAACCCGTGCCGGGCGCGCGTTGCTCTTCACCGCGGCGGCCTCCACCCGCTCGCTCGCCGCGGTTGCGGCTTCGACCTTCAGACCCAGCGTGATCTGCCGGCCGCCGGTCAGCTCAATGAATACCTGCGCCAGCAGCTGCGCGTCGAGCAGCGCCCCATGCAGCTCGCGCGCCGAAAGGTCGATGCCGTAGCGCACGCACAGCGCATCCAGCGTGTGCTTCGCGCCGGGATGACGCGCGCGCGCCATCGTCAGCGTGTCCACGATTCGCTCGACCTGGAGCAGCGGACGTCCGCACGTCTTCAGCTCACCGTTGAGGAATCCAAAATCGAACATCGCGTTGTGCGCGATCAGCGGGCAATCGCCCATGAACTCGATCAGCTCGTCGCACACTTCGGGGAAGCGCGGCTTGTCGGCGAGAAAGGCTTCGGACAGGCCATGCACCGCGAATGCCTCGACCGGCATGTCGCGATCGGGATTGAGATAGCGGTGGAAGCTGCGGCCGGTCGGCACGCGATTGACCAGCTCGACACAGCCGATCTCCACCAGCCGGTGCCCTGCGTTGAAGCTGAGGCCGGTGGTTTCGGTGTCGAACACGATTTCCCGCATGGCCCGGTTATCGGCCTTCCGCGCCCGCTAAGCAAGCGATGACCGCGCGAACCGCCGCACGCGTCTCTTCCAGCGAACCACCCGTCGGAATCACGAAATCGGCACGCGCGCGCTTTTCCGAGTCGGGCAGCTGTTTCGCGAGAATCGATTCGAATCGCTCGATCGTCATCCCCGGCCGGGCGAGGACACGCGCGCGCTGGACATCACTTGGCGCGGAAACCACCGCGATTCTATCCACTTGCCGCCAGCCGCCCGCCTCGAACAGCAGCGGAATGTCGAGCACCACCAACGGCTGGTCCCGATTCGAATCCAGAAACCGGGCGCGTTCCTGCGCAACGGCGGGATGAACGATGGCCTCCAGCCGCTCGAGCGCATCCGGGTTACCGAACACGGCCTTACCCAAAAGCGGTCGATCTACGCCGGATTCTCCGGTGGTGCCCGGAAAAGCCCCCTCGATCGCCGTGAGCAGCCGGCCGCCCGGCCCTTGCAGCCGATGGACCTCCGCATCCGCGTCGAACACCGGCACGCCTTCGTCCGCGAACATTGCCGCGACGGTGGACTTGCCCATGCCGATCGATCCGGTGAGGCCCAATATGATCATGCGGTCAGCAGCGCCCGCAGTTCCGCATCATACTCACGCGGTGCCGGCTTGCCGAAGAACAGCTCGAAGGCGAGCGCCGCCTGTCCGATCAGCATCTCAAGCCCGTCCACGATCTCCAGGTCCCGGGCGCGCGCGGCCGCGAGCAGCCCGGTCTCGAGCGGGGCATAGACGGCGTCATACACCACCGCGTCATCGGGCAGGTTGCTCAGATCGAGGTTGAGCGGCGGCTGACCGGTCATGCCGAGCGAACTGGCGTTGACCAGCAGCGCCACCGGGGGAATCCGCACGTCGAGCGCCACAACATCGCCCTTCAATCCAAAGGTCGCGAGCAGCCCCATTGCCTTGAGCGGGGAGCGGTTGAGGATCGTCACATGCCCCACTCCGGCACGCGCCAGCGCGAACAGGATCGCACGCGCCGCGCCGCCCGCTCCGACCACCGCGACGGGCGCGCCTTCAAGATCGAACTCGGCAAGCGGCGCATAGAAGCCGGCGGCATCGGTATTGGTGCCGATCAGCGCACCGTCCGCCCCGCGGAACACGGTGTTGATCGCACCGATCGAATCGCGCACGCCGCCCGGATCGGGAACGTGATCGAGCGATGCGACCTTGTGCGGCGCAGTGATGTTGCATCCGCGCCAGTCGGGATCATCGCGGCGCGCCGCGAAGAAATCCGCCAGACCTTCAGCGGTGACATGCGTTTTACGATAGGTGGCAGCGAGGCCGAGCTTGTCGAGCCAGAAGCAGTGGATCACCGGCGATTTCGACTGCGCGATCGGATCGCCGATCACTTCGGCATAGGGGCCGGCATTGGGTGTCGTCATGACGTCAGAAAGCCTCTCGTTCGCAGATAGTCGAGGATGTTGAGCAAGGGCATGCCAAGGATCGTGTAGTGGCTGCCCTCCATCCGCGCGAACAGCTGCACCCCCGGCCCCTCGACCCGGTAACAGCCGACACAGCCCGAAATCGCGGGCCATTCGGTGTCGAGATACTCGGTGACGAACGTGTCGGAGAGCGGGCGCACCAGCAATCGCGCGCGATCGACATGGCGCCACACCGGGCGGCCATTCTCGGCGATCACCGCCGCGCTGTAGAGATCATGCCGCTTGCCCGAGAGCAGGCGCAGATGGCGTTCGGCATCGGCGCGTGTCGCCGGCTTGTCGAGCAGGGTGCCGTCCTCGATCGCCACGACCGAATCGCAGCCCAGCACCAGCGTCCCGGGGACGCGCTGACTGACCTTGAGCGCCTTCAATTCAGCCAGCGCGTCCGCCAAGTCGCGCGGCGCGACTCCCGCAAGGCCCGCCTTGGCGGCATCTTCGTCGACATGTGCGGCAAGCGCCTCGTGCGGCACCCCCGCCGCGGTCAGCATCGCGCGCCGCGACGCGCTGGTGGAGGCGAGGACCATCACCGGCCGGTCGTTTCCCTGACCATCACTCATCCCGCACCGCCCCGCTCGCACGTTCATTGCAAAGGGTGATGATCGCCGCCGCGGTTTCCTCGATCGAGCGGCGGGTGACGTCGATCACCGGCCAGCCATTGTCCGCGAACATGCGACGGGCATAGGCGACTTCGCGCTGCACCGCCTCCTGCTCGACATAGGCGGTCTCATTCTGCTGGTTGAGTGAGAGCAGCCGGTTGCGCCGCACCTGGATCAGCCGTTCAGGACTGGTGGTCAGGCCGACCACCATCGGGTGCCGCAGCGCGAACAGCGTGGCCGGCGGCGGCGATTCCGGAACGATCGGGATGTTCGCGACCTTGTACCCGCGATTGGCGAGGTAGATCGCGGTCGGGGTCTTCGAAGTGCGCGACACGCCGGCGAGAACGATGTCGGCCTCCTCCCAATTCTCCCAGTTCACGCCATCGTCATGCGCGATGGTGAACTGGATCGCGTCGACGCGCGCGAAATAGGCTGCGTCGAGCGTGTGCTGCCGCCCCGGACGCGCCTTCATCTCCTGTCCCAACATGCTCGACAGCGCGTGGTTGACCGGATCGAGCGGCGCCACCGCGGGCAGGCCGATCGCGCGGCATCGAGCCTCGAGCGTACGGCGGATTTCGGGGTTCACCAGCGTGAAGATCACGAGGCCGGGATTCTGCGCGATCTCGCCGAGGATGCGTTCGAGATGCGTCTCGCTGCGCACCATCGGCCAGAAATGGCGCAGAACCTCGACATCGTCGAACTGCGCGAGCGCGGCCTTGGCGATATTCTCCAGCGTCTCGCCGGTGGAATCGGAGAGCAAATGGAGGTGAAGCCGCATCAGCTGGACAGATCTGTGGAAAACATGCGGAAAATCGCTAGCGCAACGACAAGGGCACGCCAAGCGGCCCGATCGGTCCACGATCCGGCCAATTCATCCACAACGCGTTCCACATGGGTCCGGATGCACGCACAGCCTGTGGATGACGTGGACGACGTTCGCGAATCCGCAGCGAATCGCAGGCGATTCTCCCGTCAATCTGTTGGCAGAATGGGCATGAACGCCTAAGCCCCGGCATCCACGCACCAACTAACAACAACATCCTTCTTTGAATCTTTTCTTCTTTTAGAAGATGGAATGAGCGGTCCTGTGAATTCAAACCCTTCGCCCTCCAAACCCCTTCTCGATGTGCTGTCGGGCAAACGCGTTGACGCTCCGCCGATGTGGCTCATGCGTCAGGCCGGCCGCTATCTTCCCGAATATCGGGCGCTGCGAGCAGAGAAGGGCGGATTCCTCGAGCTGGTCAACGACAGCGAAGCGGCGGCCGAGGTCACGCTTCAGCCGATCCGCCGTTTCGGGTTCGATGGCGCCATCCTGTTTTCGGATATTCTCGTCGTCCCCTATGCGCTCGGGCAGGATCTGTGGTTCGAAGCGGGCGAAGGACCGCGTCTGGCTCCCCGGCTGGTCGATCATGCGCTGGAAAGCCTCACAGAGGCGCCTGAGCGGCTGAATCCGGTGTACGGGACCGTCCGCCGGGTCGCAGCGGCCCTGCCACCCGAAACCACCTTCCTGGGCTTCGCAGGCAGTCCCTGGACCAATGCGACCTATATGGTCGCCGGACAGGGCAGCCGCGACCAGAGCGAGACGCGGCGCATGGCCTATGCCGATCCGGGAGCGTTCGGCGCGATCATCGATGCGATCGTCACCATGTCGATCGACTATCTGGCGAAGCAGGTCGAGGCCGGGGTCGAGGCTGTCCAGCTCTTCGACAGCTGGGCCGGATCGCTGTCACCGGCGCAATTCGAACGCTGGGTGATCGCCCCCAACGCGGCGATCGTCGCCGGGCTGCGCGCGCGCTGCCCCGACGTGAAGATCATCGGTTTTCCCAAAGGCGCGGGCGGAAAGCTCGGCGCCTATGCGCGTGAGACCGGGGTGGATGCCATCGGGCTCGACGAGACGGTCGATCCCGTCTGGGCGCATCGCGAACTGCCCGCGGAGCTGCCGGTGCAAGGCAATCTCGATCCGCTCGCGCTGATCGCCGGCGGCGCAGAGCTGGAATCCGCGGCGCGGCGCGTGCTTGATGCGCTCGCGGATCGGCCCCATATCTTCAACCTCGGGCACGGTATCCAGCCGGATACGCCGATCGCCCATGTCGAGCAGCTGATCGGCATCGTGCGGGAGCACGCAGCTGAGGGCGTGAGGGGGACAGCGAAGTGACCGGATTTCTGGGTGCCGCCTGGCTTTGGGTCAAAGCGGCGCACGTCATTTTCGTCATATTCTGGATGGCGGGGTTGTTCATCCTGCCGCGTTACCTCGTCCATCATCAGGAAGCGCTGGGGGATCCGGTTCAGGCCAGGGCATGGGCGGACCGCGAAGCCAAGCTGCGGCGGGTGATCCTGACGCCCGCGATCGGGATGGTCTGGGTGCTGGGTATCGCACTGGCGATCAATCTCGGCCTGCTCGAGGGCGGTGCGGGGCTTGGGTGGCTCCATGCCAAGCTGCTGCTCGTCTTCCTGCTGTCGGGATATCACGGCTGGGCAGTGGGCTATTCGAAGCGTCTCGCCGCCGGGCAAGGCAGTCTCAGTTCCCGCCAACTGCGGATGATCAATGAGATTCCCGCGATCTTCGTCGCGCTGATCGTCATTCTCGCCGTGGTTCGTCCCTTCTGACGGAGAAGACCGCATGCTGATCCCGGTTCTGGCAAGCGTCCTCTTGACGGCGCAAGCGGCCCAACTCGACCCTTCGATCGAAGCGGACGTCGCGTGCGTGGCGAGCTTTTCCTACCTGACCAGTACGCTGCCCAAGGAACGTCAGGCGGAAATGGCTCCTCTGATCACCTATTATGTCGGCCGGATCGACGGGAAACAGCCCGGGGTCGACCTTCAGGCCGCGATCTTGCGGCAGGTCGCCGGCAAGAGTGGTGCGGACCTCAACAGCTACGTCCAGTCCAATACCAAGCGTTGCGGCGCCGAAATGGTGCAGATGGGCAACCGTCTTCAGGCGGTCGGCAAGGCCCTGACCGATTCGGGGATGTGACGGATCGTCTCCGATCCGCTTGACTTGATTTCGCCTCGAACCTAATCGCGCAACTGTCGTGTCGCCCTTCCGGCGGCTGCGGCATCCTTCCTTTTTCCTCAAGCCATCGCAGCGTCTCAACGCCCGGAAACCCTCCCAGCGATCGCCACACGGACTCCCCCAAAAATGCATTTGAAAGACCTCAAGAAAACTCCTCCCGCCGAGCTGGTGACGATGGCCGAGGAGCTCGGCGTCGAAAGCGCTTCGACGCTCCGCAAGCAGGACCTGATGTTCGCGATCCTCAAGGCTCAGGCCGAGAATGGTGAGCAGATCATGGGCGAGGGCACGATCGAGGTGCTGCAGGACGGCTTCGGCTTCCTGCGCAGCCCGCAGGCAAACTATCTCGCCGGTCCCGACGACATCTATGTCTCGCCCAATCAGGTCCGCAAGTTCGGCCTGCGCACCGGCGATACGGTCGAAGGCGAGATCCGCGCGCCCAAGGACGGCGAGCGCTATTTCGCCCTGACCAAGCTGGTCAGCGTCAATTTCGACGACCCCGACGCGGTGCGTCATCGCGTCAATTTCGACAACCTCACCCCGCTCTACCCTGAGAGCAAGCTGACGCTCGATCCCGCAGATCCGACCGTGAAGGACAAGTCGGCGCGGGTCATCGACATCGTCTCGCCGCAGGGCAAGGGCCAGCGCACGCTGATCGTCGCTCCGCCGCGCGTCGGCAAGACGGTGATGCTCCAGAACATCGCCAAGGCGATCACCGACAACCATCCCGAGGTGTTCCTGCTCGTCCTGCTCATCGACGAGCGGCCCGAGGAAGTCACCGACATGCAGCGGTCGGTGAAGGGTGAGGTGGTGAGCTCCACCTTCGACGAACCCGCCACCCGTCACGTCCAGGTCGCTGAAATGGTGATCGAGAAGGCCAAGCGTCTGGTCGAGCACAAGAAGGATGTCGTCATCCTGCTAGACTCGATCACCCGCCTTGGTCGCGCCTACAACACCGTCGTCCCCTCGTCGGGCAAGGTGCTGACCGGCGGTGTCGACGCCAACGCACTCCAGCGTCCGAAGCGCTTCTTCGGCGCGGCGCGCAACATCGAAGAGGGCGGCTCGCTCTCAATCATCGCCACCGCGCTGATCGACACCGGCAGCCGCATGGACGAAGTGATCTTCGAAGAGTTCAAGGGCACCGGCAACTCGGAAATCGTGCTCGACCGTAAGGTCGCAGACAAGCGCATCTTCCCGGCGCTCGACGTCGGCAAGTCCGGCACGCGCAAGGAAGAGCTGCTGGTCGAGAAGGGCACGCTCAGCAAGATGTGGGTGCTTCGCCGCATCCTCATGCAGATGGGCACCATCGACGCGATGGAGTTCCTGCTCGACAAGATGAAGGACTCGAAGACCAACGAGGACTTCTTCGACAGCATGAACCAGTAACCGGCTTTGGGGGTTTAACAGCGCATGTCTGAACTCTGGGGGCATATCGTACACGATTTCGCCGGGCTGTTCGCCGGCGATGCCAGCGCGTGGTTCGCGTTCGGTCAGGTGATCCTGATCGATATCGTGCTGGCGGGCGACAACGCCATCGTCATCGGCGCGCTGGCCGCGGGTTTGCCCGCGGATCAGCGCAAGAAGGTGATCCTGATCGGTATCATCGCCGCGCTGGTGCTGCGCATCGGCTTTGCGCTGGTGGTGACGCAGCTGATGGCGGTCATCGGTCTGGTCTTCGCGGGCGGCGTGCTGCTGCTGTGGGTCGCCTGGAAGATGTATCGCGAGATCGTCGCGGGTGGCCACAGTCCGGGATCGCCCGAGATCGAGGGCGACGAGCATTCGGGTCTGAAGCCCGCCAAGAGCTTTGCCGGCGCCGCCTGGGCGGTCGCGGTAGCGGACGTCTCGATGAGCCTCGATAATGTCCTGGCGGTCGCGGGCGCCGCGCGCGCGCATCCGGGCATTCTGATGGTCGGTCTCGTCATCGCGGTCGCGCTGATGGGCATCGCCGCGAATATCATCGCGAAATACATCGAACGCTATCGCTGGATCGCGTGGGTCGGTCTGCTGGTGATCCTCTATGTCGCCGGGTCGATGATCTATTCCGGGATCATCGACAAGGACATCGGGATCCTGCAGCTTTTCCAGTAAGCTGCTGATCTGGAACAAAAATGGGCGGCGTCCACATCGGGCGCCGCCCTTTTTGATTCAGCCGATATGCTCGGCGAAGAAGGCTTCGGTGCGGCTGTCGGCGAGCTGCGCGGCCGCCTCCGAGCGGCGCTTGCCCATCTCGGTCGCAAAGCCGTGATCCTCGCCCGGATAATCGTGCAGCGTGACGCGCGGATGGTCGTCCAGCCCTTCGTGCATCTTCGCCTGCACCTCCGGCGGGACGAAGCCGTCATTGCCCGCGATATGGAGCATCAGCGGCCGGGCGATGGCGTGCTTCTCACCCAGCAGCCCGTCCACTCCGACCGCATAATAGCCGACGCTGGCATCACTGTCGGTGCGCGCCGCGGTCATATAGGCGAGGCGGCCGCCGAGGCAGTAGCCGGTGACGCCCACCTTGGTGCCGGTCGCGGCGCGCGCGCTGCGGATCGTCGCCTCGATGTCCTCGATCCCCTTGTCCTGATCGAACTTGCCGAACAGATCGAGTCCGCGCTGGAACTGATCGGGCACATCGGGGTCGAGCTCGATGCCCGGATCCAGCCGCCAAAACAGGTCGGGCGCGAAGGCGACGTAGCCCTTTGATGCCCAATGGTCGCATTTGCGGCGAATGCCTTCATTCACTCCGAACACCTCCTGAATGACGACGATCGCGCCGCGCGGGGTTCCTTCAGGATCGGCGCGATAGGCGGCGAAATCGCCGCTACCGTCGAGGCTGTGGATGGTGGTCGTGGCCATGCGTCTCTCCTGTCAAAGATGGCGTCGCTCATGGTCGAGTAGCCATTGCTTGGTCGCGGGGCCATCGCCCGCCGAATAGGATCCCAATGCCCCGCCTGCGCCCAGAACGCGATGGCAGGGAACGACAATCGGGAGGGGGTTGCGCGCGCAGAGCTGGCCGACCGCGCGCGGGCCGGAATCGAGGCGCCGAGCGAGTTCGCCATAGCTCGCTGTTTCACCGTATCGCAGCGCGATCAGGCCATCGCGCAGGATTCGCCCGCGCGGTGATATGACCGCCGGCAATCTGAGAACAAAGTTCCTGAGATCGCCTTCGAAATAGGCGCGTATCTGTTCAGCGGCCTCACGGACCGCGCGGGTCTCGCCGGGCCGTGCGGGACCGTCCGCGCCGAGATGGATGCGGAAAAGCGTCTCCGCATCGCCTTCGATCCGGATCTGGCCGATGGGCGTTGCGATCAGGGCATGGTCGCGCGCATACATGGGCGCAGCGTAGGGCAGGGCGAGCGCCCCGCTCAAGCGGAGAAGAGCCTATGAAGATCAATGTCGAGATCGATTGCACGCCCGAAGAGGCCCGTCGCACGATGGGGCTGCCCGATTTCACGCCGGTCCACGATCACTATATCAAGATGCTGCTCGATTCGATGGACAAGGGCATGGTGAACCCGGAGATGATCGAGACGATGATGAAGAGCTGGACTCCGATGGGCGAGGCCGGGATGAATTTCTGGCGCGGCATGTTTGATATGGGCAAGCGCAGCGGCGCCGAGTGACCGATACCATCTTCGCGCTGTCGAGCGGGCAGCCGCCCGCGGCGATCGGCGTGATCCGCATTTCCGGACCTGACGCATTCGCAGCCGTAGAGTCGCTGGCGGGCCGTTTGCCGACGCCGCGGCGCGCATCGTTGCGAACGTTGCGCACAGGCGAGGCGCATCTCGATCGTGCGCTGGTGCTGGTGTTCCCCGGACCGGAAACCGCGACCGGCGAGGATTTGGCCGAACTTCACCTCCACGGCGGCCGCGCGGTGGTGCGCGCGGTCGAGGCCGCGCTTGCCGGGATGCCCGGCCTTCGCGGCGCCGAGGCCGGTGAGTTCACGCGCCGCGCGCTGGCCAATGGTCGCATCGACCTGACCGAAGCCGAAGGTCTCGCCGATCTTCTGGCCGCCGAGACCGAGGCGCAGCGGCGTGCCGCGATGCGCGCGGCCGAGGGCGGTATCCGCCAGCGGATCGAAGGATGGGCGGCGAGAGCGTTGCAGCTCTCCGCGGCGGTCGAAGCCTTGCTCGATCACGCGGACGAGGGCGACGTCGCCGCGGAAGCAGGAATGCTTGACCATGTGGGCGATGGCGCGCGCGCGCTGGCGGATGAAATCGGCGCGGTGCTGGCCGAACCCGGAGTCGAGCGGTTGCGCGATGGTATTCGCGTGGTGCTCGCCGGACCGCCCAATGCCGGCAAATCGACCCTGCTCAACGCGCTGGCGGAGCGCGAGGCGGCGATCGTCTCGCCCCTCGCCGGCACCACACGCGACCGGATCGAAGCACCCGTGATGCGCGATGGTGTCGCCTATCTGCTGACCGATACCGCGGGGCTGCACCACGCGCCGTCGGACATGGTCGAGGAGATCGGCATCGCGCGTGCAAGGCAGGCACTCGATCAGGCAGACCTGATCCTGTGGCTGGACGATGCTCCGCCGCCGCGGTTGAGCACATCCCACATCCTGATCCATCCGCGTGTCGATGAGGGAGGCCGCGAGACGGTCCCCGAAGGGCGGCTGGCCGTGTCGGTTC
>Ga0247823_10001483_pt1 | contig 19576 bp, 13 predicted proteins | sample 13C_PalmiticAcid_2_FD_192426 | JGI IMG/M metagenome (GOLD analysis project Ga0247823, IMG submission 192426) | Soil microbial communities from agricultural site in Penn Yan, New York, United States - 13C_PalmiticAcid_Day30 | ecosystem: Environmental > Terrestrial > Soil > Agricultural land... | reverse complement strand
GTCACCAACACCCCCATCCACCCCGCGCCGCAGTGCCGACACCGCCAGCCCCGCGACAAACAAAACGGCCATGCGCCCCGCCGAATCTGTGGTGAGGGAGAAAGCGAGGAGGGGCAGGAGGATGACGGCGAGGGTGGTTAGGAGGGGGTTTTGCGGGCGGGAGTCGAGGTTTGTTGTTGGCTCTGAGTGGGGATGGAGGTTTGTGGTTGTGGCAGTGGTTGTGGTTGTGGTTTCGTGGTGGTGGTGGTTGAGGGGGGCGTGTGTTGCTGTTGCTGCGGATATAGGGGTGTTTGTGTTAGGGTGTGTCTGTAAGTCGTGCTTGTTGTCTGCCGCTGATGAATTGGATGCATGATCTGGGTGTTCCCGCTGTTGCTGCGGGGACGGGGGAGATGGTGGCAAAATGTCTCGTGCTTTGGCGTACATAGGGGCGGGATTGGATGAGCACGACGAGGACCGGCTGTGGCGGTTGCCAGCGCTGAATGTCAGCCTGTGGGGTACGGGCGTCAACAGGCCGTCGGACGTCTCGGATAGCGGGGAGGGGGAGCGGGAGTAAGTGGACGAGGGAGCGCGGTCGGGAGCGAGGCAGATCAAGTCGTGGGCCGGGTCGAGGAACCGGGTCTCGACCTCGGCGATGGGGGCGTGTGTTGCGAGATAGGTGCGGTAGTCTTCAATGTCGGACATGGAGGCGGGGGTAAGGTTCATGGTCTTGGTGAAGGACTCGAGAGCGTGGTCTGCGCTTCGGTCAGCGGCTCGTAGTCAAGGTCTGAACAGAATGGCAGCTGCTTACTGTACTGGCCAAGTTTGAACCCGATTTTGCCCAGCGTGTCTGTTTTCCTCCATTGGAGCTCTCCGCCAGCCATTGACTCGGCCCGTCGTGAGGCAGGGAGGATGCAGTTCTGCAGGCGGCGGGTCTGGGTGTCGGCCGTGTCGAGCCGATGGAGCTGCTCCTCGAGCTCGTTGAGCTCGTCCTGCAGATGCAGCAGCAGACGGTGGTTGAGAGCTTCGAATCTTCGGTAGATTGGCTTAATCGTTGGCCCTTCTTCACTCCGCGAACTGTCGCTGGATCCTCTTCTGTTGGTCCAAGGGTCCGAGGTTGAGAGCTTCGCGGACAGTAGCTCGTACCCCGTCATGGGCAGTTTCTCCGCCCTCGGGAGGTATTTTGGATATCCCTGCCCTGGTGCGACGAGCCTTGGCTGGAGCTCGTTGGGTGGGAAATGGGGATGCTTCGCTGGACCTCGTGCCATCTCAGGGGTGCCATATCGGTCTTTCACTCCGTCCAAATGCGGGTGCAGCTGAGGCCGGCGTGTGCGGTTCCCTCTCTTGGCTTTGAAAGCGCCAGAGACGGCAGTTGCGTCTTTACGCAGTTCCGATGGTCTCGGTAGGGCCGTCGGTGGTGGACTGTCTCCGCTCACGCTCTGGTCAGGGGTTGTGGCGTCTGTTGCAGCCGAGCTTCTCTCGCTGCTGTCGATGCTGCCAAATGAAGAGATGCTTCTTGGTGACCAGTTCTCCGACGCTTGGGCAATGGCTTGGAGTATGCGTTCTTCCGTCACGGGCGGAGAATCGTTCTCGAGAAAGCTGAGGGCATCCGGTCTCTGAAGCTCACTGGCCGTGACATCTCTGGATCGATTCTTGGCGTCAAGGAGAGCTGCGTCTGAGGCCTCATGCCCTTCCTCCGTTGGCCTTGGCGTCAGGCTTTCCGTGTTGGTGGTGGCCACTTGAAAACTGTCCAAGTTGGCGGCACTCGTTCGTCGGGCCGGAAAGCTGGCTGGTCTGCAACTGGACAATTGGGACAACACTTCGGAGCTGTCGGCGGAGCTGGTGCTCAATGCGCAAAGCGAGGAGTTGTCCTGTTCGTCATCTTCCTCCGAGGCCGCCGTCAATGGTCTCTTGCTTGACTCTGCAAGAATGGGCCCATCGCCAGGTGCTGTTCGCTCGTGGGACGGCTCATGAGCACCATCAAGACTCGGTCTTTTCCGACCACTCTGCCGTTCCGGCATGCTCATCCTTTCAAGTTCTTCTTCTGATGCAGCCGAATCCCGGCTGCACATGGCTGTTCCGATGGCTTCCTCGCACGCGCAGTCGACTCCGATCTCTAGTAATGCCGTTGAATCCAGGGGTGCTAATTGCATTGGAAGTGACGATAGGGGTGGATAGACCGTAGCTCGAGTTCGACCAGGGATTTGCGTTCAGACCTTGGGCAGATGAAGGGGAGAATGAAAGCCTGGGGCGAACGGCGAACCCCGCGATTCGACTGTGACCCGACGGATTGGGCGAGAATACCTTACGCAATTGTGTCCAAGGCAGTGACCCGTCACACAAGTGCGGAGAGCGGGACAGTCGGTGGCTCCAGTGGTCAGCAATGCGCCGCCCTTCGGTCAGGCCAAGGAGGAAGGAGAAGCCCGTTTTTGGAACTTTGGAGAAATGCAATCGTTGGCGACAACACAGTGCCAGCAGGCCTGGCGGTAGAATGGAATAAAAAAACATCTTGAAGTGGGATACTCATGAGACTGTGGTGTTGAACTGCAGAGCGTCCCTCGGCTCCGAGTTGTGGCACGCGCCTTGAGAAAGTGGCCTGATTGTTCGTCATTGTGTTTTAGCATGCTGACAAGACACCTCCTGCCGACTGCCAAAGAGGCGGTGCGAGTTTCCTTGTGCGGAAAGCTGCAGGGCGGCTTGTGGCTTGGTCCCTCGGTGGTTCGCCATGGGGGTGTCGGCTGAAGAGTTGGTGTGTTTCAGAGTCGCCGGGACGGCAACGGATTGGTGCGCGGGGGTGAGAGCATTGCAGATCAATCCGTGGCTTCTCTCAGAGGGACAATGAAGAGCCTGGACCTCGACCGCAAACACGCCCAAAAAAAAAGCCGACAGGTTGCTCCAAGTCCAGCGCTCACCAAAAGGGAAAAAAAAAAGGAGGCAAAAAACGAAGAAGAAAAAAAGAAGAGAGAGACAGAGAGAAAAAGAGAGACAGAGAGAAAAAGACAGAGGGAGAGAGAAAAAGAATTCGACTGTCAAGTGTTTGGGAGTACACAAGGTACCATAAGGGATCTTCGGGATAAACGACTCAGTGATTTCACACACTTGAGACCAACCAGAGTTCATTAATCAACTACAATTTGAGTTCTTGGCTCGTGCATGGCACTAATTCCTGGATTATTCCATCGCATACAGCATACAAGAGCAGCCGTGTGGCTTCTGCCCACGTACACCCTCGTTTCTTGTCAACCGTGCCGGTGGTGGCGAGTCCCTCGCGCAACCGCCATGAAGAAAACTCCAGGCTGGCGCAGGAAGAAGAGATTGCGCAACCTAGGCAAACATTGGGACGGCATCCCCAGCGACCTGTCCATGGAGACGTTCAGACTCGGCAATGCCCTCCTTCTCCGACTGGGCCACGTCTTCGTAAAGCTCCCGTGTCTCCCTACCCCTCTTCCACTTTACAAACGCTTCAAGGATGCCGTCATCCGCCCTTCCATCGCCGCAAATCTCCTCAGCTCCCACTCCTTTCTGTCCGACCTCTGCTTGCTGGGAATCATCGAGGTTGCCTGTGTCAAGCAGCTCCCGCTGCCCGCCGAACCTTCTTCTTGTTCTCCTTCCGTCCTTGTTCCTTCTGCAGAGTGCTGACGCGCTTCTCCAGGGGATTCCTGTGACGCCACCCGAAAAAGTCATCCATGATTTGGCTGTACCCGAAGCCGTTGTTGCGGAGAAGGAGAAGTAGCTCGTCTTCTTCCTTGAGCCATTTCTCGGCAACGCGGCGCGGCGATTTCCTCCGGGAGTGTGTGCCCTCGAGGGGGCGCTTGTTCTTAATGGTTTCCTGGAGAGCGCCAATTTGCGCCTGGAGCCGGGGTGGCAAGGTCTCCGTCTTGATTTTATCGGTCACCCGAATTCGAGGCCGCCGCTGAGTGGGCTGCGGGGCGGCGGGCTGGGCTTCCCCCTCGCCGTCGCCATCTTCGGAGCCTTCGCTGTCTTCGTCGGAGGATGACTCTTTGGTGATCTTGCGCTCTGCTAATGTTCTGTCAGCACTTCCTCAACGCCAAGTGATAATAGGCCGGAGCAAGTTTACCATCAGCTGTGAGCGCCGAGGCATCTCCTCCGCTTTGAGCGGCGAGCTCTAGCACGTAGTTGCGTTCGAGGTTCTGCAGACACTTGGTGTTGAAGAGGCACAGATCGGTTGGGCAGTTCCAGTCTGAGAAATGCTCATGGCGGAGAGCCAGCTCGAAAGTATTGGGTCTTCGGCATGCTTTGTCGCATTTGGTGAGCTCGCTGTACGGCGTCTCGGTCTTGCAACCGGGACAAAGCCTCCTGCCGCGAATACACATGTTTGGCGAGTTCTGAAACCAGAATGTTGGTTGCTTGGTTGATGGAATGATGAGGGATTGCAGTTCTGTATCACTGGGACCTTGGAAGTTGAGTCGGAGCCAAGTTGGGACTCGACCCCAAGTGTAATGATTGGTAGAAAAGAATGGATGCGATCGAGTTTTGAGCTTCTCAAGGGCTTCATTGTTGGTAGAGTTTTTGAGCATGTCCAGGACTCAATGCTTCTTTTCTGATCTCAGTTTCTGTGGTGACAATGGCAAAGCGGGACCAGATCTCGAGACCGGGATGGACTTCTTTCACGGACTTCTTTGTTAGCCATGCCAAAGCCGAGCTGCATTAAATCTTTTGGCAAAGGGACCAAAATGCCACGCCACAATCGGGCTAAAATACCGTAAAAGGAACAATCATTTGGCCTCGGGACAAAGAAACAACTTCAAGTTGTGTTGGCAGCCTCCAGGATCCAAGTCTGGTAAATGCTCTAAATTAACCGCTAAGCTGAGTCCACCACTGTTACGTCTAAAACAACAAGTCTAATCATTAAGGAAGGAAACCTGCGACTCTTCGGGAAAATACGCCTTGCCCGGCCTCTGAGGTGTCCTCTGATGGTCAGAACCAGGGCTGATGCTAACCTCAACCTTGACCGTCTTCCGAATGCCCAATGTTGAGTCACGCCCATCAAGAGCCGTCAGTTCAATCCGCTCGGTAGAGTCCACCGCTGTCTGAGCAGCATCCGACGACTCCAACGAATTGGCCGAACGGGTGGTGGCCGCCGGCGTCACCCCTTTTGCGGACGACGGCCTCGACCCCAGCTGCTGCGCACCGGCGCGCCCTTTGCTCCATCTCTTTGAGCCGGTGCCGCTCAGGTCGCCGTACCCGAGCGCCGGAGCCATGCCAGTGGTGGTGGGGAAGCGGCCCGGGAAGAAGAGGTTGCGCCAGCTGGAGAGGGAGCTCTCGGTGGCGCCGTAGATGACAGCGTCAACGAGACCCTGGAGGACGATGCTCGCCTTGTCGACGGTTTGGAGCTGCCAGGGCGCTGGCTGGCCGCTGGCGGATTGGTAGATGCGGATTGCGGTGGGGAGCGACCAGACCACGGCGTAGGCCAAGGGGTAGAGAAGCATGAGGCGAGCGAGCTGGGGGCGGTTAGCAACATTGCACGGTGGGCGGAGCGGTTGATGGACTCGCGCGGTTTACCTTCTTCAGCTTGCGGGTATGTCTTGCAGAGACCGCAGGCCCGTATCCACTCCCCTCCTGCAGGGAGCCAGAGCCACTGGGGTTGCTCGTTGAGGAGTCGCCGAGCGAGACCAGGCGGCGGTGAGCGCGCCAGAGGAGGAAGTACAGCCTCGCATACATCAAGAACATGATGACGATGATGGTCCCTGTGCCTGTCAGAATTCGGTGCTCAGAAAGGGGACCGCATCCTGGGACTTACATCGTGGAACAAAGTTGACCTGACACTCTGTTAGCGAGACGACACCGGGATTCAGTGTTGAGTGGGACGGGGGAGCATACCAACAACCGGATTTCATCAGACGTGAACCAACACCACGCCCCGATGTCACCGTAGCCGGTGATACCCAACCCAATCGAGGCCCATGCGACTGAAAGAATCCACGGAAGCACCCACGGGACGAGCGGGTGTGACTGGATCCAGTTCGAGCACCGCTTCTGATCGGTGAGAACAAAATACGTGTAGATGGCTATGATGAAGACCCAGTAGTCGGTCTGGATAACAAACACCTGGGTCATGTAGCCGTTAAAGGTGCAGAACTGGGCCTGCTCGGGTGCCCCGATCCACCGGCCGGCCACGTTCATGGACGAAGACAGCAGAAAGTTCAAGGCCATGACGCAATCGCTGATGGCCAGACCGAGGATCAACTGGTGGCGGAAGCTTCGAAGGTTGGCGAAGACCTGGACAGTTCAGGGGTTCCATGTTAGACCCGCGACTTGACTTGGATGTCTCATTGTCGGACAACTCACGAAGAAGCTTGCAATCATCCACGCCCCACCAAGGAACGACAGGATGGAGACAACCATGATGGCTGCGCTCTGAGTTCGGATGATGGGAGTCTCCGTTGGCGCGGCCAGGGCCGCCCTGGGCGCGATATCAAAATCGCCAAACATCATGATGATCACGCCTGCATTAGGGTTTGCAGATCGACGACGTCGGGTTTACTGTGGCTTCATTCTCAGGGGGTCGGGCCTGCGTCTCTTATGGGGCCCATCAACCGCACTCCTTCGACGGTAGCAACGTCGTTGTCGTGCTTATCAGAACAGGCGCTGGGCTCGGCGGCCATGCAGTGGAAATTGGGATATTGGACGCAAATCCGGCGTTTGGGCTCAATGGAGCGCAACAGGATTTCGGGGTCAAACGGGTCCCTGAACCAGGCACTCTGGAAGCATGGTTAGGTTACAGATAACTCGTCTGTCAAGCACTGGGAGACAGTGGAAAAAAAGCAACGCTGTTTCGTGTCTTATCGGATGGCCCTCCTCCAGTCCCTGTCGTTTGGAGTGGTGCGTGACCCGGCAGGCACTTTGGGAGATAGAGAGTTCCAGAAGGGATGGAAGGCAGATGTACTTGAACCCTTCTAGTCTACGGAAAGATACTTCATCGCGGCAGGGGGAATTTCTTCTCTGCGGGTGCCACGTTTTGCGCTTTTCCTTGGGAGGTCGAAAACCGATATGGGATTCTCCTGTTTTTAGCATCTTTGCCCCGTTTTCCTCGGGTCTGCAACTTGACCGTGACCCCCAGCTTTGGACCCGAGTCTGGTTCTCCGCCTTGGCGATACTAATGGCTGAGCCCCCATCAACGGCAAATTTGGTGCCACTAGGCGCCACTCCGGGATTGACGGGACTTCGCGGGCTTGATGGGCGCGGGGGAGGCTGCGAATGAGGTTGTCCAGGGCGTTGGGGGTCATTGGTGGGCGCGGGTTAGGTGGGGGGTTTGGTGAATGACGGAGGCGGAAATGGATTGTTCAGCGACACACGAGGAGATGACGCGGTCGAAGTTCCCCTGGACTCCGTATCATGTCAAGATAAGGCGAGACTGGGAATTGGTGTTGAGAGGAAGATAGGGCCTTGGGCCGCGGAGACCCCCCAACCGTCAATCGTGGCGCAACAGGGAGACCCCCCCTGTCTGGCCCCAGCCCCAAAGATAAGGGATCAACGCCAGGCAGACCAGAGCTGAACGTTTGGGAGTGGCTGTTGCCAAAGTCCAGCCGCATTCAATCATCAGAGCGTTCAAGATAAAAGCCAAGACTGGACGTTCTATTCATTTCCGGGTCAGCTCTCTCTGAAGCTGAGCTACTTGAACATCGGGGGCATCCATCAACTCGACCCGGGCTTCTTAGGTACATGGTACTCTCATTAACGTGAACGTCACAGCAAGTAACTAAGGTAGACAACAAGTAACACCTCAGTTCTGTGCAGCCTCGACAAAGATGACACCGTCGACAGCCATCAGCCCCGCCGCCGACTGCACCGCCTCGAACGTAACCGTCGCCGTGGTGACACCCGCGGGGGCCGTCCAAAACACCTGGTTCGAGGCAAACCACTTGATATTCTGCCCACTGTCCGCGGGGTCCCGCGTCATGATGGCGTTGCCGTTGATCTTGACGCCGAGAAACCCAATGTTCATAGCACTGAAGTAAGCCGTGAAGGCCAACAGGTAGCGCTTGCCCGGTGTGACGGCGACGGAAGGGCTGATGAGCCGCGCGCTCACGCCCAGCTCCTGGTTCTGGGGGTTCGGGGTCGTCGCCGAGGAGGCCTGCCAGGCGTAGGCGCCAAACGCCCCGATGCCCTGGCCTGTGGGGATGAGGCCCGCCGTGCTGGCGACGCCCGCAACGCATCCCGGGTCCGGCACCTGCTGCGTCCAGCCGCCGAGTCCGCACTCAAACTCGCCGTCCGGCATGATGCCAACCGGCGGGTTCGGGCCGCAGTATGCCGACAGGGGCGCAAAGGTGATGGTGTCGATGCGGCCCGCGGGACCGTACCACTCGAAGATGACCTGGGCCGACGTCGTGCCCGCCGGGCTGATCCACGGGTGCTGGATGTGGTTCCACTGGTTGGCCGGGTAGTCGTAGACGTCGATGGTGCGCTGGCCGTTGCCGTTGATCATGAAGCCGATGAAGCCGGTCGTGGTGCGGTCCACCCACGTCGCGTATGTGACCTTGTATGCGGCGCCCGGCGTGACGGCAACCGGGTTGTAGACGATACGGCCCGCGCTGCAAGTGTTTTTGCACTGCGAGTTGCCCACGAACTGGCCCTGGACCGACTTCTTACCCGTCAATCCCGGAGTCTGGGCGGCAATGGCAAAGCCCGAGTCGACCGTCGAGCTTGACCAGGGGCTGATCCCGTCGCACTCAAAGTCGCCGTAGATCAGGCCCCCATTGCTGGGCGTTGGCGTGCAAGCGCTTGCGCTTGTCGTAGTCGACGTGGCCAGGGTGGTCGAAGCTGAGCATGTCGGACCGCACTTGCAGGCCGAGATGTACCGATCCGGCACCGTTCCGCACGCTGCCGTCGCTCTCGTCGGGTAGTTGGTAGCCGTGACACCGCCGGAGGTTATCGTCGCGCAGAAGGAGGATGCGATGGCGACCGCGGTCGGCGAGGGACAGGGGAACAGCGCGCGGTAACAACTGCATCGTGTGTCAATCCGGAGAGCCGGAGAAACTTGCGCAAGGCTTGAGTCGTTTTGCACTCACTTGTCGGCTGCACAAGCAGCGTTGGCGGTTTGGAACGAAACGGCCGCTGCCAATGCAAGCAGCTGGGATCTCAAAATCGCCATGGTGTCAAGTGGTCAAGTGAACAACGAAAGGGTCTGAATTTGTTGCCAAAGAATTGGGATTCTTGTTTGACACATTGTTCTTAATGCATTGCCTTTGTATCCGGAACACTTGGTGAGCTCGGATACCCGACATGAGGCGGTTAGCGAGGACCAAGGAAGCTCTCCGTGCCTGACGGATGCATCGAGTGGCACCATGGACCCTGCATATACGAGAGTGACCATGGAGACATCAGGCTAGTTCCCGAAAGCCACGACATATATTGAGCGCCAAGCGCCCCGAACTGGTATTAGCTGTGCGAACGGCTGAACCCCGAAGCCCCTGCCAGCTGAGAGACGAAAGCTTTCGGCATCGTGGTAGCCTATTCTGGCGTCACGTTCAAGACCACCCAGGGCACACGTGCCATCTGAGCAAATGTTAGTGGAGATGATGAAGCCGGTTTACCTAACCACAACAGCACTCGCACTTGCCTCAAGGAAGGGCCATGCCCTAGTTGCAATCTATTTGTGGTGCATGTCTCTGGTTACAACAGCGGAAGCAACTATGACTCTCTGAAGGTAGGTAGCCAAATGCCTCGTAATAGAATTAAAGACGCCCGGGAACGGATTCACGAGATATGTTCCAACTCTCCCTGTCTCTATCGAGCGGAACCAGAACCAAGGGGCGTTGGTTTGACGAAATGAACGGGAAGAGAAGATCTTGTTGAGCTTGACTGTATTTAGTATTGTGAAACGAAGACAAGCAGAGGAATAAGAAGCAGAAGAAGAAGAAGAAAGAGTCGAGGGAAAACAACAATCAAGAATTATAACTCGCTTTGTTTTTCCGATATAATTGCGCTATTCATCAATCCATTGAAAATATGTGCAGGATTATATCGAGATTGCCCACTTGGTGTGGTGAATTGAGCAAAGGATTTCTTGTGAAACAAAACGAAACATTCTCAGATGCCGGCTTTCCGTTCTTTCTCAATGTTTCTTCGCTTCGTTTAATTAAATGTCCAATTCTCAGACTCCTAGACGCCACCATCCGGTACCTTACTTACCTTATTAAATGATGTGAAACCGCAAGTAGGATCGCGTATAAACAGCATGCGCACCGTACCAGACTCATGAAGAATAGCCAATATCTGTTTCTTGGATTTGCGGAATGGGTGGGGCCCAGAAGGATAAATCCTAGAAACTCTGAGGCTGTTGGGTGGGAAAGCAACACCGGAAAGACAGGGATTCTTTTTTTTTTTTTTTTTTTTTGGCCGCGCCCACCACCCGCAGCACCGCGCAGCCGGGGTTTAGGGCACTTCCACGTTTGCATGGCCGGACAGCGCGGATGCATTGGGTCACCGTCTTGGGCGGCTATCAACGAGTGAGTACACGACAAACCCAGGATCCAGCCCACGTCCAGCGGCGAGGCCTTGCCAGCAAAGGAATGATGCCACAGAAGACGCCTTCACCAATGACCCCAAACAGCGGCAACCCCAGCACGCATCTTGGGAATTTCCATAAGTGACGCCGTCTCCGATATGGTGCATGTACATACACCTCCCCCCGCGAGTCGTCCGAATACTCCCTGGCCTTGAACACACACCACATCCCTTTATCCCTCCCTTCCCCTCTCTCCTCCTCTACTACATCGAACCTCAAACCCTCGGATTCATCTTCTCAACGCTCAGTACGAGCATAGGTCGATGGCATTAGCCACCGGTCACAACGGCACCAGCCTCACGCCCTACCCACAGACACACACACACACACACACACACACAGAGAGAGAGAGAGAGAGAGAGAGAGAGAGTCAATAGGGTCATACGGACACGGTCGTGGCTGAGTTCCCAGCCTAGATTGACGACGCTGTGTCGACACAGTCGTTTGACGGTCCTAAAAGGGAGTAACGGCCCCCGTGCACACCCTACGGAAGGCGATCATCAACGTCGTCATCCAGCACAGCTCTGGTCCAATGCGGCTCATTGGGACGGACACGGCGACACATATGAAGACTGCATCGAGGTAGTGGGTGATACTTTGGTTCTTAAGCTAGAAAATTTCCATGGTGCCTGACTCGATAGCCTTCTTGACTGGCTCGACACTGGTGCGGCTGGGGAGGACAGCAACTGATATTCATCGTTGAGTGTTTTCGGAGCTTTCTTTCCTGACACAAAAGGGCACACCGGCGCTGAATGTGCAAATGATACCCTGGAAATACGAATACGCGGGACAAACCACGATGCCCCTGCTTTCCAACCCAAGAGAGACACAGGGCTTGCTCTCAGCCGCCTTCCCCTGCTGACGGACAGCTGAGTAGGTGTCTTGGGAGCTGGGATTCTCGAGGATTCTTCTCCTCTTCTGGCCTGAGAAGCCGCGTCCAAAACTGCGGAGTTAGGGATTTGTCCGGCGCTTCCTCGGTGCTGAAGGGGCAAACGTACCTGTCAGTGGGGATGTGGTTGCTCCTGTTGGAGTCTGAAAGTGGGTTACGACGGGTTCTTCCGAGTGGCGACGTACGTCCCGACTCCGCTTAGTGTCGGTAGACAAGGCGAGGATCGCCGAAAATCTCCAGTTTTGGGCGTGAAACAGCAGCTAAGTCTCCGAGGGGTTAAAGCAAGCATTTGCCAAGGGAGCCGATTCATGATCTGCCGGATACCCGTGGTGGGCCCCTGTCTCAGTTGAATGCGACCTCACGTCTGACGACACCAGAAGGATCCTTGACTGCATGTGTCAAGCAGCGCGCAGAAGGAAATCCTTGCCACTCCGTGTTTGCCATTCTATCCTGGTCCATCTTGTTGTCATGTTGATAGGATATCTCACAGACCAAAAAGGCCTCAGAAGGTTGAGCCAGAGGGTTACAAATGACAAAACGTATGCGCATACAGGTCGACAAACACAGGCTTATCTCATGGTTGCAACTCTCCGTCATGCTAGTCAGAGGGTCATCCTGGGAGGACGCAGCGCTATAACCGATTTGAGCTAGCACCCGGTGAAGTGCCGATGGTCCGAAGCCGCACCTCCCTTCGTAGTCGGACCGTCAGTGGATCCAGTGAGATCTAGCGACCAGCCCCTGCTGTCTTTGGGGAGCCCCAACCTTCCCCAGATGCGCTCGGCCGGGGATGATGTCGTGGAGGAAGCTGGAGATGAAGCTGGGGACGAAGCCGGGGACGACGCGGGGGATTCTGGAGAGACTGGGGAGCTTCGTCTGGGATCCTGGTTGCGACGTCTCAGCGGACCGAAAGAGATAATCGTACCCAATTGCATTGCAACCCTCGATGTTACGCCACGCAAGGTCCTTGATGTTTGCTGAGTTTATTTGTCCACCTTGGTATGATGGAGGGCCGATCGCGCTGTTCGACGTCGCCTCCCCCACGCGGCTGAGGCTGGGGGTTGCTTCTCACCGATGTCAGTCCCGTTTTCCCAAGTCGCGTCTGCAAGTGTTAAAAAGCTCTGCTTTCTCCTCCGTTCTGACCACTCTTTTGTTCTATCTCCAAGCGAAGGAGGGTTCCTCATTAGCCTCATGGGTCTGGTTCTCTGACTGGCCACCGACACCCGTCAACACACTTACATATTTCGACTTCTTCTCCCCCTTTTTCTATCTCTCTCTTTCTTCTTCTCAACTCAACATCACCGACACTCAAGATGCCAACCAAACTCGACGAGGCTCGAGCCGAGTACCAGGGTCAGGATGTCGCCGTACTGCCCATGGACGAGAAGGATGCGCTCGCAGCCGCCCAGGCCGGGGGCTGGGAGGTCGACGCCCTCATCAACGACATGGAGACGGAGCTCGCGGCGCAGGGCGGGCTGAGCAAGGGTTTCTTCGACCTCCAGTTCAAGAACCCCAAACACTTCACCTGGGTCATTGTTGCATTCGCGTCCATGGGCGGCCTGCTCTCGGGCCTCGACCAGTCGCTCATTTCGGGTGCGAACTTGTTCCTGCCCAAGGACCTCGGTCTGGACACGAGGCAGAACAGTCTCGTCAACTCGGCGATGCCGCTCGGTGCCGTCGGCGGCGCCTTGATCCTCGCGCCAAGCAACGAGTGGTTTGGCCGGCGGTGGTCAATCATCATCTCCTGTATCCTCTACACCATTGGTGCGGCGCTGGAGGCCGGGTCAATCAACTACGGTAAGCATCTGGTCATAATATTGTGCCCCGTCTCGGAGATGTTTTCTGGTTGTCTGACTCCGATCTAGGCATGATTATCGCCGGACGTGTCATCCTGGGCGTGGGCGTGGGTCTGGAAGGCGGCACGGTCCCCGTCTACGTGGCCGAGACGGTCGAGCGCAAAGTCCGCGGCAATCTCGTCTCGTTGTACCAGTTTAACATCGCCCTCGGCGAGGTCCTCGGCTACGCTGTGGCCGCCATGTTCTTGCGCGTCCCCGGGAACTGGCGGTACATCCTGGGATCGTCGCTCGTCTTCTCCACCATCATGTTTGCGGGCATGCTGTTCCTGCCCGAGTCGCCGCGGTTCCTGATGCACAAGGGCCGTGTTCTGGACGCGTACAAGGTGTGGAAGCGGATCCGCGGCGTCGAAGACCGTGAGGCGCGCGACGAGTTCTTCATCATGAGGGCGTCTGTGCTGCACGAGAGACAAGTCGTCTCCGAGGGAGCCGTCAACAAGCGCTTCCCCTGGCTGGATTTCTTTACGGTGCCGCGTGCCCGCCGCGCGCTCGTCTACGCCAACATCATGATCCTGCTGGGCCAGCTCACGGGTGTCAACGCCATCATGTACTACATGTCGGTGCTGATGAAGCAGATCGGGTTCGACGACGAGAAGGCCAACTACATGTCGCTCGTCGGCGGCGGGGCCCTGTTGATAGGCACCATTCCGGCCGTCTTTTTGATGGAGAAGTACGGCCGCCGTTTCTGGGCCAACACGATGCTTCCCGGCTTCTTCATCGGCCTGGTCATCATCGGCGTCAGCTACCAGATCCCGCTCGAGACGAACCTGCAAGGCGCCGAGGCGTGCTATCTCATCGGACTGGTCCTGTATATGGGCTTCTTCGGGTGCTACGCGTGTCTGACGTGGGTGGTTCCGTCCGAGGTGTACCCGACGTACCTGCGGTCGTACGGCATGACGACCTCGGACGCGCTGTTGTTTCTGGCGTCGTTTGTGGTGACGTACAACTTCTCGGCCATGCAGCAAGCCATGACGCGGACGGGGCTGACGCTCGGGTTCTACGGCGGCATCGCCGTCGTCGGGTGGTTCTACCAGCTGCTGTTCATGCCCGAGACCAAGGACAAGACGCTCGAGGAGATTGACGTCTTGTTCCAGCGGCCCACGGGCGAGATTGTGGCCGAGAACGTGAGGAACATTGGGCAGGCTCTGCGAGACTTTTTCACCGGAAACTGGGGATCCAAGCGAGCCCCGGCAGGTGAAGCGGCTCAGAGGGATCTGATGGTGGAAAAGGAAATTAAGGTTTAAGGATGCGGCCGTGACCGTTTGAAGCACTTGTGCCACGATCTGGGGATTGTACTTAGGTAGAGAAGAGAACAGGGACTGGAAGAGAGAGGGGCGAAGCAAATATATCTGGTGTCAAACCGACATTGAAACCTCCATCATTCCTCTTCCTCGTTCCTCGGACATCTATGGGCTCGTGACAATTAAGAAGCCACCGAGTAAGTGATAGTGTTCAGTTATAATGGAGATGTTGGTCTGCAGTGTGGAGTTCTGGGAGCTCCAGGCAACCTTGGATCCAGTGATGTCTGGTGCCAGTACAGAAGACAAGAGTGACTTTTAACGACATCGAGCATTTACGGTGGTGGGTCAGCACCGCCCTGGAAAGTCTGGGTAGCAAATTATTGAGATATGTGAGGGGTGTGCTGTCATGTGTTCCGTGCGTTCCGGAGTCAGGAAGGATCGCAACCGAGATGCGGCGAAGTTGTGTCAAAGTATTTGCCCAATCACGTACTCTTTTCGGCTAGCCGCGCTTCCTTGGCCTCAACCGTTGGTGGCAGGATTACAATGAATCACTGGGCATGCATGGCGGGTGACTCTTACGGACGCAGTCCACTCCAGGCCCGCGAATGAACAAGATCCCTCACACCTCCAGCGGTCTGATCGGCCAAGCCATAAAACATCATCTACTGAAGCCACTGATTCCGCACAACTTAACGCCTGTCGCCTGTCGCCCCAGCATGCTCTCTCAAAATCCGCCATGACAAGCACCGAGCCCACCATCCCCCAAAGCAACAACAGCGTACCGTCGTCCTGCCTGCTCGAGGAGCTGAACGTGGACTGTCTAATTGCAATCCTCTCCGAGATCAACTCATTGGCCGACCTCAGCGCGTTTATCCGTGCGTCGCCAGCCGTCTTTGCCTGTTTTCTGTTGGCCAAGGCTTCGATCCTTGTCCGCGTCGTCACCCACGAGCTGGGACCCGCGGTCAGAGATGCCCTCGTCTTGTGCTGCACCGAGAATATCGACATACTCGCAGCGGGCACCATCGAGCAAACCCTCCAGATCGCCGTCGGTGGCTATCGCGACTGTCTCGTGGCAGCCAGACCGCCCTGGGTCCAAGCCCAGGATGTCGACACTGCCGTCGGGATAGCACGAGTCGCCAGGGTCGCCCTCTATTTTGCCGATCTCTACATTCGTCAGCAGATCCCACACGTCGAGCAGGTCCTCGACTCGCGCCCTTGCGGGTGGAACGTCAGCCAGACGGAGCGCCGCCGGATCGCCCAGTCTCTGCTTCGGCTCCAGGTGATGGCCGGCCTCTATTACCCGGCTTTCCACGAACCGGGTGGGGATGACTATTTCTTTGCCAACATGGTCACGCTCTTCAAGGGCTGGGAAATGGAACAGGTATCCGAGATGGCCGACTTCGTTGCCAACCTGATCGAGGCCTTCAAGCGCCTGGACAGGCATCTCCCGCCGCACTCCATGGACCAAGATTATTTCAGCAACCACTACCACAAAATATTCTTCTTCAACCTCCCTGCATTTTCTGCCATGCTGGTCGCGGCCCAGAGGGTGGACGACCAGCTTATGCATAAGTTGATGGCAAAGAAGCTCTGCGAGGCCAGATTGTTTATCCGCTGGCTCGAAACAAGCCGCTATCAGGCGTGGCGAATGCAACAGGGCACCCGACCGCCGGCAGCCGTGCTCGCGCTGCTGACACCACCAGCTGAGGACGCAGCAGCACAAGTCGAGTTCAACTATGAGTCGCCTACCGCCCCGCCGTGGGCCTGGGTCCATGCCTGGAACGGAAAACCGGTCAATCGGTGGGGGCTGAACTTGATTCCGGAGTTTGCCCATCGCGGTGACTACGCTGAGCACCATCGGGCCTCGGCCTGGGTGAAGTCGTGGAGGTCTCTGGGCCTGGTGTTCTGGGACAAGGATCATGCCAAGGAGCTCTTGAGAGCAAAGGCCCTGGAGGGGTGTCGAGCTGGCTGGCTGTGGTCGTGTCTGAATTCCGTGACGGAAGTCATGCCATTCCCACCAGGGCCGGGGCAGGAGAACTTCGGAGGGTTTTGAGCGAGGTATGCCACAGTGCACGGGGCCGTCTAGACTCAGCCGGCAGCTTCCAGGGGTCGTTGGGGTCTTGTGCTGGGCCGAGTTGAGTCCTTCGTTGCCTTGCGCAGTTAACGTTAACTCCCTGCTGTCGAGTTGTGTGTAGGGTCTAAACTTGTGGTCTAGCTGATTGGCCAAGAGGCCCAACACATGCTTGACACCCGTGACAGCAGCGCACCACCTCCCCCGCTTGCCACGACGAGAGAAACAAACGGAGACCCACCATACCAGCAAGAACTACTGCTACCTACAATGTCACCCAGCGTCGAGGTCGAGGAACAGGTGTCTCGGCGACCAAGTCTTTTGCGGCTCCCCCCTGACATCCGCCATCGCATATACCTCCACACGGGCGTGGCACGGTTCGACGGGCATGCATGCACGTACTACTTGGACGGCCGCAAGGAATCGCGCACAGAGAGATCGAAGTTCGACCCGCCGCCGACGCGCAACTTTGCCGGCTTGTTGCTATCCTGCCGTACTCTGTACACCGAAACGGCTACTCTGCTGTATTCGGCCAACCGATTCGTCATCTTCTACTCGAACCACGGCTCCCTCAAGCCTCTTCGGGCCCTATCGTCAACCGCTCTCGCCTCCCTGACCAGTCTGAAGATTGTTCTCAACGAGTCCTCTTGTCATCAGCCCACCGACTCGCACAACTACCCCCCCAGTTGCTGCTATTGTCGCGAGCGCAAATGGGCCGATGCCTCCTACTGCGCCAGCAAGTACCACCCTACTGTGCATCGCCGTCCTTTACTCGACCCGACTATGCACTTGGACTTGGCATCAGCTAAGCTAGCAACTCAACCTATGCTCGGCGAATGGGGCGAGACTGCAACATATCTCTCGTCCTATATTAGCGTCGGATACCTTGAGCTCTCGTTGGTCTGCGATATTGATCCTAATCATCAACAACATTCACTCGACGTGGGTCAACTTGCTGTCGCCCCTATCGCTCTCTTCCCACGTCTCAAAGGATGTCATATACGGCTTGGCAAAATATGGAACCGTCCACTCCAGCGGCTCGCTAAAGAAGCCGTTCTCCAAGCCTGCCGTGCCTCCCCAAGGCCTGCTAAAACGGTATCGCCGGCCCTGACAACCCTTCCTCTCGAGTTACGTGTCCGTATACTCGAGTATACCGACTTGATTACCCCCTGGAGAGAGGTCACAATAAGCAGACAGCACCAGGGCTACCAGATATGCCGTCCGCCTTGCACCCACCCCGAAGGCGGGTGCCCGCCTGACATCCACCATGGCTGCCGGCGAATCTATTGTAATTCTTATGTCGACATGCCGGGCGCATCTGAGCGGCTCCCAGGCTGTTTCTGCCGCCGCAGATATACGGCCTTCACCTCTACCTGTCACTGCTGGGCCCCGCCGACCGACTTGTTTCTCGTCTGCCGCGTCTTGTGCCGGGACGCCCAGTTCGTCTTCTTCTCGGGGAACCGTTTCATCGTCCACGATTTCCGTGCCCTGATGCCCTGGGATCTACCCGACGCGCAGTATGAACCACTGAACCCGGCCAGCACCACGCGGCACTACCCGTACGAGCGTTTCTTTGCGTCCGAGTTTCTCAGAGACATCATCCCGGTCCACTGCCTCAGCGACCTCCGCTTTCTAGAGTTGGTGTTTCCCCCTTACGTGCCCCATGGCTGGCCCAATCGGGAACTTGCCACGGTATTGGATTGGCATGACACGGTCGACTGGATTCGGGACAAGATCAACGCACCGGCGCTTACCATCACTCTCGTCATGGTCGATTTCCATGATGGTGATGTACCCAATCTCCGCGGGGATTTGACAAAGGATCAGGGTCATCAGATAATCAAGGGGTACTCGTCTATTCTTGATTGCTTCAGACCCCCGGCAAAGGACGGCAGTCTCGCGGGTATCTACATACAGCCCGCATTCCCCTTGCGCTGGACCCCAGGCACGAGGCGAAACATGCAACGGCATTACAACTGGCTCGCCGAAGCGAAGCAAGATATAAAGAAGCATGCCGAGCAGTTTGTATTTGGGGGCAAGGATTCAGGCACCAAAACGGAGCCCGGAAAGAGCACTTGGCAGCGCTGGTATGAGGTCGAGTTCACTTGCAGCTCTATACATGGGCGAGATTAGCTGCCGGATGGCAGTCTGTAATCGAGTACTTCACTCTCTCGCGGTTTCGTTGGTTGGCGATGGTTTCAGTTGATCAAGTACGAGGTGTTGTACAGGTAGGTAGGAATCAAACGACTCTTTCATGGACAGACGCTGTTGAAGATGCCATCTGATTCGATACAGTCCAGGAGTGCTGCGAACCTAGTCTACCGCCCGACAGCTCCCCCCCGGCAATCAAGCGGACAGCCGCGCCTCCCTCTCAATCTCCTCTTTGCTTGGGCACCACTTGTCTTGAAGCGTCTTATCCAGGGTCAGGGCATACACGTCCTTGCTCCACCACTCGCCCCAGCTAGTAAGAAAGATCTGCTCAGGGTCCTCGGGCAGATCGTCGCGCGTAAAGGCGCAACGGATGCTTCGTGCTCCTAACAACCGTCAGTCCACTATCCTACCAGGGAGACATATAGACTTACCTTCTGGAACCGTTTTAGCATCCGGCATATCCATCGTCAACTTCATCACCGCCCCGCTACCAATCCCCGTTTCAGGGATAAGACCTGGCGAGACGGCAACCACAACACAGTGCCCCTCGAGCTGGCGGCGCCACCAGTGCGCCCCAAGCAGCTGCAAGAACTTGGTCTCGCCATAGATGGTGCGGCCATCCGCCCCAGAGCCCGCTTTGAGGTCCTTGTCAAGCAAACCTGCCCGCGCTGTCAGTATCTTGTCAATACACCGAGCCATGGAAGAAAAGGCAACCAACCAGCATCCGTCACCTGTCTTACCGACCCGGACGAAACAACCACCACCCTTGTCCTCGACTCGACCAGCTTCTCCCTGAGCAAATGCACCAGGTAGTGCTGCGCTGCACCCCATCGAGTCAGTCCGCAGTCACTGCAGCACAGCACAACCCCC
>Ga0247823_10001482_pt1 | contig 19585 bp, 10 predicted proteins | sample 13C_PalmiticAcid_2_FD_192426 | JGI IMG/M metagenome (GOLD analysis project Ga0247823, IMG submission 192426) | Soil microbial communities from agricultural site in Penn Yan, New York, United States - 13C_PalmiticAcid_Day30 | ecosystem: Environmental > Terrestrial > Soil > Agricultural land... | reverse complement strand
GCCGCAGATCTCAAGCGACAAGGTGCAGGTCTATCACAACAAGAGTCCGGAGACCGGCGCGCGCTTCCTGCTGGTGACGCACAAGCCGTCGAACGGCCAGACCAATGACCGGTTCACGATCACCGCCGATCTGCCCGATGGGCGCTATACCTTCCCACAGGCGGAGCCGATGCAGCTCAACGGCTTCGACGCCAAATGGCTGGTCGCGGGGGTGAATATCGGCGGGCAGCGGCTGGTTTATTCGAGCTCGGAGCTCCAGTCGGCGCTGAAGATCGATGGCCGTGACCTGCTGTTGCTGTACGGCCGCGCGGGCGAACCGGGCGAGACCGTGCTGCGCTATGCGAACGCCCCCAAGGTTGAGGTGGTCGAGGGCACAGTGCAGAGCGTGTTCGACGCGGCGAAGGGCGACCTGCGCCTCAACTACGCCCATCGCGGACGCGCAATGGTGCGCGTCAGCGGCGGCGGCCGGCCCGCGCTGACGCTGTTGCTGGCGGATGAGGATGAGGCCGGCACCCATTGGACGCACGACACCGACGCAGGGAAAGTGCTGGTGCGCGGTCCGGCGATGGTGCGCACCGCTAAGGCTACACGCGGCACGCTCGCCCTGACCGGGGATACCGCGGCTGCGACCGGGCTGGAGGTCTGGGCGCCCGGTGCGATCCGTTCGGTGCAATGGAACGGCGTGCCGGTGGCGACAGCGCCGACCGTGCGCGGGAGCGTTGCCGCACGCACGCCGTTGGGCGGCCCCGTTAGCTTCACACTGCCCGCACTTACCGAATGGCGCGTGGCCGACGGATCGCCCGAGGCGCAGCCCGGGTTCGACGATGGCAAATGGCAGGCGATCGACCGGCGCCGTTCGGCCAGCACCACCATCTGGGCTGACGGCCAGCCGGCAATGGTGATGGACTCCTACGGCTTCCACGAGGGCGATGTCTGGTATCGTGGCCGCTTTCAGGGCGGAGCAGAGGCGGAGAAGCTGTCGGTCTTCTATGGCGGCGGTGCGGCGGGTCTGCTCCAGCTGTGGCTCGACGGTGAGTTCGTCGGCCAGCATGAGATTCCGGCGGGGCAGCCACGCCCGATCACCCTGGGCTCCACCGAATTCCCGCTTCCCGCAAAGGCGCGCGCGCTGGGCGAGCATGTGCTGAGCGTGATGGTGCGCAACAACGGCCATAACTGGGATCTGGACGCCGATGATTTCCACAAGGAGGCGCGCGGGTTGATCTCCGCATCGCTGCAATCGGCGGCGGGGGCGAGCTTTGCCGTCCCGATCCAGTGGCGGATTCAGGGTCGCCGCGGCGGCGAGGACATTGCCGATCCGGTGCGCGGCGTCCCCAACAATGGCGGTCTGCACGGCGAGCGTGAAGGCTGGCATCTGCCCGGCTTCGACGACAGCGGCTGGCAGCGTGTCGCGGCGATCCCCGCCAGCCTCAAGCCCGGCACGACCTGGCACCGCACGCGCTTCAGTCTCGATGTGCCCAAGGGCCAGGACGCGACGATCGCGCTGGCGTTCGGCGATACGGCCAAGCCGCGCTCGGCTGCGCGCTATCGCGTGCTGATCTTCGTCAACGGCTGGAATATGGGCCAGTTCATCGCGCATGTCGGGCCGCAGCGGGTATTCCCGATCCCCGAAGGTATCCTGAACCATCGCGGTGAAAACCGGATTGCGCTGGCCGTGACGTCGGACGGTGCGCCCGGCAACGCGCTGGAACCGGTGCGGCTGGTGACGCTGCGCAATGTGAAGGGCGGGCTACCAGTGCGGATGGTGAGCGCGCCCGCGACCCCGGCGGAGCTCAAATAGGCGGGATCAGCACAACCATGCGTGCGCGGTCAGCGACTGGAGCTGTGCGGCGAGGAGGGGACCGTGTTCCAGCGCCGCCAAATTCGCTTCGACTTGCTCGGGCGAACGCATGCCGAGAGCGACGGTCGTGACCGCTGGATGCGACAACGCGAAACGCAGCGCCGTTTCCCGCGCTGTGGAACCGTCTCCTGCCTCGTGCGCCAGCCGCTGCGCTCGCGCGTACGTCTCCTGCCGGTGTGCCGGGTAGAAGTAGGCACCGCGCCAGTCGTTCGATGCAAACCCGGTCGGTTGCCCGGCCCAGCCGAGCGCGCCGAAATAGAGGGGCGCGCGGGCGATCACGCCGACCCCGTGGCGCTGGCAGAGCGGCAGCAGCGCCGTGGCTGCGCTCGGATCGAAGACATTGTACATCAGCTGCACCGTATCGATCGCGCCGCTCGCGACCGCTTCGGCGGCGGCGTCGATGTCATGGTCCCATAGCGAGATGCCGATGCCGGCGATCTTGCCCTCCTCACGCAGCCGCCGGAGCGTTTCGAGCCAGTCGCCTTCGTGCAGCCATTCAGGGCACCAGGCGTGGATTTGCTGAAGCCCCAGCCGCTCGACGCCCAGCGTTCGCAGCAGCGCCTCGGTCTCGGCGCGGATATGGCGTCCCGGATAGGCCTGGTATGCCGGGACATGCGGCGACGGGAGCTCGAAAGGGACGCGTGCGGTGACGCGCGCGAGGATGTGGACACGGTTGCCCGCGTTCTGGCGTGCGATGGTCTCGCCCAGCAGGTCGGCGGTGCGTCCGTCGCGGGCATCCAGCTCGATCGAATTGATCCCGCAATCGATGGCGCGGGCGATCGTCCTGCCCGCCGCGCGCCGGTCGAGCGTGGGCGCGGCCAATGCGGAAGTGCCGAGCGTGCACGCCGAGACGGAAAGACCGGTTCGACCGAATGGGCGATGCGCGATCATGGCGCGTCCGAGGTTGCGGTGATGACGATCTGGAATCCGGGCGAAGTGCGGTTCGTCCAGGAGGAGCGGTGCATCGTGCCCGGTTGCGCCGGGGTTTCGACGCGATGGATGCTGGCCGCGCCGGGCGTGACCTCCCAGATCTGCGCAGGGTCGCGGAGGAAGGGAAAGTCGCCGGAGACCATTGCCGCGAGCTGTTCCGGGCGATGCGCCCACAGCGCCTCCACAGCGGCACCGGTGCGCATCACACGCGTGTCGAGCCGCCCGAGCAGCGGATGCTCGCGGCGCATATAGGCGCGGTGGAGCGGGGCATCGATATTGGCTGTCGGGGTCACGCACATGCCCGCGGGGCGGCCGATCGGCCAGAGCAGGCGAAGCGCCGCGCGCTCGTTCACCCGGTCGACATGCCAGACAAGGTCGCCCGGCGCGAAATAGGTTCGGATCGAAATCGCTGGACGGCCGCCGGTGAGCTCACCCGTAAGCTGCGCCAGCGCAGTAATGTCGTCCGCGAGCATGGCGCGTTCGGCGGCGAAGGCGCCGGGGCCAAGCAGCTTGTCCGCTACCAGCGCGAGCGCCTGATGCGGGGTCAGCCGGTTGAAGTCGAGCTTGAACCCCGGCTTGCCGAGCAGCGCTGCGATGAAATCGCGGTAGGGCAGGGTATCGAGCGGCGGGCGGGGGAGCTCGACGATGCCGAGCGCGGTTTCGTCGAGCAGGCGCCGTACCGCCTCCGCCGCCGCGCCGGGCGGGGATTGCGGAAGCGGTGCTGCCAGATTTGTGATCACTTGGCAGGGGTTCGTCCGCGCACCGTCGCGGCTTCGTCGGGCGACAGTTTGCGCACATTCTGGACGAGGCAGCGCCGCAATCCGCTGCCGCTGGCGTTCGGGACGAACAGATCCGCGGGACGACCGGGGCAGATGCGATCACCGCCACGCGCGCGGATGCCGATATTGAGCGCCCAGTTCACGTCCGGGCAGCCGCGCGCGAGCGTCAGTTCCCAGCTCTCCCGTTGACCGATGTTGAGGATCGCGCGGTCCGGACCGGCGTCGCTGAAGCCGGTGACCTGCGTGCCCCAGAAACATTCGCGACCGGTTTGCTGCACGGGGCCGGGCCGCTCGGGCGCGCAAGCCGTCGTTGCGAGCGATCCGAGCAGCAGCAAGCGGAACCGGTGCATCAGGCTATCTCCCCGTCAAACGGCAAAGCCCGGAGCGCGCGGCTCCGGGCTGCCTTGGTCAGTGCGGCGTGCGATGATGGGACGCGCTCCCCAGGAGCGCGCGTGCATCACTTACCGCCGAACTGGATCCGCACGCCGCACTGACCAAGGCAGCCCGGAGCGCGCGGCTCCGGGCTGCCTTGGTCAGTGCGGCGTGCGATGATGGGACGCGCTCCCCAGGAGCGCGCGTGCATCACTTACCGCCGAACTGGATCCGCACGCCGCCGACGACGCGGCGGCCTCCGTACGACAGGCGCATCACCTTGGGCGCGCCGTCCGCGAAATCCTCATATCCGCCGGTCGAGACCTGGCTGACCTCGCGGGTCATGTTGCGGCCTTCGACAAAGACCTGGAAATTGCGGTTGATGTTGTACGATGCCTTGGCGTCGATGAAGGTCGTTCCGTCGCTGAACCGCGGCACACCGGGGTTATAGGCCAGACGGGTGTTGTTATCGCTGTTTACGGCGCTGGGATAGTTGAAGCTGCCCGTGTTGCCGCCGCAAGGCGTGATGCAGGTGAACGTCTCGCTACGCTTCTGATAGGCGACGCGCAGGTTGAACTTGCCATCGTCATACCAGATCGAGGCGTTCCAATAGTCGCGCGATTCGTTGGGCGGCGGCATGATGTCGCCCGTCAGCGGATCCTGTGTGCCGGTGGACGCGGCGGAGGCGAGCCGCGAATAGTTCACGTCCGCACCAGTGTGACGGAGGAGCCAGGGCAGGAAGGTGAAGGCGGTCTTTGCCTGGAATTCCCAGATGTCGCGCTTGTAGCCCGGACCGTTGTCAAAGGTCGGGACACTGAACTCAAGCTCGCTCAGCGGCTCGCCCGTGACCGGATCGGTGGCGTCGCTGCCCGCAAAGGGGCGATAGTTGCGCGTGACCGTGATCGGGCTGCCGATCTTGACGTCGAGCTTGCCATACGTCGCCGAGATCACCGTGTCGCGATTCGGATACCACTCAAGGCTGGCGTTGTAATTCCACGCGGTAAAGGGCTTGAGCGCCGGATTGCCGATACGCCCGCCACAGCCGAAAATATCCTCGCCATCGCCGTCGAGAGTCTCGCGCTGGTCGATTGTGCAGTTGCCCGCCGGGATCAACCGCAGCACATTGGGGCGCGCCACCGTCTTGCCGCCATACAGGCGGAACACGACCTTTTCGTCAAAGCCCCAGAGGTTGAGGTTCACCGTCGGCAGCCAGTCGGTCGAGGTGCCACGCATCACGACATTCTGGCGGATCGTGCGGGTGTCGATACCGGCCGCATTGTTGGGATCGAGCGGATTATAGTTTGCGTTGGTGCGGACCGAGGTGAGCTGCAGCACGCCCGATCCATCGACCGTGGTGAACACGCCGCGCAGGCCGACATTGCCGTTGAACAGCAGGCCGAACGGCAGCTGCTGTTCGAATTCGGCCATGGCATACACGTTCTTCACGGTTTCCTCGACCCGCGTCATCGGCTGCGCATACATGTTGCCGTCACTGCCGCGGCATTCCTTGAGGCAGTCGAAATTCATGTTGGCGAACTGACCCAGCGCCGGGAACAGCAGGTCGGTGCGAATGCCGTTCCATGCGGTTGGAAGATTGCCGCGATTGGGCAGATCGCCGAAATACTCTGAGCTGGCCGGATCGACGGTGCGCGCGAACAGCGCGCGCAGCTCGTCCACGGTGAAGGTGTCGACACCGAACAACGTGGTGTTCGTGGTCGTGATGGCAGTGTTGGCGACATAGCCATAGTTGCACGGCACGATCGACGTCGCGGTCGGCTGGCATGCGCGATAGGAACCGCGCAAGTTGACCGTCGGGACTGAGACCGGGGGCTGATAACCGGGCTGACCGAACGTCCCCACGGCATCGCGTACGACGTAACCACCACCGCCCCAGCGCTCCAGCCGGTTATTGCGGTACTGGCCGCCGGCCTTCACCCGCGTGATGAACGGGATGAGGTCATCGGTCTTGTAGCTGATGTCGAGCTTGGCGAGCCGTTCAGAGGATTCGCCCCGCGAGGGCGAATAGGATGCGCTGAAGCTGGGCGAGGTGAGTGGCAGCTGAAGCGGGCTGTAGGCCGGGGTGGCCGGGCCGTTGGGACCTGCGGCAACGGCGGCCTGCGCGACGCAGGTGGCCGGATTGGTGCCGCCCGAAACACAGGGCGCCTGGCGCAGCTGGACAAAGTTGTTGATGTCGCGATCGTCGAACCCGGCGGGCAATTTGATGTCCCACAGGCCGTTGTCCTGCAGGGTCAGCGTCGCATCGCCATAAAAGGCGCTACGCGCCGTGCGCATGTCCGCGCGGCTCGATTCGGCGATGGTGAGGCCAGCAAAGCCTTCAACGTCGAGGCGATCACCATTATATTCGAACCCGGCCTGCGCGAATTTGGTGCGCGTGCGGATCTGGTTTTCGATCTGGTCGATACCCAGCGTATTGTTGGTCAGCCGCATCGAAGTGACGTTGTGGTTGTCGTCCATCACGATGCTGGTGGGATCGACGTTCAACACGTTGCCGATGACGGCATTGTTGCCGACATTGCTGAGCCCATCGTACAAATAGTAGCCGGCGGGCGCCGTGGGAGAGACCGAACGGATCCGCGGATAACCGGTGGCGGTGTCGACGAAGGTGCCCGCGACGTTACGGCCCGATGCTTCAGTCGGCAGTGACACCGGCGTGCGGCTTCGGTTCTGATCATGGACGTTGCGGCCGCTATAGGTGCCCTTCACGAAGACCGTGAAATTGTCGAACAGTTGATAATCGAGCCGCGCGTCGATCGCGTAACGCTCGTCGGTCTGCTCGTTCATAAAGTGGCGGATCAGCGACGGGGTCGTGTCGTTCCACTGGTTGAGACAGGTCTGTTGCTCAAGGATGCGCTGTGCGCGGACCGCCGCCGCGGCAGTGGCGGCGGTATGCGGGAGCGCGGCGAAGCAATCCGCTTTCGACTTGGCGGCGATCGATTTGGTCAACAGGCTGCGCGGTGTCTCGGTGCTGTTGGCGAACGCCACGTCCGCGGTGTCGCCGCCCAGCGTGGCGAGGTTATATTCGAACGTCTTCTCGGGCGAATTGTCGAAATCGATGTCGCGCGCATAATTGCGGTTGTTGCTGGTCGTCTGTTCGTAGCCATGGCCGTTATTCTGGATCTTCGAATAGCTGCCGCTGACGATCGCGCCGAGCCGGCCGTCAAAGAACTTGCGGGAGGCGACGCCGTTGAAATCGGGGTGCCATTCCTTGCCCAGCGAATTCTGGTTGGCGCCGACGCGAAGCGAGAGATAGGGCTTGGCGAAATCGAGACCGGTGCGCGTCTTGATCTGGATCGACCCGCCCAGGCCGCCTTCGGTCATGTCCGCGGTCGAACCCTTCACCACGTCGATGCTCTTGACCAGATCGGCCGGCAGTTCGCGCAGATCGGCACTGCGTGCGCCGTCGCCGCCCAACGCTAGGCCGCCGGTGCTCTGAATGCCGACGCCATCAAGTTCGACGCGGGTGAGATCGGGGCCGTTGCCGCGCAGGGCGACCGAATCGCCCTCGCCAAACTCGTTGCGGCCAAGCGCGACGCCCGGGACGCGCGAGATTGCTTCGGCGACGTTACGATCGGGGAAGGAGCCGATGTCGTCGGCGACGATCGAATCGGTCGCGGTCTTCGCGCGCTTCTTGCGGTCGTTCGCCGACTGCTGGCTGGCGCGCGAGCCGACGACGATCACGTCCTGAATTGCTTCCTCGGACGCGCCCGGTTCAGCTTGCCCTGCGGTCTGCGCCATCGCTTGCGGGCTGCATGCCAGAAGCGCCCCCAGGATCGACCAGGATGCGGTCGCACGCAGATTCATTCGATCAGACATTTCCTCTCCACCCCTATCTTTGCGGTCTCGCCGGGCGCTGCTCCCCGCGCCCGCTTCTACGGTGCTGTGTATCCCAACAAGTGGGACCCGCTCCTAAATATAGACATCACCTCGCGCCGCTTGGCAAGTTTTATATTACAAATTGATTCGGGACCTTGGCGGCAGCGTTGACGCGTGCCAGCGAACGCTGCCGTTCTCGGTGACGGTTGGAGGCCGTTCGTCGGGGATCTCGGTCGCGAGCTGGACGTCGTGCAGTTCGACCCCGATCGCGTGACGCACCCAGAGGCCCCAGGCCGGGGTAACCCCAAACATGCTGGGGTCGGGATAGCTGTCGCGAAGCAGCGGCGGGTGGCGGGTGGAACCCGTCACGGTGCCCCCGCCGGCATAGGTCAGGAATATGCCGCGCAACGTCACGTCCTCGATTCGCGCGTCGGGCAGGCCGGCAATGGTGGCGGCGAAGCGCGGGTCGATTCCGGTCGCCTCGACATCCTCGATCCGGACCCCGCGAATCGCACCGATCCCGATCCCCGGCGGCCCGCGTCGACGGTCGCCGAGCCGCAGGAATAGGGGCGCGGTGGTCACATCCTCCATGCGCAGCCCGCTAACCGTGACGTTTTCGATCACGCCGCCATCGACCGTTTCGATCGCCAGCCCGCGCGAGCGTTCGAACCGGCAGTTGCGGATCACGATGTCGCGAAAGCCGCCATTCGATTCGGTGCCGAGCTTGATCCGTCCGGTCACCCGGTCACGGTCGGGCGCCAATTTCTGGGTGCGGCCCCGGCTGCCGTCCAGCATCGTGCCCGGGTCGTAGCCCGACACCGTGCAATCCTCGATCACCACATCCGCGCAGTCGATCGCTTCGCCCAGCGCGTGGCTGCTCTTGAGTACGATGGCGTCGTCATTGGGCGTGTTCACCCGGCATCCGCGCACCCGCGCCCGGCGCACGCAATCCAGGTCGATGCCGTCGCGGCCGGTGTCGATCGTCAGCCGCTCGATCAGCAGGTCCTCAACCCCGGTCGCGAGCACCGCGAAATGCCCGCCCTTGTCGATGGTGAAGCCGCTCAGGGTGACGCGGCGGCACTGTTTGAGCGCAATGGCCTTGTTGCCGAGCCCGGCCATCTTGTCTGCGTCGGGCTCGAGCGCGCTGATCTCCGCCGCGCTCATCCCCGCCATTGACAGCGGCCGCTCGCCAGTTTCGCGCCGCCAGCGGGCGCCGGGACCGTCGCGTGTCAGCCCGGTTCCCTCGATCCGGCCCGGTCCGATGATCGCCACATCGTGCAGGCCAATCCCCCAGATCAGGCTGTTGCGCCAATGGCTGTGGCCGAAATCCTGATAGAGTTCGCCATCGGTTTCCTCAGGCAAGTCATAGGTTCCGGGGTGACGCGCGGGGTCCGCCGCCTCGATCACCGCATTTTCGGAGAGCAGCAGCGTCACGCCGCTGGCGAGACGGATGGAGAAGCACAGGAAGCGCCCCGCCGGCACCACCACCGTGCCGCCGGTGGCCGCCGCCCGCGCGATCGCGGCGTTGACCGCATCGCTATCGAGTGTGCGTCCATCGCCGCGCGCGCCGAAATCGCGGATGTCGAACAGGGATGGTGTCGTGGGCGGCATTGACCAGCCTTCCCACATGAAGAAGTATATGATCAAGATGTGGGACATGGAAAACAGATCACGATGCGACCGCCGCAGGGCTCTCGCCAGCTTGGGCGCAGCGATACTGCTGCCCGCAAGCGCGGGAGCTGCTGCGCGGAGCGAGCGACTGATCCATCGCGACGATTTCCGGCGCGGGCTGGGGCAGTGGATTGTCGAGGCGGAGCGTCCCGGGCGGTTCGAGGCTATGGACGGTGTGCTCGACATCGACAGTCCGGCGGGTGTCACGCTATGGTTCCGCCATCGCCTCACCAGCCCGGTGGCGATCGAATATGTCGTCACCGCGGTTGCCGCGGGCGGACCGAACGATCAGGTCAGCGACATCAATTGCTTCTGGATGGCGGCCGACACGCGCTCGCCCACCGGCGACATTCGTGCAAGGCCGCGCAGCGGGGCCTTTGCCGATTATGACGCGCTCCGCACCTATTATGCCGGAATCGGCGGCAACCGGAACAGCAGCTCGCGCTTTCGGCGCTATGTCGGGCGCTTGGGGGACCGCCCGCTATTGCCGCAGCATGATCTGTCCTCGGCGGCCGACCTGATCGAGCCGAACCGCGCCTATCGCATCCGGCTGGAAGCGATCGGCGGGCGAATCGCGCTGCTGCGCGACGGGCGGACGATGTTCCGGCTCGACGATCCCAATCCCTATACGGCCGGGCATTTCGGGCTGCGGACAACGGCGAGCCATTTGCGCGTGCGCGATTTCCGGGTGCTCCGACTCTGAGACGTGCGGCGGCATTGTTGGCGAACTTTGATACAAAATGGGATTTGTGTTCAATATGTGAGATTGATAGGAGGGTGTAGCGAAGAGGCTTGCCCCGGATCGAGGGCGGGCAAGCGATGGAGGGGAAAGCGCCATGGCGTTGCGTGTAGGCGAACTGTCCCGGTGGTGCCTGATCCCGGCGCTGACCATATTGCCGGTGAGCGGTGTTGCGCTGGCGCAGAAGGTCGCGGCCGAGCGGCTTGATCGCGGCGTTGTCGCGGTTCCGGCGGCGGACGGCGCGGGCGTGTTGGTAAGCTGGCGCGATCTTTCCGCCGACCCCGGCCAAACCAGGTTCATCCTTTATCGCGACGGCAAGCCCGTCACGCCGGCGCCGATCGCAGCAACGAACTTCGTCGATCCGGCGGGAACCCCGCAAGCACGCTACACGGTGGCGGCGGTGATATCCGGGCGGACGCAGGCGCAAAGCCGTGCGGGTCTGGTGGCCGCGGCAGGCTATATCGAGATCCCGCTCGATCTGCCGGCGCCGCGCACCGCGCCGGACGGGACGGCCTATAGCTATGAGGCCAATGACGCGAGCGTCGGCGATCTGGATGGCGACGGCCGGTACGAGATCATCGTCAAATGGTATCCCAGCATCGCCAAGGACAACGCCTTTGCCGGGCATACCGGCAACACGCTGCTCGACGCCTATACGCTGGAGGGCAAGAAGCTGTGGCGGATCGACCTGGGGCCGAACATCCGGTCGGGCGCACACTATACTCAGTTCATGGTGTTCGATTTCGACGGTGACGGCCGCGCCGAGATCGGCGCCAAGACATCGGACGGCACGATCGACGGCACCGGGCGCGTGATCGGCGATGCCAAAGCGAACTGGGTCGAGGATGGCGGCGATTCGCCGAGCGGAGACCGGACCGGATCGACCGAACTTCCCGACGGGCGCCGGGTGGCGCAGCTCAAGGGCCGGGTCCTGAAGGGGCCGGAGTTTCTCACCATCTTTGACGGGCGTACGGGCCGCGCGCTCGACACCGCGCCCTATGATCCGCCGCGCCATCCCGACACAGCGAACCCCAGTGGCGAGCAGCTGAAGGACATCTGGGGCGACGGCTATGCCAACCGCTCCGACCGCTATCTGGCGGGCGTCGCCTATCTCGACGGCAAGCGGCCGAGCCTGATCATGGCGCGTGGCTATTATGCGCGAACGGCGGTCGCCGCCTGGGACTATCGCGGTGGCAAGCTGGTCAAACGCTGGCTGTTCGACAGCGCCGCGCCGGGGAACGAGAAATTCGGCGGACAGGGCAATCACCAGCTCAGCGTCGCCGATGTCGATGGCGATGGCCGGGACGAGATCGTCTATGGCGCGATGACGATCGACGACAATGGCAAGGGGCTGTGGAGCAGCGGCCTGGGCCATGGCGACGCGATGCATGTTTCCGACCTCGATCCCACGCGGCCGGGACTGGAGAAATGGGGCGTCCACGAGAATGTGAAGGGCAATGGCGGCGTTGGCGGGGCGATGCTCGACGCGCGCACCGGTGCGGTGCTGTGGTCAACCCCTGCGGACAAGGACACCGGTCGCGGGGTCGCCGCCGACATCGATCCGCGTCATCCCGGCGCGGAGGCGTGGGGCAGCAATTCGGACCAGCTCTATGATGTAAAGGGCAAGCCGATCGGTCCGCGTCCGCGCCAGATGAACTTCGCGATCTGGTGGGACGGCGACCTGTCGCGCGAGCTGCTGGACGGCACGCGGGTTTTCAAATGGGATTATGAGCGGGGGGCGAGCGTTCCGCTGCTCGATCCGCAGGGCGTGCTTTCGAACAACGGGACCAAGGCCAATCCCGCGCTGAGCGCCGACATTTTGGGCGACTGGCGCGAAGAGGTGATCCTGCGCACCGCCGACAACCGCGCGCTGCGCATCTATGTGACGCCACACCCAACGCAATATCGCCTCCCCGCCCCAATGCAGGACCGCGTCTATCGGCTGGGCGTCGCGTGGCAGAACACCGCCTATAACCAGCCGCCGCACACCTCCTATTTTCTGGGAACGGGGATGGGACTGCCGGCGCGCTGACGGCGCGGGAACGAACGATCGGAACTGGGAGGATTTGATGGCGGTCAGCAGGCGTGTTTTCCTGACGCGGACGGCATTGGCGAGCGGCGCGGTGCTGGGTGCGCCCGCCTTGCCCGCCCAAGCGAAGGTGCGCAGACCCGCGCCTGCGACCGTCGACGCACCGGTGCGCTGGCTCGACGGTACGCCGCCAGCGCGTCACGACGGCATCACCTGGGGCGTGCCCTGGCCACGCGGGAGCAAGCGTAGCAAGGCTGACTTTGCGCTGCGTGATGCGCAGGGGCGGGCGGTTCCGGTGCAAAGCTGGACCACTGCGACCTGGCCCGACGGGTCGATCAAATGGTCCGCGCACGCCATTCCCGCCGGTGCCTCCGCGGCGCGGATCGGGCCGGGCAAGCCCGCGGCGCCGGCGGATACGGTGCGTGTGACCGATGCGGCGGACGCGATCGAGGTTTCGACCGGCCCGGTGCGCTGGCGGATCGCAAGGGGTGGCGCGAATATTATCCTGTCCGCGCATCGCGGCGACACGCAGATCCTGCGCGATGTCGGCCTGATCGCGACCGCGCAGGACCGGCCCGACGGCGACGGCGCGGAAACCGTCACCACCCGCGCCTATCGCAGCCGCATCACGCGCGCCGTTGTCGAGCAGCGGGGACCGGTCCGCGCGGTGGTGCGCGTCGAGGGCACACATGAAGGGGAGGGGCGTACATGGCTTCCCTTCTCGCTTCGCCTCTATTTCTACGCGGGGTCGGATGGCGTGCGCGTCGTCCACAGCTTCATCTTCGATGGCGACGAATATAAGGACTTCATCCGCGGACTGGGGCTGACCGGCGGCGTGCCGATGCGCGATCTGCCCTATGACCGCCATGTCCGCTTCGCGGGCAGCGGCGACGGCGTGTGGGGGGAGGCGGTGCAGCCGCTCACCGGGCTGCGTCGCGACCCCGGCAAGCCGTTCCGCGAGGCGCAGGTGGCCGGACGCAAGGTGCCGCCGGCGGAGCAGATGGCCGCCGCGGTGCGCGACCGGCTGCAGTTCGTGCCCCAATGGGGCGACTTTACGTTGTCCCAGCCCAATCCGGACGGCTTTGCGATCGCCAAGCGCACCAAGGCGGGCCATGGCTGGATCGAATCCGATGCGGGCGCGCGCGCCAATGGCCTCGGCTTTGTCGGCGGGTCTTCGGGCGGCGCGGCGTTCGGGATGCATGATTTCTGGCAGCGTTGCCCGGTCCGGCTCGACATCCGCGACGCGCATACCGACACCGCCGCCTTCACCCTCTGGTATCATTCGCCCGAGGCACCGGCGATGGACCTGCGTTTCTATCACGACGGCCTGGGAATGAAGGACCATGCCGCCGAGAATGAAGGCCTCGACATCACGTACGAGGATTATGAGGCGGGGTGGGGGACGCCGCACGGCATCGCGCGGACGACCGAATTCACCCTGTGGGCGCTTGCCGAAACCCCCGCGCGCGAAACCTTTGCAGCGATGGCGGGCACGGTTGCCAAGCCGCCCCGGCTGGTGCCGGCGCCCGAGCATATCCATGCGGCGGGGGTATTCGGCGACTGGGGCCTGCCCGATCGCTCGACCCCGGCGAAGCGCGCGATCGAGGCGCAGAACGACTTTCTGCTGCGCTTCTATCGCGAGCAGATCGAGCAGCGCCGCTGGTACGGCTTCTGGCACTATGGCGACGTCATGCACACCTATGACGCCGACCGGCATGTCTGGCGCTACGACATTGGCGGCTTTGCCTGGGACAATAGCGAGCTCTCGCCCGATCTGTGGATGTGGTACAGCTTCCTGCGGTCGGGCGACGCGCAGGTGTTCCGCATGGCCGAGGCGATGACGCGGCACACCGGCGAGGTCGATGTCTATCATATCGGCCGCTTCAAGGGGCTCGGCACGCGGCACGGGGTGCAGCACTGGGCCGACAGTTCGAAACAGCCGCGCGTGTCGAACGCGATCTATCGGCGCATCTATTACTATCTGACCGCGGACGAGCGGGTCGGCGACCTGATGCGCGACCTGCTCGATGGCGATCGCGCGCTGGTTCACGTCGATATCGGCCGCAAGATCGGGGCGCGGCGCGAGGCGGAGCCGGGCAACGGCGCGACCGTCCCGGCAAGCTCGCTCAAGGCGGGCGAGGTCGCGCTGTCGTTCGGCACAAGCTGGTGCTCGCTGGTTGGCGCGTGGCTTACCGAATGGGAGCGCACGGGCAATGTCCGCTGGCGCGACCGCATCCTTGCCGGCATGCAATCGATCGGCGCGATGCCCAAGGGATGGTTTGCGGGCGGCGCCAATTTCGACCTCGCCACCGGGCGCTTCACCGGGCGGGGCGACGAGGTCAGCATCAGTCACCTGAATTCGGTGTTCGGCGCGGTCGAGATCAATTCGGAGCTGTTCGACCTGTTCGATGTGCCCGCTTATGAGAATGCGTGGCTCGACTATTGCGAAGCCTATAACGCGCCCGCCGCCGAGTTCGCGGCGAAGACGGGTGAGCGGCCGCGGGGACGCAATCTGGGGCAGGGGCATTCGCGCCTGACCGCTTTCGCCGCCAAGCACCGGTCCAACCCTGCGCTGGCGCGGCGTGCGTGGCAGGAGTTCTTCTCGGGTGACGCGGGACTCGATCTGGACGTTGCTGCGCGCGCGCGTCGGGTGGAGGGGGCTGCGGTACTCAAGCCCGTGGACGAGGCGCCGGTCTCGACCAATGGCACCGCGCAATGGGGGCTGGCCGCGATCCAGAACCTTGCGCTGGCGGGGGATACGGTTGAGGCGGTGTTCGCGGCGCGGGGATAGGGCGGATCGATATGCAGTAATTCCTCCCCCTTCGGGGAAGGAATTTCCGAAAGGACCCTACGCCCGCTCGCGGACCACGACCATCTGCGCGAAGCCGGACGGCTTGCCGGCTTCGCCCTCGACCAGCACGACCAGTTGCCGTTCGCTCTGACCCGCGGGCACGGCGATTTCGAGCGGGGCGGGCGCATGGCTCGTCTTTTCCGCCACCTTCGCCCCGTCGAGCCAGATTTCGGCGCGTCCGTTGATCTGCGTGAATACGACGATGCCCCCCTGACGGCGGACGCGTCCCGGTGGCTGGAAGCGGATGCCGTAACTGTTCCACACGCCTGCCGGGTCGGGGCCTTCGAGCCGGCCGGGACGGCCGACCATCAGCGCGTAACGATCCTCGCCGCCGATCGCCTGTGCGGGGTCGGGCCGGGTGGCGGCAAAGGGGGTGCGCTTCCAGGTGGCGAGCAGCATCTCCGGCCGCGACCGCGCGACAATTGCGCGGGGTTCTGCCGCGATCCGGCCGATCGCAAGATCCGCTGCGCGGAGACCCGGTGCGGTCGCGCGCAGGCGAAGGGTGCCGCGGCCGGGGTCGGCGCGGACGATCACTTGGGCGAGGCCGTTGAACAGCTTCCGCGAATTGCCTTTTTCCGGATCGTGATCGTTGGGGTTGCCATTGCCGAGGCCGATGATCTCGCCGCCTTCGATCGTGAAGCTTGCGGGCAGGTTCGCGGTCGGGACGTGGCGGCCGCGCGCGTCGACCGCGTCGACCGTCACCGGCTGCGCGTCCTCGCCATCGCCCGCCATCACGCGGCGGTCGGGAGTCAGCCGTAGCGCGACCGGCGCGCCGGTGGTCTCGATCGCGGTCCGGATGACCTCGCGCCCGGCGCGATAGCCGATCGCTTCGAGGCGGCCGGGTGCATAGGGAACCTGCCATTCGGGCATCGCGAGCCGGTCGACAGTCTTTTCCTCAAGGCGTTTGCCGTTGAGCAACAGCACGACGCGATCGACATTCGCCAGCGCGACGACGCGGATCGGCTGCCCCTCGCGTCCTGCCCAGTTCCAGTGCGGCTGGAGGACGAGCACGGGTTCGTCGTCGACCCATTGCGCGCGGTGCTGGTGGAAGGCGAGCTTGGGAAAGCCGCAAATGTCCATGATCCCGAAGAAGCTGGAGGTGGACGGCCATTCGAACGGCGTCGGCTCGCCATGATAGTCGAAGCCGGTCCACACGAACCCGCCGGCCAGGAAGGGTCGTTCGGCGATCGCCTTCCACGCCGCATTGTGCGTCGCGCCCCAGCGCGCGGCCTCATCGTCATAGCTTGCGACGATGTTGCGGCTCTTGTCGCTCGCCCATTCGCCACGGACCGAGAAGGCGCTGGTATCCTCCGAGCTGGTCAACGGCTTATCGGGGAAGGCGGTGTGGTATTTGTCGTACTGCTCGATCTGGTAGTTGAAGCCGACGACATCGACCGCGTGGCTGACGTTCAGCGGCGTGAACATGCCATTGTTCATCGCCGCGGTGACGGGCCGGCTGTCGTCGAGCGCCTTGACCGCGGCAGCCATGCGGCGGACCATCTCATACCCCTGCGGGCTGCCCTGCATCGGCTCTTCGTTGAACACCGACCACATGAACACCGACGCGCGGTTGCGGTCGCGCCGCACCAGCCAGGTAAGCTGCTCCATATAGTCGGGGCTGGGGTTGAACTGGCGGTTCTCGTTCATCACCAGCAGGCCGTGGCGGTCGCAGGCGTCGAGCAGTTCGATCGGCGGCGCGTTGTGCGACATGCGGATCGCGTTCGACCCCATCGCCTTGAGCCGCCGCACGCGCCAGTCCCACAGCGCATCGGGGATCGCAGTGCCGACCCCGGCATGGTCCTGATGGTTGCAGGTTCCCTTGATCTTGAGCGGCCTGCCGTTGAGGTGGAAGCCGGTGCGGCTGTCGAAACGGAAGCTGCGGAAGCCGATGTTGATGCGGCGGTCGTCCAGGGGCTTGTCACCCGCGCGCACGCGGACATTCAACGCGTAGAGATTGGGATGGTCCGGCGACCAGAGGTCCGGCTGCGCGGGAAGGGTCAGCGTGAAGCGGGCGAGGCCGGGGACCAGTGGCGCGACGGTGGCTGATGTTTCGCCCCAGGCGAAGGCGACGTCGGCACCGGCCCCGACCAGATCGGCTTCGACGGTGACCGTTGCCGCGTTCTGACCGATATTGCCGAGTTCCACTTCGATCGGGACGGTCCAGCTTTCGTCCGCGGCCTGCCGGGGATCGCAGTGGACGCCGTCGGTGACGATGTGCACCGGCTCGCGCACCGCCAGCCAGACGTGGCGGTAGATGCCGGCGCCTTCGTACCACCACCCCTCCATCGGATTGGCGTCGACGCGGATGGCGATGGTGTTCAGCTCGTCGCCGAAGCGCGCATAGGGTGTCAGGTCGACATGGACGCCGTTATAGCCACTCCAGTTGCGGTCGACGATCGTGCCGTTGACCCAGATAGTGGCATGGGTGGCGATCGCGCCGAAATCCATCTCGAGGAACTTGCCGCGCAGCGCCGGATCGAGCCGGATGGTGCGGCGGTACCAGCCGACGCCGCGGCGGCGATAGCCCTGGGCGATATTGGCCTCGCGGTCGACCGGCGCCTCGATCGCCCAGTCGTGGGGCAGATCGACCTCGCGCCACTCGCTGTCGTCGAAGCTGAGCGCCGCGGCGCCGTGCGACATGCCGGCCTTGGCATTCTCGTAGCTTGCCTGATGGCCGGAGATTTCCGGCATCGGGATGTCGCCGAGATGGAAGCGCCAGCCGCGGTCGAGCAGCAGCCGGCCCGATTCCTCGAGTGGGTAGGGGCGGTCGAGTTGCGCACGCGGCTGCGGCATCGGGAAGGCGTCGCCGACGGGGCGTTCGGGCCGTTGCGCGGCGGCGGGCAGGGGGGAAAGCGCGGTCGCGGCCGCCGTGCTCGCCAGAAACTCGCGTCGGTTCATTGCTGCCTCTCCCCCTGTATCGATTTCCCCGCCGGATCGCCGCTAATGGCGTGCGCAGCAGCGTTAGCCGCGCTGGCCCGCGACGGGGTTGTTCCCCCACAGCTGTTCGTAGCGCCAGCCGGACAGATCCTCGACGATCGCGCGGTTTTCGGACGTGATCCCGGTCTCACCGCGCTTCAACCGTTCGATCTCTTCCATCAGGACGTCGTGCGTCGCCGAATTGAGCTTGAAGCGGCGCGATACCCAGATGCCGCACAGCAACACGCCGATGGTGCCGATGCCGAGCACCAGCGCCAGCGTCGTGATCGCCTGCTCGCTCTGCACCTTGGCACCCGAGACGAAGCCGCCAAGGCTCATGATCGCGGTTACTCCGGCGACCGCGGCGGACTGGGTCATCTTGCGCACGAAGGTCATGACCCCGGCAAAGGCGCCCTCGCGCCGGCGACCGGTGACGATCTCGTCGACATCGGCCATGTAGTTGTAGGTCGCCCAGGGGATGTAGTTGAGGGCGCCGCGGCCAAGGCCCGCGAGGACGATCGGCACCCACAGCAGCAGGTCGCCTGAACGCACGCCTGCGCTCCACATGGCGAGAAGGGTGATCACGCCGATCGCGAAGCTGACCGCCGCGAGCTGATAGGCGCGCGCAGGGCTGGCGCGGAGCGCGAGGTTGATCGCGATCATCACCGCGACGAACTGGACGATATACATCGTGCCGAGCAGCGAGGAGGCGACGGTGATCGATCCCGCGAGCGCGAACACGACGAAGAAGGTGAAGGCGGCGTTGAACACGTCCTGGCTGATATAGCCGCCGAGATACATGCCGAGATGCAGGCGGAAGGCGCGGATGCGCAGCGTCGAGAAGAGGTTGCGGTACAGCCCCTTGATCGCCGCGCCGAGGCTCGGTTTCGCCTCCGCATCGGGCCGTAGCGCGACGACTTCGGATGGCGGCCGCTCCCAGCTCAGCAGGAACAGCAGCGCCGCGGTCGTCATGAACAGCATCGAGAAGAGGATGCCCATATAGAGGAAGGTGTCGGCGCTCTGCTTACCCAACGCCTCGATCAGCATGCCGGGCAGGAAGCCGGCGAGGATCGCGCTCGCCTGGGCAAAGAGGATGCGGATGCCGGCGAACTTGGCCTTGGTCTTGTAGTCCTTGCCCATCTCCGCGGCGAGCGTCTCATACGGGATGATTTCCATCGCGTAGACGAGCTCGAACAGCACATAGGTGGCGAGATAGTACCAGAAGCTCTGGCCCGAGACCCACATGATCGCGAAGCTGGGCAACAGCGGGATCGCCGCGAGGATGAAGAAGCGCCGCCGCCCGAATTTCCGGCCGATCCAGGTGTTGCCCATATTGTCGGAGACGTGCCCGATGATCGGCGAGGCGACCGCGTCGAGGACGCGGGCGATGGTGAAGATCAGCCCGGCTTCCCACGCCTCCAACCCGCAAAAGGTGGTGTAGAAGAACAGCACCCAGCCGCTGATGACCGCCATCGACCCGGCGCCGAGGATGTCGTTCGATCCATAGGCGGCGTAATTATACCAGCGGACCGGACGGGTTCCGGTGGGCGCGAAGGCGCCGGTGATGGCCATTGATCAATCCTCTCCCGGTGCGTTCGCGCACCTG
>Ga0247823_10001481_pt1 | contig 19602 bp, 21 predicted proteins | sample 13C_PalmiticAcid_2_FD_192426 | JGI IMG/M metagenome (GOLD analysis project Ga0247823, IMG submission 192426) | Soil microbial communities from agricultural site in Penn Yan, New York, United States - 13C_PalmiticAcid_Day30 | ecosystem: Environmental > Terrestrial > Soil > Agricultural land... | reverse complement strand
CTACGAGCCGCGGCGGAAACTGATCGTCGAAGGGGTCTGACATGAACGTCCTGTTGCTTGGGTCCGGTGGCCGCGAACATGCGCTCGCCTGGAAGCTCGCGCAATCGCCCCGGCTCGATAGCCTCCACGCAATCCCCGGCAACCCCGGAATCGCGAAGTACGCCACTTGCCATGACGTCACGCTCACCGATCACGCCGCGGTGATCGCTTTCTGCGTCAGGCAGTCCATCGGCTTCGTCGTCGTCGGTCCCGAGGCGCCGCTGGTCGACGGCCTGTCCGACAGCCTGCGCGCAGCCGGCTATGGCGTGTTCGGCCCGTCGCAGGCCGCCGCCCAGCTCGAGGGGTCGAAGGGCTTCACCAAGGATCTCTGCGCGCGTGAGAATATCCCGACCGCCGGCTATGTCCGCGTCGGCGATCTCGAAACCGCGCGCCTCGCGCTCGCCCGCGACTTCCCCCGTCCGGTGGTGATCAAGGCCGACGGTCTCGCAGCGGGCAAGGGCGTGACCGTCGCCTTCACCGACGCGGAAGCCGACGCCGCCATCGCCGCGATCTTCGAAAAGCCCGGCGGCGAAGCGGTGATCGAGGAGTTTCTGGAGGGTGAGGAAGCCAGCTTCTTCGTCCTCACCGACGGCACGGATTTCGTGACCTTTGGCTCCGCGCAGGATCACAAGCGCGTCGGCGACGGCGACACCGGCCCCAACACCGGCGGCATGGGCGCCTACAGCCCCGCCCCGGTGCTGACCCCCGCGCTTGAGGCGGAAGCGATCGAGACGGTCATCAAGCCGACCATTGCCGGCATGGCCAAGGCCGGCACCCCCTATTCGGGCGTGCTCTACGCCGGGCTGATGCTCACGCGCTCCGGCCCCAAGCTGATCGAGTATAACGCCCGCTTCGGCGACCCCGAATGCCAGGTGCTGATGCTGCGGCTCGAGGACGATCTGCTCGACCTCATGCTCGCGACCGAAGCCGGCGAACTGGGCAACCGCGAAGCGCCTCGCTTCGGCGCCGAGACCGCGCTGACCGTCGTCATGGCGGCAAAGGGCTATCCCGGCACGCCGCAGACCGGCGGCGCGATCGACGGCCTCGATGCGGCCGAGGAAACCGGCGCACAGGTGTTCCAAGCGGGCACGAAACTCGACAATGGCCAGCTCGTCGCTGCCGGCGGCCGCGTCCTCACCGTCACCGCGACCGGCACGACCGTCACCGAGGCGCAGGCGGCCGCCTATCGCGCGGTCGACGCGATCGACTTCCCCACCGGCTTCGCCCGCCGCGACATCGGCTGGCGCGAAGTCGCGCGCGAACGGGGCTGACCAGCAGACCCGCACCAGACGAAAACCCCGCTCACGGCTTCTCGATCCAACGCCCGCTCTGGGCGATGCAGCTCTGCCTGGTCGTCGTTAGCTGTTGCGGGCTGCGCGCATAATAGAAGGTCGTCACCGTCTGCCCGAACGGGTTGACGCACGCCCCCTGCGCCTGCGCCGGACAGGCCTTCATCGGCGTTGCCTTGAGGCCGGCGCCCTCATTCTCGCGGCATTGCGCGGCATAGGCGGCGGCGGAAACCGGCAGGCTGGTCTGCGAACAATCCTTGACGATCTCCGACATGATCGTGCCCTCGATCAGACAGGCGTTGCCGGACTGCACCGCGCCGGGCGCGGCATGGGTGGCGACCATGCCCGACGATGAAACCAGAATGGCGGCGGCAACGGCGAACAGCTTCACGTCCATCGGCAGGATCCTCGCATCGTGGGGAAATTCGGCGCTCGGATAGCCCGCGCCATAAGCGTCTTCATTGCAATGCTAGCCGGGTTTCCCGGTTGCCCGGTCGGCATCGCCGATCAGATATGCGGCCATCGATGTGCGCCCGGGATTCACGCGATGCGGCGGAAAGGTCAGCAGGCACAGCACTGCCGTGTCGCGCAATGCCCAGCTCGCCCAGCTCAACGGCGAATCGCCCTGCGCATCGCGCTGATCGACAATCGCGCCCGCCGCGATCAGCCGCTCGATCGCTCCCTGTGGGGCATAGGCTGCGGCACGGTGCAGCACGCCCTCGCCGCGATTGCGCACATCGCGCATGAAGCAGCCGGTCTCGGTCCAGGCCGTTGTCGCCTTGTTGGGATCCGCTCCCGCCGCCAGCAGCACCGCGACCACGGCTTCCATCGCCGGGCTGTCGCGGCGGCTCACCGCATTGTGCAGCGCCGTCTCGCCGCTCTCCGGGTCGGAATCATTGGGGTCGGCTCCCCGTTCGATCAGCCAGGCACAGAGCTGCCAATGCCCGTGAAACGCCGCGCCGCCGAGTCCCAGATTGCGTCCCAGCCGCTCGATCGGCACGCCGGCTTCCACCAGCCGCCGGATCGCGCTGACGTCGCCATAATAGGCGCACCAGCCGATCAGGTCGGTGCCATCGGCCTGCGCGCCGGGATCGCCGCCCCCGGCGATCCAGTCGAAGATCAGGTCGGTGCGGCCCGCGGCGATCCGTTCCAGCATGACGAACATCCTCCACCGTATTGCTCCACTATATCACCCAATGCCTGCTCCGTCACCTGTGGGGGTGAAGGCGGATGCGAAGCGCGGTATGAGGATTTGGGGGCACCATCCGGGATTCGGTCCGCGGGAGGCGCAAATGCAGGGCGGCACAGACGGTATCGCGGTTCCACACAGCATTCTCGACGCGGCGGGGATGCCGCCCGAGCGTGCGATGGCGCTCTGGCGGGAAAGTATGGCGGCGTTCTACGACGTGCGTGCCCGCAGCGACGTCGGCTTTCGCTTCCGCGCGGAGGCGTTCCACCTCGGCGAGATCGTCGTCACCGGCTATGCCTGTTCGGCGCAGACCTTCGATCGCTCGCGGCTGCGCATCGGCCGCGACGGGCTCGATCATCTGACGCTGCAATTCTGTCTGTCGGGCAGCCATGGCCCGCGCGAGGGAAGCAATGACGAGCGCGCGGGCCCGGGCGACATCCTTGTCGCCGACCTGGCTCAACCGCAGGCAACAGTGGCGAGCGATTTCAGCAGCCTCAACCTCACCGTCCCGCGCCGCCTGCTCGCCCCGCTGCTCGATGCGCCCGACACGCATAATCTGCGGCGCATCCGCGCCGGCACACCGCTTGCGACCCTGCTCCACAACCATCTCGCGACACTCTTCCAGACCGCTCCGTCGATGCGCGGCGAGGAAGCCGAAGCGGTGGTGCGACCGACGCTCGAACTCGCCGCCGCGTTGCTCAACGCCCAGATACCGGACGGCAGCCGCCGCGCCGTCGAATCGATCCTCGGCGCGCAGATCGGGCGCTTCCTCGCTGACCGTGCCCTCGATCGCGAACTGTCTCCGGAGGGAGTCGCGGCGCGCTTCGGCATCTCGCGGCGCAAACTCTATCATCTGCTTGAGCCGCATGGCGGCTTCACCGCCTGCCTGCGCGAGCACCGGCTCAACCGCGCCCGCGCACTGCTCGGCGATCCCGCCCAGCGCGACCGGCCGGTGGCCGAAATCGCCGAAAGCTGCGGCTTTGTCTGGCGCACCAATTTCGCGCGCAGCTATCGCCACCGCTTCGGCCTGACCCCGCGCGAGACTCGCGAACTGGCGGCGCAGCGACCGGCCGGCCGGATCGCCGGCGCAGCGTGCGGATCCAGTCCCACATATGCCGGTCCGCTGCGCTGAGCACTGCGGGATACGTCCCGTGCACACAGGGATACATCGCGCGTCCGCACGGCGGGATCGCTTGCCGTCGCCCCCGCTCGATCGCTTACCCACGGCCCGCTCATTCAACCGTTGGAGAAAGCCGATGCCGCATCCCCGACTTCGTCACCAGATCGCGTTCCTGCTCGCCGCAACCGCCATCGGCGAAGCGCCTGTCCTCGCGCAGACCGGCTACGAGCCCCCGTTGCGCGCCAACGACCTCGCGCCCGACGAACGCTATTCGGCTGGCATCCATTCGGACGGCAATGAAACCCAGCTCCGTGCCAAGGATATCGGCGCACGCCGCCTTGCCGCCAACAATGTCTGGACCGGCCTCAAGGCGGGAAAGACCGACAGGACGGTGCTCGCCAACTGGGTCGTCTACGGCAAACCCTTCTACGCGATGGCACCGGGCGTCGTGGTCGGCTGCTGGCGCAACGCGCCGGAGAATGTGCCCGGCAGCCACCATATCCAGTTCAAGGCGGGCAACATGCCCAATGGCGGCAACCACCTCTTCATCAAGCATGACGACGGCACCCACGCGCTCTACGCCCATGCCAGCACCGGTTCGATCCCGGCGTCGCTCTGCCCGCACAATGCGGCACTGCTCGGCAGCAAGGCCCGCGACGGCGGTGCGCCCAACATGATCGTCGAGACCAAGGTAACCGGCGGCGCACGGGTCACCCTTGGCCAGAAGCTGGGCGAGATCGGCAATACCGGCGCCTCGTCCGGGCCGCATCTCCATGTCCATGTGGTCAAGGGCAATGTCGCCCAGCCCATGCCCTTCCGCCGCGGCATGACCATGCCGCTGATCGCGGACAAGGCGGACATCAACGGCCCCTGGCTACGCCTCAAGGGCACCGAAATGGGCGAGCGCGAAGAGCTGTTCTGGGCGCCGCACAAACAGGGCAGCTATTCGTTCAAGGGGGTGCTCGCCGCCGACTATCAGCGCATGGTCGATCACCTCGCCGATTCGGAGCTGATGCCGGGTCTCATCACCTGCGCGGGCAATGGCGCGACCTATGATTCGAACTGGTCGCCGGAGCAGGGAAAGAACTGGGCGAGCTTCAACGCGATGAGCCCGGTCGAGGCGGCGGCCAGGCACAACCAGTATACGCTCAAGGGGTATCAGCGGACCTCGTCCTACACCTGTGGCCCCTACACCGTCGCCGTGTGGAAGAAGTAGTGGCGCGAAGCTGCTTTCCCGCCGCTTAAGCATCGGATAGGCTTCGGCTTTCTGCGTCGAGGCCTATCCGATGGACAGTAACGCCCAATCCCTGTCCCTCACGAACGACCCGCTAGAATGGATCACGGCCACGCATTTCGTGGTGATCGGCCTGTTCGCGGTCGGCGCGGTCCTGATCCTGATCTGGGGTCGCCACCTCCGCCGCCAGCGGCGCAAGGCCGATGCGGAGGTCGAGCAGAATAACGACATCGTCGAGGGCGAAACCCCGTCCGAACCCTAGGGCTCGGCCCTAATCGCGCTTGGCTTCGGCGAGCAGCAGCTTGTCGATCTTGTGTCCGTCCATGTCGACGATCTCGAAGCGCCAGCCCTGTTCGACGAAGCTCTCGCCCTCATGCGGCAGGCGCTTGAGCACCGCCAGCGCAAGGCCCGCCACCGTCGCATAGTCGCGGTCCTCGGGCAGATCGATCCCGATCCGCTCGGCCAGAGCGTCGGCGGCAAGCTGGCCGGATACCAGCAGCGACCCGTCGTCGCGCACCACGATCGACGGATTCTCGCCCGGATCGGCGTCCGACACGAATTCGCCGGCAATCGCGGCGAGCAGGTCGGCAGGGGTCACGATCCCCTCGAAATGCCCGTATTCGTCATGGACGAAGCCCATCGGCACCGCCGCGCGGCGCAGCGCACCCAGCGCGTCCATCGCATCGACCTGATCGGGCAGCACCGGCGCGGGGTGCATCAGTGCCTTGAGGTCCAGCGGTTCGCCACGGATCAGCGCGGTCACCACGTCGCGCGCCTGCACCACGCCGACCACCGCGTCGACCGATCCCTCGGCCACCGGCAGGCGCGTATGCGGCGTTTCGGCCAGCAGCTTGCGAATCGCACCCTCGTCGAGGTTCGCGTCGATCCAGTCGACCTCGGTGCGCGGCGTCATCACCTCGCGCACCGGGCGGTCGGCCAGCCGCACGACGCCCGAGATGATCGAGCGCTCATGCTCCTCGATCACGCCCGAATGCGTCGCTTCGGCGACCAGCATGTGCAGCTCCTCGGCGGTGACGCGATTCTCCGATTCGCGGTTCATGCCGAGCAGGCGGAACGCCAGGCCGGTGCTCTGGTCGAGCACCCACACCACCGGCGCCGTGATCCGCGACAGCCACAGCATCGGCGTCGCCACCAGCACCGCGATCGGCTCGGGCGAACGCAGCGCGAACTGCTTGGGCACCAGCTCGCCGACGATCAGCGACGCGTAAGTGGTCAGCGCGATGACGATCGCGAAACCCATCGTCTCGGCGGTCTCGTGCTCGACGCCCCAGGCCTCGATTCGCGCGGCGGTGGGCGTGCCCAGGCTCGCGCCCGAATAGGCGCCGGCGATGATGCCGATCAGCGTGATGCCGATCTGCACGGTCGACAGGAACTTGCCGGGATCGGCGGCGAGGTCGATCGCGGTGCGCGCGCCGCGCTTGCCCGCGCGCACCATCGCCTCCAGCCGCGCCTTGCGCGCAGAGACGATGGCGAGTTCGGACATGGCGAACACACCGTTCAGCGCGACCAGCGCCAGGATGATCGCGACGTCGATCCACGGAAATGGGGGAAGTGGGTCCATTGGCCTGCGGCCTCATAGCCATATTCAGGTGGGTTTCACAATGGCGCGCTAAATCGCGGGTCGATGCGAAGGTGGAACAAGGCCGCACTTCGCGCGATTCTGTGACTTGAGGTTTGACTGGAGGAACCCATGCGAAACTGGCCCCTTATCCCTGCAATCGCCGCGCTGACGCTCACCAGCGCCTGCGTCACCGACCCTGTGACCGGGGAACAGCGCATGTCCAAGACCGGGATCGGCGCCATCGGCGGCGCGCTCGGCGGCTATCTGCTCGGCGACATCGTCGGCGGCCGCCGCGACCGTACCGAAAAGATTCTGGGCGCGGGCATCGGCGCGATCGGCGGCGCTGCGATCGGCAGCTACATGGACCGGCAGGAGCGCGAGATTCGCGAGCGTACCGCCGGCACCGATGTCGAGGTGATCCGCAAGGGCGACGACCTCATCCTCTCGATGCCCTCGGGAATCACCTTCGATACCGACAGCTCGACCGTACAGCCGCACTTCCGTCCGACGCTCGACAAGGTCGCCGACGTACTCGACCGCTACAACCAGACCTATGTCGACGTGTACGGCCACACCGATTCGACCGGCAGCGACGCCTATAACCAGGCGCTGTCCGAACGCCGTGCCGACGCGGTCGCCAGCTATCTCGTCTCGCGCGGCGTCGAATCCGCCCGCCTCGAAGCGCTCGGCTATGGCGAGACCCAGCCGATCGCCTCGAACGACACGGTCGAGGGCCGCGCCCAGAACCGCCGTGTCGAGATCAAGGTCGTCCCGGTCCGCGACAGCGACATGCGCTGAGGCGAGAGGGGCGGCACCGGCCCGCTTCCCCCTATCTCCGCGCTGCGAAGAATTCCCTGAGCAGCGCGCCCGCCTCGCCCTCACCGATCCCGGAATAGACTTCCGGCCGGTGATGGCAGGTCGGCTGGGCGAAGAAACGCGGACCATGTTCCACCGCGCCGCCCTTGGGATCGCCGGCCCCGTAATAGACCCGCGCGATACGGGCATGGCTGATCGCCCCGGCGCACATCGCGCACGGCTCCAGCGTCACCCACAGGTCGCAATCCTCCAGCCGCTCGCGGCCAAGCGCCTCCGCCGCCGCGCGAATCGCCAGCATCTCGGCATGCGCGGTCGGATCGTGCAGCGTGCGCGGCGCATTGGCGGCCACTGCAACCACCGTCTCGCCCCGCATCACCACCGCGCCGACCGGCACCTCGCCCGCCGCCGCCGCATCCCGGGCGGCATCGAGCGCGGCGCGCATCGGTTCGGGCAGCGGAAACATCGCCCCGCTATGCCCGCGCCGACGGGGCTTGGCTATGGGCGGCGAATCGGGCCGCTGCGGTGCACGCCGTCAGGCGCGTTCCCAAAAAAGCTACTGCGCCTTGGCCGCGGGCTCGGCCGGCTTGGCCTTCTCGACCTCGACCCTCGGCACCTGGATCACCTTGTTCTCCATCACCACGGTCGGCACCTGAATCGTCTTGTTGGTATAGCCCATGCCGACATCGCCGACATCGGCCTTCACCGCTGGCGCCTGTCCGCCCTCCAGCTTCACCGTGGGCAGCGAGCCCGACTGCATGTTGACGCTCAGCATGCCGAGCGAGATCATCGCCACGATGACAATGGCCGCGAGCCCCAGTATCGCCAGAATTGCACGCATCGCTTCGGTCTCCTCAATCGAATCGTTAGCGAAATAACGCGTCATCGCATGCCGAAGTTGCATCCGGGGCCGGGAACAAGGTTGACGAAAAGCCCCTCTCCGGTTATCGCGCCCCACTTTCCGGGGCTACCGGAACAGGCATAAACCTAGGATCAAGCGATGTCGCGCATTTGCGAGCTGACCGGCAAGGGCCGGCAGGTGGGTCACAATGTTTCCCACGCCAACAACAAGACCAAGCGGACGTTCCTGCCCAACCTGCAGAACGTGACGCTGATGTCGGAGTCGCTGGAGCGCTCGGTGCGCCTGCGCGTTTCGACCCACGGCCTGCGCTCGGTCGAGCACAATGGCGGCCTCGACAACTGGCTGCTCAAGACCAGCGACGAGAAGCTCTCGCTCAAGGCGCGTCGCCTCAAGCGCGAAGTCGCCAAGAAGGCGATCCCCGCCGCGGCCTGAACCCGTTCGGGTTCGCCGTTCTGACCGGCCCGCTCCCGCAAGGGACGCGGGCCGTTCGGCGTTTACGCGTTCGGCACCGGCCCGCTCCCCCACCCGGTCACCCACTTCAAGCGATCTTCGATGGATAGCCGGGTGGGGGAGCGGGCTGACGCAGCCCTCCGTCAGACGTCCAGTCGGAACTTGAGCAGCAGCGAGCGCTGAAGGAACAGCTGGTTGTCGTCCGACGCGATCCACAGGATCGTCGAATCGCCTTCCCGCGTCACCGCCAGCGCCTCGAAATTATCGTGCACCACCGGCGCCGCGAATCGCGCGACTTCTTGCCCGGCCGCGATTCGGCCCGGCCGCACCGCGCCGCGATCCACGATCGTCAGCACTGCGGTGAACCCTTCGCGCAGCGACGCCTTGCGATTGAGCACGGCCAGCCGCCCGTCGGGCAGCTCGGCGAGATCGGTCGGCTTGAATCCCCTGGGCGCGCGATAGCCGAACGCGAAGCTCCGCTGCTTCGGCCGGGTCGGATCGCCGGCGAACCACAGCGCCTGCTTCACGTCCGGCTGCTCGACGCCATTGCGCTCCACATCCGCATCCTCGGCCAGCACGATGAAGCTGCCGTCACGCAGCCGCACCAGCGATTCGGGACCACCATTCATCGGCCAGCCGGCCATCGCACGGGGTGCAGCACGCGCCTCCGCCCGCGCAAAGCCGGGCGCGAAACGCCAGATTGCATTCGCGCGCTCGAACCCGACCCATAATTGCCCGGTCGCCGGATCGCGCGTCAGCGATTCGCTGTCGCGGTCGGCCTTTTCCCATCCGGTGCCCGGCCCGTCGGGCAGCTCGGCGAAATGCGGATCGCGCACCTGCCAGTCCGGCCCCATGCGAAAACGCACGATGTTGCCGCCGTCGCTCAACAGGGTGAAGCGGTCGCCCTCCACGCTCATCGCGGAAAAGCCGCCGAACGCGGGCGCGGGTCCGGTCAGGTACACTCCACCCAGAAAGGTCAGCCCGCCAAGCTTCACCCGCTTCGGATCGAGCGGATCGAGCAGCACGCGGTGCGCCGTCATCTCCGCCCTGGCGGGCAGCAGCGCAAGCCGCGGCTCCCCCGACCAGCTCGGCACGAACAACAGGATCAGCAGGATCGAAAGCAGGATACGCATCGCCGCCCCTCATAGCGGCCCGATTCGCTCCGCAAAGCTGAACCTCAGATAACAGCGGCGTTCAGACAGCGCTCAAACCCGTTCATCTAGGGGCAATCCCAACGGGACGCGCCGCATGCGGTGCCCCGCCGAACAGCCGGTGCGCGTCAATGGCACCCTGCCCGAGTTTCCCCGTGTTGCGTATCGGGGACGGGCGCTTACCCCCCTCGGGTTCCTTCTCCGCACCGGCCACTTCCCCTTGTCCTTCCACGCCCGCCGCGGCGCCGGCGTCTTCGCTGAACGCCAGATAACCGGCACATTCAGACAAGGCTCAACGCGGTTGTGCGAATCCCTTGTTCAACGATGGCGGCACAGGGCCGCATCGCACGAAACGGCAGAACAAGGAGAAAACCGATGTTCAAGAAGCTTTCCCTGATCGGCGCCGCGCTGGCGATGACCGGTACCGCGCTGATCCCCGCGACCCCTGCCGCTGCGCAGAGCCGCTACGAATATCGCGACGATCGCGGCTATTATGGCGATCGCGACTATCGCCGTGACGACCGCGGCTATGGCCGGGACCGCAGCTATCGCGACTATCGCCGCTATGACCGTGGCGACCGCCGCTACAACTACCGCGCGCGTGAAAAGTGCAACGACGGTGACGGCGGCACGATCGTCGGCGCCATCGCCGGCGGCCTCGCCGGCAACGCGATCGCCGGCCGCGGCGACCGCACGCTCGGCACGATCCTCGGCGGCGCCGTCGGCGCCATCGCCGGCCGCGAAATCGACCGGTCGGACCGTCCCGGCTACTGCCGCCGCTAATCCGCTGGCGGACTGAACAAGCGAGGCCGGCTCCAGAAAGGGGCCGGCCTTACTTGCAACCGATACCAAGTGTATCACTTAGGCAACACTCTCGCCCCAATCCCGCTTTTCGAACGGTTTGGCGCTTGTTTCTGCCACATTCGACACCCAGATGCGCCCTCCCCGAGGCTCGGAAAACACGCGCCCGGGGCTGTAACAAGGAACGTAGAATACCATGAAGAAGATTGCTCTGGCGCTCGTCGCCATGACCGCCGCTGCGACCCCCGCTTTCGCACAGAACGATGCGGCCCCCTTTAACGGCGCGCATGTCTCGGCCGTTGTCGGCTACGACAAGCTCGACCTCAACACCTCGGGCGTCGATAACCCCGATGGCGTCACCTATGGCGTGAACCTCGGCTACGACCTGCAGCGCGGCAACGTGCTGTTCGGCATCGAGGGTGAAGTCACCGAATCGTCGGCCGAGCTCAAGGCCGGCAACACCGTCGTCGCTTCGGCGGGCCGCGATCTCTACGCCGGTGGCCGCCTCGGCTACGTGTTCGGCAACACCGCGCTGTACGGCAAGGTCGGCTACACCAACGCCCGCGTTGAGAGCACCGCCGGCAACGAGAACGGCGACGGCATCCGCCTCGGCGGCGGCGTCGAGCACAAGTTCGGCCAGAACTTCTTCGGCAAGGTCGAGTATCGCTACTCGAACTACGAAGGCGACGTCACGCGTCACCAGGCCGTCGCCGGCCTCGGCGTACGTTTCTGATGTACTGATGCCGCGTTCGGACAGCACCATCGCGGCATGAGACAGAAGAGGCCGGCTTCCGCGAGGAGGCCGGCCTCTTTCTATGTTGGAGAGCTGAAAGCGGCCCGGCCCCCTAGGTCGACCGCCACAGTCGCGCCCATGGCCGCCCGTCGATCGCCGCCAGGCCGAGCGCGATCAGCGCCATCCCCGCGACATGCTTGGCCAGCAGGGTCTCGCCCAGCACGAGCACGCCCAGCAGGATCGCGACGATCGGAATGGTGAAGGTAACGAGCAGTGCATTGCTCGCGCCGGCGCGCTCGACCAGACGGAAATAGAGGACATAGGCGAACACGGTCGACACCAGCACCATGCCGGCGATCGACGCGATCACCGCCCCTCCCGGCATCGGCAACAGCCATGGACGGTCGACAATCCCCGCGATCGGCAGGATGACGATCGTCGCCGCGACCAGTTGGCCGGTCGCGACTCCCATCGGCGTCACACCTTGGCTCTTGAACCGCCGCGCCCACACTCCGGCAAGCGCATAGCTCAGCGTCGCGACCAGACAGGCCGCTTGCGCGAAGACATTGGCGCCAAGCCCCGCAAGCGCGTCGCCGCCGACCATCGTCGCAACGCCGGCAAAGCCGAGCAGCACCCCGGCGATTTTCCCGGGGGTGGCGCGCTCGTCCACCGTGAACAGATGCGCGACGATGACGCCCCATAACGGGGTCGTGGCATTGAGGATCGAGGTGAGCCCGCTCGAAATCTGCTGCTGCGCGAACCCGTAAAGCGCGAAGGGGATGACGTTGTTGAGCAAGGCCAGCACGACGAAAGCGCCCCATGCACTCCGCGGCGGCAACCGGATCCCCGCGATCGCCGCCCAGCCGAGCAGCAACACCGCCGAGAACCCGACACGCGCCAGCACCAGCGTGAATGGCGGCAATTCGCGCAAGCCGACCGCCAGAAAAAAGAAGGAGCACCCCCACAGCACCGACAATGCCGCAAGGATCGCCCAGTCGCCGGCGTTCATGCGCTGGTGGATGGTCGTATCGGTCATCGCGTCGACCTAGTGCAGGCAATGGCGCGGAACACCCCGCACCTTGCGCTCTAAGCGGATCGCCGGGCCGGCACGGGATGCGGCTGCACCCCGCGCCTGCAATGTCAGTACATATGCTGCCCGCCGTTGATCGACAGCGTCGATCCGGTGACGAACCCGCCCTCTTCGGAGCACAGGAACGCCACGCCGCGCGCGATCTCGCTGGCCTGGCCCAGACGGCCGACCGGGATCTTGGCGACGATCTTCTCGAGCACTTCGGCGGGCACCGCCGCGACCATGTCGGTGTCGATATAGCCCGGCGCGATCGCATTGACGGTCACCCCGGCGCGCGCGCCTTCCTGCGCCAGCGCCTTGGTGAAGCCGTGGATGCCGCTCTTCGCCGCGGCATAGTTGACCTGACCGTACTGACCGGCCTGCCCGTTGATCGACCCGATATTGACGATGCGGCCCCATTTGCGCTCGCGCATGCCGGGGAAGGTCGCCTTGGCCATGTTGAAGCAACCGCCAAGGTTGGTGTCCATGACCTCCTTCCACATCTGGTAGGTCATCTTCAGGATCGTACCGTCGCGGGTGATCCCGGCATTGTTGACCACGACATCGACCGGCCCCAGCGAAGCCTCGACATCGGCGACGCCCTGCTGGCACGCATCATAGTCCGCGACGTCCCATTTGAACGCCTCGATCCCTGTCCGTGCGGTGAACTCGGCCGCGCGCTGGTCGTTGCCGGCATAGTTGGCCGCGACCGTCATCCCCAGATCCTTGAGCGCAACGCTGATCGCCTCACCGATGCCGCGCGTGCCGCCCGTTACGATCGCTACCCGTGCCATGAATCTCTCCCAGAAATGGTGAGACAAAGGCTAGGCAAGCTCCGTCCAGCCCGCAAGCTCCCTTGCGACAATGCTGCGCAACATGAGTAACCCGGGCTCGCTGTCGTTGAGGCAGTCGAGATAGGCGAAACGCTCGCCCCCCGCCGCCTCGAACGTCGCGCGCCCGCGGATCGCCAGCTCCTCCAGCGTCTCGAGGCAGTCGGCGGAGAATCCCGGCGCCACCACCGCGACCGTCTTCACGCCCTTGTCCGGCAGCCCCGCCAGCACCGTATCGGTCGCCGGATCGAGCCACTTCGCCCGCCCGAAGCGCGACTGAAAGGCGATCGTGAGGTCGCGGTCCAGCGCCTCGCCCAGCAGCCGCGCGGTCTTGACGCAATGGCAGTGATAGGGATCGCCCAGGTCGAGCGTGCGTTGCGGCATCCCGTGAAAGCTCGCGACGATCGCCTCGGGCTCGAAATCGAGTGCGGCGAGCTGCAGTTCGACCGACGTCTTGAGCGCAGCAATATATGCAGCATCGTCATGATAGGGCGCCAGCGTCCGCACCGCCGGCTGCCAGCGCATCTTCGCCAGCGCCGCGAACGCCGCATCGTTCGCGGTCGCGGTCGTCGCCCCGCAATATTGCGGATAGAGCGGCGCGATCAGGATACGCTCGCACCCCGCATCCTTCATCGCCGCCAGCCGGTCGCCGATCGCCGGATTGCCGTAGCGCATCGCCCAGTCGACCTGCACGCCGGGCCACGCCGCCTCCAGCGCCTTGGCCTGCCGCGCGGTGATCGCAGCAAGCGGCGACCCCTTGTCGGTCCACACCTGTTGGTAGGCATGCGCCGATTTCTTGGGCCGCGTCCGCAGGATCACCCCGCGCAGGATCGGCTGCCACACCAGCGGCGGAATCTCGACGACACGGCGGTCCGACAGGAATTCGGCCAGATAGCGCCGCACCGCTCCCGGCGTCGGTGCATCGGGCGTGCCGAGGTTGACCAGCAGCACCCCGACCTTGCGGGCGGGGATCGGAGGATGTCCGGCCGGGGTCATTCGCCGCCCGGGATCAGCGGAAGCTGCCGCAACCGCACCCCGGTCGCGGCATAGAGCGCATTGGCGATGGCGGGTGCCACCGCCGGCACCGCCAGCTCGCTCGCCCCGCCCGGATCGGCGTCGCTGGCGATCAGCTCGACCATGATCTGCGGGCAATCGGCCAGCCGCGGCAGTTCCAGGTCGCGGAAGCTGCGCGCATCGGGGCGGCTCGCGGTAAAGCCGGTCGTCGCGCCCAGCGCCGCGGCCATGCCGAAGATCAGCCCGCCCTCGATCTGCTGCTCGACCACGCTCGGGTTGACCACGCGCCCGCAATCGACCGCCGCGATCAGCCGGTCGACCTGTACGCGCTGGTCCCCGCCGACCGATGCCTCGGCCATCACCGCGATGAAGCTGCCGCCAAAGGCATGGCACGCCAGCCCCTGCCCGCTGCCCGGCAATCCGCCCTGCCACCCGCCCAGCGAGGTGACGGTCGACAGGCATCGCGCCAGCCGCGGCTCGCCGCCCAGCATCGCGATGCGGAAGCTGAACGCCTCGATGTCCGCGACATGCGCCAGCTCGTCGATGAAGCTCTCGGTGAAAAAGGCGGTGTAGCTATGCGCGCCCGAGCGCCAATAGCCGGTCGGCACGCCGATATCGGCCGGGTGATGATCGATCGCCAGCGCCGGGATGCGATAGGGCGGCCGCGCACCCGCCACCGCCGACCGGTCGCCGATCCCGGCCGTCGCCAGCCCCGCACCGATCGTGCCGCCACCGCCGGTCAGCCGCCGCGCCAGCTCATGCCCGGTATTGGGCGCGGCGATCTTGGCCAGCCAGCCCGAAATGCTGCCGTTCGTCCCCAGCCGCGCGGTCATCCGCGCCGCCGCGGGCGGACGGAACCGGTCCTGCACACAGGTTTCGCCGCGCGACCAGGTGAGCTGCACCGGCTTCTTGACCTCGCGCGCGATCAGCGCGGCCTGCTCGGCGATCTGATGCTCCAGATTCTGCCCGAACGATCCCCCCGCCAGCACCGGATGGATCGTCACGTCCGACACGCCGATCCCCAACAGCCGCGCCACCGCCTCTCGGGCAAACCCCGGCGCCTGTGTCGGCAGCCACAGCCGCACGCGGCCATACTCCCACACCGCCGTCGCACTCATCGGTTCGATCGCGGCGTGCAGTGCCAGCCCGACGCGGTATTCCGCCGCGACGACGCGCGCGCCCTTGAACACCGGCGCCAGATCGCCGACCGCAGTCATCCGCTCGCCGTCGCCATCGATCGCGGCGTCCAGCGCCGACTGAATCGTCTCGCTCTCGATCCTCGCGGCGACTTCGAAGCGCGGGTTGATCGCCTCCAGCGCCTGATTCGCCGCCCACCAGTTGTTGGCGACCGTCGCCACCCACATCTCGTTCTTCACGATGTGCAGCGTGCCCGGCACCTTCCGCGCCGCCGCCTCGTCGATCGCGGCCAGCTTGACCGTGCCCACCGGTCCCTGCCGCAAGGCCGCGAACACCATGCCCGGCAGCCGGATATCGCCCGCGAAATTGGCGCTGCCGTCGACCTTGCCCGGCGCGTCGAGCCGCGGCGCGGGCGTGCCCGTCAGCCGTCCGGTATCGCCTTCGCGCATCGGCAGGTCGTCGGGCATCTTCTCGCCCGCCGCCTCGGCGGCCAGCTCGCCGAAACGCAGCCGCTGCTGGCCATGGACGACATGCCCGTTGGCGGTGTCGCATTCCTGCCAGTCGACGCCCCAGCGCCGCGCCGCCGCCTTGCACAGCATCGCCCGCGCTGCCGCGCCCGCCGCGCGCAACGGCGCTTCGAAGCTGCGCATCGACGTCGATCCGGCGGTCAGCATCACCGCGTTGCGCTCGGTCCAGGTCCGCTCAAGCCGCGGGGGCAACACGCCCGGAAACAGGATCGAGAATCCCAGGCTATTGGCATAGAGCGGGTTGAGCGGCGCGGCCTCCACCCCGACCAGGCGCCAGTCGGCACCCAGTTCGTCTGCGACCAGCTGCGGCAGCGTGGTGAACACGCCCTGTCCATATTCGCATTGCGGGATCGCGACCGTGACCTGCCCGTTCTCGGCGATCTTCAGCCAGGCGCCGAACGCGGTTTCCTTGTCGCGCACCGACAGGTTGGGAAGATAGGCGCGCGGCCACACGGCCCAGGCGAGCACCAGCCCGATCCCCGCGCCGCCGCCGATCAGCAGCGTGCGCCGATCGATGCCCTTCACGCCCATTCGCTCCATCCCCGCCGCTCTACCCGCGGTTCCGGTGATCGGCAATCGGCACGCGGGTCCACCCGAACCCCTACCCAAAACCGTCACCCTGCCCCAACCGTCACCCCCCAAACCGTCACCCCGGCCTTGTGCCGGGGTCCACCGCGCCGCGCCGGCAACGCTCGAACCTCTTGCCCCGCCCACACCGCCGTGGATCCCGGCACAGGGCCGGGGTGACGAAGGAAGGCTTCGTCCTTACGCCATCGGGAAGGATGGATGGGTCTCGTTTCAGTCCAGGTGGAGCCGAAAAGTGGGATTTGCGAGCACCGGAGCGCAGCGCACTTGACGTGCGTGAGCACCGGCGCGCAGCAAATCGCGCTTTGCAGGCCCGCATGGGCTGAAACGAGACCCATCCTCTTGGGTTTGCCGGGATATGCGGATAGGACAGCGCCAAACTCCCGGGAGGCACCCACTTGATCCTGTCCACCGCCGTCGCCACCGCCGCCTCTGGCGCCGCGAACTATATCCAGTTCAGCCAGCTCGGCCTCGACCCGGTCGTGTTCAAGATCGGCTTCTTCGAGCTCAAATGGTATTCGATCGCCTATATCGCGGGCATCCTGATCGGCTGGTGGTATCTGCTCAAGCTGATCGCCCAGCCGGGCGCGCCGATGGCGCGGCGCCATGCCGACGACATGGTCTTCTATTCGACGCTCGGCATCATCCTCGGCGGCCGGCTCGGCTATGCGATGTTCTACCAGACCGAATTGCTGCTCGATCCGTTGAAGCTGATCCGGCTGTGGGACGGCGGCATGTCCTTCCATGGCGGCGTGATCGGCGTGACGCTCGCGATCCTGTGGCTGTGCCGCAAGGAAAAGCTCAACTGGCTGCGCGTCCACGACTATGTCGCCTGCTGCGTCCCCTTCGGCCTGCTCTTCGGCCGCCTCGCCAATTTCGTGAATGCGGAGCTGTGGGGCCGCCCGACCGACGTGCCATGGGCGATCGTGTTCGAACGGACCGGCGGCCTTGTCCCCCGCCACCCCAGCCAGCTCTACGAGGCCGGCCTCGAAGGACTGCTGCTCGGCGTCATCCTGTGGTTCATGTTCTGGAAGACCGACGCCCGCTACCAGCCGGGCAAGCTCGTCGGCACCTTCATCCTCGGCTACGGCCTGTCGCGTTACTTCGTCGAATTCTTCCGCGAATATGACCGCCAGTTCACCGACACGATCTTCGCAACGCCGGGCCTGCACATGGGCCAGTTGCTGACCGTTCCGATGATTCTCGGCGGCGTCTACCTCATCGCCACCGCCAAGAAGCGCCGCGAGCGGGTCGAGCCGATCGCGGGCGGCCCCAGCATCGCCTGATGTCCGGCACGCAGAACGAAGACGGCCCGCTCCCCGAACGGATCGCCCGCGCCATCACCATGGCCGGGCCGATCCCGCTCTCGCAGTTCATGGGCGCGGCCAACACGCATTATTACGCCACGCGCGACCCGCTCGGGAGCCGCGGCGACTTCACGACGGCGCCCGAGATCAGCCAGATGTTCGGCGAGCTCGTCGGCCTCGCGCTCGCCGATCTGTGGGACCGTGCCGGGCGCCCCGATACGCATTATGTCGAGCTCGGGCCGGGCCGCGGCACGCTCGCCGCCGATGCGCTGCGCGCCATGGGCAGCGCGGGCCTCAAGCCCCCGGTCCATTTCGTCGAGAACAGCCCTGCCCTGCGCGAAGAGCAGGCGAAGCAGGTGCCCAACGCCGAATGGACCGTCAGTATCGTCGGCTTGCCCGACGACGCCCCGCTGCTGGTGGTCGCCAACGAATTCTTCGATGCGCTGCCGATCCGCCAGCTGGTCAAGACCGCCGACGGCTGGCGCGAGCGGCTGGTCGCCTGTCAGGATCTGCTGTTCCTGCCCGTAGTCGGCAACACCGTCTTCGATCCGATCATCCCACCCGAATTCCGCGATGCGCCCGACGGCTCGATCCTCGAAACCTCGCCGCCCAGCGTCGCGATCCTGCGCGCGCTCGCGGCCAAATTGCTGGCACAGGGCGGCGCGGCGATCGTCATCGACTATGGCTATGCCGGCCCGGCGATCGGCGACACGCTTCAGGCGGTGCGCGGCCATGCCTATGCCAACCCGTTCGAGGATCCGGGCGAGGCCGACCTCACCGCGCATGTCGATTTCGGCACGCTGATCGAAGCGGCGCGGGTCGAGGGTCTCGTCGCGCACGGCCCGGTCACGCAAGGCACATTCCTCAACGCGCTGGGCATCGGCCCGCGCGCCGACGCGCTCGCCAAGGCTTCGCCCGACCGGGCCGACGAGATCGCCGTGGCGCGCGACCGCCTCACCGGCGACGAGGCGATGGGCGAGCTGTTCAAGGTCATCGCCCTCACCGCCCCCGGCTGGCCGGTTCCGGCAGGCTTCGAATGACGACGATCACCTACGACACGCCGACGCTGCAGGACGCCGATGCGCTCGACGCGATGGCACAGGAGACCTGGACCCGGACCTTCGGCCATGGCTACACGCCCGCCGATCTCGAAGCCTATCTGACCCACGCCTATGGCCCCACCGGCCGCCTGCGTGCCCACCTCGCCGATCCCGCCATCACCTGGCAGGTCGCGCGTGCCGAAGGTCGGATCGTCGGCTATGCCAAGCTCGTCCCGCCCTGGCTCGAAGAGGCGGGGCCGGACGAAGCCCAGCTCGGCCAGCTCTACATCGATTATGACTGGCACGGTCAGGGCATCGCCCAGGCCTTGATGGACTGGAGTATCGCCACCGCCCGCGCCGGTGGCGCTCGGGCCATGCTGCTCACGGTGTTCGAAGAGAACCACCGCGCCATCGCCTTCTACGGCAAGTACGGCTTCGTCCATATCGGCGACTATCCCTTCCCCGTCGGCGACAAGATCGACCGCGACCTCATCATGAAGCTGGACCTGTGACCGAACCCGTCGTCGTTCTTCGTTCCAATGCCCTTGGCGGCATCGCCCACGGCTTTCTCGGCCGTCGCGGCGGGGTCTCGACCGGCGAGACCGCCAGCCTCGACATGGGCCGCCGCGGCCGCCCCCCCACGCCCGAGCTGATCGAGAATCAGCGCCGCGCCATCGCCGCCGTCGCACCCGGCACCGAACTGGTCGGTCTCTACCAGGTCCACAGCGCCGACGCGGTGACCGTGCTCGAGCCGTGGAGCGACGAGATCCGCCCGCACGCCGACGCGCTCGTCACCAACCGTCCGGGCCTCACCCTCGGCATCCTCACCG
>Ga0247823_10001480_pt1 | contig 19618 bp, 18 predicted proteins | sample 13C_PalmiticAcid_2_FD_192426 | JGI IMG/M metagenome (GOLD analysis project Ga0247823, IMG submission 192426) | Soil microbial communities from agricultural site in Penn Yan, New York, United States - 13C_PalmiticAcid_Day30 | ecosystem: Environmental > Terrestrial > Soil > Agricultural land... | reverse complement strand
GCATAGGGTTGCTGCTGGGACGCCGACGCCGGAATCAGCGCGAGCAGGACGGCAAACGGCAGCAACATCGAACGCATCGACTTCCCCCGGAGATGTTCCGGGGAAAGTGAGTACGGGCCGGAGGATCGTCAAGGTGGCGCGGGCCGAAGCCCGCGCCATCTCAGTAAACCCGCTTCTTCGGCTTGATGTACTCGATCTCGTCGGTGAGCGTGTATTCGTGGACGGGGCGATAGTCGATCGACGTCGCGCCGCCCTTGCCGCCCCAGCCTTCGAAGGTGGCGACGGTGTGCTTCATCCAGGTCTTGTCGTCGCGATCCGGGAAGTCCTCGTGCATGTGTGCGCCGCGGCTTTCCTTGCGGTTCTCGGCGCCCTTGATCGTCACCAGCGCCTGGCCGATCAGATTGTCGAGTTCGAGCGTCTCGATCAGGTCGGTGTTCCAGATCAGCGAGCGGTCGGTGACGTCGATGTCCGCCATCCGCTTGTAGACCTGGTCCATGTGCTGGACGCCCTCGGACAGCAGCGCGCTGTCGCGGAACACGGCGCAGTGGCGCTGCATCGTCTTCTGCATGTCAGCGCGGACCTGCGCGGTCGACGATCCGCCCTTGGCGTTGCGGAAATGGTCGAGACGGGTGAGCGCGAATTCCTCCGAGCCCTTGGGCAGCGGATTGTGCGGCGTATTGGGCTTGAGCGTCTCCTTGAGGCGCAGGCCGGTGGCTCGGCCGAACACGACAAGGTCGATCAGCGAGTTGGAGCCGAGGCGGTTGGCGCCATGGACCGACACGCAGGCCGCTTCGCCGACTGCGAACAGGCCGGGGACCACCGCGTCGGGGTTGCCGTCGCGCAGCTGCACGACTTCGCCGTGATAGTTGGTCGGGATGCCGCCCATATTGTAATGGACGGTCGGGACCACCGGCAGCGGCTTCTTGGTCAGGTCGACGCCGGCGAAGATCTTGCCGGTCTCGGTGATGCCGGGCAGCCGCTCGGCCAGCACCTTCGGATCGATATGGTCGAGGTGAAGGAAGATATGGTCCTTCTCCTTGCCGACGCCGCGGCCCTCGCGGATCTCCATCGCCATCGAACGCGCGACGACGTCGCGGCTGGCGAGATCCTTGGCCGAGGGGGCGTAGCGTTCCATGAAGCGCTCACCCTCGGAGTTGGTGAGATAGCCGCCTTCGCCGCGCGCACCTTCGGTGATGAGCACGCCCGCGCCGTAGATGCCGGTCGGGTGGAACTGGACGAACTCCATGTCCTGCAGCGCGAGGCCGGCGCGCAGCGCCATGCCGTTGCCGTCGCCGGTGCAGGTGTGCGCCGAGGTGGCCGACTGATAGACGCGGCCGCCGCCGCCAGTCGCGAGGACGACGGCATGGCTGCGGAAGCGGTGGATCGAGCCGTCTTCCATGCACATGGCGATGACGCCGCGGCAGGCGCCGTTCTCCATGATCAGGTCGAGCGCGAAATACTCGATGTAGAAGTCCGCGTCATACTTCAGGCTCTGCTGGTAGAGCGCGTGGAGCATCGCGTGGCCGGTACGGTCGGCCGCGGCGCAGGTGCGCTGTACCGGCGGGCCTTCGCCCATATTCTGCATGTGGCCGCCGAACGGGCGCTGGTAGATCGTGCCGTTGTCGTTACGGCTGAACGGCACGCCGGCATGTTCCAGCTCGATCACGGCCGCGGGCGCTTCGCGCACCATATATTCGATCGCGTCCTGGTCGCCGAGCCAGTCCGACCCCTTGACGGTGTCGAACATGTGCCAGGTCCAGTGGTCCGGCGAGTTGTTGCCGAGCGAGGCGGCGATGCCGCCCTGCGCCGCCACGGTGTGGCTGCGGGTCGGGAACACCTTGGTAATGCATGCGGTCTTGAGACCGGCCTCGGCGCAGCCCATCGTCGCGCGCAGGCCTGAACCGCCCGCACCCACGACAACCGCGTCGTAGCTGTGGTCGATGATCTTGTAGGCGGCAGACATCAGATGGCGGCTCCGGTGGTGGCGGTAAGGGCGATCTTGAGGATCGAGAAGATCGCGAAGACGGCGGCGGCGATCGCGAAGAAGTTGAGCAGGGTCATCAGCACGATGCGGCGGGCGTCGCGCTCATAATCCTCGATCACGACCTGAAGGCCCATCTTGAGATGATAGAAGACGCTGATGACGAGCAGGATCATCGGCACTGCGGCAAGCGGCGAGGCGAGCCAGGCCTGAACGGTCGCATAGTCGAGCTTGGGCAGCAGCACGAGGCTGGCGATCAGCCACAGCATGAGCGCCAGGTTGGCGCCGGCGGTCAGCCGCTGCTGCCACCAATGATGCGTGCCCTCATGCGCCGAGCCGAGACCGCGGACGCGGCCGATGCTGGTTCCGTTGCCCATTACTTCGTCTCCACCTGGATCGGCGCATTGGCGACCGGCGGCGCAAGCAGCCGATCATAGCTCAGATAACCCCACAGCAGCACGGTCAGCGTCACCGAAACCACCATCGTCAGAATCGCGAAATTGCGGTTGGCCTTCAGCTCGAACGCGGCGCCGGCATCGAGCACGAAGTGGCGGATGCCCGTCATCATGTGCTGGAAAAAGCTGAGCGTCAGGCCGATGCCGAGGATATACCCGATGATGTTGGGCGCGCCCGACTTCACCGTCAGCAGGTCCATGAACCAGGCATAGCATTCCTTGCCGCCAGCGAGCGCGCCGAGCCAGGCGAGGAAGACGATCGCACCGACTGTCGCCATACCGGAGCCGGTGACGCGGTGCAGGATCGAGACCAGCATGTGCGGACCCCATTTCCACACCTGGAGATGGGGCGAGAGCGGTCGGTTTTCGTTGCGGGCGGATGCCAAGGCCAAGGTTCCCCTGTCGAGTTCCGCGCCTAATGAGACAGAGCGGCCATCGATGCAAGCTGCAAGGCGGATGCCCAGGTCCTGGCCCTGGCTAACCCTGCCTTAACCCTTCTCCCTTAGGCCGGTGAAAGGGTCGGGAATGTCTCTCGGCAATCGGGCAATTCAACAAGGGTCGAATCGTGAGCGAATCCGCATCGAGCAAGCAGATGCCACCGGTGGGGAGCGTCAGCCCGACGATCGACTTGCGCGAGCGTTTGCGCCTGTTCGATCTGACCGATCCCGATCACGCCCTTGCCCGCCAGCTCTGGGCCGCGCTCGAGCCCGATGCGGCGGTGGTCGCGGCGGCGCATTGGGAGCAGTGGCAGCGTTTCTACGGCGATCGCAAGACGATCGCGCAGCACGACCATGACCGGATGATCGAGCTGGGCATCGCCTATCTGCGCAACCGCTATACCAATCTGACCGGGCTCGACTGGGTGCAGTCGGCAGAGCGCACCGTTGCGGCGGCCTATGCGCAGGACGTGTCGCTCACCGCGATCCTCTCGATGACCGATGCCGGTGGGCGCGCGACGCTCGATATCCTCAACCGGCGGCTCGGCGGTTCGCCCGAACTGACCGCGATCATCGACCTTCTGTTCCGCCTCCGCTCCATGGAATGCGAAATCTACACCGCGCTCTACTCGGCCTATAGCGAATATAATGCCCGCGCTTCGCGCGACCGGCTGGCGGTGGAGTTCCGCGACTCGATCGGCAGCACGGTCGAGCAGGCGACGCGCGACGGCGAAGCGCTGCGCGCCCAGGCGACGCTGACGTCGGGCGCGACCCGCGGGATGCTGGGCAAGGCGTCGGAAGTCGCAGCCGCTGCGGAGCAGTCGGCGGTGGCGATGCGCGAGGCGGCGCACACCGCGGCGGGCCTGATCCGCGCGATCGAGGATGCGCGGACCGAGGTCGAGGCGGCGGCGGCAATCGCGACGCGTGCCTCGGCACAGGCCGGCGAGGCGGTGGCGATGAGCGAGATGCTGAGCGACCACGCCAAGTCGATCGAGTCGATCCTCGGCCTGATCCGCGACATTGCCGGGCAGACCAACCTGCTGGCGCTCAATGCGACGATCGAAGCAGCGCGCGCGGGCGACGCGGGCCGCGGTTTTGCGGTGGTGGCGCAGGAGGTGAAGAGCCTCGCCAACCAGACCGCACGCGCGACCGACGACATCGCCGCCAAGATCGCGGCGATCCAGTCGGCGACCAAGGGCACGGTCGATACCAATGCCTCGATCCGCGACACGGTGATGGAGGTTCAGGCCAGCGCCGACCGCATCCGTACCGCGATGGAGATCCAGGCGCAGACCGTGACTGCGATTACTGCGGCGGTCGATGAAACCGCGCTCGCCGCTGACTCCATGTCCGCGACGATCGGCGCGATCCGCGAGGATACCGAGTCGGTCGCGAGCGAGATCGACCGGGTCGGGCAGGGCTTTGCCGCGCTCGACGGCCAGCTTGGAACACTCAGGAGCAGTGCGGGCGAGTTCGTCGCAAAAGTCGCTGCCTAAAAAAGATTATGGAGGGGATGCATGGCCGGAGCGAAGGAGCTCGGCCAATGGAGCGGCCGCAGCCGTCCCATTGCCGAACGGATCCGCGACTATGACTGGGACGGCGCGATCCGGGCTGGCTGCGCCGATATCGCCACGCTGATCGGCGACGATTTCGAGCGGGTCTCGCAGGCTTTCTGGGATCATTATCTGTCGCTCGAGGCGACTGCACATGTCCGCGACTATTTCACCGGCCAGCGGATGCGCGATCAGGTACGGGCGAGCGCCGACTATATGGCGGCGAAGTTCCAGCGCCCGTTCGACGAAGCATGGCTGAAGATGGCGTCGAAGCACGCCGACGACGCACATCGGTCACGAATTCCGCTCTCGGCGCTGCTCTCCGCCTTTGCCTATGCCCATACCCGCACGCACGAGATCATTCGCGAGCGGTTGAGCGACGATCCTGCGCGTTTTGCCCAGCTCGTCGATGTTGCGCAGCGCATGTCGCTGCTCGAAGCAGACTTCATGGCGTCGCAGCTCGGTGCGCGCGATGCCGAGCTGGCGCGCAACGAGCGCAGGGCGCGGGGCGAGCAGTTCCGCGGCGAGATCGCGGGGACGATCGAGTTGACCACCACGCTTGGCGCCAAGGTGCGCGGGCAGGCGCGGGGCGCGGCGGATTCGACGCGCGGCATGCTCGGGAAGACGAGCGAGGTCGCAGCCGCGGCGGAGCAGTCGGCGGTGGCTATGCGCGAGGCGGCGCACACCGCGGCGGGTCTGATCCGAGCGATCGAGGATGCGCGGACCGAGGTCGAGGCGGCGGCGGGAATCGCGACGCGTGCCTCGGCGCAGGCCGGGGAAGCGGTGGCGATGAGCGAGATGCTGAGCGACCACGCCAAGTCGATCGAGTCGATCCTCGGCCTGATCCGCGACATTGCCGGACAGACCAACCTGCTGGCGCTCAATGCGACGATCGAAGCAGCGCGTGCGGGCGATGCGGGCCGCGGCTTCGCGGTGGTGGCGCAGGAGGTGAAGAGCCTCGCCAACCAGACCGCGCGTGCGACTGACGACATCGCGGCGAAGATCGCGGCGATCCAGTCGGCGACCAAGGGCACCGTCGATACCAATGCCTCGATCCGCGACACGGTGACCGAAGTCCAGGCATCGGCCGATCGCATCCGAATCGCGATGGAGATCCAGGCGCAGACCGTGACCGCGATCACTGCGGCGGTGGACGAGACCGCGCTCGCCGCCGATTCCATGTCCGCCACCATCGGGACGATCCGTGAGGACACCAAGAGCGTCGCCGACGAAATCGACACGCTTCAGCGGGAATTCGGCGAGATCGACGAGCGGCTGGGGCAACTCAAGGACGCCGCGGGCAGTTTCTCCGCTTCCGTGGCGGCCTGATCTCCCGCACTCGACTTCGCTCGATCCCAGGGGGTAGAGGGCGGGGATGACCATCAACATTCTCGTCACCGGTGCCAGTCGCGGCATCGGCGCCGCCATTCTCGAAGCGCTGAACCTGCCCAATGTGAAGGCGGTGGGGCAGGGCACCTCCAGCGGCATCCCCGCGGATTTCACCGATACCGCAGCGCCGCGTGTGCTGTGGCAGGCGGCGCTCGAGGCGCTCGACGGGCGGATCGACGTGCTGATCAACAATGCCGGCATCTTCGAAGCCGCGCCGGTCGATCTCGACGACGATGCCTGGCTCGCCGCCTGGGAGCGGACGATGCAGATCAACCTGACCGCTGCGGCGCAGCTTTCGCGGCTTGCCGTCCGTCACTGGCATGAGCGCAAGCGCGGTGGACGCATCGTCAACATCGCCAGCCGTGCCGCCTATCGCGGCGACAGTCCGGCGCACTGGCATTATGCCGCGTCCAAGGCGGGTGTGGTCGCGATGACCAAGAGCATCGCCCGCGGCTTCGCCCGCGAAGGCATCCTCGCCTTCGCCATCTGTCCCGGCTTCACCATGACCGGGATGGCCGATGAGTATATGGCGAGCCGCGGCGGGGATAAGCTGCTGGCCGACATCCCGCTCGGCCGCGTCGCGATGCCCGAGGAGGTTGCGACGATGGCCCGGTTCTGCGCGCTCGAGGCGCCGGCTTCGATGACCGGCGCGGTGCTCGACGTGAACGGCGCGAGCTACGTCCGATGAGCTCGTGGAAGGTCACCTTGCCCTGCACCCGCGACGAGGCGGAGGCGATCGATTTCGAGGGCGCGGAGCTGCTCGGCATCGATCCGGCGCCGGTGCTGCTGACCAGCGAGACGATCCCCGACGATCCGCTCGCCTGGCAGATCGAGGCCTATTTCGAGAACAAGCCCGGCAAGGCCGAGATCGCGGCGCTGCGCTCGCTCGTCCCCAGCGCAGGCGATGCCAAGCCGCTGATCGAGAAGCTGCCTGACGAGGATTGGGTCACGCTGAGCCAGGCGGGGATCGAACCCGTCCATGCCGGGCGCTTCTACGTCCACACCAGCACCAATCGCGGCGATGCGCCCGACGACGCCAAGACCTTTCTGATCGAGGCCGGGCGCGCCTTCGGCACGGGCACACACGAGACCACCAGTGGCTGCCTGCTCACGCTCGACGGCATGCGCGAACGCGGGGAAGTGGTGCGCAACCTGCTCGACGTGGGGACCGGCACGGGGTTGCTCGCCTTCGCCGCGATGCATTTGTGGCCGCGCGCCTATGCGACGGCATCGGATATCGATCCGGTCGCGGTCGAGGTGACCGCCGAGAATGCCGTCGTGAACGGCGTGCCGCTGGGCGTCGGCATGGGGCAGCTCGCGCTCGCCGCGGCGCCGGGGCTGGAGCATCCACTGCTGCTCAACCGCGCGCCCTATGACCTCATCATCGCCAACGTCCTGGCCGGGCCGCTGATCGAGCTGGCGCCAAGCATCAGCGCGGCATTGGCCGAGGGTGGGACATTGGTGCTGGCCGGTTTGCTGGAGTCGCAGGCCGAGCGTGTTGCCCATGCCTATCGCCGTCAGGGGCTGCGGCTCGCGGGCCGGACATCGACGGGCGAATGGCCCGCGCTGCGGTTGCGCAAGCGCACGCGCTATGGCTGGGGCCGCGTCGAACGGCCTGGCCCGGACGGCTTGGGGCTCGCCCCCGGTTTCGGCAGCTGGTAGCGCTACGCAACTGGATCGTTTCGGGTGCGTTCAGGCGTATCGTATACAATTTGCGACAATGTTTTGATGGACGTACGCGGCTGACCTGACCAGTTTCGGAGGCATGATGAACCGTCCGACGATGCTGATGACGCTCATCGCGCTGCCGCTTGCAGGCTGCGCCGCCGGGCCGGATTACCGGCCCAAGGGCGCGTCCGAACTGGGCGTGCCGCCCGCTTACTCGGTCGAGGCGCGGCAGGAAGCGCAGGCCGATCTGCGGCAATGGTGGACGGCGTTTGACGATCCGCTGCTCACCCGGCTGGTCGAACAGGCGACGACACAGAATCTCGACGTGGCGCAGGCGGTGGCGCGGTTGCGGCAGGCGCGCGAGGCGCTGGTCCAGTCGCGCGCGTCGCTCCTGCCCGATGTCAGTGCGAGCGCCGGGGCGTCGCGGACCGAGGGGATTGCCGGCCAGTCGGGCGGCAATTCCAGCTTCTCGCTCGGCGCCGACGTCAACTATCAGGCCGACCTGTTCGGTGGCGTGCGGCGCGGGGTCGAGGCGAGCCGCGCGCAGCTCGATGCCAGCGGTTTCGACTATGCGACCGTGCTGATCTCCACCCAGGCCGAGATCGCGCGCAACTATATCCTCGCTCGCGCAGCGCAGGCGCAGCTTGCCTATGCGCGCGACAGCCTCGCCATTCAGGACGACAATCTCGAGATTGCGGGTTTCCGCGTGCAGGCAGGCCTCGTCTCGTCGCTCGATCAGGAGCAGGCGCGGTCGAGCCGCGCGCAGACCGCGGCGTCGATCCCCAATATCGAGGCGAGCTACAATAGCGCGGTCTCACGGCTCGGCGTGTTGACCGGGCAGGCGCCCGGCGCGCTCAAGGGCGAGATGGAGGCGGTGCGTCCCGTGCCGGAAGGGCCGGCGGCGATCGCGGTCGGCATCCCCGCCGATACGCTGCGCCAACGCCCCGACATCCGCTCCGCCGAGCGCAACCTTGCCGCCGCGGTCGCGCGGATCGGCGTGGCGGAGGCGCAGCTCTACCCCTCGCTCTCGCTGGGCGGGAGCATCGACGCCGGCGCGCCGAACCTTGGCGATATCTTCGACGTCATCACCGGCCGCGTCTTCGCCAGCATCGCCCAGACGATCTTTGATGCGGGCCGCACCCGATCGCAGGTCCGATCGGCGCAGGCGGCGGCGGACGGCGCTTTCTACAGCTACAAGCAGACCGTGCTGAACGCGCTCGAGGATGTCGAGAATGCGGTGGTCGCGCTTCAGGCCGCGCAGCGCCGCGAGCGCGAGTTCACGGTGGCGCTCGACGCCGCGAACAACAGCGCGATCCTCTCGCGCAGCTCGTATCGCGCGGGCCTCGCCGACTTCGTGACGCTGAACCAGAGCGAATCCGCGCTGATCTCTGCGCGCAACGGCCTGCTTCAGGCACGATCGGATCAGGCGACGGCGCTGATCCAGCTCTACCTCGCGCTCGGCGGCGGCTGGGATGCGGGCACCATTCCAACGCCGGAGCGGGTTTCCGCGCCCTCTACGCCAGGACAAGACTGATGGCCGAACCCGCGAACCCCAAGCTGGACGAATTTCTGGGCGGCAAGGTGACGCCCGTCTGGCAGCGCTACGCCAAATGGATCGTCCTGGCGCTGGTCCTGCTGGCGGTCGCCTTCGGCCTGTGGCGCTATTTCGGAAGCAGTGAACAGGCGGGCTATGCGACGCAGAAGGTGCAGCGCGGGGCGCTCACCGTCACCGTTTCCGCCACCGGCAAGCTCGCGCCGACCAACCAGGTTCAGGTCGGCTCCGAACTGTCGGGCCTGATCACCAAGGTCGAGGTCGATGTGAATGATCGCGTCACCGCCGGCCAGCCGCTCGCCTTGGTCGACCCCTCGCGCCTCGACGATACGATCGAGCAGAGCAAGGCGGCGGTCGCCGCCGCACAGGCGACCGTTGCTCAGAATCAGGCGACCGTCACCGAGGCGCAGTCGCAGCTTGCCCGGTTCCAGGAGGTAAGCCGCCTTTCGGGTGGGCGCGTTCCCGCCAAGACCGAAATGGACAATGCCCGGGCGGCGGTCGCGCGCGCGGTCGCGACGCTGCGTGCTTCGCAGGCGCAGGTCGTTTCACAGCAGGCAGCCCTCCGCTCGAACCAGACCCAGCGGGACAAGTCGATCATCCGTTCGCCCGTCAACGGCGTCGTCCTCGCGCGGCAGATCGATCCCGGCCAGACCGTCGCGGCGTCGTTCAACACCCCGACGCTGTTCGTCATCGCCGAGGATCTGAGCGCGATGGAGCTGGAGGTTGCGATCGACGAGGCGGATGTCGGCCAGGTCAAGGACGGGCAGAAGGCAAACTTCACCGTCGATGCCTTCCCCGGCGAAACCTTCCCCGCGGCGATCCGTCGAGTCGATGTCGGCTCCAACCTGTCGGCGCAGAGCAGCACTTCCTCGACCGCCACCTCGACGACGAGCGCGCAGGTCGTCTCCTATGGCGCCACGCTCAGTGTCGCCAATGCGCAGCAGAAACTGCGGCCGGGCATGACCGCGACGGCGGAGATCGTGACGCTGCAGAAGAGCAACGTCCTGCTCGTCCCCAACGCGGCGCTGCGCTTCACCCCGACCGATGGGGCTGCGCAGCAATCGGGCGGAGGCATGGCGAGCGCATTGGTACCGCGCGGCGGGCGGCGCGGGCAGAGCGGCGCGGCGAAGTCCGCGACGATCGGCCGCGGCGCGCGCCAGACCGTCTATGTGAAGGGTGCGGACGGCAAGCCGCAGGCGATCGAGGTAACCACCGGCGATACCAACGGGCAGGTGACCGAAATCCTTTCGGGCGATCTGAAGGAAGGCATGGAGGTCATCACCGGCCAATACGCAGGCGAGTCGAGCGGCTCCGGTCAGCGCAAGTCCAGCGGTGGCCAGCGGCGGCAGGGCGGCGGGGGCGCTACGGGTGGCTGACGCCGATCCGATCATCCGCCTGCGCGGTATCACCAAGGTATTCGGTGAGGGTGCGACCGCGTTCCAGGCGCTCAAGGGCGTCGATCTCGACATTGCCGAGCGCGATTTCGTTGCGGTGATGGGGCCGTCGGGATCGGGCAAATCGACGACGATGAACATCCTTGGCTGCCTCGACGTACCGACGAGCGGAGAGTTCCTGTTCAAGGGCGTGGAGATCCAGAAGCTCGACCGTGACCAGCGCGCGCTGGTGCGGCGCAAATATCTCGGCTTCGTGTTCCAGGGGTTCAACCTGCTCTCTCGCACCAACGCGCTCGAGAATGTCGAGCTGCCCTTGCTCTATCGCGGCGAGGACAAGAAGGTTCGGCACGCGCTGGGCATGGCAGCGCTCGACAAGGTCGGGCTCGCCGACTGGTGGGACCATACCCCGGCCGAGCTGTCGGGCGGTCAGCAGCAGCGAGTCGCGATTGCGCGGGCGATCGTCACCAGCCCGGCCGTGCTGCTGGCGGACGAGCCGACCGGAAATCTCGATTCCGCCCGCTCGATCGAGATCATGGAGTTGCTCACCAGCCTGAACAAGGACAGCGGTATCACCGTGCTGATGGTCACGCACGAGCCCGACATGGCCGCGTTTGCGCACACCATCGTCCACTTCAAGGACGGGCTGGTCGAGCGGACCGAGGTCGGCAACGGCGCAGGCCGGAAAACCGGGGTTCCGGCCTGATGCTCGGGACCACCTTCACCCTCGCGATCCGGTCGATCCTGCGGCACAAGCTCCGCTCGTTCCTCACGACGCTCGGCATCATCATCGGTGTCGCGGCGGTGGTGGCGATGGTGACGCTGGGCAAGGCGACGACCGCCGCCGTGCAGCAGCAAATCGCCAGCCTCGGCACCAACATCCTGCAAGTACGTCCCGGCCAGGGCTTCGGCCGCGGCGGTGGCGGGCCGCGCCCGCCCGATTTCGAGGAAGCCGATGTCGAGGCGGTGAAGGAGCAGATCGCCGGGGTCACCGCGGTCGCCCCGCAGGCACAGACCACCGGCACCGCGATCCATGAGGGCGCCAACTGGTCGACCACGGTCAACGGCACCACCAATGACTTCTTCAAGGTCCAGCCCTGGCCGCTGACCGGCGGGCGCACCTTCTCCCCGGCCGAGGAGGCGGCGGGCAAGTCGGTCTGCATCATCGGCAATACGGTGCGCCAGAACCTGTTCCGCGGCGCGCCCGCGGTCGGGCAGCGGATGCGTATCAACAATGTATCCTGCGATGTGATCGGCACGCTTTCGACCCGCGGCCAGGCGGGGTTCGGCGGCGATCAGGACGATGTCGTCATCATGCCGATCAAGATGGTCCAGCGCCGCTTCACCGGCAATCGCGACATCAGGCTGATGCTGGTCGGGATCGACAGCGCCTATAACAGCGCGCAGGTCCAATCCTCGCTCAGCGACCTGCTGCGCGAGCGGCGGCGGATCGAACCGGGCGCGGAAGATAATTTCAATATCTTCGACACCGCGCAGATCAGCGCGACGCTGACCGGCACGACGACCTTGCTGACGCAGATCGTCGCGGCGGTGGCGGGGATCAGCCTGATCGTCGGCGGGATCGGGATCATGAACATCATGCTCGTCTCGGTGACCGAACGGACGCGTGAGATCGGCATCCGCCTCGCCATCGGCGCGATCGCGAGCGAGGTGCTGCTGCAGTTCCTGGTCGAGGCAATCGTGTTGTCGATGCTGGGCGGGGTGATCGGGCTGGCGCTGGCGCAGCTGGTGATCGCGATCATCACGCCGCTGATGCAGGTGCCGTGGACGTTCGATCTGCAGATCAACGTCATCGCCTTCCTGATCTCGGCGGTGATCGGCGTGGTGTTCGGTTTCTTCCCGGCACGGCGCGCGGCGAGCCTCAACCCGATCGACGCGCTGCGGCACGAGTAGTCAGCCGAATTGGAGCAGAACCAGCCCGCCGGCGAGTGCGACGGCGGCGAGGATGCGCCGCCGCCCCAGACCCTCGCCGAGGAAGCGCGCGCCGATGAGGGCGGCCCACACCACCGCGGTCTCGCGCAATGCCGAGACCTTGGCGACCTCGATCAGCGAATAGGCATAGAGCGCCGCGCCAAACGACGCGATCGAGAGCGCTCCCGCCACCGCGCCTGTCCGCCAGGTCTCGCCGATCGCGCGCCGCAGCTCACGCCGCCGCAGGATCAGCGCGGTCGTGGTCACGCAGATGGCGTCGAGCATGAACAGCCAGACGATATAGGTGAAGGGATCGGGCGCCACGCGCACCCCGCGCGCGTCGGTCATGTTGTAGAGCGCGACCCCCAGCGCGGTCGCCAGCGCCCAGCCCATCGCCGCCTTGTCGGGATGCGCGCGCAGCGAAACGCCGCGCGCGGGTAGTGCGAAGACGATCACCGCGCCGGTCGCGATGACCAGCCCGAGCCAGCCGATCGCCGGCAGATGCTCGCGCAGCACGACCATGGCGAACCCCGCGGTCAGCAGCGGCGCGGCGCCACGCATGATCGGGAAGACGAGGCTCAACTCGCCGCGCTGCATCGCCCGGATCAGGCAGATCTGGTAGAAGAAATGGGCCGGGATCGCCCAGGCGAGCGCGTGCCAGGTCGCAGCGCTCGGGAGAGGGACGATCAATGCGAAGGGTGCGACCAGCAGCGCGGCGATCGATGACAGCACCGCGCGGCCGACAAGGATATCCTGCCCCTTCTTCACCGCGGTGTTGGCAAGCGCCAGAGTCAGCGCAGAGAACAGCCCCAACGTGATCGCCAGTGCCTGTTCATCCATGGATGAGCTGCGCCAGATCCTGCGGCGTATCGATATCCACCAGTTCGGCGGGTGAAGTGACGACATGATGGCCACGCTTCACCAGGTCGCGTGCGCCCATGTCGCCGGCGCTGTGCAGCAGGTCGTCGAAATGCGCGCTGCCGAACAGCGCGGGCGGGCGTGGGATCACCCCGTCGCTCGACGCGATGATGGTGTCCGGCCCTTCGGCGCGGTCGAGCAGGCGGTAGATGTGCGTGGCGGTGACGCGCGGCATGTCGGCAAGTGCGATCAGCACTGCCTCCGCGCCGCTCGCGCATGCAGCCTCGACCCCAAGCCGAAGCGATCGCCCCATGCCGGCGGCGGGATCGTCGTTGTGGACGATGCGATAGCCGCAGCCGGCAAGATCGAGTTGTGTCTGCGAGACGACCGCGATCCGCTCGCGGAACGGTACCGCTTCCAGTGCGACGACGACATGCAGTCCGAGCGGCCGGCCCAGATAGAGCTGGGTCAGCTTGTCGCTTCCGAAACGCTCGGAACGGCCCCCCGCCAGCAGGACGAGCGCGACCTGTTCAGCCCGGATCATACAGGCTCCTCACCATCCCGGCCGCGATCGACAGCGCAATCTCCGCCGGGCCGATCGCGCCGATATCGATCCCGGCCGGCGCATCGATCCGGTCGATCTGTTCGTCGGAAAGTCCCGCGGCGGCCAATCGTTCCCGTCGGGCCTGATGGCTTCGGCGCGACCCCAGCGCCGCGACATAGCCAGCACCCGCGTTCAGCGCGGCGATCAGCGCGGGATCGTCGATCTTGGGATCGTGGCTCAGCGTGATCACCGCGGTCGCACCATTTGGGCGCAGCGCCGCCACCGCCTCGTCGGGCCAGCGATCATCGAGCGTGACGCCGGGGAAACGCTCGGGCGTCAGGAAGCGCCCGCGCGGGTCGATCACCACGGTCGCGATCCGCAGCTCGCGCGCAAGGCCGGCAAGTACCTGCGCGATCTGCACCGCGCCGACGATCAGCAGCCGGCGCGGCGGCTCATAGCGGTTGAGGAAGGCTTCGTCCGTCACTGGCTCCGCACCGCTGCGGCCGGTCGCGAGATCGGTGAACACGTCGATCGCCCGGCCCTCGCCGCGCGCCTGTTCGATCGCGGTGAACAGCGCCGGATCGAAGCCGTGCGGCGCGACCGGCTGCACCATCACCTCGATCTCGCCGCCGCAGGGCAGGCCGACCTCCCATGCCGCGGCATCGGCCACGCCGTAACACCGCCGCTGGAACCCGCCGCCGTCGATTACTTCCGCTGCGGCAGCCATGATATCCGCCTCGACGCAGCCGCCCGACACTGATCCCTCGAACCGTCCGTCGCCATGCACCAGCAGATGCGAACCTTTGGGGCGCGGGGCGGAGCCCCAGGTCGAGATGACGGTCGCGAGCGCCATCGGCTGCCCCGCCCAGGCCCGCGCTGCGGCAATTACGCTGTCGTTGTCCGCCACGCCTGCCTCTAGATTGTCATCCGAATCGATTAGCCGGTCCCGCTTTCATAAGGAGATAGGGCGATGCCGGGCCTGTGGCGAGCCGCGCTTGCACTGACTATGGTTGCGGCTCCCGTCGCCGCGAAGGACGCGATCATGCCTGCCCAGAAACCCATCGTCATCGCGCATCGCGGCGCCAGCGGCGAACGGCCCGAGCATACGCTCGCCGCCTACGAACGCGCGATCGAGCAGGGTGCGGACTTCATCGAACCCGATCTGGTGACGACGAAGGACGGCCAGCTGGTCGCGCGGCACGAGAACAACATCACCGACACCACCGATGTCGCATCGCGGCTCGAGTTCAGGGATCGCAGGACGAGCAAGGTGATCGACGGGATCAAATATACAGGCTGGTTCACCGAGGATTTGACGCTCGCCGAATTGAAGACGCTGCGGGCGAAGGAGCGGCTGCCTTTGCTCCGCCGCGGCAACACGAAGTTCGACGGCCAGTTCGAGGTGCCGACGCTGCGCGAGGTGATCGCGCTCGCCAAATCGGCGTCGGCGAAGACCGGTCGCACGATCGGCATCTATCCCGAGACCAAGCATCCGACCTATTTCGCTTCGATCGGCCTGCCGCTGGAGGCGGCGCTGGTCGCCGAGCTCAAGACGGCGGGCTGGGATCGCGCCGACGCACCGGTCTTCATCCAGTCGTTCGAGGTGAACAACCTCAAGGCGCTGAAGCGGGTGACCCAGGTGCCGCTGATCCAGCTGCTCGATGCCGAGGGCGGACCGGCAGACGGCGCTCAGCCCAGCTATGCTGCAATGACGACGCCCGAAGGATTGAAGGCGGTCGCGGCCTATGCCGCCGGGATCGGTCCGGCCAAGGCGATGGTGGTCAAGAATGATGGCACGGTGACGCCGCTGGTCGCCGATGCGCATGCCGCGGGATTGAAGGTCCATCCCTGGACCTTCCGTGCCGAGAATTTCTTCCTCCCCTCGGGGCTGCGCGACGGGATCAACCCTGCCGGGCACGGGCGGCTGGGCGAGGAGATTTCGCGCCATCTCGCGGCCGGCGTGGATGGCTTCTTCACCGATTTCCCCTATCAGGGCGTAGAGGCGCGGGATCGGCATGTCCGCTGACCGGCCGGGAGAAAGCATGATGCGCACGGGTTTGATTCTGGTGGTTGCCGCGCTGCCGCTGCTTGCTGGCGGCTGCATCGCCAAGACCGCGGCGAGCATCGTCACGGCGCCGGTCAAAGTGGTGGGCAAGACCGCCGACTGGGCCACCACCAGCCAGGACGAGGCCGACCGCAATGCGGGGCGCAAGCTGCGCAAGCAGGAAGCGCGCGAAGGCCGCGAGCGCAAGAAGCACGAAGAGGCCTGCCGCAAGGATCCCGACAATTGCGGGCCCTATCAGGGCTATCGCGCGGGGGACCCCGAACCCGAGGACAATTAGGACATTAGCGCGCCAGCGTATCGGCGATGGCGCGCAGCACTTCGGGTTTCATCTGAACCCACAGATGCGAGCTGTCGACTTCGATCGAACGTGCATCGCCCTGATCGGCCTCGTGGCAGCACATGCCGTTGACCAGCCCGTCATTGCGGCTCCAGATCGCGGTTGCGGGAACGGGCAGGGGGGCGGCGGCTTCCTCCAGCCAGGCGCGCACGGCCGGATCGCCAGCGCGCTGACCGCTGACCAGCTCGAACACGCGCCAGACATTTGTCGCGGTGGGCAATCCGGCAAAGGGCGAGCTCACCGTGATCACCTCGCGCACCAGCTCCGGATGCCGGTGCGCGGCGACGCGCGCCATGATCCCGCCCAGGCTCACCCCGATCAGCGTCACCTTCTCGCCTGTCTCATCATGGATCGCGGCGATCCGCTCGAACAGCCGTTCACCCTCCGCCCCGATCGCGCGCGGGCCGAAATTGCGGCCCAGCTCCCAGGGCAGCGCGCGATAGCCGAGCGCGTCGAGATAGCGGCGCATGACGATGTTCGACAGGTCGCTGTTGACCAGCCCCGGCAGCGTCAGCACTGGGCGGCCATCGCCGCGCGGGGCCTGCATCAGATCGGGCCAGGCAAAGGGCAGGGTCGACAGGCCCCATGCGGCGCGGGGCCATTCGGAGAGCATCACCGCCATGGGCGGCGCCTTTGCGTCGAGGTTCAATGCCATCTCGTCATCCTATCCTTGAGATAGGGGGCGATGCGAGCGTTTCTAGGGCATGCTGCAGCGCAACTTGTTTCCGTTGTTACGACAGCCATGGTATGACGCGGAATGAGCAATGAAACCCATGTTCTCGACCGCCCGCCCGAGGGTGCGGCGGACGACTGGACGATCCCGCAGAATTGGGACGCCTTCACGGCGGAAGAACATGCCGTGTGGGACACGCTGTTCGCGCGCCAGATCAAGCTGCTGCCCGGCCGCGCATCGAAGGCCTATCTGCATGGGCTTGAGCTGCTCAAGCTGTCCGACGGCGGCATCCCCCGGTTCGAGGAACTGTCGGAACGGCTGATGAAGCGCACCGGCTGGCAGGTCGTCGCGGTGCCGGGCCTGGTCCCCGACGATGTGTTCTTCGACCACATGGCCAATCGCCGTTTCGTCGCGGGCAATTTCATCCGCCGCCCCGACCAGCTCGACTATCTGCAGGAGCCGGACGTTTTTCACGACGTGTTCGGGCATGTCCCGATGCTCGCGGACCCGGTGTTCGCCGACTATATGGAGGCCTATGGCCGCGGCGGGGGCCGGGCGATGGAACTGGGCGCACTCAAGCAGCTCTCGCGGCTCTATTGGTACACGGTCGAGTTCGGGCTGATCGAGGAAGCGGGCGAGCTGCGCATCTACGGCTCGGGGATCGTGTCGAGCTCCGCCGAAAGCCGCTTCGCGCTGGAGAGCGACAGCCCCAACCGCATCGGCTTCGACCTCAAGCGGGTGATGCGCACCGAATACCGGATCGACGATTTCCAGCAGAATTATTTCATCATTCCGGACTTCGACACGCTGCTGAGAGCAACGGTCGAGACCGATTTCGCGCCGCTCTACGCCGAGATTCTCGCGCAGCCCGACATCCCGGTCGCCGAGATCGTGGCGGGGGATCGCGTAGTCACCCACGGCACGCAGGAATATGCCAATTCGAAGCGCTAATCCGCACATGATTCCTCGCTGAGATCGCTATCACCGCAGCTTAAGGTTGCGAAAGAGGCGATGGCGTTGCCTTTTCCGGGCCGGAAACTACAGCTCCGGCCCGAAGGGAGAGGCAATGACCGGCGAGATTCATCCAGTTCCTGCAGAATGGGCACGGGAGGCGCGTTACGATGCGGCGGGCTATGAGCAGCTTTATGGGCGCTCCATCGCCGATCCGGGCAGTTTCTGGCTGGATCAGTCGCGTCGTTTGGATTGGGTGAAGCGGCCTGAGCTGGCGGGGGACTGGTCGTTTGACGAGGGTGATTTCCGGATCGAGTGGTTCGCGGACGGGAAGCTCAATGTCGCGGCGAACTGCATCGACCGGCATCTGGCGCGCCGGGGGGATGCGGTCGCGATCCTCTGGGAGCCGGACGATCCTGCCGAGGCATCGCGCCAGTTCACCTATCGCGAGCTCCATGAAGAGGTCTGCCGCTTCGCCAATGTGCTGAAGGGCCAGGGCGTCGGGAAGGGCGACCGCGTCACCATCTACATGCCGATGATCCCCGAAGCGGCGTTCGCGATCCTCGCCTGTGCGCGGATCGGCGCGATCCACTCGGTGGTGTTCGGCGGCTTCTCGCCCGAGGCGCTGGCCGGGCGCATCACCGATTGCGACAGCAGCGTCGTGGTCACCGCCGATGAAGGCCGCCGCGGCGGCAAGCGCGTGCCGTTGAAGGCCAATGTCGATGCCGCAGCCGAACGTGCGCCCGCGCTCGAGAAGGTGATCGTGGTCAAGGCGACCGGCGGCCATGTGTCGATGACCCCGGGCCGCGACCTCTGGTATCACGAGGCGGCGGCGGGCGTGTCCACCGACTGCCCGGCCGAGACGATGAACGCGGAGGATCCGCTGTTCATCCTCTATACCTCGGGCTCGACCGGCAAGCCCAAGGGCGTGCTCCACACCAGCGCGGGCTATCTGCTCTGGGCGAGCCTGACCCATGAGCTGTGCTTCGACTATCGCCCCGGCAATGTCTGGTGGTGCGCCGCCGATATCGGCTGGGTCACCGGGCACAGCTACATCCTCTACGGCCCGCTGGCCAACGGCGCGACCACGCTGATGTACGAGGGCCTGCCCAACTGGCCCGACGCCAGCCGCATCTGGCAGGTGGTCGACCGGCATAATGTCCATACCATCTTCACCGCCCCGACGGCGCTGCGCGCGCTGATGAAGGACGGCGACGACTATGTGACGAAGACCAGCCGCAAGTCGCTGCGCCTGCTCGGTACGGTCGGCGAGCCGATCAACCCGGAGGCGTGGCGCTGGTATCATGAGGTGGTGGGCGAGGGCCGCTGCCCGATCATCGACACCTGGTGGCAGACCGAGACCGGCGGGGCGATGATCGCGCCGATGCCGGGCGCGACCGATCTCAAGCCCGGTTCCGCGACGCGGCCGCTGCCCGGGGTCGATCCCCAGCTGGTCGACAGCGAGGGCCATGTCCTGCACGGGGCGACCGAGGGCAACCTCGTCATCGCGCGCAGCTGGCCGGGGCAGATGCGCACCGTCTGGGGCGATCACGAGCGCTTCTTCCAGACCTATTTCACCACCTATCCGGGGAAGTATTTCACCGGCGATGGCTGCCGCCGCGACGAGGACGGCTATTACTGGATCACCGGGCGGGTCGATGACGTGATCAACGTATCCGGCCATCGCATGGGCACGGCCGAGGTCGAGAGTGCGCTGGTGCTGCACCCCAAGGTCGCCGAGGCCGCGGTCGTGGGCATGCCGCACGACGTCAAGGGTCAGGGCATCTACGCGTATGTCACGCTCAACGCCGGCTGCGTCGCCGACGATGCGC
>Ga0247823_10001479_pt1 | contig 19623 bp, 18 predicted proteins | sample 13C_PalmiticAcid_2_FD_192426 | JGI IMG/M metagenome (GOLD analysis project Ga0247823, IMG submission 192426) | Soil microbial communities from agricultural site in Penn Yan, New York, United States - 13C_PalmiticAcid_Day30 | ecosystem: Environmental > Terrestrial > Soil > Agricultural land... | reverse complement strand
CTTCAGCAAGCGCTTGGAGCTCGCCAGCAACGTATGCACCTGGCAGCCGCGCTGCTTGATGCAGGCGTCCAGCACGTCCTCCATGTCCTCCAGCGCTGCATCGCTTTCGGCGGCGCCACGCGGGTCGCTGTTGGCCACCAGCACCAGGCCATCGCGGTAGCGCTTCTCGGCGGCCGCCATGCGCTGTTCGAGCGCCTCCACCGCGGCGCGGTCGCGGGCGGAAACGCGCTGGGCATGGGAGACGGGCGATACCAGCAACAGGGACAGGGTGGCCACGACGGGCCAGTAACGCAGGCAGGCGGGAACCGCGAAGGACATCAGGTAGGCATCCAAAGTGTGAGTCGGGAGGGTAGCCCCGGCCGCGCGCCGCGGGCAAGGTCGGGCGTCATGGAATGTTCCACCGCCGCTCATCTCCTGCCGCTAGAATCGCGGCATCACCACGCGAGGTCGAACATGGATCCCATCCTGCTGGGCAAGGGCGTCACCGACGACATTCCGGTCACCCTGCAGCCGAAGTTCGGCAACCGCCACGGCCTGGTGGCCGGCGCCACCGGTACCGGCAAGACCGTGACCCTGATGACCCTCGCCGAAGGCTTCTCGCGGATGGGCGTGCCCGTGTTCATGGCCGACGTGAAGGGCGACGTGGCCGGTCTGGCCGCCGCGGGCGACGGCAGCGAGAAGGTGCTCCAGCGCGCGAAGGACATCGGCGTCGCCGACTATGCGCCCAGTGCGAATCCGGTCGTCTTCTGGGACCTCTACGGCAAGCTGGGCCACCCTGTCCGGACCACCGTCAGCGAGATGGGCCCTACCCTGCTCTCGCGCATCCTGGAATTGAACGACACCCAGAGCGGCGTGCTCGACATCGTGTTCAAGCTGGCCGACGACCGCGGCCTGCTGCTGCTCGACCTGGAAGACCTGCGCGCGCTGCTGGGCCTGGTCGCTGCCGAACGCAAGGACATCTCCACCAGCTACGGCCTGGTCAGTACGCAGTCGGTAGGCGCGATCCAGCGTGCGCTGCTGCGGCTGGAGCAGGAAGGCGGCGAGATGTTCTTCGGCGAGCCGGCGCTGGAACTGGCCGACCTGATGCGCACGAACACCGATGGTCGCGGCGTGATCGGCATCCTGGCCGCGGATCAGCTGATCCTGAAGCCGCGCCTGTATTCCAGCTTCCTGCTGTGGCTGCTGTCGGAACTGTTCGAGACGCTGCCGGAAGTCGGCGACCTGGACAAGCCCAAGCTCGTGTTCGTGTTCGACGAAGCGCACCTGCTGTTCGACGACTCGCCGCCGGCACTGCAGCAACGCATCGAGCAGGTCGTGCGCCTGATCCGCTCCAAGGGCGTGGGCGTGTATTTCTGTTCGCAGTTCCCGGACGACGTGCCGGACAACATCCTCGGCCAGCTCGGCAATCGTGTGCAGCACGCGCTGCGCGCCTTCACCCCGCGCGACCAGAAAGCCGTGAAGACCGCCGCCGAAACGTTCGTGCCGAACCCCAAGCTCGACGTGGCCCAGGCGATCTCCAAGCTCGGCACCGGCGAAGCGCTGGTGTCCACGCTGCAGGACAAGGGCATCCCCTCGCCCGTGCAGCAGACGCTGGTATCGCCGCCACGCTGCCGGATGGGCGCCATCAACGAGGCCGAACGCCAGCAGGTGCGCAACGGCAGCCCCGTCGGCGGCAAGTACGACACCCGCGTGGATCGCGAGTCCGCCGCGGAAATGCTCGCGCAGCGCGCCGAGGCCACGACCCAGGCCGCGCAGGCGCCGCCGGCGAAGACCGAACAGGACGACCCGGACGCCGGCGGTTTCGGCCAATCGGTGAAGGACGCCGTGTTCGGTACCAAGCGACGCCAGGGCATGATCGAGACGATGGCCAAGCAGACCACGCGGACCATCGGCACCAAGCTGGGCAACCAGATCGTGCGCGGCATCCTGGGCAGCATCTTCGGCGGCCGCCGTTGACCGCACGCGCATGAAGTGGTTTGTCCTCCTGCCGGGCATCGCCGTGTCGCTGGCGGCTTCGGCCGCCAACCCGACGCCGACGACCTTCGCCGGCCCGTTTTTCGGCAGCCTGCCGTCTGCGACCTGCGTGATGCAGGACGTGTGGCTGGACCTGCGCGCTGACGGGCACTACAGCCTGCAGGCGCACTGCCAGGACGACCTGCAGGCCGCGCCGACGCGGACCGGGCGCTGGTCGGTGACCTGGAACGGGACCTGCGTGCAGCTCGCACCGGACGACGATCGGCCGGCGCAGGAGTTCGCCATCCACGACGACGACCTGCTGGTGCTGACTGCCGGCAGTTGCATCGAGCCCATCGAGGATCCGCGCGGGCGCACGCTGCGGCGCGCAGACTCCGCGGGGGATCGCTGAGGTGTCGCGCTGGCGCCCGCCGGGCGAGAAAAGCACCGCCCTGATCACCCGCGAAGGCCACGACCGCTTGAAGGCCGAGCTGGACGACCTGTGGCGCGCCAGGCGACCGGAGGTAGTGAAGGCGCTCGCCGCGGCCGCCGCCGAGGGCGACCGCTCGGAGAACGCGGAGTACACGTACCGGAAGAAGCAGCTCGGCGAGATCGATCGGCGCGTGCGCTACCTCAGCAAGCGCCTGGAAGTGCTGCGGGTCGTCGACACCGCGCCCAGCGATCCGGACGCCGTGTTCTTCGGCGCCACCATCGAACTGGAGAACCTCGCCAGCGGCGAGGCCTCGCGCTACCGCATCGTCGGCCCCGATGAGACCGACGCCGCCCGCGGCTGGATCAGCATCGACTCGCCGATGGCGCGCGCGCTGCTGAAGAAGCGCATCGACGACGAGTTCGCCGTGGAGCTGCCGGGCGGCATCACCCAGTTCATCCTCGTGGATGTCAGCTACGCGGACTGATCCTCACGACGGCCGCGGGTAGACGCGACCTTCCCTCCGCGGCCGGAAATAGTCTTCCTGCGCATAGAACGCCTCGCTCTGCCCCGCGTGCCAGCCCGGGATACCGGCCAGCGGCAGCGGCCGCAGCGTGGAGGGTGTGGTGAGGACCGCACCGGTTGAAATCGACTCGGATACGCGCGCGACCGCGTCGGGCGAATCGTCGAGCACGACCACGCACTTCCCGACCAACAGCCGACCCGGCACCAGCATCTGCTCCATCAGTGCGTGCCCCACCACCGCAGCGATCGCGATGTCGCCGTTGCGCCAGCGCGCGGCGTTCGCATGGAACAGCGCCGTCCAGTCGTGGCGGTCCCACAGATCCAGCAGCATCGGGTCACGCACCTGCACAATGACGCAGCTTTCATCGAACTGGGTCAGCGCCTGCTGCGCGGGACTGCGCTCATGTGTGCCCATCACCGCGATGTGCCGGCACGGCCGCTGGTTGAGCGCCTGCTTGAGGGCCGGATGACGCATCCATACCAGTGCATTGAACAGGTCGTGCCAGTTCTCCGCCCGGGTGGCGATGCGCCCCTGGGCGATGCGGGCTTCGTAGTGCAGTCCGTCGGCGAGCACGGCTGCGTCCTGCTTCACGAAGCGCGGCCCCGACGACGGCATCCGCGCATTGAGGGCGTCGATGTCCGGCCATCCCGGGGCCGTCATCAAGTCCAGGTACTCGCCGTATCCTTCGAACACCGGATGCCGGAAACACACGGCATCCACGTGTCCGCGCTGGGGTGCGACGAAGCGGCGCCGGCCCTCGCCGGCGTGGGTGACCGTCGCTGGCGCGGTCACAGCACCTTGACGTCGAGCGGCCTGCCCGCCGTTTCGACGATGGCGTCGCCAAACAGGTCGTGCTCGTCGCTCTCGGTGATCTCCACGTCGACGAACTGGCCCACGCGCAGGCCGGCTTCACCGCCGTTCTGGATATGCACCAGGCCATCGATCTCCGGCGCATCGGCCTTCGAACGCGCCACCGCGATGTCGTCCTCGATCAGGTCCACCAGGCACTGCTGCACGGTGCCGATCTTGGCTTCAAGGCGCGCAGCGGAGATCTCCGCCTGCTTCTCCATGAAGCGCGCCAGGCGCTCCTGCTTGAGCTCTTCCGGCACCGGGTTGGGCAGCAGGTTCGCCGCCGCGCCTTCCACCGGCGAATAGGCGAACGCGCCCACGCGATCCAGTTGCGCTTCGTCGAGGAACTGCAGCAGTTCTTCGAACTCCTGGTCGGTCTCGCCCGGGAAGCCGACGATGAAGGTCGAGCGCAGGGTGATGTCGGGGCTGATCGAACGCCAGCGCTTCACGCGCTCCAGCGTCTTGTCCACGGCGCCGGGACGCTTCATCAGCTTGAGGATGCGCGGGCTGGCGTGCTGGAACGGGATGTCGAGGTACGGCAGCACCTTGCCTTCGGCCATCAGCGGGACGACGTCGTCCACGTGCGGATACGGGTAGACGTAGTGCATGCGCACCCAGGCATCGAGTTCGCCCAGGCCCTCGCAGAGCGCCTTCATGCGCGTCTGGTACGCCTTGCCACGCCACTCGCGCTCGGCGTACTTCACGTCCACGCCGTAAGCGGAAGTGTCCTGCGACACCACCAGCAGTTCCTTCACGCCACCGCGCACGAGGCGCTCGGCCTCGCGCAGGACGTCGTCGACGGGACGCGACACCAGGTCGCCGCGCATCGACGGGATGATGCAGAAGCTGCAGCGGTGGTTGCAGCCTTCGGAGATCTTGAGATACGCGTAGTGCCGCGGCGTCAGCTTGATGCCGTAGTCCGGGACTAGGTCGACGAACGGATCGTGCTTCGGGGGCAGCGCGGTGTGCAGCGCTTCCATCACGCTCTGGTAGTCCTGCGGGCCACTGATCGCGAGTACGTCCGGATACTGCTCCCGGATCTGCTCCGGACGCTTGCCCAGGCAGCCGGTGACGATGACCTTGCCGTTCGCGTTCATCGCCTCGCCGATCGCGTCCAGCGATTCGGCCACCGCCGAATCGATGAAACCGCAGGTGTTCACCACCACCACGTCCGCCGCGTCGTAGGTCGGCACGATGTCGTATCCCTCCACGCGAAGCTGGGTGAGGATGCGTTCGGAATCGACCAGGGCCTTCGGGCAGCCGAGGCTGACGAAGCCCACCTTGGGGTTCTGCAGGGACATGGGAAGTACGGCGGCGGCGTGTACGGGGCCGCGGATTATAGCCTCCGCCCGCCGGCGTCCCCGCCCGGGCCGTTCAGCCTGCACGCAGCCCTTCCGCGGGGCGTCCTACACTGTGCCGCCGTCACGACCGGACCGAACGCATGGGCCAGTGGATCCCCTTCGACTCTCCGCACGGCCGCATCCACGCCTGGCGCGCCGACCCCGAGGGAGCCCCTCGCGGCGCGCTGGTCGTGGTGCAGGAGATCTTCGGCGTGAATCCGCACATCCGGACCGTCGCGGAGGGCTTCGCCCGGGAGGGCTATGTCGCGCTGGCGCCCGCGTACTTCGACCCGATCGAACCTGGCGTCGAACTCGGCTACGACGCCGACGGCATCGCACGCGGGAAAGCCCTGATCTCCGCATTGGGGCTGGAGCGGGCAGCCGACATCACCTTCGCCGCTGCCGATACGCTCGCGGACCAGGGAAAGGTGGGCACCGTGGGCTATTGCTGGGGCGGCACCGTCGCCCTGCTGGCCGCCCTGCGACGGGGCCTGCCGTCCGTCAGCTACTACGGTGCGCGCAACCTGCCTTTCCTCGAGGAAATGCCGAAGGCGCCGGTGATGTTCCACTTCGGCGAACGGGACACCTCCATCCCGCCGGCGATGGTGCAGGCGCATCGGGACGCGCTGCCGCAGATGGAGGTCTTCACCTACCCCGCCGGCCACGGCTTCAACTGCGACCTCCGCGCCGATTACGATCCCGTCAGCGCGCGCCTCGCACGCGAGCGCACACTCGACTTCTTCGCACGGAACCTCGCATGACCGACTTCGCCCTCGACCCCCGCCTGGCTGCCGACAGCGTTTTCATCGCCGACGGCCCGCTTTCGCAGGTGCGCCTGATGGATGACACGCGTTTCCCCTGGCTGGTGCTGGTGCCCCGGGTCAACGGCGTCAGCGAATGGCTGGAACTGGAAGGCGGCCAGCAGCGCCTGCTGCTTGCGGAGATCAACCAGGCCGGGCAGCTCATCCGCGCGCAAACGGGCGTGCAGAAGCTCAACATCGGTGCGCTCGGCAACATCGTGCGGCAGTTGCACATCCACCTGGTGGGACGCCACGAGGGCGACGCCGCATGGCCCGGTCCGGTGTGGGGCAGCGGCAGCGCGGTGCGTCATGAATCCGCGGCGCTGCAGGCCGCGGTGGATACCTGGCGCCAGCGCCTGGCGTGATGCGTCAGGACGCTTTTACGACGCGCGTGCCGGCGATGAGATCGTGCAGGCAGCGTTGGTCGGCGCGGAAGATCATCAGCGAATCGACCAGCACATAGATCAGGCCGAGGCAGGGAAGATTCGCGATCGCGTGCGTGGGCAGGTAGCGCTTCAGCAACAGGTCCGCCAGCGCGGGTTTGTTGCCCTGCAGGTCGACGATCTTCAGCGACAGCAGCTTCTTGCCCCAGGTCTGTCCCGTCATCTGCAACGGATAGCCCTGGATCAGCACGAAGAGCACGAATCCCACGACCGCCCACATCAGCGTGGTGCCCAGCGGCATCAGGCCGAACCCGCCCGATCGTCCCGCTTCGAACGCGGCTTCCCAGAAGCCGCCCATGAACATCAGCGGCACCATCAGCACCAGGGCGATGACGCCATCGATCAGCACCGCGACCAGGCGCAGCGCGCGGTCGGCCGGATCGAGTCCGCTGACGGATGAGGACGCAAGCTCAGCGTCAGGGCTGCGATAGGGATCCTGCGGCATTGGTGGCGGTGCGTGCATCGTGCGTCCTTGCGTTGCGTCGGAGGAATCAGGTGCGCGGCAGCGTCACGCCGGTCTGGCCCTGGTACTTGCCGCCGCGGTCCTTGTAGCTGGTCTCGCAGACGTCGTCGGCATCCGACTGGAAGAACAGCATCTGCGCCACACCCTCATTGGCGTAGATGCGCGCCGGCAGCGGCGTGGTGTTGCTGAACTCCAGCGTCACGTGCCCCTCCCATTCGGGTTCCAGCGGGGTGACGTTGACGATGATGCCGCAGCGCGCATAGGTGCTCTTACCCAGGCACACCACCAGCGTGTCACGCGGGATGCGGAAGAACTCCACCGTGCGCGCCAGCGCGAAGCTGTTCGGCGGGATGATGCATTCGTCGGCCTCGATGTCCACGAAACTCTTGGGGTCGAAGTGCTTGGGGTCGACGATGGTGGAGTTGATGTTGGTGAACACCTTGAACTCGCGCGAGCACCGCACGTCGTAGCCGTAGCTGGAGGTGCCGTAGCTGACGATGCGCTCGCCGTTGGCCTGTTTCACCTGCCCCGGCTCGAACGGCTCGATCATGCCCTGCTGCTCGGCCATGCGGCGGATCCAACGGTCGCTCTTGATGCTCATGCAAATCCTGGTCTGGTGGGGCGAAGGCCGCGCGGGTGGCGCGCGGCGGACGGGGAATTGTAGGGCGGGCCCCGGCCCGCCGTCTGCGGCGGCCGTTAGACCAGCGAGGAGACGATCGACAGCGGCGCGCGCGGACGTTGCGCCAGGGTGGCGGCCATGACCCGCGCCGTCTGCCGGTAGGCCTGCGCCACCGCCGAATCGGGCGCGGCGACCACGACCGGCTGGCCGGCGTCGCCCTGCTCGCGGATGACGATGTCCAGCGGCAGGGAGCCCAGCAGCGGCACGCCGTACTGCGCGGCCATGCGCTCGCCCCCGCCCTGGCCGAAGAGGTGCTCGACGTGGCCGCAGTGGGAGCACGTATGCACGGCCATGTTCTCGACGATGCCCAGCACCGGCACTTCCACCTTCTCGAACATCTTCAGCGCCTTCTTCGCATCCAGCGTGGCGATGTCCTGCGGCGTGGTGACGATGACCGCGCCGGCCACCGGGATCTTCTGGGCCAGGGTCAGCTGGATGTCGCCCGTGCCCGGGGGCAGGTCGATCAACAGGTAGTCCAGATCGCCCCAGAGCGTGTCGTTGAACAGCTGCATCAGCGCGGAGGTGGCCATGGGGCCGCGCCAGATCATCGGCGTGTCCTGGTCGACCAGCAGGCCGATGGACATCGCCTCCACCCCGAACGCCCGCATCGGCTCGATGGACTTGTTATCCGGACTGTCGGGACGCCCGGACAGGCCCAGCATGGCGGGAAGGCTGGGGCCGTAGACATCGGCATCCAGCAGCCCGACGCGGGCGCCTTCGGCTGCCAGGGCCAAGGCGAGATTGACGGCGGTCGTCGACTTCCCCACCCCACCCTTGCCCGATCCGACCGCGATGACGTTGCGGACGCGGGGATGGGGGGACAGGGTGCCTTGGACGGCGTGGGTGCGGGGGCGCTCGGTATTCTCTTTAAATTCAGACACTTGCATTCATACCTCATTGCTCAGGCGCCTATTGTCTCACCGCCAAGCGGCCGCGCACGCACCTGAACAGGGCGCTTATAACTGTGAAGACAACATCACACAGCAGAAATCATTCTGTGATATGCGCAACACATTAATTCCGTGTTAATGTCGGATCGCAGGGATGCTTTTGCGCGGCCTGGACCGATGGGAACGGTCCTTTTGCGAGCCGCTTACATGTACGGATTTCTAGGGGATTCACCACATGACTTACGGAAACGCGAAGGCGCTCCGGCGCCATCCGCTGGGTGCGGCGTTGGTCGCCGCCCTGCTGATCCCGGGCGCAGCATTCGCCCAGGACGCCACCACCAGCTCGACCCCGGAAGGCGAAACCACCACCCTCGGCAAGGTCCAGGTCGTCGGTTCGCGCATCAAACGCTCCGAGATCGAAGGCCCCTCGCCTGTCACCGTCATCACGGCGGAGCAGATCAAGCAGGAAGGCTTCAATACGGTAGCCGAGGCGATCGACTCGCTGAGCCAGAACACCGGCTCCGTGCAGAACGACTTCAACGCAGCCGGCGGCTTCACGCCGAACGCCAGCCCCGTGAACCTGCGCGGCCTCGGCCCGGGCCGCACGCTGCTGCTGATCAACGGCCGCCGTGCGAACGACTATCCGTTCCCCTACAACGGCCGCAGCAACTTCCAGAACCTCAACAATGTGCCCGCCGCCGCGGTGGAGCGCATCGAAATCCTGTCGGGTGGCGCCTCGGCCGTGTACGGCTCCGACGCCGTTGCCGGTGTGGTCAACATCGTTCTGAAGACCAACTACGAAGGCAACATCCTGAAGGTCAAGGGCCAGACCTCGACCGACGGTGGCCGCGACATCGCCGACATCCAGTGGGTGGGCGGCAAGACCGGCGACAACTGGAGCGTGACGTACGCGTTCGAGTCCTATAACGCCGAAGCCCTCTGGGGCTACCAGCGCGATTTCATGGATTCGGCCGCTGACAACCCCGCGCCTCCCGGCACCTATCCTCTGGCCGCCGGCAATGGCCGGGGTGGCTACCAGCCGCCGATCGGCATCCAGATCCGTCGCCTCAGCAGCACCGGCGCCACGCAGGGTTACGTGTTGCCTGCAGGCCGTGACTGCTCCGCCAGCTCGCTGTACCGCTACCACTTCTACACGAGCTCCGCGACCGGCGCGAACCTGGGTCCCGGCTGCGGCTACGACCGCTTCCCGGCCGAACAGACCGTGTCCAACGGCAGCAACGACCTGTCGGGCTACGTCTACGCCACCTTCAACTTCACCGACAACCTGGAAGGCTGGGCGAGCGCGATGGCGTTCCATTCCCGCAGCCGTCTGGGCGGTGGTGTCGAGCAGTGGCAGGGTGGTCCCCAGCCCAGCGCCAACTTCTACGACCCCAACCTGGGCATGCGCATCTTCCCGATCCGCGCGATTACGCCGGAAACCTACGGCGGCTCGGAAGGCACCTACCAGAAGTTCGAAGAGGATTCGCTCGACCTGGCTTTCGGTATGCGGGGTTCCTTCTCCGACCGATTCGACTGGGAGTTCACCCTCGGCGGCGCGCAGTATGAAATCGTCCGCGACCGCCCGCGTCTGACGGTCGCCGGTGCTACCGACTACTTCATGGGTTCGCGTCTGGGCACCACCGGCCAGGGCGCTTACACCGGTCTGGTCGGCGTGCCGAACAACCTGCCCGTGTATCGCCTGAATCTCGATCGTTTCTATGGTCCGATTTCGCCGGCCGACTACGCTGCGATGTCCACGATGGTGCATTACGAAGCGGTGTCGCGTAACGCGTCCGCCAACTTCGTGCTCTCGGGCGACCTGTTCGAGCTGCCGGCGGGTCCGCTGTCGTTCGCCAGCGTGTTCGAGGCTTCGCGCCAGAGCTACGACCTGGAAAGCGATCGCCGCATCCTGCCCAGCGTCCGCGAGATCTACAACCTGACCGGTACGGGCGGCAGCGGCGAGCGTAACCGCTATGCGGCTGGCGTCGAGTTCAAGGTGCCGATCTTCAGCATGCTGACCGGCAGCCTGGCGGGCCGTTACGACAAGTACGACGACGTCACCGAAGTGGACGATGCACGTACGTGGGGTGCGGGCCTGGAGTTCCGTCCGTTCGACAACCTGCTGATCCGCGGCAACTACGCCACCAGCTTCAAGGCACCGGACATGCACTATGTGTTCTCGGAACCGAGCGGCTCTTTCGGCGCCATCACCGACTACTACCGTTGCTCCCTCAATGGTATCGGCACCAGCTCGGCGGTGTGCGGCGCGGCGGGCGCGAACTACAACTACTCCGCCTTCACGACGTCCCAGGGCCAGCCCACGCTGGAAGAGGAAACGGGCAACTCGTGGACCGCCGGCTTCGTCTGGGACGTGACCGACCAGCTGTCGCTGGCGGCCGACTACTACGTCGTCGAGCTCGAGAACGTGGTCGCCGTGCAAAGCGGCGCCACCATCCTGGAAGCCGAACTGGGTTGCAACACCGGTCGCTACCCGAATGGGTCCACGTTCCCGTACGAGTTGAGCAGCGCCTACTGCCAGGCCACGCTGGCACGCATCACGCGCAACCCGGAAACCAACCAGATCACGGAGATCCGCAGCGGCCCGATCAACCAGTCGTTCCTCGGCACTAAGGGTATCGACGCCACGGTGCGCTACCGTCTGGACACCGATCGCTTCGGCGACTTCAGCACCACGCTGCAGTGGACGCACGTGCTGGAGCAGACCGAGAAGCTGTCGGCTGACCAGCCGCTGTTGAGCTACCGCGACCGGAACAGCAACCTCGACAACCGCAGCCGCGTGCGCCTGACGGTCAACTGGTCGAAGGACGACTGGATGGCGACGGTGTTCATGAACCGCCTGGGCAGCACGCCGATCTGGGATCCCGCCGTGCCGGTGGCCTATCCGGAGTTCGAAACCCGCATCGGGCCGTTCATCACCTGGAACGCCAGCGTGGCCAAGGACATCACCGAGAAGCTGAACCTGCGCCTGTCGGTGGTGAACGTCTTCGACAACCATCACCCGATCGACAACACCAACTACACCTATCCGTACTACTGGCGCGGTTTCGACGCCATCGGTCGGCAGGTGGGTCTGGAAGCGACCTACAAGTTCAACTGATGGCTTGAGCGGCATTGCAACATCTGGACCCGGCGGCAACGCCGGGTCTTTTACTTCTGGCGTCGCCCGGCCCAAGGGGCGACGCCCACATGACCAACGGAGGCGGCGCGCCGCCCACCAAGGAGTTCAAGATGATGCGGAAAGGAACGTTGCTCGTCCTGACCGGCCTGCTGGCCGTTGCTGTTGCCGATGCGCGGGGCGCATCGCCGCAACCGGTTCGCGACTTTGTCAGCCATGCCACCTTCAGCACCGCGAAGATATCGCCCACGGGCGAGTACCTCGCCATCACCGTGGATCGCGGCGACCAGGACGTGCTGACCACACTCCGCACCAGCGACCTCAAGATCCTCAACGTCAGCCAGCTACCCGACAAGAAGAGCGTCGGCACGTTCGAGTGGGTCAGTCCGAATCGTCTGATGTTCAATGCGGTTCGCAAGATGGGCGGCTACGCGCAGCCCTTCAGCACCGGCGAATGGTTCGCCGTCAACGCCGACGGCTCGCAACCCCGGCCGCTTATCTTCTATGGCACCCAGGATGTCACCCAGCGCGCCAAGACGGTCACGTCGGAGCGCTTCAGCTTGGTCGACACGCTCGAGAACGACGACCAATTCGTGATCATGGACGTGCGTTCGCCGCGTTCCAGCGAAGGCGCCGGCACCGAGCTGGTGAAACTTGACGTCTTCAACGGCCGTCGCACTTCGCTCGGCCGCGCGCCCAAGGAGAACTGCAACGTCACCCTGGACGAGAACAAGCAGGCGCGCTTCGCCGTCTGTTCCTCCAGCCGCAACGAAGACGGCGAGTTCGACGAGCGCACCGAGTTGTACCGGCGCGATGGGCGCGACTGGACGCTCGTCAATGCGTCCAAGTCCGGAGGGAAGCATCTCGGCGTGATCCACACGACCCGCAACGGCACTGTCTACGTCACTCAGGACGATGGCGTGGCGCCCGCCGCGCTCGGCACGCTGGATACGACTACGGGTGAGTTCAAACCAGTGTTCCAGGATCAGGTCGCCCAGATGTCCAACCGCATCTGGTCGACCGACGACACCACGCTCATCGCCGTTGTCACCGAGGCGGGCGCGCCCGCGGTGAAGCTGATCGACGAAGCCCACCCGGACGCCGAACTCTATGCGTCACTCGCCTCGGCCTTCGAAGGCCAGATGGTCGACTTCTCCAGCTACACCTTGGATGGCAAGAAGATCATCGTCAGTGTCTATAGCGACCACAATCCAGGCGAGCTCTACCTCTACGATCGCGAGACCGGCAAGGCACGCTTCCTGATGAAGCGCCTCCCGCAGTTGGACCCGGCGAAGATGGCGTCGGTCGTGCCGTTCAACTTCGTTGCACGTGACGGCAAGCGCATCCACGGCTACCTGACGATTCCCAACGGCTCGAACGGCAAGAACCTGCCGCTCATCGTCAATCCGCACGGCGGCCCCATCGGTCCGCGGGACGACTGGGCATTCAGCGGCGAGACGCAGCTGTTCGCCAGCCGGGGCTATGCCGTGCTGCAGGTGAACTACCGGGGCTCGGGCGGCTACGGCCGTGGCTTCCAGAACGCGGGGCACCAGCAATGGGGCCAGGGCATCCAGAACGACATCATCGACGCCACCCAGTGGGCGATCCAGAAAGGCCATGCCGACAAGGACCGCATCTGCATCTACGGCGGCAGTTTCGGGGGTTACTCGTCGCTGATGGCACCGATCCGCGCGCCCGGGCTGTTCAAGTGCACGTTCGGCTACGTCGGCGTCTATGACGTGGAGATGATGTTCGAGAAGGGCGACATCCCCAGCACCGAGTCCGGCCAACGCTACCTGCGCCGTACGCACGGCACGGACAAGAAAACATGGGCGGAGAACTCCCCCGCCCGTCGCGCGGCGGAAGTGAAGATTCCGGTCTATCTCGCCGCCGGTGCCCGCGATGTCCGCACGCCCCCCGAGCAGACCGAACTGATGAACAAGGCGCTGATCGCCGCCGGCAACGCACCGGAAGGCATGATCATCCAATCGGGTGAGATGCACGGGTTCTACGATGTCGACAACCGGGTGAAGCTGTACACGGAAATGCTGTCCTTCTTCGACCGGCATATCGGTGGCAAGGCGGGTGCGACCGGCAGCGACGCGAAGTAAGGCGAGGGTCCGGGCGGGCCCGTCTGGTGTCCCGCCCATGACTTCCGAGATGCGACCTGCAGCGGCATGGCCGGTCACACTCCTTACCTCTCGCCAATGCACGTGTCGGAGTACACATGGGATACCTCAGGACGACCACCCTTTCCCTGCTCTTCGCCGCCGTCGCAGCGACCTCGCCGGATGCGGACGCGGCCAAGCCGCCGCCGGATCCCACCCGTGACGCGATCATGCTCAGCGCGGGCTTCCTGACCGGCCATCCGGACCTGCGCTATCGCTTGCTTGGCTTGAAGCGTTTCAAGGCGGGCGAGTTCGAGGAGGCGTTCCGCTTCTACCAGCGCGCCGCCTACTATGGTGACAAGCCCTCGCAGGGCATGGTGGGCGAGATGCTCTGGAACGGACAGGGCACCACGCAGGATCGAGCGCTCGCCTACGCATGGATGGATCTGGCGTCCGAGCGCGGCTACGCCGGCTTCATGGGCCTGCGGGAGCGGTACTGGGAACAACTCACCGAGGCCGACCGCGCGCGCGCGGTCGAGGAAGGCCAAGCGGTCTACGCTCGGTTCGGCGACGCCGCCGCGCAACCGCGCCTGGCCACTGTGCTCAGGCGCGAGAAGCGGAAGTCGACCGGAAGCCGGACCGGTTTCACCGGCAATCTGCAGATCCACATCCCGGGGCCTGGCGGCTTTATCCCGATCGACGGCAGCACGTTCTACGACGACCGCTACTGGGACCCCAAGCAATACCAGGCCTGGCATGACGAGATCTGGATGAAACCCCGCATCGGGCGGGTATCCGTTGGCAGCGTGGAACAGGTTCAGGGTACGCCGCCACCTGCGTCGCGCATCCCTGCCACGGCCCCGAAACAGGACGCCCAGGAACCCGAGACCCCCGAGACGGACGAAACCGGCCTCGGTTCACGAAAGGACGGCTGAACGGGCGTCTTCCATACGCTGGCGGATGCGGTATAACTGCCGCATCCCGTCGGCGTGGCCGGCGGGCCTGACCTACATCCCTGGGAGGGGAACATGCGCAAGACCCTGATGGCCGCCTGCCTGGCTGCCCCGTTGATGGCCCTGTCGCTGGTGGCCTCCGCCGCCGATCCGGTGGTGGGCCGCTGGAAGACCATCGACAGCGAGACCGGCAAGCCCAAGTCCTACGTCGAGATCACCCAGGCCGCCAACGGCGCGATCAGCGGGCGCATCGTCGAGCTGATCAACCCGAGCAAGCCGAACCCGACCTGCGACAAGTGCAAGGATGACCGGAAGAACAAGCCGATCACCGGCATGGAGATCATCCGCGGCATGAAGGCCGAGGGCGGCGGCGACTACGCCGGCGGCACCATCCTCAAGCCCGACGAAGGCAAGGTCTACAAGTCGAAGATGGAACTGCTGGACGGCGGCAAGAAGCTCGAGGTCTCCGGCTGCATCGCCTTCATCTGCAAGTCGCAGACCTGGATCCGCCAGTAAGCGTCGCGCTCACGCGTTGCCTGCGGGCCCGGTCATGCCGGGCCCGCTGCGTTATGGACCCCGAAAAGGCCTCCTGCCGCGCCGTGCGATAATCGCGATCCCCCGTCACGAAGCCCCTCATGAGCCGCACCGCCCTCGTCACCAACGCCCTGCCCTACGCCAACGGCCCCCTCCATCTGGGCCATCTGGTGGGCTACGTCCAGGGCGACATCTGGGTGCGCGCGCGGCGGATGCGCGGGGACACGGTGTACTTCGTCTGCGCCGACGACACCCACGGCACGCCGATCATGCTCGCGGCCGAGAAGGCCGGCGTATCGCCGGAGGCGTTCATCGCGAACATCCAGGCCGGCCACGAGCGCGACTTCGCGGCCTTCGGCGTCGCCTTCGATCATTACGACTCGACCCACTCGGCCGCAAACCGCGAACTCACCGAGTTGTTCTACCAGCGCCTGGACGCCGGCGGCCACATCGGGCGCCGCACGGTGGCGCAGTTCTACGATCCGGCCAAGGGCATGTTCCTGCCCGACCGCTACATCAAGGGCATCTGCCCCAATTGCGGCTCGGCGGACCAGTACGGCGACAACTGCGAAGTCTGCGGCGCCACCTATGCGCCGACCGACCTGAAGGAACCGAAGTCGATCCTGTCGGGCAGCACGCCGGAGATCCGCGATTCGGAGCATTACTTCTTCGAGGTCGGTCGCTTCGAGGCCTTCCTGCGTGAGTGGCTGGCCGGCGACGTCGCCGTGCCGGGCGTGAAGGCCAAGCTGCGCGAGTGGCTGGATGCCGAAGGCGGGCTGCGCGCGTGGGACATCTCCCGCGATGCGCCGTATTTCGGCTTCGAGATCCCGGGCGCGCCCGGCAAGTATTTCTATGTCTGGCTTGATGCGCCGATCGGCTATCTGAGCAGTTTCCGCACTCTCTGCGCCGAGCGCGGTCTCGACTTCGAACCGCACCTGGTCGCGGGCACCGACGTCGAACTGCACCACTTCATCGGCAAGGACATCGTCAATTTCCATGGCCTGTTCTGGCCGGCCGTGCTGCAGGGCACCGGCCATCGCGCGCCCACGCGTCTGCACGTCAACGGATACCTGACCGTGGACGGCGCCAAGATGTCGAAGTCGCGCGGCACCTTCATCATGGCGCGCACTTACCTGGACACCGGGCTGGAACCGGAGGCGCTGCGCTACTACTACGCGGCCAAGTCTTCCGGCGGCGTGGACGATCTCGACCTGAATCTCGGCGATTTCATTGCCCGTGTTAACGCGGATCTCGTCGGCAAGTTCGTCAATCTGGCCAGCCGCTGCGCCGGCTTCATCGACAAGCGCTTCAGCGGCCGGCTGGCCGACGTCCTGCCCGATCCGGCCATGTACCAGCGCTTCGTCGACGGCCTCGGCCCGATCGCGGACGCCTACGAGCGCAACGAACCGGCCACGGCGCTGCGCCTGACCATGGCGCTGGCCGACGAGGCCAACAAGTACATCGACGAGACCAAGCCCTGGGTCATCGCCAAGCAGGAAGGCGCCGACGCCGAACTGCAGGCCGTCTGCACCCAGGGCCTGAACCTGTTCCGCATCCTGGCGGCTGCGCTCAAGCCGGTGCTGCCGCGCACGAGTGCCGAAGCCGAAGCCTTCCTCGGCGCGCCCGTCGAAACTTGGGCGGACGTCGCCGCGCCGCTGCAGGCGCACGTCATCCAGCCCTACTCGCCCTTGTTCACCCGTATCGACCCGAAACTGATCGACGCCATGACCGACGCTTCCAAGGACACCCTCGCCGCCACTCCCGCGCCTGCCGCTCCCGAGAAGAAGGCGGAGGCCAAGGCCGCTGCGCCGACCGAGGCCAAGGACACCGGCGGCACCATCGGCATCGAGGATTTCGCCAAGCTCGACCTGCGCATCGGCCAGGTGCTGGAGTGCGGGTTCGTGGAAGGGTCGGACAAGCTGTTGCGCTTCCTGCTGGATGCCGGCGATCTCGGCCAGCGGCAGATCTTCTCCGGCATCCGCGCCAGTTACGGCGAGCCGGAAGCGCTGGTCGGCCGCAAGGTGGTGTTCATCGCCAACCTCGCACCGCGCAAGATGCGCTTCGGCCTGAGCGAAGGCATGATCCTGTCGGCCGGTTTCGACGGTGGCGCGCTGGCGCTGCTCGATGCCGACAGCGGCGCGCTGCCCGGCATGCCGGTGCGCTGACGCGCGATCCGTCACTACGACGATGGACGCCACCCTCGTCGAACGCCTCGACCGCCTGTTGCCGCAGACCCAATGCGGCCAGTGCGGTTTCGATGGTTGCCGCCCGTATGCCGAAGCGATGGCGCGCGGCGAGGCCGGGATCGACCACTGCCCGCCCGGCGGCGATGCCGGCGCGCGTGCGCTGGCGAACCTGCTGCAGGTGCCTGCGCGCCCCTACGACCGCAGTCGCGGCACGCACACGCCGCCGATCGTGGCGGTGGTGGTGGAAGAAGACTGCATCGGATGCACCAAGTGCATCCAGGCCTGCCCGGTGGACGCCATCATCGGCGGCGCCAAGCACATGCACGTGGTCATCGACCCGCTCTGCACGGGATGCGAGCTGTGCGTGCCCGCATGCCCGGTGGATTGCATCGTGATGGTGCCCGCGGCCTCCTGAGACGCCGGGGCAACGGTCAGCGCGCGCCTGCCCCGCACGCGGAACAGATGCGTTCCACCTTGTAGCCGCGCTCGCGCAGCTTCTCGACCACGCCGTCCTCGCCGAGCAGGTGCAGGGCGCCCACCACCACCAGCGCATCGTCGTCGCCGGGCTGGGTGAGGATCCGCTGGATCTTCGGCACCCACGCATCGTTGCGATCCACATTGATGCGCCGGTACAGGCGCGGGTACTGCCGCTTCATGTCGGCGGCCATGCCGGTCCACAGGCCTTCGGCATCGCCACGACGCCAAGCCTGGTGCAGGCGCTCGGTCTCCACCGATCCCTTGTCCGCCTGGTCCAGCGATTCGACGATGAACTGGCGCTGCTCCGCGGCCTCCATGCCATCGAGCACGCCGATCTGTTCCTGCGCGATCTCCAGGCCTGCCGTAGGCTTGCCAGCGGCCTTGGCCTTGTCCATGAAGTGGTTGTCCAGCCCCAGCTTCGGATCCAGCCCTTGCTTGGTCATCTCCACGATGCTGATCGTCAGGCCGACGAACCAGGGCTCAAAGCTATTGAACGCCACCATCGGCATGCCGTTCTTGCTTGCCCAGGTGTCGAGCCGCTTCCACGTTGCCGCATCCAGATCCTGCTGCAGCGTCTTGCCATCGGTGCGCAGCGCCGCCTGCAGCATCAGCTGCTGCACGGCCGTGGACTGCATTTCTTCCGGCGCCAGTTCGAACATCAGCCGTTCCGCATCGTCGAACGCCGCTTCCACGTCCGCCGATAGCGGGTAATCGCTCTGCCGCAGCAGATGGAACGAGCCCAGCAGATACACCGTGTTGTCCTTGTCCGACACCTTCCACAGCAGCGGCACCGGCGCGCCAGGCGCCTTGGCGGTATCGGCCGCCAGCACGGAGGCGCTGGCGAGCAGGCCCGCCACGACGAGGGATTTCAGCGGCATGCGCAATGTCATCGATTCCTTCCTCAGAGCACTTTGATCGGTTTGGCGTACGCCTTCTCGCCCGCATCGACCAGCAGGTCCAGGCGGTTCTCGGCCGGCGGTAGCGGACACGTGGCGTACGGCGTGAACGCGCACGGCGGGTTGTAGGCGCGGTTGAAGTCCAGCACCACCTTGCCGTCGCGCGGCGCCTCGGCATCGAGGAAGCGACCGGCCGGGTAGCTGCCATGGCCGCTGGTGCGGTCGGCGAGCACGAAGAACAGCGGGCCGTCAGGCGACCCGAGCGCTTCCATCCGGAACGTTTTGCCGTCGCGTTCGAACTCCACCGCGCCCGGATTGGGCGATTCATTGGCCACGCCGATCACGTCGACGATGGTGAGCGTCTTGCCCGGCGGGTGCGGGATGTAGCGGCCTTCGACACGCCAGCTCTCCAGCGCAGGCCAGTAGTCCAGGCCGACGAACTGGGTGCGCGATTCGGCATCGGCGTATTTGACGCGCAGGGCATGGCGGCCGCCGCGCTCGATCACCGACAACGCGCCCTTGCCGTCATCGAAGCCGATCACGCCCGGCGTCGCATCGCGATCGCTCTGCAGCTCCACCCTGCCCTTCAGCGGTTCGCCGTTGAGCGTGAGGTCCACGCCGCGCTCGGGCGTGAAGAAGATGCGGCCGTCCTGCTGCGCCAGCATGCCCATCTTCGGCGGCCCGAAGACCAGCTTGATACCGCTGGCGGGGCTGCTGCCGATGAAGTGCGATTTCAGTTCGATCCAGTGCAGGCCCACCAGGCTGGTCCAGCCATCCGGTGCCAGCAGTTCGTTCTTGCGCGTCGCGCGCCAGGCCGTGTTGTCGGCGAGGAAGCGGGCATCGACGACCTTGCCGGCTGCGCCGGCCTTCTCGTCCGCACCGCCACACCCCACCAGCAACCCCAGCAGCATGGCCATCCCCAGCCATCCTGTCTTCATCCCCATATCAACGTCCTCGAAG
>Ga0247823_10001478_pt1 | contig 19631 bp, 15 predicted proteins | sample 13C_PalmiticAcid_2_FD_192426 | JGI IMG/M metagenome (GOLD analysis project Ga0247823, IMG submission 192426) | Soil microbial communities from agricultural site in Penn Yan, New York, United States - 13C_PalmiticAcid_Day30 | ecosystem: Environmental > Terrestrial > Soil > Agricultural land... | reverse complement strand
GGCCTAAATAAACTGTTATATGTTAGCCATGAGCCTGCAGTACGCATCATAAACGCGCTCCCCCTTCCACATCTTCCAAATGCGCGATAAACACATAAAGCGAAAAAAATCCGCAAGTGGCATTAGCTGCTACGACATTCCTGCATCACGAGCAACGGCAAATTTCCTTGAACAAGCCCACGCCTGACAAGCTGCTCATACCAGAGTTTATTCATCCAATATTAGCGACTTGGTTGCCTAATTTTTCAAGCATCAATGCATCCATAAAAAATTTGGCGGCCCAGTTCGGATAACGCCAAGTCATATATCCGCCGTTGAGAGGGTGAGATCCCTTAATCGCGCCACGAATATTCGGATTTGTAGAATCCAAATCTTGCACGCTCATATTGAAGCGATTGGCGGCGGTTGCATTTGCAACCATCTCGGTCTCTCCGGTCTCACGCGCGATACGACGCCAATTGATTGCCATTTGCGAATTGCCAGTTACACAAGTCCAACTAGCGTTACGGGTCCACTCAGGCGTGTAATAAGCGGGGAGCGAGCCATCAACATTTTGAATACGCGCAACCGATTTTGCCATTTTCACCGCATGCTCCACATATCGCGCGTTTCCCGTTGCAATACCTACTTCAAAAATACCGCGAATTGAATAGGCTATGGTGTGGGTAAGGGCGCTGTCGTCCGCATTGTCAGTTAAGCAGTTGCCTGGCAACCATCCGTTCGGCTTGGCTTGTGAAAGCGCCCAGGCAACATTCCGGTCGGCCGCATCTAGGTATTTTTGATCCTGAATAACCTGAAACGTCCTTACCAAACCGAACGCGCTACGAGTGTTATATGTGGCTTTTTTTGTTGTCGTAAAAGGCGAATGAAACCGTCGCCAGCAGCCGTCTTCGTCCTGAGCAGCGACCAGCCAATCAGCCGCGCGAATCAATGACGCTCGAATTCGGTCGTCGCCAGTTTCCTGGGTTGCGCGAGCCAAGCCAAACAGCGCCTGACCGGTATTGAAAATAGTAGAGGTGACGACTTCCGCTTCCATTGTTCCCGCTCGCACCCCGCCATCCGGCTGTTGTACATCGACCTCCCAATGCGCCATGCGCAATGCAGCGTCTCGATAGGCGGGCCGATTGAAGTGCAATGCGTAATCATAAAACGTCGGGATGATATAGCCAGTCGTTTCTGGGTAAGAAGCCAACCACCTTCTTTGTCGAATATCATAGGAATGAGCAACGCCGTCATCCGGGGTCGCCTGTTGAGCACGCAGTATCCAGTCCGCCGCCGCAGCCAGATGTTCATCAATTGATCTTGGCTTGAATGTGCCCAGACCGAGTTTATCCTTAGCTAAAAAAATTAGATGCTTCATTCTGTTCTCGTCGTCTTGATGCTGTTATCACCAGCGTTGTTAGTATGAACGGAGCGTGCCGCCGCATCGGCTTTTTTCACAGGCCGCCTGCCCAATTCTTCGGGTGTCGAATAAATGGTGATCCCTGCTCGCATGAGTTGGCGAAGATGATCATAAAAAGGTTGTGCATGGATAAACCATGAAACTGCCTCTCCCACCTTTCCAACCGTTAACAGTCCGGCGGCATCGAATTCCCGCCAGAAGTAATCCCGTAAATCATCACGGCCAGGCGTATCTATACGCCGCCGCGCATACTCCGGATCCAAAGGCGCAACAGGGACAACAATGTCTCGACCCAACCAATCTTTGCATGGAAGCTGATAAATTTCCTTCATTCTTACTGGCAATGGAAATTCATCCGCCATCATGTCTTCCAATAAGTGATAGAAAGTAACTGGGCCCATGGACACGCCGAGACCAAGTATTTTGCCATTAAGCTCAACGCAGCGCTGCCACGGCGAGCCATCACCAAAAATCGAAGGCGCAAGATGATGCGCCTCAGTTACATATTTTGCCTTGGGCCCGACCGCGGATACGGAGTGAGTCGGATGAATACTCCGCTCAACGCCGGGAAATTTAAGGAAGGCGGCAGGCAATGCGCCCAGCCCCGTGCCATGAATCCGCGGATCAAAAAAGTAGCCTTCCATTTTGCAGGTGGCAAGAATAGTGCCGCCAGGTTGGTAATAGGTTGGAACAATTAGCGTGCCTCCTGGGCTGATAGCTTCGTATAGCGCCTCTATAACAACGCTTGAGCCCCCTTCGACGTATCCGAGACTCTTCAGCGACGAGTGCAGCATGACAATATCTCCCGGCCTTAATCCTAGACGATCAAGATCAGCTTTCATTTGCTGTTTCGTGATCGTTGGCGCAGTCGACTTAATATGCGAAACATTTCTCCATTGCTGGATACGACGCAACATCCTCTTAACAATAGATTTGGCGGCTTTTAACAAGTTAACCCTCATCTTCATCAACTCACGCGGCCAAGTAGCCTGACCTTGCAAAGAAACTCTTTAAAGCGCGTCACGCAAAAGCGCTCAGGACCATCCGGACAGGAGGACAATCGCCACAATCCCAGTAACAAAGATACATAGACGCCCGCCCCAACTAGCGACAACAACAGCAAAGCGCCCACTTGCTGTTCGAATTCGAGCGGAGATGAAATTTGATCTCTGAGCGCCATAACAACAATGACCATGGCGAGGGTGGCCATCATGGGCCGCCAAAAACCAAGCAAGTAAGCTCGGACGGAAAGCTCCAGCTTGGCCGCCACCACCCATTGGTTGACCGGAATTAATACAATGGCTGTTAATAAGAACGCCCACGCAGCGCCCATGACTCCATATTTTGGAATAAGGGAAAATAAGCTGACTAAAAGAATAACAACTTGGATTCCGCCAATTAATGTTACAAGCCTTGGTTTTCCGATGGCGACATAGACATATACGATGTTCGATTGCAGCGACATAATTGCGCCGTAAAACGCCAGCACCTGGATAACTGGCACAACCGCAAGCCATTTATCACCCAACATTACCGGAACAAGCAAGTCCGCGACCATCGCAATGCCTGCGGCAGCCGGCATCGCCATCATTGCAATCATTCCAATCACGCCCATGAAACTCTCGCGCAATTTGACTAAGTCGTTAGCCAATCTCGAGTAGCCGGGAAAAGCGGCGCGGTTTATAGGAGCAACGAGTTCGGTCGTTGGCAGATTTGATATTTCGTAAGCGATGCTATACAGACCAAGAGCAGGAGCTCCGGCAAGCTTTCCTATTACAAAATCCGCGGATCGATTGTTCAAAAATGAGATTACATTATTGATCAACAACCATTTGGAGAAATGGAATAAATCCCCAAATGCAGCAAGTGAAAATCTCGGCCGGTAAGAATGAATTACATAACTAAATGTGACGCTCACTGCTTTGCCGAAAACCACACCTGCGACAAGGGCCCAGTAGCTTCTAGTGGCGAATGCTAAGGGAATAGTTACGGCGACCGCTGCAAGTTTCTTTGCGAGCAGGAACTTGAACTCTCGATTGAATTGCAGTTCACGACGAAAGCTCACAACGCCTATGTTCTCGAAACCTTGAATCAGCGTCCCCACCGCCAGCACGCACATAACCTCCCGCAAACGCGGCTCTTGATAGAAGTCGGCCGCGAACCCTGAAGATGCAACAAGAACTGCCGCACACGACATGGCGAACAAAACGGTGAATGTCCATGCCGTATTGAAGTGATCCGATTTAGCTTCCTCGCGCTGAATAAGCGACCAGTCAAAACTAAATGCCCCCAAAAGCTCCAGCATTGCAATTAACGACATGGCCATCGCCACCAATCCGAAATCGGCAGGCGTCAATAATCGAGCGAGCACGACTGTGCTTGCCAAGCCAATGCCGCGTTCGACAAATTTGAAAAGCACCATCCACGCGGCGCCCTTCGCCATTTTTTTATTTATATCGGACAAAACCTGTTGCCCTTCTCAATATAAGTTGGTTGTTGGAATGCTTACCCGCATGCGCAAACTACTGTGCGACATGACTCACCACGTAGCGATACTTACCCGAACGTTCCGGCTCTATACCTGCAACGTACTCAACATCCAACTGAAGTCTCTCACCCAAATGATGACGAAATACCTGCTCAATCTTTGGCCGTTGAATCGATTCCTTGAAATCCGCCTCAACCACCAACTGAAGACGCACTAGCCACAACGTTTCTTGAATAATCTTGAATTGCCGCACGCCGGGCATCTCTCGAAGCAGCATTGCAAAAGCGACATCGTGAACCTTCCCACCTTCCTCCGTGGCGAGGAAATCATTGGTGCGGCCTTGCACTTCCTTAATAAGAGGGAGTCCGCGCCCACAAGGACATGCACTGTTATCCAGGACGGCGACATCGCCATTCTTGTAGCGTACAAACGGAAAATCATGCGTGAACAGCTGGGTAACAACCACTTCTCCCGCTTGCCCTGGCGGTAAGGGTCGGCCGTCGGAATCAACGGTCTCCACGATGATGTCTTCCGCCGTGATATGCAGTCCGCCGGCCGGGCATTCATGTGCGATAAAGCCGGCATCCCTGCCGCCATATCCATTCGCCACAGGGCAATTGAACACCTGCGTTATGACGTCTCGTTGATGGGGATACGTGCGCTCCGCGGTAACAAAGGCGACCTTCACGCCAAAGTCGTCCATACGCAGCCCTCGGTCCTTTGCGCGCTGCGCGATCAATGCCAAGGAAGAGGGGTAACCGAACAGCATCCGCGGCCGAAAAGCGCGAATGTCGTCAAGGAATTGGTCGATCTTCTGCGGCGAAAGCGCGTGGGTCGAGAGCAATCGCGTACGAAATACGGCATCGCGCGCTTGTCGAGCACGGTCTTGAGCGGAAATTTCGATGGGAGAACTCCACGCCACGATTTCCGGATCGCCTATGTCAACGCCCCACCATCGAGTCGCCCGCCACTTCGCGGCTACATCATGACTAACTCGCGCTTTGCCAACGTAGAACTGAAGTGGGTCACCGCTAGAGCCGGTGGTAGAGAGGCGCTTCACATCTTTTGCGCCCTCCGCTTGAAGCTTCAGGCCATTGGCGCGAATCACATCTTTGGTAAGAAGCGGTAAACGCGACAAGTCATCAAGCGAGCGAATGCCTCGTGGGTCAAATCCAATTTGAGCGAATAACTCGCGGTAATAGGGAACTCGATCGCCGGCATGAATCAATAAATCCTTTAATCGATTGACTTGCAGCTCACGAATTTTTTCAGCAGTCCACCATTGCGTACGCTCCAGCTCACGCTTCACCCGCAGTGTATGGTGACCTTTACCAAGTTCATGTAATGGGAACAACAGACCTGAACAGATCTGTGTATATAAGCTCGACATGATCATCCCTTTACGCTGGCCGAACTTCGCTGATCTACGCTCGTTTGCTCGCTATACGCTGCTAACCATGCATCGCGTACGTTTGCCCAGGAATAACGCTGAACTGACGCAAGACCATTTTGGATAAGCGACTGGGCCAGCGACTCATCATGAAGCAATGTAGCCACAGCTTCCGACATTGCCTGCGCATCACCCGGCGGAACCAACAGCGCCGTTTTTCCATCCTGGACGATATAAGGTACGCCGCCTACATTGGTGCTGACAACCGGAACACCGCTGGCCAACGACTCCAGCACTGAGTTCGGCATATTGTCGATAAGACTGGTATTAAGAGCGATGTCCGCCGACTTGTACAACGCCGCAATCTCCGCGAGCTCTAATCGTCCCGTGAACTTAACTGATCCGGCAATTCCAAGTTTATTCGCCAGCGCCTCCAAGACATCTCGATCAGGCCCAGAGCCAGCAACCGTGAGGCGCGCTTTCGGAAATGACTTTAGGAGCAACGCAAACGCTCGAAGGCCAGTGGGAATATCGTAGATCGGCTCCAGATTACGAGTGATAACCACATGAGGCGCATCAGCATTCAATTTACTTCGCTCACCAGTCGGCGCAAAGCGCGGCAAGTTGATGATGTTCGGGATAATCAAGGTTGCTATCTTCCACTTGGCGAATACCGCCTCCAAGAAGCCCGAGGGAACAACGGTCAAATCCGCAGCCAGCAGAGTAGGGCGGATCCAGAAATACGACTTCTGCAGAAACTCCTCAGCACTGCCGCCACGATAATTGATAATGACTCGCTTGCCGCGCAATCGAGCCATCCATACCGCCGGAGCGGCAAACAGATGCCAGGACCAGCCGGAGTTCGCCATGACGTGAAATACTTGAGCCCAACCCGCCGCACGCCAAAGCTGAAATAAGTAGGGCGCGAGTCGGAAAAATGCACGCAGCAAGGGAAGTTTCCCAACCCACGCAGGACGATAGGGCGCATTTACTTGCACCACTTTCACTTCGAGTCCCTCGCCGGATAACAGCTCACCCAATTGGCGAGTCTGATTCGCCATGCCGCCAGAAGGCGGTGGCAAAGGGCCAACGATAGCGATGCGAAACGATTTCATGAGCGCGGCTGTTTTTCCACGTCTGCATCGACCCGTTCCGCACCGGAAATCAAGCGATCGTAAACCGATTGATAACGCGCGACCGACGCGCCCCAAGTACGCTCCGCCTCCACAAAACGCCTACCTGCGGCACGGATGGATTCCCATCGTTCGGGGTGTTGAACCGCGTCCACAACCTTGTCTGTGAATGCAATCGGATCGCCGGACTTGAATAGCAAACCCGTCTCGCCATCGCGTATAAGCTCTCGATGTCCGCCCACGTCGGATGCAATGAGAACCTTGCCTTGCGCCATGGCTTCCAGAGGTTTCAGCGGGGTCACCAACTCAGTAAGCCGCATCGGGTGGCGAGGATAGGCCAAGAGGTCGATAAGATTGTAGTAGCGTGAAACCTCGCTATGAGGCACGCGCCCGGCGAACACGATTTTATCGGCCACACCCAACTCTTCGGCCTGCAGCTTCAGTACCTTTTCCTGCGGACCTCCGCCAACCAGCAGCACGCGTATGTGCGGAGCACGCTTCAAGATCAACGGCAATGCGCCAACCAGTAAATCCAAGCCTTCATAGGCGTAAAACGAACCGATGAATCCAATAACCGTCTTACCCTCTAAACCTAAGCTTTTCTTGAGCGCCTCATCAGGTTGTCCACCTCGTTGAAAATTTTCAACGTCGACAGCATTGGGAATGACGGTGATCCGATCGGCGGGAATGCCGCGTCGAATGATGTCTTGCCGCAATCCCTCGCAAATGGTGGTGATGGAATCAGCGCGCTTCAGGGCATAGGTTTCCAACCACTGGCTGAACCGATAACGAAGGCTTCCTTCCTTCGTAGTCCCATGATCGACCGCCGCGTCTTCCCAAAAAGCGCGTACCTCGTACACAACAGGAATCCCCAGTCGTCGGCCAACTCGAAGTGCTGGAATTGCGTTTAGCACCGGGGAGTGTGCGTGCAAAACATGAGGCTTAACCCGCTTGCATACTTGTTCAAGGCGATGGGTAATTTCACCCATCAACTCGATGTAAGACACCCAAGGAAGCGTGGAGAAAAATGTCGGGGCCGGAATGGTTCTGAAAAAATGCCAACCATCAATGGTTTCTTCCGCTGTTTTCACTTCGCCTTGTTTGGGCCCCGTGAGATGAAAAGTCTCCCATCCCAAGGCTCGCTGTCCCTTCAGAAGCGATAACGTACGAAAGGTGTAACCACTGTGCAGTGGAATTGAATGATCGAGAATATGAAGTATGCGCATCAGACTGTCGCCTTTATTGATTGTGGCTCCACGCCTTCCCCCATGACGTTTTTTAGAAAGGCGTCGAACATCAACAACGTCCAAAGCGGGGCGCTATGGTCTCTGGCGCCGGACTGATGTTGATCCAATAGTTCGCGCAAATACGGGGCGTTGAAAAAACCCGTATCGAGCAACCGATCGCCTAACACAGCGTCGCGGACACGCTGCTTCAAAGGTCCCTTGAACCAAGAAGCTAGCGGCACGGCGAATCCCATTTTGGGTCGATACATGACTTCGTTGGGAACGAAAGGCTCCATTGCTTTCTTAAGCAAGTATTTCCCTTCCTGGCCTCGGATCTTGAGACCAGTAGGTAGACTGGATATCCATTCCACCAATTTATGGTCCATAAGCGGCTCCCGAACCTCAAGGGAATGAGCCATGCTTGCCCGATCGACTTTTGTATTGATGTCGCCAACCAGGTAAGTGTGCATATCAAGATATTGAATCAGCCCCAGCGGGTCGTCGGTCGGCGATCGCTTGGCATGGTGGTTCATCACTTCAATCGCGCTGTAGCCGCCAAGTTTGGACTGAAAAGCAGGGCTCAATAAACGGCGCCGCATGGGTTCACGAAATATGGAAACCGCATGAAAGTAAGCCTCTACTGAATTACGGGCCAACGCTTCAAACGTGGATTTAGCGCGGAAGACACGCGGAGCCCAGTCAGCCTTGGGATAAACCCGGCCCATAGCCCCAAATAATGATCTGCGCAAACCAAGCGGTAACGCACTGCGCATTTTCTCTTCCATCATATGGAAACGATATCGCCGATATCCGCCGAAGCTCTCATCCCCTCCATCACCGGAAAGCGCGACAGTAACGTTCTTGCGCGCCAGCTCACACACTCGATAGGTGGGAATGGCAGAGCTATCTGCATAGGGCTCGTCGTAGAGCCAAGCTAGTTTGTCGATCAGATCGAAATCATCGCTTTGCACCTGCTCAACGCGATGTTGGGTGTGATAGCGATCGGCGATGATTTTTGCGTAGGCCGATTCGTTGAATTTCGGATCACCGAAAGATATTGAACAGGTGTTGACCGGCTCCGATGAAACGCCAGCCATCATCGCCACAACAGCGCTGGAATCGACGCCGCCGGAAAGGAAGGCGCCCAACGGCACTTCGGAAATGAGGCGCAGACTCACGGATTCCTTCAGCCGCCTAACCAACTCCTCAATTGCTTCCTGTTCGCTAATAAGCGGGTCTACAACGAAGGGTATGTCCCAGTATTCTCTTGGCTCGGGCGCGGCGCCTCCACGCTGGACAACCATCGTTGTCGCTGGCGGCAGCTTCTTGGCAGAGGTAAAAATCGTGCGCGGCTCTGGCACATAGCCAAAGGCGAAGTACTCCTCCACGGCATAAACGTCGATATCTCGCTTAAGCCCCGGATGAGCCATCAGGGATTTCAACTCCGAGCCGAACAGCAACCATCCATCGGGCAAAAGAGCATAGTAGAGCGGCTTTACGCCGAGACGGTCGCGAGCAAGGAAGAACGTTTGCCGATTGCGATCCCACAATGCGAAGGCAAACATACCCCGGAAGCGTTTTACGCACCCCTCGCCCCAGGCTTCCCAGCCATGCACGATAACTTCAGTGTCGGATTTAGTGCGAAAAGTATGGCCCAATGCCTCTAGCTCTGGCACTAGTTCCTGGAAGTTGTAAATTTCGCCATTGAAGACAACAGCGACGCTGCCATCCTCATTGAAAAGTGGTTGTTGACCGGAAGAAAGGTCAATGATGGAGAGCCGCCGATGAGCCAGACCCACGCCTGGTTCGATATGCAAGCCGCCTTCATCGGGGCCGCGGTGGTGCTGCGACTCGTTCATACGATGCAGCAGCTCGCGCGATACCTCTCGCGTCCCCTTTGTATCAAATAATCCGGCGATGCCGCACACCTGAATACCCCTTTTTTATATTAATGCCGATACGCCGATTAGAAATCTAATCGGCTCCCTCAGATTTTGTAAAACTATCGCGGCGGACGTCTCCGCAATCTGGGAGACGTTGTTACCCAACGTGTCGCATTTTGAATGCTGGTTGGAAGAATAAATTTATTTTCTATTACCCAACCATTTGTCATATATCCGCGCATAGCCATTCACCATTGCATCCAGGCTAAAGCGTTCAACTGCCCTCAAACGAGCCGCCGCACCCTGACGTCGCGCCAGCGCGGGATCGCGATAATAATCCAACATCGCTCGAGCCATCGCATCCACATCGGCGGATGGAACCAACGCTCCCGTTTCACCATCCACAATCAACTCAGCGTTACCCCCGACACGAGTCGCCAATGTCGGCAAACCCGAAGCCATCGCTTCGAGAATGGTGTTTGAAATACCCTCCGCCAGGGAGGGTAGAACAAACAGGTCGAAACTCAACATTATTTCGGCAACATCATTACGCGAACCAGGAAGCCATGTGAGATGACTTACCCCGGCTGACTCTAACCGCCTCACCACCTCAGCTCGTAGCGGCCCATCGCCAATAATGGCAAGCCGCAACCGGGACTTTGCTTCCGGCATGAGTTCGAGGGCGCGAATAAAAGCATTAGCTAGCGTAAGCTGGTCTTTGACCGCCTGCATTCGCCCAACCGCGCCGACAAGAAAACAGGATTGCCCGGAAAACACATCCGGCAGAACACGCTCCACCCAGCGCGGCTGAAATTTAGTCGTATCCACGCCGTTGTAAAGCTGCGTAATCCGGTCAGAATCGATGCCCACGGGTCCGGCGAGATAGTCGGCCAAATCCTGCGAGAGGGCAATGTAATGATGCACAAAAGGGCTATACAACCGGCGTAACCACTGGTTCTTGCGATTGGAGCCATCCAAGTCGCCGATGTCGCGTCCGTGTTCGCTGTGTATACGCACAGGCACGCGCGCCAGACTTGCGGGAACCTGCGCTTCAACCGATCCAAGATTGCGGGTATGCACAATGTCAGGCCGCAACTCGCGAAACAGTCTCCATAGCTGCCCATGCATTCTTACGCTATTGCCTGGCGGCTTTTTCAACGCAAACAAGGAAACGTCCGACCGACGAATTCTTCGAGCGAACTCTGTGTACTCCGTCAAACAAATAACGGCATGGCGATAACGATCTTCAGGTAGCCAATTCAGAAGATTGACGAGGCCATTTTCCAATCCGCCCACATCAAGGCGATATAACACGTGGGCAATTAAGGGGCGTGCGTTCCGTGAAATCTCCCCGGCGCCAGAGGCATCACTCATGTTACTCACGATTCACGTCAGCCAAAACCTTTTCAACGGCTGGCAATGCATCTTGGATAAACTCATTCAATACTGCCCTGGAAGATTCAACGCGATCGTCCGTCGGGGTGTATAGGATTACAACCGCTGAATCGTCACCACGACCCAACAGCCTGGATTTTGCCTGCAACATCTTCGTCACATAAGTACTGTTTGTCCGCTCGCCCTCTACCCAGTACCAGTGCCAAGCTAAAAGTCGTCCGTCCGGTCCCCGCAATTTTGACTCTTCAGCGAGCAGGCTCGCCTTTTCTTTGATAGACGTTTCGACGTTTTCCCTGCTTACCGTTGACCAGGAATCGGCTAGGGTTACTGTTAATGCATTGCTAGCGGATATAAGTTTCGCGCGCTCATTCTGGTTGTTGTAATACCCAATATACAGACCAACCCTGCGGCCATTCTTTTCAAACACTTGGTTTGTGTGCGCCCGGGCTCCCATGTAGTGAGGACGCCAAGTCGAAAGACGTACATCGGTTCTTTGCCACCCAGCCACTTCGGGGGGGGCGATTCGAATATTCGTTGAATGAAGAGGCGGCTCTACGTAGACCGCATACGCAGGCCACAATGCTCCCAGAGTCGCGCCAGCAAGAGCGACCATAAGCAGCTTCGCAGACGATGCCCCTGTCGGAACAACGTCCTGCTTAAATTGCTGGGCTTGTTTTGGCGCATCCATATCTTCGCGCCAAAAAGAACCTGCCCAGAACAACAACCCAATAACCACTCCGAAGAAAACCCATCCATATATGTAGTGGTCAACGCCGACTGCAAGCTGCATGTTGCTTAAATGGCCTATTATCACAATCAAATAAGCTCGCATCCCATTGGCCAGAATGGGCACCAATAACGATAGGGCAATAAATATCAATCGATAGCGCAGACTACGATAATTAAGGTATGCGTACAGGCAACCGAGGGTAAATGAGGCGATTAGATAGCGCAGACCACTGCATGCTTCCACTACAGACCAGCTACCGGAAGGCAAAGTAAAGTTCGGACCTTCACGAAATACCGGGATCCCCGTGAGTCGCAAAGCGCCTACAGTAAAGTCCGCCGTAAACTCTATCATCGGCGGAAGTAAAAACTCGCCAAATGGCACCGCAAGAACCAGGAACATCAAGGGAAACGCAATTGCCCAGGCAAAACGAACACCCAAAAGCGCCGTTACAACCACCGGCGCCATCAACACCAGAGCGTACTGACGAACCACTGCGACTTCCGCAAGATCAGCTAATAACCACGCCAACCCGAGTAGTGCAAGCAAAAGCAACGGCCAGAACACGGGCCTCGGTGAAATTTCCCAAAGCTGCCGCCGCCGCGACCAAATTAATGCCAAGCTAATTGGAAGAATCGTATAGCCATGCTGGAACGTAGCGCTGTGCGCCCAAACCGCCTCCAGGCTTGCCGCTGTGGTCCAATACCATCCCAGCAACCAAACCATGAGGGCAATCAGCAGTACGTATGGAAGAGCGACGGCAAAACGACCGACGCGGGCAGCCGATGAATTCAATAGCGCTACTGGCTCCAGGTTCACGGCGAAAAACCTTAGGACTGCACGGCAGGCGCGACTGCCTGATTAACTGTCCCGCTTTGCAAACCCACCATAAGAGCTTCCAGACGAGAAAGATTGGCGTGCCACGAATAGTCTTCCAGTACGCGTGCTCTCGCTGCGGCGCCAATGGAATCGCGAGCCTCATCCTTTAAAAGACGGCAAACGACGGAGGCAAAAGCAACGCCATCCGACGCTATGACAAGCTCGCTATCTGGCTGCGCGGTAATTCCCGCCGCCGCATGAGGCGAAACGACAACAGCCTTCGCCATCGCCATTGCCTCCAGCACCTTGTTCTGAATGCCTCGCGCTATACGGAGCGGGGCTACTGAAAGCGCTGCATGGGCAAGGTACGGCCGTACATCCGGGACGCCACCGGTCACGGTGACGCCTTCCAGATCTTTCAAACGATCAAGTCTCGCCGCCGGACGTGCGCCCACCACATAAAATCTAGCTTTGGGCTCAACCTGCCGTATTAGAGGATATATCTCGTCCGCGAACCATTCGACAGCATCAATATTAGGCCAATAATCCATCGCTCCCGTGAAGACAAGCGGAATCTCGCCAGCCGCATAGGGATTCGTAAAATCATGAAGCGGAGAGAAATAGTCCGAATCAACTCCATTGCTTGAATGATGAACGCGGTGAGCCGCCTCGGGCGCCATTTTGCGCATAAACTCCGCTTCATGCGGCGCATGAAGTACCGTTGCGTCAAATTCGACAGCCAGCCGGCGCTCGAACTTAGCTAATGTTGTCGCCTCACGTGCATAAACCCATGACATTGGCCACGATTGCGTCGGCGCGTATTGGCGCCATTTATCAGAGTCGACATCAGCGATGTTGGCGATGCGACGCAGTTGAGTCGCCGTCGTCAAGTACTGCGCCATTGATGAAGAATACGCAATTGCATAACTCAGGCAGCCCTTTGCAACTAAACCGTCTACCCATTGCGCCAAGGCGTTATCCCAGTAATAGGGCAACGTAAGCGCGTCGCCGGTAAGCAAGCCCTTCGCACTTCTTATGCGCGCCCATTTTGGATCAAGAGGCGCAAAAAAAACGCTCGCGCAATACTCCTTCACTTTTTCGACATGCTCCCAATCAGCAGGATCATCGATAAAAGTTCCTAAATGCACTCGATAGCGTTTTGAGAAATATTTCAACTCGTTAAAGGTCCGCACCTTATCGCCCTTGTTGGGCGGATAAGGAATTCGATGGGAAAGATAGAGTAGTTCTTCCATGACTTTACCCAAGGTGTTTCACAATATGAGGCCCAAGCCAATTAGCTACGCCAATTGGAAGTCGTTGCCACACAGCGATCATTAGTCTGTATTTCGGATTAAGCGGATTATTTTCTGGCACTTTGGCGGCAGTCACTAATTTATATTCGTAGTGCAACGGTGTTGCTTCGAAGCCCCAATTCTTTTTGAAATCGAAGGAGCCAGTCCCTCGCTTACTGCGACCGTAATCAAAAATCCGGTAACCCTCTTCGCAGGCGCGGCGCATCAGTTCCCAGTACTTGAAGTCATTCGCCGCAAGATCGCGGGCCTCCGGGAAATCCCCCGCATAGTAGGGAAGCACCTCATCGCGAAAATAGAACGTCATCACTCCACTAACCGGCTTACCGTCCTTCGTGACGATCATCAAGTCGCAATCTTTACCGAACACTTCCTTTAATAAAGCAAAGTATTTTTTAGGCAGCGCTGGCGTCCCGTGACGATGAACATTATCTGCATACAACGCGAAGAACCGTTCAACATCACTATCGATTTCAGATACAAGCCCAAATTTGATTCCTTTGCGCACCATTGCTCGCTGCTTACGAGGAATAGCAAGCATGTTTTTCTCTAAATCAGGATCTATACTTTTACGAAAGGTGACGTAAACGTGACTCTTTGGCCAATCCGTATGGTGGGGATTAACATTGCGATATTCGAGATGACCAACACCGAGTTGTTGCGCAATCTTCTGCGCGGATTCGTCCAGAGCTTGGCGAGCGCGCTCAGTTACCGCGACAATCCCGCCATAGACGCCAAATGGAAGCGATATAAGCGCGTGACCAAAGAGACGACTCTTTACTTCCGCAAGCGGGAGGACGCCTTCGATTACGCCATTAGCCTGCGCAAGAAGAAAGTGAGTTCGATGATTGAAAGCCTGCTCCAAAACGGCCTTCCAACCAGCGCGATGAAAGAAGGTTGCATCGGGCGCCGAATTAACAAAAGCGTCCCATCGCGCAAAGGCGTCGGATGTGAGACCGACTACTTCGAGCGGAGCAGCGAGCGACTCGCTACGCGCGAACTCCACGCTGACATTCATTGACCACCTTTCAGGAAAATGCGGTCCATTCGGTCCCACTGAAAATCCTGAAGCAGTGATCGAATCCGTCCTTCCATGCGTGAGAGGTTAACGTAATGCCGAAAGCGCGTTTTGAGCGCGATGCCTTGTTGACGGGGTTGTCCTGGGTCAATTTCCCAGGGATGGAAATAAAATACGCAAGGCTGCCCGTCCTTCTCATTTACGCGGCGAATAGACCAGCATGAAATTTCATAGGGTAGTAAACGAAAATATCCCCCACCTGATGCAGGTAAATTTCGGTTCAATAGGCTAATCGTCGTAGCAGGGACTTCAAGTAGACGCTCATCATGGCTCGTACGAAAGGCGAAGCGAGGCGCATCCGGCATGCCATAGTGATCATGAGCAATTGGGTAAATACTGGAACTGTAAAGATAACCAGCCTCTAGCAACGTATCGAGCGCCCAAAGGTTCTGCTTCCCAATAGAAAAGCTGGGAGCCCGATAACCTTTCACTTCGACGCCGCCGATATCCTCCAAGAGCTTCTTTGCATAGCTAACGTCCTCGCGGAACTCAGTAGGACTTTGCTCATTAGCGCGCAGATGTGCGTAACCATGACTTGCCAATTCGTGCCCATCATCAACAATACGTCGCACAAGTCCGGGATAGCGCTCCGCCACCCATCCTAATGTGAAAAAAGTTGCATGCGTACCGCTCTCATTGAGCATTGCAAGTATTCGATCCACATTACGCTCTACACGACACTCTTGTTTGTCCCAACTGTCGCGGGGAATGTATGGCGCCAAGGCGGAGACCTGAAAGTAATCCTCAACATCGATCGTCATCGCATTCCGCATGCGGGTATTTAAACTTGCCATGAGGACGCCTTAGACTACTCTTTCTGATTGGGTCTTAGATTTTGCAAGCAAATCGCCAAGAATTACCGCAATTCGATCTGCCGCATGTCCGTCCCAAAATTCAGGTACACGGCCAGCCTTGCCGCCCGTCTCCATAACTTCCCGGTACGTTGCCAGTATCCTTTCTGGATTTTGGCCTGTGATGGTATTGGTGCCCTCAGCAACCGTGATAGGACGTTCGGTATTATTACGAAGAGTGATGCAGGGAACCCCAAGCGCCGTTGTTTCTTCCTGAATGCCACCGGAATCAGTAAGAACCAAGCGCGCATCCTTCATTAGACCAAGCATCTCTAAATAACCTACAGGTGGCAGTAGCAGAACAGAGGACTGCTCAATGATATGCATCAATCCAAATCGCTCAATCTTTTCACGCGTACGAGGATGTACCGGAAACAACACAGGCAAATCCACGCTAATTACGCCTATGGCTTCCAGTAAGTCTTTTAGAACTTGGGGGTCATCCACATTCGAAGGGCGATGCAAGGTAAGAATCGCGAATTGCTTGGGCCCCGCAGGAAAATTCTTAGAGCCACCTGCTTGCCTAATTGTTTTTTCAGCGGGTATTGCTCGCGGCAAATTATTGCGAAGGGTATCAATCATGACGTTGCCGACAAAATGAATTCGGCTTTCATCAATACCTTCGCGCATCAAATTATCAGCGGCGCTTCTTTCCGTAGTCAGAAGCAAATCTGAAATCTGATCAGTCAGCAAGCGATTAATCTCTTCCGGCATGGTGCGATCACGGCTACGTAAACCAGCCTCCACATGCACTACGAAGATGCCTTTTTTAGCGGCAACCAACGCACAAGCCAAAGTAGAATTTACGTCTCCCACCACAAGCAAAATTGATGGCGCCTCATCATCCAGCACCGGCTCAAAACGGCGCATAACTTCCGCAGTCTGCACCGCATGCGTCCCCGAACCCACTTCAAGATTAATATCTGGCGCTGGAATGCCAAGATCAGCGAAATGCTGATCATTCATTGCCGCGTCGTAATGCTGGCCGGTATGTACCAATACAAGATCAAACGGTGGATCAATGCGTTTGAGGGCTGCCATTACCGGCGCGATCTTCATGAAATTTGGACGTGCGCCAACAACACACATAATTTTACCGCGAGCAGCTTGAGTGTCGACCATCAAAGATCCTCATTGCGCAAACGGCGCACACTAGCAAGCGACAGAATCTCACGCAGAAGCTTTAGTACAGTTGTAACCGACCGTTCAAGATCAGATACACGCTCATCAAGTCGAAGTAGCCTAGTCTCCAATTCTGTAGCAAACGTATCATTGAGAATGCTTTTGGAACCATCTTGAGATACGTTTAAATGTTCTGGATAACTCATTTCCCGCTGGATGTCCCCAATCACTTCCTTGACCTCCGCTTCACCGAACGCATGTTTTTCTTCGATATAACCCATTAACATGAGGCGGTCACACAGAGTATTCACCTTCCGCGGAATGCCGCCGGAGAACGCAAAAATTTCACCAAATGCTTCATCACCGAATGACGGATCGCTCGTCCAACCAACAGTTTGCAATCGATGCTGGATATATCCCCGGGTATCTTCCGCGTCTAATGGCCCAAGGTGGTAGGAAGCGATAACGCGCTGACGCAACTGAGTCATGCCAGCACTTTGCATGGTTATCCGAAACTCGGGCTGTCCAAGCAAGAAGGTTTGCAACAACGAACGGTCGCCAGTCTGATAATTCGACAACATCCGTAATTCTTCTACAGCTCTAGGCGTCAGATTTTGCGCTTCATCGACCACTAAAAGCGCTCGCTTACCCTGCTCTCGGCAAGCTATTAAAAATGCTTCCAGCCTCTTAAGTAATACAGCCTTAGGAGCATCTTCATGCGAAACTCCGAAAGACGCTGCGACCATCCGTAATGTGTCATCAGCATCGAGTTGCGTACTTACCAACTGAGCCGCCACCAAATCACCAGTATCCAGTTTGCGAAACAAATTCCGCACCAGGGTGGTCTTGCCCGCGCCCACTTCACCGGTAATAACAATGAATCCTTCGCCCTGATGTAGTCCATACTCCAAGTAGGACATGGCGCGCTTATGCCCCTTACTTCCGAAAAAGAAATGGGGATCCGGATTCAAAGAAAAAGGCTTAGCTTTTAGCTTGTAATATGCTTCGTACATGATGGAATCTTAGAATTGAATATTAAGCGCAGCGCTAACTGCATTTTCTACATAATCACCCAGCTCTACGTTTGAATCGCGCTCAAGATGTCTAAAGTCAATAGATCCCGAAACCTTGGGCTGCAACCGATGGCGCAATCCAATGCGAATGAACTTTAGTTGATCATCACGGCCAGTGTCACGGAAATTTGTATCGTTGCCACCCACATTAAAATCTGCATTTGTTTTAGACGCAAACTGCCAATTAATCAAAAAATTGACCCCCTGCTGGCGTACATTGCTACTGGTACTAAAATCGTCGGCGCCTAAAATATTTGACGTTGCTCCAATCTCTTCCGCATCACGATCATCCATAAAGAGACTCAAAATATAAGTGGTCTTTGGGGTGTTAAAAGCCACTGAGCCATCAAATCGTTTTTGAAGAAAGGTGCGATTTGTAAAAAAGTTTGTTGCTGTAAAGATTGTGGATGGCAATCCTCGCTCCGCGATGAACGCATTCACAACGCGAGCACGTTGAATTGGATCTGATATTCCGGCGCTTACTAACGAATCAAGATAAGTAAAGGTGTTGACCGCCGTAGGCAGTAAAAGACTTGAACGAGTCGATGAGATATCCTCGCTGTAACGAGCAGACCACAAAAAACGACGGCTTCGATGACTAAAATCTAATGCTTCCGTTTTACCAAAAAAGCGCTCGCCTGCGCTCATCCTTAAACTTGTAAGGCTCGATGGCCGCCAAAAAATACCAGCGCTCCAAAAATCACCCTTTGGCTTCTCCCCAACATATACATAGTCATTCTCTTCGTATCCGACTGTGCCCAGCACCCCAAAACGCGGCGTAAACCCATAACTTCCGTCCAGCGTAACCTTCTCAATACGAGTATCTTCCGATTGTCGGTAGTCAACTCTTTCGTTTATGTAGTTAAGGCTCCATCTGAGCTTGCTTAAATCTGTGCCGCTATTTATGGACACTATGGCCGTGTCAGCATTGCTATCCGTTAAATCTGTACCATCGGCACTTACATAATCGCGCTGATAACGCGCCTCATAAAGTAACGTTGACCCCAAGCGGCCTCGGAAAAAAGGGCTTAAAGCATAAGTACGAGTTTCTGTCGTATTTTCGTTCTCATTGGTAACGTCAATCCCAATTGGTCCAAGGAGTGAAATATTTTGCTGAGCAACGTTAGCTCTCGCGTCCAAAAACATCCAATCGGAAATAAGTTCCGCCCTACCATCAGCAGCTAATTGATGATTTACTTCATTGCGGCTTTTATCACTCGCATAGATAAGGTTGTTAAGCGCGTAGTCGAGTGATGCATAAGAACGACCACGTTGCCCTTGAATAGACACTCCTGGACTGATTAAAGTAATAAAGTCACTTTCTTCTTGCCCCTGCGGGGCTAGGGCAACGTTGTCCGTATATGTTTCAGAAATCCTCAGACTTGGATCAACAGACCAATGCCCAGCATTTGCCACTCCCACCTGCATTACCATGAGGCACGCTGCGCATAGAGGAAGAATTCGATCAGTCAGGCATAAATCGACAGGCTCATTTAATGTGAATGGTTGCTTAAATATGCGAACTTTCAAAGGATAATCACGAACCATAGCCACCATAACCACCGTAGGAACCATATGCGAACTGATCATCACCAATTGCACTACTTCCTTTGTTAAGCAAAAGGCCAACAACCTCACATTTATCGATCTGGGAAAGAGCCTCCTTGACGGCCGCCTGCGGTGTTTTACCTGCCTCAACCACCATTACAATCTGCCCCATTCTGCTCGCCAGCA
>Ga0247823_10001477_pt1 | contig 19631 bp, 21 predicted proteins | sample 13C_PalmiticAcid_2_FD_192426 | JGI IMG/M metagenome (GOLD analysis project Ga0247823, IMG submission 192426) | Soil microbial communities from agricultural site in Penn Yan, New York, United States - 13C_PalmiticAcid_Day30 | ecosystem: Environmental > Terrestrial > Soil > Agricultural land... | reverse complement strand
ACCGGAAGCCGGTTCTCCTTGACCAATTCGTGGTGCACCTTGGCCAGTCCGACCACCAGTACGTCGATCGGTTTCGCGACGCCCATGCGGATCACGTCCTCCGCGGCCCGGGCCACGGCGGCCGCGTCGTCGGGCAGCGCGAAGGCGTCGGAGACCACCGGGAGGGCGTCGGCAGCGTCGCCGCCCGCGTCGAAGGCGGCCACCGCGGACTCCCAAGCGGCTATGCCCGCGCTGACAGAACTGAGGAACCGCGAAGAGACACCCTCGCCGCGCAACCGCTGGCGTTCGGTTGCGACAGTCTCCAGCAAGGACGACATGGCTAACGCGGCGGGCATCGGACCTCCGGATAGGACGTTCGGGCGAGATCACGGTACGACCCGAACGGGTCTATGCCTACCCCTTGACGGGACCAACTCAACGCGCGCAGAATTAAACACATGACTAATTCTGCGGTGCTGGTACGGGGCCTGCGCGTGGTGCGCGGCGGCCGACCGGTCCTGCGCGACATCGGGTTCGAGGTGCCGCGTGGGTCGGTCACGGGTCTGCTCGGGCCTAGCGGGTGTGGGAAAACCACACTGATGCGCGCGATTGTGGGCGTGCAGATTGTCGAGAGCGGACAGGTCGACGTGCTGGGGCTACCCGCGGGCGATCCCGCGCTGCGCCACCGCATCGGCTACTCCACCCAGAATCCGGCGATCTACGCCGATCTCACCGTCACCGAAGCGTTGCGGTACTTCGCTTCCGTGCTGAAGGCGCCGTCATCCGATGTCGGACGGGTGATCACCGAGGTGGACCTGCAGGCGCAGGCCAACCAGCTTGTCGGCAGCCTGTCCGGTGGGCAGCGCGGGCGGGCCAGTCTCGCCGTCGCGCTGCTGGGTTCGCCGGAGCTGCTCGTCCTCGACGAGCCGACGGTCGGGCTCGACCCGGTGCTGCGCGACGATCTGTGGGCGCTTTTCCACCGCATCGCCAAGGCGGGGACGACGCTGCTGGTGTCGAGCCACGTGATGGACGAGGCCGCGCGCTGCGACCGGCTGCTACTCATGCGCGAGGGCATCATCCTCGCCGACGACACCCCGGGCGGCCTGCGCGCGCGGACCGAGAAGGACGACTTGGAGCAGGCGTTCCTGCACCTGGTCCGAACGGAGGCGGCGGCATGACTGCGAGCAACCCGGTGATCACGCCATCGATCACCCTCGCCACAGCCAAGCGGATCCTGACCCAGCTGCGGCACGACCCCCGCACCATCGTGATGCTGCTGCTGGTCCCGTCGCTGCTGATGACCCTGCTGCGGTTCGTGTTCAACAACGAGCTGCTGTTCAGCCGAATCGCGCCCGCGCTGCTCGGCGTCTTCCCGTTCGTGATCATGTTCCTGATCGCGTCGGTCACCACGCTGCGAGAGCGGACCACGGCGACGCTCGAACGGCTGATGACCATGCCGATCGCCAAGCTGGACCTGATCCTCGGCTACGCCATCGCCTTCGGCACGATCGCCGTGCTTCAGGTCGGCATCGCCACCGGCGTCTCCCTGCTGTGGCTGGGACTCGACGTGGTCGGTTCGGTGTGGACACTGCTGCTGATCGCGGTGCTCGACGCGCTGCTCGGGATGGCGCTGGGCCTGCTGGTGAGCGCGTTCGCGACGAGCGAGTTCCAGGCGATCCAATTCATGCCGCTGTTCGTGCTGCCACAGTTCCTGCTGTGCGGCCTGTTGCAGCCGCGCGACCAGATGGGCTGGCTGCTCAACTGGCTGTCGGACCTGATGCCGCTGTCCTACGCGGTGGAGGCGCTCACCCAGGTCACCCGCTCGGCCGAGTTCACCGGCACGCTCGCCCGCGACCTGCTTGTCGTGACGGGATGCGTGCTGGTGGCGCTCGTGCTGGGTGCGGCGACACTGCGCCGCCGCACCCCGTAGCGGGCTACCGCACGACGAGCGCGAAGTCCGCGTCGGTCTCGGGCGACTCCACGTGCCCGTCCTGGTTGACGGCCGTGGCGATCACGTCGACGGTCCAGGTACCGGAGCCGGGGCTCTCGACGAAGACGTTCTCCACGGTGTCGACCACATTGGCCGAGCCACCCGACTTCGACCACACGCCCGCGTCCAGCCCGTAGTTGCCGTAGTAGACCGTGCCGCTCGGGGACGTCACCTTGAGCGTCAGGTCGTTGACGGTGGCCACCGACGCGGTCGGCGAACCCGCGGGGTCGGCGTAGACCAGGGTCGCCAGCAACGGCTTCGTGCCGTCAGTCGTGATCGTGTAGCGCTTGCTTTGGCCGGTGGTCAGCAGATCCGTCTCGTTGACGAGGATGGGCAGCTTCCAGCCGCCCGCCTTCGCGGAGTCGTACAGCGTGCCGACGTTCACCGAGCCCCAGCCCTGGTGCGTGCGGGTCATGTCCGCCTTGGTGCCCCTGAACGAGTACTGCGACGCGGTGTTGATCAGCAGTGCCTTGGCCGTCGCCGCGTGCGGACGGGAATCGAAGACATCCCGGTTCTTGCCGGGACCACCGTCAAGGACGCCGTCCGCCCACATCTGGAACAGCAGACCCGCGTTGCCACAGGTGATCGGCGTCGCGCCGCTCGTCCCGCCGAACGTGGCCGTGTAGGAGGTGTCACTGGCGTTCGACGTGGTGTTGATCTGGTCGTAGTAGTTCGACACGTCGGGCTTGATCCGGCCGTCGGCAGCCGGTCCGATGCTCGCCCCGCGGTTCCACTTGTCGTCCGTGCGGGAAAGCGTGCCGTAGTGGTACTGGCCGCCCACCGACAACACGTTCTTCGACCACGCCTGCGGCCGCGACTGCCGCGTGCCCGCGTTGCTCTGCGACTGGCAGATCAAGATGTCGTGGTCGAAGGCGATGTCGTCGAACGCCGCGGAGATGGTGGTGTAGCTGGTGGTGAGCGCGTCGCCCCAACTGTTCGACTGGAACACCGCGCGGTACGGACCCGCCGGGTCGACCAGTTCGCTGGTGTGGGCGTAGCGGTCGGGCCCGTTGTAGGTGGCGAAGATGCCCTGAGCGTCGGGCAGCATGCCGCGGTGTGTCGGGCTGACCCCGGAAGCGAAGATCTGTCCGGTCGTGGACGATCCGTGGCTGGTGTCGCCGGAGTTGGCGCCGTGCATGACCAGCGGGTGCGCGCGGAACTCCTGGTGGGTCGCCCGGACACCGCCGTCCATGACCTCGCCGCGCACGCCCGTGCCCTTGTAGCCGCCCGCGGCCTCGATGTGGTTGGCGCCGGAGGCTTCCCGCGCGACGTCCATGTCGGTCTCCGGCTCGGACACCGCGCCCACCGACAGCACATCAGGCAGCGCGGCGAGTTGATCCACCTGCGCCGGGGTGAGCGTCGCCAGGACGTGGCGTCTGCTCTCGGAGATCCCATCGAGCCGCCCGCCGATCCGCGACACCTGACGGGCCACCGCGCTCTGCTCGGCGACGTCCTCATCGACGACCGTTACCAGGTACTGCGCCTGGGTGCCCGCCAGTCCGCGCGGTGCGTCGACCTTGTCGGCGGCGGTGTAGTCGCCCACCCAGCGCACGAAGTCCAACTCGCGCAACCGCTCCGGGTCGGCGGTGCGCACGACGTAGGCGTAGTCGGGGATGTACGCGCCGAGGCGCACGCCGACCTGCCGCAGCGCGGACCGCTGCTCGTCGGTGACCGGGCCGTGGAACTGCACCAGGTAGCCGGAATGTCCGCGCGGCGCGGCGGAAGCAGCCGACGCCAGCGGGTCGAAAGTGCGGCCCGTGAGCCGGACGTACCTCGGCGAGTCCGATGTGGACTGTGGGACGCTCGCCGCGGGAACGGCACCCGCGGTCGTGGCGACAGCGGCGAGCACCGCACCGGCGAGTAATGCGAAACGGCGGGACTTGGGCAGCACGAATAGCCTCCTAGCGCAGGGTTTCCGACTCGGAGGGAGGTCGGACGTCCCAACACTAGTGACCACGAACGAACCCGCCAGCCTCCGATTGAGTGAGCGCTGTCGGAAACGCGCCAGCCAAACGGGGGCACCCGAGGGTGCCCCCGCTGCCGGCTGTGGATCAGCGCACAACGAGAGCGAAGTCCGCGTCGGTGGCGGGCGTCTCCACGTGCCCGTCCTGGTTGACCGCCGTGGCGACGACGTCGACCGTCCACGTGCCTGAGCCGGGGCTCTGCACGAAGACGTTCTCCACGGTGTCGACCCGGTTGGCCGAGCCGCCCGATGTCGACCACACGCCGGAGCTCAACCCGTTGTTGCCGTAGTAGACCGTGCCGGTCGGTGAGGTCACCTTCAGCGTCAGGTCGTTGACCGTGGCCACCGACGCGCTCGGCGAGCCCATCGGGTCGGCGTAGACCAGCGTCGCGAGCAGCGGCTTCGTGCCGTTGGTCGTGATCGTGTAGCGCTTGGTCTGGCCGGTGGTCAGCAAGTCGGTCTCATTGACCAGGATCGGCAGCTTCCAACCGCCCGCCTTCGCCGAGTCGTACAGCGTGCGCAGGTTGACCGAGCCCCAGCCCTGGTGCGTGCGGGTCATGTCGGAGGTCGTCCCGGTGAACGGGTACTGCGACGCGGTGTTGATCAGCAGCGCCTTGGCCGTCGCCGCGTGCGGGCGGGTGGCGAAGACGTCGCGGTTCTTGCCGGGGCCGCCGTCGAGCACGCCGTCCGCCCACATCTGGAACAGCAGGCCTGCGTTGCCACAGGTGATCGGCGTCGCGCCGCTCGTCCCGCCGAACGTGGCCGTGTAGGACGTGTCGCTGGTGCTGGACGTGGTGTTGATCTGGTCGTACCAGTTCGACACGTCCGGCTTGATCCGGCCATCGGCGGCCGGGCCGATGCTCGCCCCGCCGTTCCACTTGTCATCGGTGCGCGACAGCGTGTTGTAGTGGTACTGACCGCCGACCGACAGGACGTTCTTCGCCCATGCCTGCGGTCGCGACTGCCGCGTCCCCGCGTTGCTCTGCGACTGACAGATCAGGATGTCGTGGTCGAAGATGATGTCGTCGAACGCCGCCGAGATCGACGTGTAGCTCGTCGTGAGCGAGTCGCCCCAACTGTTGGACTGGAACACCGCGCGGTACGGGCCGGTCGGGTTGACCAGTTCCTTGGTGTGGGCGTACCGGTCGGACTTGGGGTAGGTGGCGAAGATGCCCTGGCCGTCGGGCAGCATGCCGCGCCGGGTCGGGCTCACCCCGGAGGCGAAGATCTGCCCGGTCGTGGACGTGCCGTGGCTGGTGTTGGTCGAGTTGGACCCGTGCATCACCAGCGGGTGCGCGCGGAACTCCTGGTGGGTCGCCCGCACGCCGCCGTCCATGACCTCGCCGCGCACGCCGGTGCCCTTGTAGCCGCCGACGGACTCGATGTAGTTGGCGCCGCCCGCCTCACGCGCCATGTCCATGTCGGTCTGCGGCTCGGACACCGCGCCCACCGACAGCACATCGGGCAGCGCGGCGAGCCGGGTGACCTGCGCGGGCGTCAGCGTGGCCAGCACGTGCCGCTTGCTCTCGGAGATCCCGTCGAGCCGTCCGCCGATCCGCGACACCTGACGGGCGACGGCGCTCTGCTCACGGACGTCCTCGTCCACGACGGTCACCAGGTACTGGGCCTCGCCCGCGGCGAGCGCGAGCGAGGCGTCCACCTTGTCCGCGGCGGCGTAGTCGCCGACCCAGCGGACGAAGTCGAGCGCGCGCAGCCGCGCGGCATCGGCCGTCCGCACAACGTAGGCGTGGTCGGGGATGTACGCGCCGAGCCGCACGCCGATCCGGCGTAGGGCGGCGCGCTGGTCGTCGGTGACAGGTCCACGGAACTGCACGAGATACCCCGACTGGCCGGTCGGCGCGGCGAGTGCGCCGGACGCCAGTGGGTCGAAAGTGCGGCCTGCCAACCGGATGAACGCAGGCGAGTCCGATGTGGACTGTGTGGCGGTCGCCGGGACGGCGGCGGCCGTGGTGGCCACGGCCGCCAGGACCGCCCCGGCGAGTAACGCGAAGCGACGCGATTTGGGCAGCATTGACAAAGCCTCCTAGCGCAGGGGGTTCCGACCCGGAGGGAAGTCGGACAATTCCTCACGCTAGTGATCGCGTACCCCGGGGCCAGCCTCCGAGCGAGTGAGGCGAAACCGGGAATTCACCAGAGGTCGGGGGCACCGAGGCGCCCCCGACCCTAGTGTCCCGAGTCGGAGGTTCGACACCACCTCCGACTCGGGACACTAGGCGACCGGGCTGGAGACCGGCTTGACCTTCTGCGTGCCCACCGCGGTGGCCAGTGACTTGGCGTGCCGGGCCCCGGAGTTCGCGTTGAGGCGGTCGTCCAGGAAGTACCAGTCGGTCTGCACGCGCTGCGGGTTGACGTCGACCACCGAGTAGCCGTGCGAGTCGAGCTCGATGTACTTGGTGTGCCAGTTCTTCGCGTACATCGCGACCTCGGCGACGATCGAGCCGGTGCGCGCCGGGATGTCGAGCAGGTCGTCGATGTTGTCGCTGGTCACCGACGGCGTGACGAACTCGGTGGCCACGCTGTTCCCGTTCCACCAGTAGCTCGACCGGTCGAGCGGGATGTCGGAGCCCCACGAGGTGTGGATGTCACCGGTCAGGAACACGGTGTTCTTGACCTTGTTGTCCTTGAGGTGGCCCAGGAGTTCCTGCCGGTCGGCGGTGTAGCCGTCCCACGCGTCGGAGTTCGCCGCGACGCCGCCCAGCGGCAGGCCGAGCAGCTCGCCGATGGCCTCGGCGAACAGCGACGTGACGCCGTCGAGAGCGATCGGCGTGATCATCACCGAGTTGCCGACGAGCTTCCAGGTGGCGTCGGTGCCGGACAGGCCGGACTTGAGCCACGCCATCTGCGCGTCGCCGGTGAGGGTGAGGTTCGGGTCGTTCGGGTCGCCCGAGGACGGCTTGGTCTGCTTGGAGCGGTAGCTGCGCAGGTCGAGCAGGGACAGCTCGGCCAGCTTGCCCCAGCGGAAGCGGCGGTAGATCTCGCCGCCCGCGCCCTGCCGCACCGGCATCCACTCGAAGTAGGCCTGCCGCGCGGCGGCCTTGCGCACGCCCCAGTCGCCCTCGGTGGCGGGCTGGTGGTTCCCCGCGCCGCCGGACCAGGTGTCGTTGGCGTACTCGTGGTCGTCCCAGGTGATGAACCACGGCTGCTTGGCGTGCAGCGACTGCAGGTCGGGGTCGGTCTTGTACTGCGCGTGGCGCTTGCGATAGTCGGCGAGCGACACCATCTCGGTCTTGGGCTCGTGCGGGCGGATGGTCACGCCGCGCGCGCCGAAGCCGCCGACCTCGTACTCGTACAGGTAGTCGCCGACGTGCAGGACGCCGTCGAGGTCCGTGCGGGCCGCGAGGTGGCGATAGGCGGCGAAGTAGCCCGCCTGCCAGTTGGAGCACGACACCAGGCCCAGGCGCAGCTTGCTCACGTCGGCGTTCGTCGCGGGCGCGGTGCGGGTGCGGCCGGTCGCGGAGGCGATGCCATCGAGGGTGAAGCGGTAGTAGTAGGTCGTCGCCGTGGCGAGCCCACCCGCTTCGACCTTGACGGTGTGGTCCCGCGCGGGGCCGGTGGTCACGGCACCGGACTGCACGACGCTGGCGAACGCGGAGTCAGTGGCGACCTCCCAGCGCACCTCGACGTCAGGGCCCGCGCCGGAACCCGGGATCGACTCGGGCGTCGGCGTCACGCGGGTCCACAGCAGGACACCGTCGGGCAGGGGGTCGCCGGAGGCGACGCCGTGCGCGAACTGCGGCACGGACGCCGCGCTGGCGGAGGAGGCCAGCGCGGCCGGGATGAGCAGGGCGCCACCCGCGACGGCGGAGGTGCGGAGGAAGGCGCGGCGGTCAAGTCCGGGGTTAATCACGAGTAACAGTGGTACACCTTGAAGGTAAGTGTCACACCCACTGTCTGAGTGAATTTAGTGAACTTTCTTCAAATTCGCTCAGACGCCGTATTGCGGCCCTGATGCGGGAGGTGCCCTAGGCTCGCGGCCATGCCGACCGACGCCCTGACTCGCCTTGGCGAGGGCAAGTACCTGCTGCTGACCACGTTCCGCAAGGACGGCACGCCCGTCGGGAGCCCGGTGTGGGTCGCCCGCGACGGCGATGTCCTGCTGGCCTGGACGGTGACCGAGTCGTGGAAGGTCAAGCGGCTGCGCCGCAACACCGACGTGACCCTTGCCGAGTGCGACATCAAGGGCACGCCGTCGGGTGAGACCGTCGACGGGACGGCGCGTCTCCTCGACGCTGAGGGCACCGCGCGCGCCCGCAAGCTGATCCAGCGCAAGTACGGGCTCATCGGATGGATCACCGTCTACGGCAGCAAACTGCGCCGCGGCACGACGGGAACCATCGGCATCGAGATCACGGTCGGCGAACGGCCGCCAGCGCCTCCGGCAGAGTGAAGTTGCCGTTGTAGAGGGCCTTGCCGATGATCGCGCCCTCGACGCCGTCGATCGCGGCCAGCGCGACCAGGTCGTCCACACTGGACACTCCACCGGAGGCGATCACCGGGGCGTCGGTGCGGGCGCAGACCTCGCGCAGCAGGCCCGCGTTCGGCCCCTCCAGGGTGCCGTCCTTGCTGACGTCGGTGACCACGTAGCGGGCGCAGCCGTCGGCGTTGAGCCGGTCCAGCGCTTCCCACAGCTCGCCGCCGTCGGTAGTCCAGCCGCGCGAGGACACCCGGTAGACGCCGTCCTTGATCCGCACGTCGAGCCCGACGGCGATCTTGTCGCCGTGCTCGGCGATGACCTTCGCGCACCACTCCGGGTTCTCCAGCGCGGCGGTGCCCAGCCCGATCCGGGCCGCGCCGGTGGCCAGCGCGTTGTCCAGCGACTCGTCGTCGCGGATGCCACCGGAGAGCTCGACCTGCACGTCCAGGGTGCCGACGATCTCGGCGAGCAGGTCGCGGTTGCTTCCCCGGCCGAACGCCGCGTCGAGGTCGACCAGATGCACCCAGTCGGCGCCGCCGTTCTGCCAGTCCAGCGCGGCCTGCAGCGGGGAGCCGTAGCCGGTCTCGGACCCGGCCTCACCCTGGACGAGACGGACGGCCTGGCCATGGACAACGTCGATGGCGGGAAGCAAGTAGAAGCTCACCGGAGCACCCTATCTACGCGGGCGGCGCTGACCTGCGGTGGATGAGGTAACCCACACCGAGCCCGGCCACGAGCAGTAGCACCCACGCCCACCAGGGCAGACTCCCCAGGACGCCGACGAGCGCGCCCGCGATCGCGGCGCCGACGACACCACCGAGCGTGGTCGCCGTCGAGGGCCTGCGACGCCGGGTGGTCGTCGTGCGCCGCTTGCGTGGCTTCTTCTTCGGGGCCGTCATCCGGTGACGTCCTTGAGCCAGTTCTCCAGCAGCTGCGCGCCCGCGTCGCCGGACTTCTCCGGGTGGAACTGGGTGGCCGACAGCGGACCGTTCTCGGCCGCGGCGACGAACTCGCCGCCGTGGTCGGCCCAGGTGACCAGCGGCACCGGCATCGGCGGCTCCGGGTGCAGCTCCCACGTCCGCGCGGCGTAGGAGTGGACGAAGTAGAACCGGGTGTCCTGGCCGAGGCCGGCGAAGAGCACGGACTTCTCCGGCGCGCGGACGGTGTTCCAGCCCATGTGCGGGACGATGGGCGCGTCGAGCCGGTCGACCGTGCCTGGCCACTGGTTGCAGCCCTCGGTCTCGACGCCGTGCTCGATACCGCGTTCGAAGAGGATCTGCATGCCGACGCAGATGCCCAGCACGGGTCGACCACCGGCCAGCCTGCGGCCGATGATCCGCTCGCCACGCACCGCGCGCAGGCCCTCCATACACGCGGCATAGGCACCGACGCCGGGCACGACCAGCGCGTCACAGTCGACGGCGGCGTGGAAGTCGCCGGTCACCTCGACATCGGCGCCGACGCGGCGCAGCGCGCGCTCGGCGGAACGCAGGTTGCCGGATCCGTAATCCAGTACGACGACTCTTGGCACGGGCCCAGCGTAGTCGGCCATCGCCCGTTATCTAACCGTGACCTCGATCGGGTGTGGGGCGCCTTGCCAGCGGGTATTCCCCCCACTACGTCGGGGGCCGCGCCTAGGAGGAGTTGTCATGCTGCGCTGGATCCTGGCGACCATCTTGGTCATAGCGTCGTTGGTCAACGCCTATCTCGCCGTCTCCGAGTCCGTGGTGTGGCCAGTCGTGCCCGCCGCGCTGTGGGTGCTTCTGGCCGCCGCGCTCGTCACAACAGACACCAAGCCCGAGGTCCCCGCGCCTCGCCTGGAGTCCGAACCCACCCGGCGGCCAGTGCACGCCTAGCCCAGGAAGTCCCGCAGCGTCCGCGCGATCCCCGCGGCGTCTAGGCCGTGCACCTCGTCATGCTGCGCCGCGGTGCCATAGGCCCGCACCTCCACGTCCCGCCGCACGCCTGCCGACCGCTGCCGGTGCGGCGTGTCCGCCAGCGCGCCGGCCACCGCGTGCGCCGACGTCCCCGCCAGGTACGGCTCCACGACCAGCACGTTCGGCGCCGCCGACTGGACGGCCGCGCGCAGGCCCGCGTGGTCGAACGGGCGGACGGTCGGGGTGTAGAGCACCGAGACGTCGACGCCCTCGGTCGCGGCGAGCACCGCGTCCAGCGTCGGTCCGACCGCGAGGACCACGCCGAGACTGCCGTGGCGCACCGGGACGAACTCACCTGTCACCGGTTGGGCGGTGGAGTTGGATCGCATGGACAAGCGCACGTAGACCAGTCCGTCACCCGCGAGCGCGCCGGTGAGCAGCGGCGCGACCTCGTCCGGGTGGCCGGGCACGTGGACGGTCCACCCGGGCAGGCTGTCGATCAGGGCGACGTCTGCGGGTGCCTGGTGGGTGCGGCCCATCGCCGGGTTGTCGTAGGACGCGCCCACGCTGACCAGGACGGCGCCGACGCCTTGGTGGCCGAGGTCGAGCTTGACCTGCTCGTAGGGCCGCTCGACGAGAAAGGGCGCGTAGGTGTGCACGACGGGCCGGAATCCGGTCAGCGCGAGCCCGCCCGCCACCCCGACCATCGCCTGCTCCCGGATCCCGACATTGACCACGCGGTCGGGGTGGGCCTCCAGGGGCCCGGCGAACAGGTCGACGGAGATGGCGGCGAGGACGAGCGCGACCCGCGGATCCTGGTCCAGCGCCTCGGTCATGCTCACCGCGAACGCTTCGCGCATGGTGCGGGTGTCGAGTGTCGTCATGGTTCAGCTCTTCCTGATGTCGGCGACCACGACGAGCGGCCCGCCTGGGTGGTCCTCGGTCAGCGCGGCGTGCAGCGCGACATGGTCGCGGCCGTCGACGGTGATCCCCGCCCAGCCCTCCACGGTGAACCGCGACGCGATGCCACCGGGCCAGCCGTGGTTGGAGCTGTGGTTGTCCACGACGATCGCCGTCAGGTTCCCCAGCCCCAGCCGAGCCGCGACGGCGATGGCCTCGTGGTTGCTGCCCTCGTCCAGCTCACCGTCGCCGACCAGCACGAACACCCGCGCAGGCGATTGGCGCGCGCGCAGCCCGAGCGCCTGGCCGACCGCGATCGGCAGCCCGTGCCCCAGCGACCCGGACCCGATCTCGGCGCCCGGGACCAGGGTGCGGTCGGGGTGGTGGCCGAGGATCGAGTCGAACCGGGTCCAGGTGTCCAGTGTGGAGGGATCGAGGAACCCCTTCGCGGCGAGGACGGCGTAGAACGCCATCGGCCCGTGCCCCTTGGACAGCAGGAACCGGTCCCGGTCCGGGTCGTCGGGCCCGTCGATCCGCAGGACGCGGTCGTAGAGCACCCAGAGGACATCGAGCGTGGAGGCGGCGGCCCACTCGTGCTTCTCGTCCCCGGTCATCCGGGCGAAGAGCGGGGCCAGTGCGTGTGTCATGCGTCCACCGTGCAACTTGGAGTGCGCTGGAGGTCAAGAAGTGGGTGGCGACGATGTCGGCCGATGTGCTCCACTTCGCACTGTTATGGAAGAACAACAGCTGATCCGCCTGTCGAAGCGGATGTCCAAAGCCCTGCGCCACGATCCCGCCCGAGTCGGCCTCACCCTCGACCCGGCGGGCTGGGTCCCGGTCGCCGACCTGCTCACCGCGCTGGGAATGACCCGCGCGGCCCTCGACGAGGTCGTCGAGAACAACAACAAGAACCGCTTCGCCTTCGACGCGTCCGGCACCCGCATTCGGGCGAGCCAGGGTCATAGCGTCGAGGTCGACCTGGGTCTGAACCCGGTCCCGCCGCCCGCGGTGCTCTACCACGGCACCGTCGCCGCGGCGCTGGAGTCGATCAAGGCGGACGGCCTGCGGCCGATGAACCGCCACCATGTCCACCTGTCCGCGACGCAGGACACGGCGGTCGCGGTTGGGGCTCGTCGGGGTAAACCGATCGTGCTGGAAGTCGACGCGGCCGCGATGGCGGCGGCGGGTCACGAGTTCTATGTGAGCGCGAACGGGGTCTGGCTCACCGACCACGTCCCAGCGGGCTTCCTGACTTCGACCTACCTGGAGAGTCGAAGGTAGGCTTGGTCGGGTGTCCAAACTGGCTGAGACACTGACCATCGGCGAAGTCGCCGATCGCAGTGGGGTTCCGCATACGGCGTTGCGCTTCTACGAGGAGCGCGGCTTGATCCACTCCGAGCGGACGGCCGGTAACCAGCGCAGATACCCCAGAGCCGTGCTCCGCAGGCTCGCCTTCATCCGCACCGCCCAGCGGGTCGGCCTCACCCTGGAAGAGATACACGACGCGCTCGACCTGTTACCGGAGCGGCGGACGCCGACGAAGGTCGACTGGGCTCGGCTGTCGAAGACCTGGCGGTCGGAGATCGACGCCAGGATCGACTCGCTGGAGCGACTGCGGGACAACCTGACGTCGTGCATCGGGTGCGGGTGCCTGTCGCTGAAGACGTGCGGCCTGGTCAACAGCGAGGACAAGATGTCCACCCTCGGCCCGGGCGCACCCCGTCTGAAAGCCGCGAGCGAGGGCGGCACCCTCTAGGGGGTGCCGTCGAGGGCGGCGACCAGGTCGTCGAGGATGCCCACGAACTCCGCGGCCTCGATCTCAACCGCGAAGACCGCCTCGACATGCTCGGGATGGGCGAGCAGGTGCGCCTCACGCCAGAACTCGAACGTGAGCGTCAGCCGGTCGCCGTCCCGGAAGAAGTAGGTGGTCACGTTGTCGGTGGTGGGCCCCCAGCGGTGGAAGATCCAAAACCGCTCGCGGAGGACCTCGACTTCGTAGTCGTTGTCGGTCGCGGCGTCGAACCGGCGATGGGCCGCCGCCGGGGACAGACCGGCGAACGGCACGGGTGCGCCATCACCTGCCCGAAGCTCCGCGGCGGTGCATTTCACCGCGTAGCTGAACTGAGGGACATAGGCCGAGTTGTCGTCACAGGTCAGCCATTGATCGGCCGCCCACATGTCCACTCGGCGCAGCCCACCCACGAGTTCGCCGACCTCGACGGCGAATCTGCTCTTGTCACCCAGCAGCATCGCTAGTGGTTACGACCGGAGGTTCGTCGGGGTATCGGCGGATCCAGGTTTCCGCTGGGCGTGCGGCCGGAAGGTCCTCGTACTGGTTGTACGTGGGCCTTTCGGCCGTGCGGCCAGCGGGAAGCTGGGCCGTCGAGACCCCCGGCGAACCTCCGGTCGTGACCACTAGTTGTTCGAGACGTACCAGGCCACCGCGCCGCCACCGGCCATCAACGCCAGCACGATGAGCACCATGGCGAAGCCCTTGGCGGTCTTCCATGTCGTGTAGACACCACCGACGAGCATGCCCGTCAACGCGATCAACCCGACGACGACGAGATCCTTCACGACCTACTCCTCCAGAGCCTGTGAACTCGGACAGACGCTACTCAGAGGACGCCCTTGGTCGAGGGGATTCCGCCAACTCTGGGGTCGGACTCGGTCGCGGCCCTTAGCGCCCTCGCGAAGGCCTTGTATTCGGCCTCGGTGATGTGGTGCGGGTCACGTCCGTGGATGACCCGCAGGTGCAGGGCGATCTGGGCGTGGAAGGCGATCGACTCGAAGACGTGTCGGTTCAGCACGGTCGGGTAGTTGCCGCCGACGGTGAAGCCGATCATGACGTCCGGTTCGCCCGTGTGCACGCAGTAGGGGCGGCCCGACACATCCACCGCGGCGTGCGCCAGGGTCTCGTCCATCGGGATCCAGGCGTCGCCGAAGCGGCGGATGCCGGACTTGTCGCCGAGGGCTTGGCGGAGGGCCTGGCCCAGGACGATGGCGACGTCCTCGACGGTGTGGTGGGCGTCGATCTCGATGTCGCCGGTGGCGTGCACGGTCAGGTCGAACGACGCGTGCGAGCCGAACGCGGTGAGCATGTGGTCGTAGAACGGGACGCCGGTCGACACGTCGACCTTGCCCGAGCCGTCGAGGTCGATCTCGACGGTGACCTTCGACTCCTTGGTGATCCGCTCGACGCGGCCGACACGGGACACTAGACGATCTCCTTACTGGCGGCCAGGAACGCGTCGTTCTCCGCAGGTGTGCCCACGGTGACGCGCAAGTACTCGGGGATGCCGACGTCGCGGATCAGCACGCCCTTGTCCAAATAGGACTGCCAGGCGGCCGCGGCGTCCGCGAACTGTCCGAAGAGGACGAAGTTGGCGTCGCTCGGCACCACGGTGGCGCCGAATCCGGACAGGGCCTCGATGACACGGTCGCGCTCGGCGGCGAGCTTGTGGACCGACGCGAGGGTCTGGTCGGCGTGGCGCAGAGCCGCGCGGGCGGCGGCCTGGGTGAGCGCCGACAGGTGGTAGGGCAGGCGCACGAGCAGCAGCGCGTCCACGACGGCGGGGGCGGCGGCCAGGTAGCCCAGCCTGCCACCGGCGAACGCGAACGCCTTGCTCATCGTGCGGCTGACGATCACCTGGGTCGGGAAGTCCTCGATCAGGTGCACCGCGCTCTCCTGCGGGGAGAACTCGGCGTAGGCCTCGTCCACGACCACGATCCCGCTGGTCGCCGCGACCAGGGCGCGCAGGTCCGACAGCGGGATCGACTGGCCGGTCGGGTTGTTCGGGCTGGTCACGAACACCACGTCCGGCGACCGCTCGGCCAGCACCGCGACCGCGGCATCGACGTCCAGGGAGAAGTCCGCGCGACGCGGGGTCGGCACCCAGTCGGTACGCGTGCCGGCGGCGATGATCGGGTGCATCGAGTACGACGGCTCGAAGCCGAGCGCGCTGCGGCCGGGGCCGCCGAAGGCCTGCAGGATCTGCTGCAGGATCTCGTTGGACCCGTTGGCCGCCCACAGGTTCGCCGTCGTCAGCGGCACCCCGGTCGACTCGGCCAGGTAGGCGGCGAGGTCGGTGCGCAAGCCGACGGCGTCGCGGTCGGGGTAGCGGTGCAGCGTGCCCGCGATCTCGGCGACGGCGGCGGTGATGTCGGCGACGAGCTCCGGCGGCGGCGGGTAGGGGTTCTCGTTGGTGTTGAGCTGGTACGGCACGGCCAGCTGCGGCGCGCCGTACGGCGTACGGCCGCGCAGGTCGTCGCGCAGCGGCAGGTCGGCGAGCGCGGCCCGCTCCCCCGGCGTCACGACTCGTCCCGGAAGCGCGCGGTGACGGCCTCGCCGTGCGCGGGCAGGTCTTCCGCCTGCGACAGCGCCACGATGTGGGCGGCGACGTCGCGCAGCGCGTCCTCGGAGTAGTCGATCACGTGGATGCCGCGCAGGAAGGTCTGCACCGACAGGCCGGACGAGTGCCGGGCGCAGCCGCCGGTCGGGAGGACGTGGTTGGAGCCAGCGCAGTAGTCGCCGAGCGACACCGGGGCGTAGGCGCCGACGAAGATCGCTCCCGCGCTGCGCACCCGCGCCGCGACGGCCCGCGCGTCGGCGGTCTGGATCTCCAGGTGCTCGGCGCCGTAGGCGTCGACCACGCGCAGCCCGTCGTCCACTGAGGACACGAGCACGCAGCCGGACTGTGGCCCGCGCAGCGCGGTGGCCACCCGGTCGGTGTGCTTGGTCGCCTTGACCCGCGTCTCCAGTTCGGCGTCGACCGCGTCGGCGAGTTCGACGGAGTCGGTCACCAGGACGCTCGCGGCCAGCGGGTCGTGCTCGGCCTGGCTGATCAGGTCGGCGGCGACGTGCACCGGGTCGGCGGTGGCGTCGGCGAGGATGGCGATCTCGGTCGGACCGGCCTCTGAGTCGATGCCGATCAGACCGCGCAGCAGGCGCTTCGCGGCGGTGAGGTAGATGTTGCCCGGCCCGGTGACCATGTCGACGGGGGCCAGTTCGCCACCGTCGGTGTCGGTGCCGCCGTAGGCCAGCAGCGCCACGGCCTGCGCGCCGCCGACGGCCCAGACCTCCTCGACGCCGAGCAGTTCGGCCGCGGCCAGGATCGTCGGGTGCGGCAGGCCACCGAACTCGGCCTGCGGCGGCGAGCAGACGACCAGCGACTCGACCCCGGCGGTCTGCGCGGGGACGACGTTCATCACGACGCTGGACGGGTAGACCGCCAGCCCACCCGGCGCGTAGAGCCCGACCCGCGCGACCGGCACCCAGCGCTCGGTGACCGTGCCACCGGGCACCACCTGGGTGGTCACGTCGGTGCGGCGCTGCTCGGCGTGCACCAGCCGGGCCCGCTCGATCGACACCTCGAGCGCGGCGCGGACGGCGGGGTCGAGCCCGGCGAGCGCCTTGGTCAGCTCCGCGGCGGGGACCCGGACGACCGACGGCCGCACCCGGTCGAAGCGCTCGGTGAACTCCAGGACGGCGTCGACCCCGCGTTCGCGGACCGCGTCCACGATCGGCCGCACCTGATGGACCACCGCGTCCACGTCGACCTCGGCCCGCGGCAGCGCGGTGCGCAGCTCCACGGGCGACGGGACGGCGGAACGCAGGTCGGTGCGCGTCAGCATGGGGTCCTTCCACATCAAAGGGGACCCTATGAGAATAAGGCGTCACACAACGCCGCTACGCACGCGGTACCGCAGGTCACAGCTGTTCCGGGCATTAGTGCAGTCCGGCGATGGCCTCCACTGCTGTATCGATCTGGTCGTCGGAGATGAAGTAGTGCGGTGAGGCGCGGACCATGCTGGTGATCCCCCGCCTGGTCATGTCGTAGCGGGTCGACGTCAGCCCACTCACCGTGACCGTGATGTCCATGGCCCGCAGCTTGTCCCGCACGTCCTCCGGCGACACCCCGTCGACGGTGAACGTGACGATCCCGCACTGCTGCGTGCCGAGATCGCGCACCTGAACGTGCGACAGCTCCGCCAGCCCGGCCCGCAGCCTGCCCGCCCGGCCGGTCACCGTGCTCGCGATCGCGGGAATCCCCAGGTCGAGCGCGTACCGAGCGGCGGCGATCAGGCCGAGTCGGTCGGCGATGCTGTTCTCCCACAGCTCGTAGACCCGCGCGTCCTCGCGCAGGGTGATCTCGGCCGTCCCGGTCCACAAAGCGCCGTGGAGGTCGATGAGTCGGGGGGTGAGGCGGTCTCGGACCGAGTTGCGGACCACCAGGACCCCGGTCCCGCGCGGGCCGCGCAGCCACTTGCGGCCGGTGCCGCTGACGATGTCGACGCCCATCTCCTCGGCCGACACCGGGAGCTGGCCGATGGACTGGCAGGCGTCGAGCAGGACGAGCGCGCCGACCTCGTGGGCCGCCGCGGCCACCTCGGCGACCGGGTTGACCAGGCCGCCGTTGGTCGGGACCTGGACCAGCGACACCAGCTTGACCCGCTCGTCGAGCATCCCGCGCAGCGCGTCGACGTCGAGTTCGCCCGCCGCGTTCGACGGGATCGGTTCGACGGTCGCACCGACCTCGGCGGCCCGGCGCAGCAGTGGGATGGCGTTGCCGCCGTACTCGGCCTCGGTGGCCAGCAGCCGGTCGCCCGCGGCCAGCGGGATCGCGTCGAAGGCGGCCAGCCAGGAGCGGGTGGCGCTGTCGGTGAAGGCGACCTCGTCTGGCTCACAGCCAAGCAGCTCGGCGAACACGCCGTAGCCCGCTTCGAGGTCGTCGAGGCGCTCGGCCGCCGCGCGGTAGCCGCCGATCTCGGTCTCCCGGCGCAGGTGGCCGATGACCTCGTCGACCACGGATCGCGGCGACAGCGACGAACCCGCGCTGTCGAGGAACACGCCGTCCACGCACCCCGGCGTGTCGGCTCGGACTCGGGCCAGGTCGATCATCTCGGTGCCCAGGTCTGCAGGTTCCACCATGCTCCCCACGTGTGGTCTGTCCCCGTCGCGTCCACGACGGGCTGGTAGCCGGTCCAATTCTGTCGGATCACGTAGCTGTGGTCGGCCTGCGCGAGCACGACCGACGACGGTTCGTCGAGATATGCCCGCTGCACCGCCCGGAACGCGACGGCGCGCTGCGCGGGGTCGGTCACCGCCGCCGCGGCGGCCGTCCGGTCGCCGAGCCAGGACAGTGCCCTGCCCGGGTCGAGGGGATCTCCAACCGCGGTCAACTCGGCCGTCGCGCCCGCCAGCGCGGCCCGCGCGGTGGGCCGCGGGGTGACCTTGACGCCGATGGCGGCGGCCGCGCGGGCGAACCCGCCGACGAGTTCGCGGTCGGCGATGTCGGCGACCGGGTAGGCGACGTCGAACTCGGCGACCACCCCGGATTTGCGCCGCACGCCGTCCGGCCCTGGCACCCAGCCCGCCATGTCCAGTACGGCGTTGGCCCGCGGCACGTCGAACTCGAACCGGGCGCCGGGCTCGATGAACTCGGCCAGCACGGTCGGCAGCGGCAGCGATGTCGGCTTGCCCCGGCCAGCGAGCGCGGCGTCGACCAGCGCCTGGCGGTCGACGCAGAGGTTGAGCGCCAGGCGCACCGAGGCGTCGGCGGTCACCGGGGACGACGCGGGCAGGGTGACCATCCGGACGTCGGCGGCGTCGTGGCGGACGATGGTGAACGCCGACGAGTTCTGGAACGACCCGGCGAGCCGCGCGGGCAAGTCGGCCCCGTCGAGCTTGCCGTCGCGCAGCCGCTGGGCGCGGATCTCGTCGTCGGGGACGAACTCGACAGTGACCTTGGTGATGGCTGGCGCGCCCTGGCGGTAGTCGGGGTTGGCCTTGAGCACCAGCGACCGGCCGGGCTGCCAGTTCTCGACCAGGTACGGGCCGGTCCCGGTTGACACGGTGCCCGCCCGCTTGATCCCCAGGACGAGCAGTGCGGCGAACCCGGGTGCGGGCTGGGACAGGTCGAACCGAACCGTCTTGGCGTCGAGCTGGTGCACCGCGGCGAGCATCCAGAACCGCGACTTGAGCCCGCCCGCCAGGACACCCTGGTAGGTCGCTATGACGTCGGCCGCGCCGAACTTGGCCTTGTCGTGGAAGTAGACGTCGTCGCGCAGCGAGACCGTCCACGAACGTCCGTCCGCGGACGGAACGGGCGGCGCGGCGGCCAGCACGGGCCGGGTCGTGCCGCCGGGCTGGAGTTCGACGAGCCCGTCGTAGATCTTCGCCGCCCCATACGGCGCGTAGCCGTCGAGCGGGTTGAGGGATGCGGGCGCGACGACTGTGGCGATCACCATGGACCGACCTTCACGGTCGCCGGAGGCGCTCGGGGTAGGTTCGGCCGTGCACGCCACCAACAGCCCGACCATGGCGACGGCGGCGGCGCGCGACAGGACCTGCACGGCCTCGACAGTAGGGTGTGGCCTGTGGATCCCGGTAGGTGGGATTCGTGATCCGCGTGGTTCCTGGCCGCGCCGCAGGGGCGGTCGCGTACTGGTTGTCCGTGGCCGTCCCTGCGGCGCGGCCAGGAACCA
>Ga0247823_10001476_pt1 | contig 19646 bp, 17 predicted proteins | sample 13C_PalmiticAcid_2_FD_192426 | JGI IMG/M metagenome (GOLD analysis project Ga0247823, IMG submission 192426) | Soil microbial communities from agricultural site in Penn Yan, New York, United States - 13C_PalmiticAcid_Day30 | ecosystem: Environmental > Terrestrial > Soil > Agricultural land... | reverse complement strand
AGACAGAGCTGGCTGCAGCCTTCGGTGTCAGCCGGGCGACGGTTCGCGAAGCCTTGCGTCTGCTGGAGCAGCGCGGTCTGGTCACGATCCTGCCGCAGCGTGGGGCCCATGTCACACGGCTGTCGGCGCAGGAGCTGAATGACCTCTACGAAGTGCGGGCGTCTTTGCTGGCAACCGGTTCGGGACTGGCCGCGAGCCGTTGCACGCCGGCACACGCAGCTGCCTTGCAACGGTATCTCGACGAGCTACAGGGCGTCATTGATGATCTGTCGCAATACGCCGCGCTGAGCGGCGAACTGGTGGCCTACATTATGGATATGTCAGGCAACGTCGTGCTGGCCGAGTACGTGCGCGACTTCGCACTGCGGATCGGACGCTACATCCGTATGGGCCTGACCACACCAGAGCGGCGCGCCGCCTCGCTTGCAAGCTGGCGGCAGATTGCGGAAGCGATCATCGCCGGGAATGCCGAAGCGGCGGGTACGGCGCACCGCAAGTTGGCGCTGGAGAACCGCGATGCAGCCATGGTCATGTTTGCCCGGCTGGAAGCGCAGTCCCCCACCGATACGGTGAGGGCCGAAATGCCCCCGCTGGCTCACCTCTAAGCTTGCTTCCCTTGCAACTCGCTCTTTCATCGATTATATTTGGAATGTCGACATTTTAAATAACGACATAGAGAGGAGATCATGAATCTTAAATCGATCCGCCTGGCGGCCGTGGCACTCATGTGCGCGGTTTGTGCCAGCGCAGCTACTGCCCAGCCTGATAACAAACTGCCCGCCAAACCGATTCGTATCATCGTGCCGTTTTCTGCCGGTGCACTGACCGACATCATCGCTCGCATCTATGCCGAAAAGCTGTCTCCCCGCCTAGGGCAGCCGGTTTTGGTGGAAAACCGCCCGGGTGCTGGCGGGGTGGTCGCCTCGCAACTGCTGCTGAAGTCGCCAGCGGACGGAACGTCGATTCTGTTCGTCTCATCGTCGCATTCGGTGAATCAGACGCTGCAATCGAAGTTGCCGTATGACACCAAGCGTGACTTCTCTGGTCTCGCGCTGCTGGCAAGCTCGCCGACCGTGCTCGTCGTCAATGCCAATCATCCGGCCAAGAACCTTAAAGATTTTGTGAGCATGGCCAAGAGCAAGCCCGGTGAAATGAGCTATGGCTCGGCGGGGATTGGTGCTGCCACCCACCTGGCTGCTGAGTATTTCGCGCAGGAAGCTGGCATCAAGATGTTGCACGTGCCATACAAGGGCGTGCAGGAAGCAACGGCTGAAACAGTTGGTGGACGCCTGGATGCATCGTTTCCCCCCGTCGGGCTGGCGTTGCCGTTTACCAAGTCAGGGCAGCTACGCGCACTGGGTGTAACCGGCATGGAGCGCTCGCCGATGATGCCCAATGTCCCAACTGTGCATGAGCAGGGTATCCCGAATGTGGACTACAGCATCTGGTATGCGCTGGTGATGTCGTCGAAGACGCCGAAGCCGGTGATGGAGTATCTGGCGCGTGAGGTCCGTGCTGTGTCCGCAATGCCTGAAGTCCGCGAGAAGCTATTGGCGCAAGGCCTCGTGCCGCAGAAGCTGGAGTTGGCAGAGTTCGATCGCTTCATCGCACAGGATATCGACAAGATGGGCAAGATCGTCAAGAGCAGCGGCGCTGCGGCTGAATAACTGGAGAAAAAAGCATGAACGCAATGACTGGCGGCCAGGCCGTTGTCGAATCCCTTAAGGTTGAAGAGACCTCGCACGTGTTCGGTCTGATTGGCTCGGCCGGCATGGAGATTTTCGATGCGCTGTACGATGCCGACTCGATTCGCTTTATCGGTGTGCGTGACGAACGGACTGGCGTCCACATGGCGGACGGGTTTGCTCGCGCCTCCGGTCAGGCTGGGGTGTTTCTCGCGGGCCAGAATGGTCCCGGTGCGACCAACCTGGTGACTGGCCTCGCACAGGCCTATGCAGCGTACTCCCCAGTTGTGGCGCTGGCCGGCTCGCTGTCGTCAGCGCACATCTATCGCGATGCCTTCCAGGAAGTCGATCAGCAATCGCTGTTCAAGCCGGTGACCAAGAAGACTTGGACATTGACACAATCGTCGCGGATTCCCGAGATGATGCGCGAGGCCTTCCGTACCGCCCTGAGTCCGCGCCGCGGCCCGGTGCTGCTGAACCTGCCGCGCGATCTGCTGGCTGAAAACGTACCAGCTTCGGCTGATCACTATCATCCGGCAGGCCGTCAGCTCGACACTGGGTTCGGTGCGCCACGTGGCGTGACCGAGCGCGCAGCGCAACTGCTGCGCAATGCCAGGAAGCCGTTGATCGTCGCCGGCGGTGGCGTCAAGAATGGCCGCCACCATGCGCTCGTGCTCAAGCTGGCCGAACGCCTGAATGCGCCGGTGGCGATGTCCCCGGGGCATGGCGATGCGATTCCGTGCGGTCACCCGCTGTACGCTGGTCAAATGGGCCCGCGCGGTAACGTGGTGGCCTCCGATCTGGCTCGCCAGGCGGATGTGATTCTGGCACTCGGCACCCGGCTCGGTTTCAACACTACGTTCTACTCCGCGGAAAACATCAATGCCGAAGCGGACATCATTCAAGTGGAATCCGAACCGACAGCCATCGGTCGTTTCTTCCCGGTGGCCGTGGGGGTGCTCGGCGATGCCGGCACGGTGGCGGAAGACTTGCTCGATGCCCTGCGCGATCATCGTCCGGGTAAGGATGTCAGTGAGTGGACCGAAGGCTTCGCGGCGCGCCGCCAAGCCATGCTCGCAACGCGCGACCAGGAGGCGGGTGGCCCGCAAGATCCCCTGCAGCCCGGCTTCCTGTTCAAGACGCTCCGCGACGTGTTGCCGCAGGACGCGATGTTCACCATGGACGCTGGCACCTTGTGCCTGCAGGCTACCGACCAGCTCAACTATCACCAGCCGCCGGCCTTGTTTACGCCGCTGGACTTCGGGCTTGTAGGGTTCTCGTATGCCTGCGGCCTTGGTATAAAGCTCGCCCAACCCGAGCGCACCGTCGTGAGCCTGATGGGTGACGGTGGCTTCGGCATGACCAGCAGCGAAATCGGAACGGCGGTAGCGAACGGCATCAACACTGTCTGCATCGTGATGAACAACGGTTGTTGGGGTGCGGAAAAGGCCTACCAACGCGATTTCTTCGGCCAGCGCTATCTTGGCGCGGACGTGCCAAACCCGCCGTACGACAAACTTGCCGAGCTGTGGGGTGCCCGGGGCTTCCGTGTCGAGCGTGCCGCCGATCTGGCCAGGACTGTGGCCGATGCCGTGGCCTGCGGCCAGCCGGCGATTGTCGATGTTCAGGTCGATCCCAATGCCCTGTATAGCTTCCGTCGTGACTCCTTCAAGCATCGCGCCGCGGGTACCAAATGACCACTGAGGATTTCGATTTTGTCGTGGTTGGCGCGGGTTCGGCTGGCTGCGCGATCGCTGCGCGCCTCACCGAAAGCGGCCGACACCGGGTGCTGCTGCTGGAGGGCGGCGGGGCGGACAACCATGTGTGGATTCATATTCCGCTGGGAGTTGGCAAGCTGCTGACCAACGACAAGTACGCCTGGCGCTTCATGACCGATCCACAGGCGCATATGCATGGCCAGAACATCTACTGGCCGCGCGGCAAGGTGCTAGGCGGCTCCAGCGCCTTGAACGGCATGGCCTACGTATGGGGCGATCCTGCCGAGTATGACAGCTGGGCCGAGCAGGGCGTGAGTGGCTGGAACTTCGCCGATGTCCTGCCGTACTTCAAGAAACTGGAGTCGACGCAATACAGCGACCATCCGCGCCGTGGCCACGATGGTCCCATCCGTATCACCGACCGCGCGGCACGCGAACCCGATACGATCTCGGATGCATGGATCGACGCGTGCAAGAGTTTTGGCATTCAGGAAACGCCGGACTACAACGCAGTCAACTACGAAGGTGTGCGTTATCTCGAGCAGACGGCCTACAAGGGGCGCCGCTGGAGTGCCGCGGTCGGCTACCTGAAGCCCGCGCGCAAGCGCAGCAATCTCGTTATCCGCACGCATGCACGAGTGCACCGGGTGCTGCTCAAAGGCAACCGCTGCACCGGCGTCGAGTACATGTGGCAAGGCCAGCAGCGCGTGGCCAATGCACGCCACGAGGTAGTGCTGAGCGCGGGCGCGATCCAGTCGCCACAGCTGCTGGAGCTGTCGGGGATCGGGCAGCGCGACCGCTTGTCAGCGCTGGGCATTCAGGTGCATCAGGATCTGCCGGCTGTCGGCGAACACATGTCGGATCATCTGCAGGTGCGGTGCACCTACAAGACCCGCGTGCCGGAAACCATCAACGATCTGATGAACAGCCCGTGGCACAAGCTGCGCGCTGGCCTGTCGTACCTGTTCCAGCGCAAGGGCTTGCTGGCCGGAACATCGTCGACTGCGCATGCCATCACGCGCTCGTCCCCAGCGGCCATGCACCCGGATGTGATGATCCGGATTTACCACATCAGTGGTGCGGATCGTTACTCGCGCAGCAAGATCGCCGGAATGGATCCGTGGTCCGGTTTCTCGGTCGGTGGCTTCATGTTGTATCCGCATTCGCGCGGCAGTATCCACTGTACATCGGCCGACCCCACTGCAGCACCCTCGATTCAGCCCAACTATCTGTCCGATCCGCGCGATGCGGAAACAACGGTCAACATGTTGCGTCTGATCCGGAAGATTGCCGACCAGCCGCGCATGCGCGAAGTGGTGATCGAGGAGAATCGACCGGGCCCGGTCGCGACCAGTGACGAGGCATTGCTGGACTATGCCAAGGAAATTGGCCAGACCGCGTGGCATACGGTCGGTACCTGCCGCATGGGCCGTCCGGGAGAGTCGGTCGTCGACTCGCAGCTGCGCGTGCATGGTATCGCTGGTCTGCGCGTGGCTGACGCATCGGTCATGCCGACGATCGCCTCGTCGAATACCAATGCGCCTTCGATCATGATTGGCGAGCGCGCCGCCGAGATGCTGCTGGCCGCCGCAAAATAACGACAGGAGACACTGTATGTCCGATTCACCACGCATTCCCACGCCGCTGTGCGAGGAGCATATTGCCAAGGGCGACTGGAACGTGCTGTGGGACCAGATGCGCGAACTCGATCCTGAGTTCATGGAGGCATACCTGGCCTTTCGCAGCGTGCCGCACCGCAATGGTCCGTTGCCGCAAAAGTACAAGGAGCTGATCATGATCGCCATCAACGCGGCGACCACGCACCTTTACGCGCCGGGCGCGCGCCGGCATATCCGCAACGCACTGAACCATGGCGCAACCCAGGAAGAAATCCTGGAGGCGATCCAGCTCACCACGGTGATGGGCATCCATGCCTGCAATATGACGGTACCCATTCTGCTGGAAGAGGTGGCAGCCCACCAAAACAGACAATAAACAGCAAAGGCTTTGCCGCTATCGTCCCGGCGCGTTTGTTCATACCCGCATCGCAGCCACTCCAACGGTTCGGGGGAATTTCCCCAGAACCGTTTTCTCCATCGATAATAGGCGGCATGGCAAAGCCCAACCAAGGACTGGCGGGCTGGATCGTGGAGGAAGCAACCATGCAGTTTCGCAAGCTGGGTCAATCGGATATCGCTGTCTCACGCATCGGCCTGGGCTGCATGAGCTTTGCTGGCAGCTATGGCCCGATGGATCCGAGCCATGCCGCCAATGTCATCGATGCAGCGCTGGACACGGGTATCAATTTCTTCGATACCGCCGATGTCTATGGCGCCGGGCTGAGCGAGACGCTGGTCGGCAAGGCGTTGCGGCCCGTTCGGCAACGCGTGGTCATCGCTACGAAGGGTGGGGCGACGCGTGGCGCGACTGGGTTACCGGAAAATGACGGATCGCCGCGTCATCTCAAGGCAGCCTGCGATGCCAGCCTGAAACGCCTCGGCATCGACACCATCGATCTGTACTATCTGCATCGTGTCGACCCGAATGTCCCAATTGAAGACTCTGTGGGTGCGCTGGCAGAGATGGTGCGTGCAGGCAAGGTTCGGCACATCGGATTGTCGGAAGCCAGTCCCGATACGATCAAGCGCGCTCATGCGGTACATCCGGTCTCGGCGCTGCAGACCGAATATTCCCTGAGCTGCCGTTTCGTCGAGGCAGAGATCCTGCCGTTGTGTGAAGCGCTTGGCATCACCTTCGTGGCCTACGGTCCCTTGGGGCGGGGGCTGCTGTCTGGCACGCTCAGCGCGGACACCGTCTTGCCGGCTGGCGACGCGCGGGCTGTCATTCCCCGCTTCTCAGGCGAGAATCTGGCCCACAATGTGCGCGCCACCCAGCACTTGAGAAGCGTCGCCGATGCGCATGGCCTGTCGGTGGCGCAGCTTGCCCTGGCATGGGTCGTCGGCCGCAGCTTCCCGATCGTTGCTATTCCCGGGACACGCGACGCCGGACGTGTGACTGCCAATGCAAAGGCGGCCGAGGTAATGTTGCCGGATGCGGTTTGGCAGGAACTCGATGAACTATTTTCGGAGGACGCCATGCAGGGTGCGCGACACGCCACGCATATGCTGGCGCGCAATAATCTCTGACGGTAGCGCATCGATGGCCTGGTCGTGGGTCACAACCGGATCATCGTGATTGCCGCCATGTCTACGCCTCGCGACGGATAGCATCTCACGCGCGACTCGATCAGAGCAGTCCGGCTGAATGCAGCTTCCACGCAGTCACTGCGCCGGCGTGCAGCACGACTGTCGCCCAGAAAGTGGTCTGGAAACTCGCTTTGCGGTTTTTGTGGCGAAACAGCTGCTGGGCGATCAGTGCTCCGGGCCATCCTCCCGCCAGCGCCAGCAGGTGCAGCGACTTTTCCGGAGTACGCCGGGCGTTCCGCACCGCCGATTGCTTGTCTGCATAGTAAGCCAGCACGGCGAGCATACTCATCAGTAACATGCTCCATCCGATGACGTGCGGTAGAACCCCCGAGACGCTCGCCGCGATGCAGGCGAGCAGTGCACCACCGCCAAACAGGAGCGAGCCCATGTTCATATTCATCTGGGGAGGTGGCGCTCCTGCAATGTTGACATTCAGGGCGCATACCCGGCCTCGGGCATCCCGGCTCAACTCAAAGCTCACGCGGTCTCCCGGCTTGGGCGAGACGCCGCGGTTGCGCAAGGCGCTGGCATGGAAGAACACATCATTCGATTCCGCATGGATATCGATGAAGCCATAGCCTTTGTTGGCATCCCAAGTTTTGATGCGGCCTGCTTTTGTCATGATCCGGGCTAATGAGCGAGGGTTGTGCATGTGCGTGGCGAGGCTTCGCCCACGGCATGTGTGCCGCAGGGGGCATTGTAGCGGCGTACGTATTGAATGGGGCCACGAGGGGCGTCAGGAGAAACGCTGGGGAGCAGTAGGCGCGGTACGCCGTGCGTGGCCGTTCGTTGTGTGTGCCGGAGGCAGACCCCATAGCCGTTGCCGGGGGAGGCATTGAGAGGCGGGTAAAGCGAAAGGGCCGATAAAGAAAAAAGGCCCTGATTACTCAGGGCCTTTCAAATTTGGTGGCGAATCAGGGACTCGAACCCCGGACCTGCGGATTATGATTCCGTCGCTCTAACCGACTGAGCTAATTCGCCAAGAAGCGGAATAGTAAACAGTCTTTTTCAGGCTGTCAAGCTGCGCGGAAACCATTCCTGAAGATCCTGACGCCTGCCGGTCCCGCCGTCATCTTGTCCGTGATCCGGCAAGCCAGTATGGCGCATGGTGGGCCGCTGGGGGCACAAAAAAATGGCGGACCGAAGTCCGCCCAACATGGAGGAACGATTGCTCCCGGTTAATCGTCGGCGTAGATGTCGCGGTCCTTGGTTTCCTTGATGAACAGGCCGCCTACCACCAGCGTCATGGCTGCGATGATGATCGGGTACCACAGGCCGTGATAGATGTTGCCGTTCTGGGCCACCAGGGCGAAGGAGATGGTGGGCAGCAGACCGCCGAACCAGCCATTGCCGATGTGGTACGGCAGAGACATCGAGGTGTAGCGGATACGGGTCGGGAACATTTCGACCAGCATTGCCGCGATTGGGCCGTACACCATGGTCACGTACAGCACGAGGATGACCAGGATGACGATGACCATCGGCGTGTTCATCTGTGCCGGGTCGGCCTTGGCGGGATAGCCGGCGGCTTTCAGTGCCTCGGACACTTCCTTCTTGAAGGCGGCATCCTTGGCCTTGGCCTCGTCGGCTGGCAGGCCCTTCGAGCTGTAGCCGGTGATCACCTTGTCCCCGATATGGACCGTAGCCACGGTGCCCGCGGCTGCATCTTCCGCGTCATAACTGGCGGAATTGACCGACAGGACCTGCTTGGCGATATCGCACGAGCTGGTGAATTTGGCGGTGCCCGTCGGGTTGAACTGGAAGGTACATTCCTTGGGGTCGACCACCACCTTCACCGGTGCCGTCTGGATGGCACGCTCAAGCGCCGGGTTGGCATAGTGGGTCAGCGCTTTGAACAGCGGGAAGTAGGTCAGGATAGCGAGCGCACAGCCAGCCAGGATGATCCACTTGCGGCCGATGCGGTCGGACAGCGCACCGAACACTACGAAGAACGGCGTACCGATGACCAGCGCGGCAGCGATCATCAGGTTGGCCGTCTTGGGATCGACCTTCAGCACTTGCGTGAGGAAGAACAGGGCGTAGAACTGGCCCGTGTACCACACCACGGCCTGGCCGGCGGTCAGGCCGATCAGCGCGAGAATCACGATCTTCAGGTTGCGCCACTGGCCGAACGATTCCGTCAGCGGGGCCTTGGAGGTCTTGCCTTCCGATTTCATCTTCTGGAAGGCCGGCGATTCATTCATCGACAGCCGGATATAGACCGAAATGCCGAGCAGCACGATCGACAGCAGGAACGGGATGCGCCAGCCCCAGACTTCGAAGTTCGGACCGGTCAGCTCGCGGCAGATCAGGATGATGATCAGTGAGAGGAACAGGCCGAGCGTTGCCGTCGTCTGGATCCAGGACGTGAACGCGCCGCGCTTGCCGTGCGGCGCGTGTTCTGCCACGTAGGTGGCCGCACCGCCATACTCTCCGCCCAGCGCGAGACCTTGCAGCATGCGCAGAACGATAAGGATGACTGGCGCAGCGACGCCGATGGTGGCGTAGCTGGGCAGCAAGCCCACGATGAACGTGGAGGCACCCATGATCAGGATGGTGACCAGGAAGGTGTACTTGCGGCCGATCATGTCGCCGAGGCGGCCGAACACCAGTGCACCGAAGGGGCGCACGATGAAGCCGGCGGCAAAGGCGAGCAGCGCGAAAATGAAGGCAGAGGTCGGATCGAGTCCCGAGAAGAACTGCTTGGCGATAATGGCCGCCAGCGAGCCGTACAGATAAAAGTCATACCATTCGAACACCGTGCCGAGAGACGAGGCGAAGATCACCTTCTTCTCTTCGGCGGTCATCGGTGTCGACGCCTTGGGTAGTGGCGTTGCAGCTTGCGCAGTAGCCATGTTGTCTCCTCGTTATGTCTGTGTCCCCGGAGCGCCGGCGCCATGCCGGAAATCTTGCCGGGTTGGCAAGTGATCCGAAGTCGAGTTGATTGTGGGAGTCCAACCTTACGGCGGTCTGACAGGAAAACCCGTGATGAATACGGGTATACGCGAATGCGTGGCGGGAGGGTGTGCCGGTCTCCCGGCTCAGGAATCCTGGCCCGGTGTGGGCGGAGTTACCGATTCAGCGGCGGCAGTAGGTGCGTCGTCGGCGTCGCGGTCGAGCCGGTTCATGCGCCACGCATACAGCACGATGATCAGCAGATAGACGATCAGCGCGCCCTGCGCGCCGACCCAGAACGGGAAGGGCCAGCCGAAGAAAGGAAAGGTCAGGGTACGGGCATGCCAGCTGATGACGAAGGTCACGAGGAACCAGACCAGCAGCAGCGCGGCGATCCAGCGCAGATTGGTGCGCCAGCGCCGTTGGGCGGGATCTGCGGCAGGGCGGTCGGCATGGCGCACGCTGATCCTCACGCCACGTCGGCATCGCCGCCGCGCGCCTGCAGGCTGGGCAGAATGATGCGGATGCGCGTGCCGCTGCGGACCGGCTCATACGCGTAGACATGATCGAGGATGCTGACGCTGCCGCCATGCTGCTGGACGATCTCGCGCACGATGGCCAGGCCCAGACCACTACCCTCGATGCCGCTACCGAGAATGCGGTAGAACCGCTCCATGACCCGCTCGCGTTCCGCCACCGGAATGCCTGGGCCGGTGTCGTCGACTTCCAGCATGATGTCCCGTTCCGCCGAATTGGCGTGGACGCGTACCGTGACATGGCCGCCGTTGGGAGTGTAGCTGATGGCATTGTCGATCAGGTTGCCGAGCATCTCGGTCAGCATCAGGCTGTTACCCAGAACCAGTACGGGCAGGGCTGGCACTTCTACACCGAGGTCGATCTGCCGGGCCCAGGCCTGCGAGAGCCAGCCCGTCACCACTTCGCGCGTCAGCGCCGCCAGATCGGTCGGCGCCATGGCTTGGCTGGCGCTTGCATTCTCCATGCGGGCCAGCGAAAGCAATTGCTTGACGAGATGCGCGGTACGGTTCGAACTGCTGGCGATATGCGCCAGCGAACGGCGCAACTCATCAGGCGACTGCTCCCGCTGCGCCAGTTCTGCCTGCATGCGCAGGCCTGCCAGCGGCGTTTTCATCTGATGCGCGGCATCGGCGATGAAGCGCTTCTGCGAATTCACGGATTGCTCGACGCGGGCCAGCATCTCGTTGAACGATACGACCAGGGGGGTGATCTCCTGGGGTGTGGCGCGCTCGTTGATCGGACTCGTGTCGGCCGGGTTGCGCGCATGGATGCGCTGCTGCAGGGCCGTCAGCGGAGCCAGTCCGCGCGCCAGCCCGAACCAGACGAGCACCACCGCGAGCGGCAGGATGACGAACTGTGGCAGGATCACGCCCTTGATGATCTCGTTGGCCAACTGCGCACGCTTGTCGAGCGTCTCGGCCACCTGCACCAGCACGGGCGTACTGCCGGCGACGCCGGGGATGTTGATGTAGGTGTGGGCGACGCGGATGTCGTTGCCGGCCAGCTTGTCGTCGCGCAGGTGCACCAGGCCGCTATAGGGCTGCTCGCTATCGATCGGCAGCGGCAGGTCAGGGTCCCCACTGATGAATTCGCCACGCGTCCCAAGCACCTGGAAGTAGATATTGTCGCGCTCGTCGGCGCGCAGGATTTCCTTGGCAGAGAGTGGCAACTGCAGCACCACGCGGCCGTTGACCTCGCGTACCTGTTGCGACAGCACGATGGCACTGGTCTCCAGTGCCCGATCGAACGGGCCGTTGGCAATCGACTTGGCCGCAAGATAGGTCACCGCAATACTCAAAGGCCAGAGCAGAAGCAGCGGCGCAAGCATCCAGTCGAGGATCTCGCCAAACAGGGAGCGCGGCACCGGGGCATTGGATTGCAGTTCTTCGTTCGGCAGGATCTGCTGCAGCTCCCGTTCCAGTTCCGCATCGCTGGAAGGTGCTGCCGGGTGTGCGGGTGCATGCCGCTGACGGGCAGAAAAAACCCAGGGCGCGCGCAGCCGGTGCAGGAAATTCATACGGCGTCTGACGTGGGAGTAGCGGCCTGATATTTCTCGAGACAGTAGCCCAGCCCCCGCACGGTCGCGATGCGGATCCCGCTGACCTCGATCTTCTTGCGCAGGCGATGGACATAGACCTCGATGGCGTTATTACTGACTTCCTCTCCCCATTCGCACAGATGGTCGACCAGCTGCTCCTTCGAGACCAGCCGGCCGCTACGCGACAGCAGGATCTCCAACAGGCCCAGTTCGCGTGCCGACAGTTCAAGCATCTGGTCATCGATATAGGCGATACGCCCGACCTGATCGAAGGCCAGCGGGCCGTGGCGGATCAGCGCCGCGCCGCCGCCTGCGCCGCGTCGGACCAGCGCCCGCACGCGTGCCTCGAGTTCCGAGAGGGCAAAAGGCTTGGCCATGTAATCGTCCGCGCCGAGGTCGAGTCCCTTGACGCGCTCACCGACGCTGTCAGCCGCCGTCAGAATCAACACGGGAAGGAGGGAGTTACGGGCGCGCAGCCGCTTCAGCACCTCCAGGCCGGACATACGCGGCAGGCCGAGATCGAGAATCAGCAGGTCGAAACTCTGGGTGGACAGCGCGGAATCCGCTTCCAGGCCATGCGCGACATGGTCCACGGCATAACCGGACTGACGCAGCGAGCGGGTCAGCCCATCGGCAAGGACATGGTCGTCCTCGGCGATCAGAATGCGCATCGTAGTCTCCCGACACTCTGTTTCACTGCCTTGATCGCTGCCTTGACCGGGTGGCGGGTAAAATTGCAACGCAGCGCCGGCCGCAAGGCTTGCTAAAAGTACTGTTTTTTTATACAGTACATGCAGTTTTGGAATTCAGGTGTCTCGTAATGTTATAGACGAACGGGACAACCGCATGCCGCACACGCGGCACGGCAAGGCCGCGCATCCTCCGTGCCATACCGTTCTGCGGCCCTGTTCTGCGACCCATTTATACACCAATTTGGTAAAAGGACGACCATGGACGACAGCAAAAAGGCCGGTGCAGGCATGAACGCCGAAAAGCAGAAAGCGCTGGCCGCCGCGCTGGCACAGATCGAGAAGCAGTTCGGCAAAGGGTCGGTCATGCGCCTGGGCGACGGCGGTCCCCAGGAGGACATCCAGGTCGTGTCCACCGGTTCGCTGGGTCTCGACATTGCCCTTGGCGTCGGCGGATTGCCGCGTGGCCGGGTAGTCGAAATCTACGGCCCGGAATCGTCAGGTAAAACCACATTGACGCTGCAAGTCGTAGCAGAAATGCAGAAGCTCGGCGGCACCTGTGCCTTTATCGACGCCGAGCATGCGCTTGATGTCAGCTATGCCGCCAAGCTGGGCGTGAATACCCAGGATCTGCTGATCTCACAACCGGATACCGGTGAACAGGCACTGGAAATCACCGATGCCCTGGTACGTTCCGGTTCGGTCGACATGATTGTCATCGACTCCGTGGCGGCGCTCGTACCGCGTGCCGAAATCGAAGGCGAGATGGGCGATTCGTTGCCCGGCCTGCAGGCCCGCCTGATGAGCCAGGCGCTGCGCAAGCTCACCGGCACCATCAAGCGCACCAACTGCCTGGTGATCTTCATCAACCAGATCCGCATGAAGATCGGCGTGATGTTCGGCTCGCCCGAAACCACCACCGGCGGCAACGCGCTCAAGTTCTACGCGTCGGTGCGTCTTGACATCCGCCGCATCGGCTCGATCAAGCGCGGCGACGAGGTGATCGGTAACGAAACCAAGGTCAAGGTCGTCAAGAACAAGGTCTCGCCGCCGTTCCGCGAAGCCTTTTTCGATATCCTGTATGGCGCGGGCATCTCGCGCGAAGGCGAGATCATCGACCTGGGCGTGGAAGGCAAGATCGTCGACAAGGCTGGTGCCTGGTATAGCTATAACGGCGACCGGATCGGGCAGGGCAAGGACAATGTGCGCGAGTACCTGCGCGAGAATCCGGATCTGGCGCGCGAAATCGAAAACCGCATCCGCGAGCAGCTGGGCATCTCGCTGATGCAGGCTGAGGGGCCCGCCAAGGCCGACGCCGGCAACAAGGACGAGACCGGTGAGAAGGCTGAAAAAGCCGCATCCCGCAAATCGGCCGACAAGCTGGCAGCCGAAGGCTGATTTGCCTGAGCTCTCCGGCTGGCGCGATTGCATGCGCCAGCCTGCGCCATGCCCCGCCCACCCCTGAGCCTGAAAGCGCGCGCTGTCGGTTATCTCTCCCGGCGGGAGCACAGCCGTGCGGAACTGGCGCGCAAGCTGGCACCCCATGCCGAATCTGCGGAGGAGGTGTCGCTCCTGCTCGATGCCCTGGAGCGGGAGAACTGGCTGTCCGATACCCGGTTTGCCCAAAGTGTCCTGCACCGTCGCGGCGGCCGTTACGGCACGCGCAGGGTCATGCAGGAGCTTGGTACCCACAAGCTCGACGCCGATACGCTGGCGGAAGCCCGCCAGCGCTTGCAGGATACCGAATTGCAGCGTGCCCGGGCCGTGTGGCGCAAGCGTTTTGCCGCACCTGCCGATGATGCCGCCGGGCGGGCCAAGCAGGCCCGCTTTCTCCTCGCACGGGGTTTTTCTCCTGCCGTCGTTGGTCAGGTCGTGCGCGGCGCCAAGGAATGGCTTGAGACGATGGATGACGGGGATCCTGGGGATTTCGACGCTTGATTTTCCCAATAGATGGGATGCGAGCGCCTCGCTATTCCACACTGCGAACTCTGGGCACTCAGGCGGACGGGCTGGCATGCTAGAATCGCAGGATTGTTTCGGATGTATCCATTCCGGTGTATGCCTCTTCCCCAGCCCGTTAACCGTACCCTGCGCCATACTCGCGCCATCACGGCAGAAGTGTTTCTGCGGGACGACGGACTATGGGACATCGATGCGCGCCTGAAGGATATCAAGGCGCGTGACTTGATGCTGTTCACGGGTCAGCTACGTCCACAGGGCACGCCCCTCCATGATTTGTGGCTGCGCATCACGATCGATACCCAGTTCAACATCGTCGACGCGGCGGCCAGTTCCGACTGGAACCCCTATCCGGGGTACTGCGAGGCGATCGAGCCGGCGTATCGTCAGCTGATCGGGCTGAACCTGCTCAAGCAATTCCGGGCCGCGGCACGGGCACGCCTGGGCGGGACAGACGGTTGTACCCATCTCACCGAACTGTGCGGCCTGCTTCCGACGGTGGCTTTTCAGGCGTTTGCCGGCGAGGTCATCCGAACACGCGATCCCGCAAGTGACCCAGCCCATGGTAATCAGCCGCCACCGCAGCTCAATCGCTGCCACGCGCTGAGCTTCCAGGGCGATGCTGTCCGCGAATACTTCCCGCGCTGGTATGGGCATCAGCCCGCAAATGCCAGCGAACGCGGCAGCTTCTCCGAGGAACTGGCAAGACTGCCGGTCTCCGATGAGAATCGGGAGCCTCCCGCCTGATCCTTCCCGATCGGCATCCAAATTCAAGAATCCCATTCAACAACACCTTCAGCCTCGTAAAAAGGAACACGCATGAAGATCCATGAGTATCAGGGCAAGGAAATCCTGCGCAAATACAATGTGCCGGTGCCGCGCGGTATCCCCGCTTTCTCCGTGGAAGAAGCCCTCAAGGCTGCAGAGCAGCTCGGCGGCCCGGTGTGGGTCGTGAAGGCGCAGATCCACGCGGGTGGTCGCGGCAAGGGTGGCGGCGTGAAAGTGGCCAAGAACATGGACGAGGTCAAGACCCACGCGTCCAACATCCTCGGCATGCAGCTGGTCACGCACCAGACCGGTCCGGAAGGCCAGAAGGTGAACCGCCTCTACATCGAAGATGGCGCCGATATCAAGAATGAACTCTATGTTTCGCTGGTCACCGACCGCGGCACGCAGAAAATTGCCTTCATCGCTTCCAGCGAAGGCGGTATGGATATCGAGGAAGTGGCCCACTCCACGCCCGAGAAAATCATTACCGAGTACATCGATCCGCTGACCGGCATCACCACCGAGCAGTCGAAGAAGATCGCCGCGGCCATCGGCCTGACCGGTGCTTCGGTGGACCAGGCAGTCGAGCTGTTCGCCAACCTGTATAAGTGCTACATGGAAACCGACGCGTCGCTGGTTGAGATCAACCCGCTGAACTGCGACAGTAAGGGCAACCTCATGGCGCTGGACGCCAAGTTCAACTTCGACGCCAACGCACTGTTCCGCCACCCCGAGATCGTGGCCTATCGCGACCTGGACGAAGAAGATCCGGCTGAAGTCGAGGCCTCCAAGTTCGACCTGGCCTACATCAGCCTGGACGGCAACATCGGCTGCCTGGTGAACGGCGCCGGCCTGGCCATGTCGACCATGGACACCATCAAGCTGTTCGGCGGCGAGCCGGCCAACTTCCTGGACGTGGGCGGTGGCGCCACGGCCGAGAAGGTCACCGAAGCCTTCAAGATCATGCTGAAGAACCCTGAAGTGAAGGGCATCCTGGTCAACATCTTCGGCGGCATCATGAAGTGCGACACCATCGCCGAAGGTGTGATCACCGCCTGCAAGGCCGTGAACCTCTCCGTGCCGCTGGTCGTGCGCATGAAGGGTACGAACGAAGAACTGGGCAAGAAGATGCTGGCCGAATCCGGTCTGCCGATCATCTCCGCCGACACCATGGCCGAAGCCGCGACCAAGATCGTCGCTGCCGTCAAGTAAGCCGCTGCCCAAGGATAAGGATACGAATATGAGCATCTACATCAACAAGGACACCAAGGTCATCACCCAGGGCATCACGGGCAAGACCGGTCAATTCCACACCCTGGGTTGCCAGGCCTACGCGAATGGCAAGAACGCCTTCGTCGCCGGCGTGAACCCCAAGAAGGCGGGCGAGAAATTCTCGGATATCCCCATCTACGGTACGGTGAAGGAAGCTGCCGCTCAGACTGGCGCCACCGTTTCGGTGATCTACGTGCCGCCTGCAGGCGCCGCGGCCGCGATCTGGGAAGCCGTCGAAGCTGATCTCGATCTGGCCATCTGCATTACGGAAGGCATTCCCGTGCGCGACATGCTGGAAGTACGCAACAAGATGAAGGCCAAGGAAGCCGCCGGCGGCAAGAAGACCCTGCTGCTGGGCCCGAACTGCCCCGGCCTGATCACGCCTGACGAGATCAAGATCGGCATCATGCCGGGTCACATCCACATGAAGGGCCGCGTGGGCGTCGTATCGCGCTCCGGTACCCTGACCTATGAGGCTGTGGCACAGCTGACCGAACTGGGCATCGGCCAGTCGTCGGCAGTCGGTATCGGTGGCGACCCAATCAACGGCCTGAAGCACATCGACGTGATGAAGGCGTTCAACGACGATCCCGATACCGATGCTGTGATCATGATCGGCGAGATCGGCGGCCCGGACGAGGCTGAAGCCGCCCGCTGGTGCAAGGACAACATGAAGAAGCCGATCGTTGGCTTCATCGCTGGCGTGACTGCGCCTCCGGGCAAGCGCATGGGCCATGCCGGCGCGCTGATCTCGGGTGGTGCCGATACCGCCGATGCGAAGCTGGCCATCATGGAAGAGTGTGGTTTCACGGTGACCCGCAACCCGTCCGAAATGGGCAAGCTGCTCAAAGGCCTCCTGTAATCGAGGCTGCTGTGCAAGGAAAAGGAGGCTTCGGCCTCCTTTTTTGTTGTCCGTCGTCCCGGAAAAGTGTGGCGAGCGTTATTTCCGGGTTATTTTTTGGAAAAAAGTGATTTAAAAGTCTTTTTATAGGGAAAACCCGAGGCGAGACTGAAAAGAAATCGAAAGGTTCAACGCGCACACTCTGTGGCACGGTTTTTTGTCCACCGGTTTCAGACCGCCGGGTTGCATTCACCGGTTTGTGTCCACTTCACGGAGTATTCTTTTGGACTTCTCATCTTCCGCCTTCTGGTTCGCCCTGGGGTCGATCATCCTGACCAACATCGTGCTATCCGGCGACAATGCTGTGGTCATCGCCCTGGCTTCCCGTAGCCTGCCCCCCAAGCAGCAGAAACGTGCCATTTTTTGGGGTAGCGCCGCTGCCATCATCATGCGGATCATCCTGACCGTCGCTGCCGTCAAGCTGTTGACGTTGCCCTGGCTCAAGATCGTCGGCGCCATGCTGTTGATCTACATCGGCGTGCAATTGCTGAACGAGGGTGACGAAGACGAGTCGCACACGGCCAAGGCCTCGCTGTGGGCGGCCATCCAGACCATCCTGATCGCCGACCTGGTCATGTCGCTCGACAACGTCATGGCCGTGGCCGCCGCTGCGCAGAATGGCCCCCCGGGCAGCCAGGTGACGCTACTGATCCTGGGACTTGGTATCAGCATTCCGCTGATCATCTTCGGCAGCACGCTGCTGCTCAAAGTCATGGAGCGTTTCCCGGTCATCATTACCCTGGGTGCGGCGCTGCTTGGCTATCTCGCGGGCGAGATGTTCATTTCCGATCCGGTGGATGCGGCGTGGTTTGCCGACAATGTGCAACATGCAGGCTTGATCGCGGGTGTGCTCGGTGCAGTCATCGTGGTTGGCCTGGGCACCTATCTGCAGCGCCGTCAGGCGCGCGCCACCGCCTGAGCGACAGCAAGATCTGACGGGTGGTGCTGACCGCCCATGGCGACAAGCTGCCAGATTTTGTCACCCCTGGTGACGGAATCTGGCAGTTTTCGTCGGCAGAGCGGTGCTGCCGTGCGCAAATTTTGTCATTTTCCCCGGAAATCCGGCTGGCACAATGTGTGCTCTGTGATCCCCCGCACGCCTGTGCTTTAAGAATTTTCGAGGGGTCACCAAATGAAAATGCAACAACTCCGCCGTACCGCACGGCGTGTCCAGAAGGGCTTCACCCTGATCGAACTGATGATCGTCGTGGCGATCATCGGTATCCTGGCCGCCATCGCCATTCCGCAGTATCAGGATTACACGATCCGCGCGAAGATCGCCGCAGCCCTGACCTCGCTGTCCAACTTGAAGACGGCAACCGGCATCTGCGTCCAGGAAGCGGGTGGTAGCGCCGCGAACTGCTCGACCAACGTTGCAGCAGCGAACATCCCGGCCTTTACGCCGACCAAGGAAGTTGCAGCCGCAGTGGTGAATGCCGGCACGATTACCGTAACCATGGGTACCGGCATCGGCACGGGTGTCGATGGTCTCCAGTTCACGATGACGCCCAATGTGGTGGCAGGCAACTCGAACATTTCGTGGGCCAACGACGCGACCACCATCACCAACACGGCGGCCGTGGCTGCCATCGAGCGCAGCAATATTGCTGCTGCCTCGGGAGGCTAATTCTCTCCAGCAGCGTCGTGGTTGAATGGAAAAGGCGCCTTCGGGCGCCTTTTTTATCGTAAGATGCGTCGTCGCAACACGTGGCGCCGCCCGCCGGGTTTCTCCTTCCGCTCCTGCCGTGATCCGTCCGTCCACGCCGACTTCCCCGTTTGCCTCCTGGTGGCCACTGCTGTGCGCATTGGCGTTGCCGTTCGTCCTGTCGATCCACAAGCAGCCGCTATCGACCTTCTATGGCGAATGGTGGGCCGCCGCCCTGTGGACAGGGTCATTCGTTTATCTGCTATGGACGCGCTCTCGTGCACATACGCCGGCGATGCCGCCGGTCGTGTTGTTTCCGCTTGCACTTGCGGCCATTACCGCAATCCAGTTCCTGTGGATCCGGCCCTTCCAGAACGATCTGGCGGGGCTGACTCCGCTGGTCTTTGTGCTTGGTGCAGCAGCCATCCTGTGCGGCTATTTTGTGCGCCAGCGCGATCATGGTGGCGCGTTGCACGCCGCTACCATGATCGCCTGGGCGCTCCTGGCGGCGAGTCTGCTGGGTGTCGCGGCGCAGGTGGCGCAACTGTTCCGTGCCGAATTTTCCTTTTTCGGCCTGGTATCCGAGTACTTCCCCACGGAGCAGCGGCGCCTCTGGGGCAATCTCAACCAGCCGAACCATCAGGCGACGGTACACGGCCTCGGCCTGGCGGCACTGGTGTTCCTGACTGCAGCGCGGCGAGTACCGGTGTCCCTGGCACTTATTCCCGCGCTCGGCGTGGTGTTCGGCATCATCCTGACTGGCTCGCGTACGGGTGTCGTGCATCTTGGGCTGGCCACGCTGCTCGGCCTGATGCTGGCGGGGTTGTCGTGGGA
>Ga0247823_10001475_pt1 | contig 19657 bp, 8 predicted proteins | sample 13C_PalmiticAcid_2_FD_192426 | JGI IMG/M metagenome (GOLD analysis project Ga0247823, IMG submission 192426) | Soil microbial communities from agricultural site in Penn Yan, New York, United States - 13C_PalmiticAcid_Day30 | ecosystem: Environmental > Terrestrial > Soil > Agricultural land... | reverse complement strand
GTGCCCACGATCAAACGCCCGATTCTGAAAGAGATTCGCGTGCTCATTGCTGGCATACCGTTGCTATACCGGGTCGTGTCGCCCATCGACAGGGATGCTCATGATCGAGCTGAAGGTCCTTGAACGGGGGTGCGGAGATCTTTGGAATGGTGGTGGGTCCAGCCCTCCGGAAAGCTCTTGAATCGCCGCCTGCGACGAGATCGACGTTGCACGGAAGGAAACGCGGGGTTTATATTTGCGCCTCCTCCTTAAAGAACTACAGGAGGCCAGCGATCGTCTGCACGGCAGAAGGTTCCAATCGCTGCACTGCGCCCGTGGCTCAATGGATAGAGCATCAGATTCCGGTTCTGAGGGTTGGGGGTTCGAGTCCCTCCGGGCGCGCTTTACCCACCATCGTGTGATGCGGTCACGAGTCCGACCGACGTCACGCTCCGCATCGCTTGCTCCTGACGTCGGGCATACGACAACTCTCTTTCCTTAGGCTCCCATATCCCGTAATGGCGAAGAACACAGCAAACATCGAGACGGCTGACGAGATCGAGGTGACCAGAGCCGAGCAGGGCGGGGGATTTCTCCTCGGCAACATGCGGACGCTGGGCATCATCGGCTTTGTGCTTCTGGCCGTCGTCGGTGCGGTCGCCTTCTATCTGATCAGGGGTGCCGGCGCCAACGACGAGGCGCAGCTGGCGCTCTCGAGGGTCCGGGCCTACTACGACCGTGGCGAATACGCGGTGGCGATCAGCGGCGACTCGTCGAAGACGATGGGCACCGCGAAGATCATCGGGCTGGCGGCGATCGTCGACAAGTGGGCGTCGACGCCGGCTGGCGAGATCGCGGCGCTTTATCTCGGCAACAGCTATCTGGCGCTTGGCCAGCACGAGAAGGCGCGCGCGCCGTACACGACGGCGACGGGCGCCGACGCCGAGCTGGTCCGCTCGGCGGCCCATGCGGGACTTGGCGCGGTTGCCGAGGCGGCGGGCAAGCACGAGCAGGCCGCCGAGGAATACGAGAAGGCCGCCAGTGAAGACCGACTCGAGCTCAACACGCCCGAGTACCTGGTTGCAGCTGCGCGCAACTACGAGCGCGCGAAGAATACGGATGAGGCGATCGGGCTGTACCGCACGGTCGCGACGCAGTACGCGAGCTCGCCGGCGAACACCCAGGCACGCCTGGCGCTGGCGCGGCACAACGTCCAGATGTGAGCCGCGCGACGTCGCGGCAGCGGCGTCAGTCGATCGACGAGAATCGACCCGAGAAGATCGGCCCCGAGCGGGGTCGATCGTCCCGTCTGCAAACGGAGCCTGCCGAACAACCAGTCCAGTGATGAGTTGAGCGCATGAACGTTGAGTCTACCTCTACAGTGCCGCCTGGCGGCTCCCACACGTCCGACATCTCTCCAAACGAATCATATCGTTTCTCTGATTCTTGCATCATAGGAGGAAACATGCACCGTCTGTTGAAGGCAGTACTCCTGGTGATGACTTTCGTCCTGCTTGGAAGCGATGCGCTCGCGCAGACGTTTCCCATCGTGCAGGTCAGTGGTCGTCTACCTCAAGGGAACTACCGAGTATTTGCCCGGGACACACTCTACCAGGTGACTGGCTACTATGTCATCTCCGGTACGCTCCTCATCGAGCCCGGAACCACGGTTGAGTTCCTGCCAAATTCTCGAATGATCGACTCCGTCGGCGGTAGGATTATCGCTGATGGTGATGTCGACGCGATCTGGAACAATAACACGTCGGGTGTGAGCGCATACCCGAACGGTTACTGCGATCTGAACTACATGCGTGCGAACGTGATCACGAGCGGCAAGCCCGAGATCACCGCGCCCGCACCGAACCACATCGGCTACGTTCCGCTGCTTCTGTTCTACCATGCGAACAAGCGGAACCTCTGCGCGACCGACCCGAACCTGCGCAACACGCAGTATCGTCGCAACGTCGTGCGCGCGCCGATCACCTTCCGTGGCCGTCCGGTCAATCAGTTCTCGCCGGAGTGGGGTCACATCGTCGTTCTTCCGGGCGCCGACACGGCGTTCTTCCGGAACTGTAACTTCGTCAACTTCCGCAAGGACATCACGGTTGTCCAGAGCACTCAGTTCTATGCACCGAGCACTCTAACCGGCTACAATTCGCCGCAGATCACCGCAGGCTTCAATCTGAACACTCAGATGCAGAACCTGACGACCGGTGGTGGTGGCGCCATGACCGTCTTCTCGTCGAAGACCTGGATTCTCGACTGCCGCTTCGACAGCAACTTCGCCCGCTATCACGGCGGCGCAGTGCAGTTCCTCCAGGCCCCGTTCGATGCGAGCGGTCTGTTCTACGTTCAGCATCCGTCGGCGCCGTCGCCGGCGAACGCGAACTTCTACCCGGCTGTCAACCCCGAGACGTACGACCTCTACGGTGGTGCGATCACGACGCCGTTCGGCTCGATCAACGCCTTCACGGTGACCTCGCCGTCGGCTCCGGCCGGCTCGCAGTTCCGCCAGGCGTACGACGACGGCCGTATGGCGATCAACCGGGGTCGCGTCCGTCGCGTGATCTTCCGTGACAACCGCGTCATGGTCAGCGACACGACCAACGATGTCTCGGGCTACCGCGACAACGTCTCGCCGGAGATCATCTACAACACGAACAACCCGCTCGTGTCCGGCATCAACGTCACGTCGCCCGCCGGACGTAACTACAGCCCGCTTCGCAAGAACGAGGCGTATGGCGGTGCCATGTACGTGTCGGGTCGTCGCCGCATCACCGTGTTCCTCGGACGCGGCTCGGCGCTCGTCAACTCGGGACTGCTCCCGAATGGCGATCCGACCGACACCATGATCTTCGAGCGCAACCACGCCGTCAACTTCCAGGACACGGCGACGCTGCACATCCTCGACACGCGCACGAACCCGAACACGGTCGTCGCACGCGTTCGTAGCGAAGGCGCACGAGGCGGAGCGGTCTATGTCGGCGACTCGACGTCGCTGCACTTCGAGCTCTCGCGCTTCCAGGCGAACTTCACCGCGACGCCGAACGTCGACGAGGCGAACTACATCGACCGCGGCCGCATGTCGCAGGGTGGTGGTGTGTACATGTCGGCGGCTTCGCCGGAGTTCACCGCGCTCGGCAACGTGCTGTTCCGCAACAACAAGTCGGGACAGGGTGGAGCTCTCTACCTGCAGGCCCGTCCGGATGTGTCGCTCGATCCGCTGCTCTCGCCGATCATCGGTGACAGCGTGTGGTTCATCCGCAACATCGCGGAGTACGACGGCGGTGCGGTGTACACGCAGCGGAATATCCGCATGCAGGCGCCGTTCCTCTTCAGCGTCGATCCGACCGCTCCGGGCAACCCGACGATCGATCGTCGCATCCTTCTCGACAGCAACTCGGCCGGTCTGGCCGGTGGCGCGATTGTCATCGACAACCGCACCAACCCGTCGCTCAGCCGCGCGGCCGTCGAGAACGTCCTGATCTCGTACAACACGGCCGGTGACACCGCGCGTGTCGCCGACACCCGTCTGATCAAGATCTACGATCCTGTCGCCGCACCGATGGCAGCGGGCGCCGAGTTCGGCACCGCGACCGTCCGCGACGACTACTACATGCCGGCCGCGATCATCCCCGAGATCCTCGGCGGTGGTGGCGTGTACTCGCTGTCGGGACAGACCAACTTCTACCGTTCGGTCGAGTTCCTTCGCAACTACACGATCTGGGGCAACGGTGGCGCCATCGCTCTGATCCTCCCGGGTCAGCGTGACAACCGCTACTTCCTCGCCGCAGGCGACTCGGCCTTCGACTTCGTCAACGCCGTCGGCGTGCCGTTCGAGGAGGGCCCGATGCCCTACGACCAGCGCCAGATGACCCGCTTCCTCGGCAACGCTGCCTGGCAGAACGGGATCACGACCGGAACGCACAACACGGCCCCGCACGGTGGCACGCTGAACGATCCGCTTCGTAACGGCGTCGGTCTCGGTGGCGCGATCTACATCAACGATCGCCAGACCGGCAACCCGAACCCGGGTGTCGCTCGCACCGACTCGGTCATCCTCCACCGCGTCCGCATCGAGAAGGATACGGCGTGGTCGGGCTCGGCCGTCTACTCGGACAACTACGACCTCCGCGTCGTCTTCAACAAGTCGCTCGTCGCGAACAACCTCGCCGTTTCGACGGAGGGTGCCAAGGTCGATACCATCCAGAACTACCTCCTCAGCCCGGCCGCCAGCCGTACTGCCGGAGCGACGTTCTACGGTGAGATCGAGGGCCCGATGCCGAGCACGGCGTACCATACCGACGCCAACGCCATCTATGACAACCGCGCGCGCTTCATCATCCGTCTGCCGGATGCGCCGTCGGTTCCGGGTGGTGTCGGACTCAGCGGTATCGACTCGCTGCGCGGCAACTTCTGGGGAGATGTCCAGGCACCGGTGACGACCATCCTGCCGTCGGGAACGCTGCAGAACACCTTCTACATCCAGGGTGATTCCTGCACGCTTCCGCTGCGCAACCCGGCGATCGTCAACCAGCAGGGACCGTTCGAGTCGCCGAACCTGTACTCGTACACGCCGGTCCCGGTCGGTCTGATTCCGGACACGCTCCTCATGCAGGGTCGCGTCTACGACATCTTCGACAAGGGACGTGACATCAAGGCGGTCGACTACTCGAAGCCGCGCATGGCGCCGATCGAGGACTTCGCCGTCGGCATCCCGCCGCGCCTGAACCGCTTCGGCACGGGTGTGTATGCCAACCAGGTCGTCCGCCGACTGACGCGTGATCCGTTCATCGCCGACGTCGACTCGATCTACCGTACCCTGCAGCGCGAGTTCGTGGGTGGACATCCGATCGGATATCCGCTGTTCCTCGAGTCGCGTGCGAACTACACCGGCGACATCAATCGCAACAACGATGACCGCTGGGCGCTCAACTACACCGTCTTCTTCGTGATCAACGTCGAGACCGGTGAGATGATCCGCGCGAACCTCAAGCAGTTCCAGGAGGGCGGCAACGTCTTCCGTGGACGCACGGAGTTCGTGGCAGACTCGATCAACCGCGATCCGGTCGCGCGTCGCACCTTCGAGGGTCGCGCCGCCTTCTCGATCGGCGAGATCTACCGTCTGTCGCCGCGATTCTACCTGGATACCCCGGGTGAGATTCCTGGCTCGATCACCGATCCGGAGGAGCGTATCGAGTATGCACGCATGCGTGCTGCCGAGTACGAGGATTCGGTCGCGCTCGAGGGCCGTCGCTACGGTGGCCGCATGAGCCCGCTCGAGGTTGGTGGTGCGGGCTTCCGCTACATCAACCGTGTCAACCCGGTCTCGTTTGCCGACTACTACGCCGGCGAGCGCTACCGTGCGCTGCCGGTGCTGACCGGCGACCGCATCTGGGTTGTCTCGCGCACGGCTCTCTGGGACACCGTCGGCACGATCACCAGTGTCGTCGACAACGCGCGCTTCACCGGACTGGAGTTCTCGATTGCGGACCTGAACAGCGTTCCGGCCCCGGTCGTCTACGGTCAGCGTGATTCGCTCGAGAACAAGAACCCCGTCGAGCTGCGCAACTCGCGCTTCCTCGTCGAGGACAAGGTGTACCGCAGCGACACGAACGGCCGCACGATCTCGGAGATCTTCGAGGTCACCGCGACGGACGTGAACGGATTCTTCGATCCGCGCTCGCTGTACTTCCCGTACCGCTACACGGGCCTGCGCTACGAGTACAACTTCCTGCAGGAGTTCTTCAACGGCACGACCGTGCCGAGCAATGACCCGACGCAGGTTCGTCTGGCCTCGTGGCTCAAGTCGGAGATCGTCTATCCGGGCAGCAACCGCAGCACGCGCGACAGCGCGCACAGCCGCGGCTTCCTCCGCTTCTTCGGCACGCCGCACAATCCGGACGTCGTTCCGGGTGGTGAGCTGCTGGAGATCCGGGTGTCGAACTACCCGCCGGGAATCCAGACGATCGATTCGCTCCGTGGCCTGCTGCCCGACACGATCGTGTCGCGCTACATCTTCCTCTACCCGCCGTACTTCAACTGCCAGGTCTACGATGCGCGCAACGCTCGTTACCTCCAGCAGGACACGGTCGACGTGGGTGGAGCGACGACGACGACCTATCGCATGCGGATCTTCGTCCAGGATACCCCTCCGGTCTTCCTGGCCGACAGCACGCCGTGTCCGACGAATCGTCCGGGCTTCGTGGTTGCGAACCTGACCAACCGTCTGCGGTTCAACTTCGACCTCAACACGGACGACGAGCAGGAGGACAACAACGCACAGAACGAGGGCTGGCGCTTCCCGTACGGTCGCACGACCTACGGCTTCCAGTTCATCGCTCGCTACCCGGAGACCGGCGACACCTCGAGCGACGACGTTCGTGAGGTCCGCCCGACCTGGATGGCCGACACCTACCTGCACGATGCGACGCTCGTCACTGATCGTGGCGCGACGTTCCTGCGCCAGGGCAACATTGTGATCCGCATTGACTCGCTCGAGGCGATCAATCTGCTTCGCAATCCGACCCAGCAGAACAACGCGTTCAACCTTGACTCGGTCTTCACGGTGGTCGTCCACGACGGCCACATGGGACAGAACAAGCGCGACATGCGCGTGATGGTCAACGTCGCTCCGCAGCTGCAGCCGGTCGCAGGACCGCTGGTGCTGCCGACGGCGAAGGAGGACTTCGACTACAACCCGAATCTCTCCGACACGACCCGTCGCGTTCAGGCCACGGATCTGAACTTCAACCAGCGTCTGCGCTACGAGCTCATCTATCGTGATGACGCTCTGAACGCGGCGAAGTACCAGACCGGTGGAACGGAGCTCGATTCGAACGGCACCCCGGTGTCGCACACGAATACGATCGCCTATGTCCGCCGCGACAACTGCTACTTCGAGGCGGGCCTGTTCGAGGCTCCGAAGACCACGCCGAGCTGGCTGAAGGTCAACCCGGTCTCGGGCATGCTCTACGGCACGCCTGGTCTCAACGACGCCCCGCGCACCAACGCAACGGGTGGACCTGAGACGGTGACGGTTGTCGTCACCGACGAGAACGGACTGACGGACGTCCGCACGTACATCCTCGAGGTTGACTCGACCCAGCATCGTCCGCGTCTCTTCGGACGTCCGGCGATCGTCTGTGTCGATCCGACCGAGGCGTACGAGGACTCGATCTGCGTCACCGATCGCGACCTGCCGCGCATCCGGTTCACCGAGCGTCTGACGCTCGAGGTGATCTCGCCGGCCGGCTTCACGATCGCCCCGTCGACGATCGACGGTGGTGCGGGCCAGAACGACACGATGTGCAACCTGCGCATCAGCGCTCCGGCGAACACGATCCGCGACACCGGCAAGGTGCGCATCGTGATCCGCGTGACCGACATCGCTGGTAACATCGACTCGCTCGTGTACCAGATCGCTGTCAGCGAGCCGACCGACTGGACGGTTCCGGTGTTCGTGTCCAACACGATCATCGAGACCAACCGTCAGAACGCCACGCAGCGTCTCGTCTTCGGTATGGCGCGCAACGCCACGACCGGTGAGGAGAGTGGTGCGCGCGGCAACCTCGACTCCAACTACTGCGAGTACGAGCTGCCGCCGCAGCCGCCGCGCGACGTCTTCGACGCACGCTGGACGGTTCCGACCACCAACGGCATCCTGCGGAACATCTTCCCGCAGGCACCGCAGGCCGGACAGGGACCGCTTGCATGGAAGGCAGTCTTCCAGCCTGGATTCCTCCAGGGTGGTAGCTTCAACTACCCGGTCTTCATCTGCTGGGATATCAACGACGCCGCGACGGCGACGAGCAATATCCACATCATGGACCAGGTCGGTGGAGCGGTCTTCCGCGTCGACATGAAGGCGCCGACGGGCCGTGGTGTCCGCATCACGCCGGGCAGTGGCGTCAACCTGACCGTCACCGGTACCATCGCCTGCCTGGAGATCATCCAGACGGCCGGTATCCAGGGCTTCGTCATCACCTACGGCCTGCCGACGGGTGTTGAGATGCCGACGACGGGTGCGGCCAGCTACATGCTGCTGTCGAACCTCCCGAATCCGTTCAGCGAGAACACCGAGATCGGATTCATCGCGCCGAAGGCCGGCGACGTCAAGCTGCAGATCTTCAACATCCAGGGCGACCTGGTGAAGACCCTGATTGACGGCAACGTCGACGCGGGCACCAACAAGGTGCTCTGGAATGGCACGGACGAGAAGGGAGATGTGGTGGCCAGCGGTACCTACACGTACCGCCTGACCGCCGGCACGACGGTTCTGACGCGCACCATGGTGCGCGTGCGATAACCGTCGGGCAAGCGATCCCGATGCATGAACGATCCGCCGGGAGGCCCCGAGTGATCGGGGCCCCCGGTGAGGATCGACCCTCGGCAGAGGGAACGCACAGCGGCGTTTACTCTCGCAAGCAATTACAACGAGCTATAAACCAAGGAGACAAGGAATGAGCCTGCGTCGTACTTTCTTCGGAGCCCTCGCTCTGGCCGCCATGGCGGTCATGGCAGTGCCCCAGGAAGCGAGCGCGCAGATCTATAACGACTACACGTTGCGACTGGTGCCCAGGATCTACCAGCCCCAGACAGCACGTGGCGTCATTATTCCGCGCGCCAGCTTCGTCGAGCTCTTCAGTGGAGTAGTCGACCCGGACAACGGAGTCGCCGGTCCGATTCCGATCGGATTCGACTTCGACTACAACGGGCAGACCTACAACCAGATCTACGTCAGCGTCAACGGATGGATCAGCTTCCGTAATCCGCTGACGACCGGAAGCGCCGGGTTCTTCGGCGATGATCCGTACTCGCTCTTCAACAACACCCGTCCGAACCTGACGGTGGCGCCCTTCTTCGGCGATCACTATCTGCGTACGCCGGGCTTCGATACCGAGGATCCCAGTGGTCGTCTGTACGTGCCGAGCTTCATTCGGTACGTCAATCGTCCGGGAACCGGCGGCTCGCCGGATACCCTCGTCGTCGAGTGGGAGAACCTGAACATCAACTACCGCTTCGATCCGAACGATCCGGACAATCCGTTTGCGAATCCTGCGAACATCCGTTCGCAGGCCTCGTCGATCGGCACGTTCCAGGTCTATCTGATCCAGAACAGCGACACGACCAACTGCCTCGCGCGCCAGGGAAGCATCGAGTTCCATTACGGACCCGTTGGCAACCGTGGCATCGTCAAGGTGTCGGGCGCGTCGGTCGGTATCGAAGACGAGCCGGCAGTGCCGGGTGGCAACACGAACTTCATGAACGCGGTCTCGTGGCTGCAGAACGGTTTCAACCGTGACAGCCTCCTGTTCAGCCGTCGCCTGACCTCGACGTATCCGCCGACCGGATTCCCGTCGCAGGTCTTCCGCTTCGAGTCGAACTGCCGCGAGCGCGCTCCGGGATGGGGCGATGGAGATGCGGACCTCACGCAGCTCAATCGCAACGTGCCGCAGGCGATCCGTCAGGATCAGCGCCTGTTCGTGACGTTCGCCGACGTCATCCTGATCCTTCGTCACACCGCATCGCGGAATGTGGACTTCGACTCCGTGCCGGGCCGTCATGGCTTCCACGGTGACGTCAACCACAACGGTCGCTTCTTCTTCTCGACGCGTAACTACAACAACACCCTCGACTCGACGAACTTCAACGGCGACATCATTCGCTACAAGAAGTTCTTCCCGACGAAGGATGTGAATCCCGAGCTGCCGTTCCCGAACGACAATAGCTTCTCGGGCTTCCTGTTCGATGCCGACGAGATGGATGCGGCCCTGATCATGCTCTACCTCGCCGCGAAGCTCCCGGTCATGCCCTGGCTGCCGGATACGCTTCCGCACTTCACCGGCAAGGTCGCCCCGATCACCAGCGCCAGCGACATCACCCTTGGTGGTGCCCGTACGCTCGGTGGCCGTCGGGTCGAGATTCCGGTGACGTTCAACGGCGCGGTCAGCGGCGCGAGCGGCGTCTCGCTCGATGTCGTCAATGGTGCCCGCATCGTCGAGGTGCGCACCATGCCGCGGACCGATCGCGCGTGGGTCGAGGCCAACGCCTCGGACAATCGCGTCGCGATCGCAGCGGCCGGCAACTTCCGTGAGGATGATGTCGTGGCGGTGCTCGTCGTCGAGGCCGATGACAACGGTGACGTGGCCTTCGGCAACGTCTCGTGGAACAACCAGGCGAAGTCCGCGCGCAAACTCAACATCTTCGGCGCCACCACCGGTGATGCCACGACGCTGAGCATCGCGCAGAACTTCCCGAACCCGTTCAAGGTGAACACGGCGACGACGCTCGCCTACACCGTCCCGAGCGCGGGTGCGGTCACCGTTCGCATCTTCAACGTGCTCGGCCGCGAGGTCGCGACCGTTGTTGACAGCGAGCTCGGTGCCGGTACCTACACGGCGCAGTGGAGCGGCATCGATGCGGCTGGAAAGCCCGTCGACGCCGGTGTCTACTACGCCCGCGTCGAGGCCGGCGGTGAGGTTCGTACCGTTCCGATGCACGTCGAGAAGTGATGATACCGAAGGGTCCGGAGCTCTCGGGCTCCGGACCCCTTGGTCGCTTCTCGCACGATGCCGCTTGAAAACATCCAGCCCGTCGGGAGACTGAAGAGCATAGCGTGAGATATCAGGGCGTCAGCGCCATACTCGCAGCACTCATCTGCTGCCTATGCTCTCCGTCGCTCACGGCCCAGGAGACACGGCCCCTCACTGTCTGGATCGACCCGGTTCGCCTCAACGTATGCGGACCGAAGACCTTCCAGACGGCGATCAGAGCCGCGAGCTTCCGCACTGGCGACACGACGATCGGCTTCCGGTCGACCGACAACGTCTACAGTGTCACGCTCTACGTCACCTGGGATCCGTCGACGATCGAGCTCGATGACCTGGTCATCCAATCCGGAACCATGTCCGAGCGCGTGGACGTTACTCCTCTGATCATCGACGAGGAGTCGACGCTGCAGATCGTCATTGCCGACAGGCAGGCTCCGTACGATGTCGTCCGCGGCGCGCTGCCGGTGGTCTACATCAACGGACGGGTGACGGCGCCGGACACGGTGGCGTGGCCCAATGGATGGATTCAGGTGACCTCCGTCGTCCTCACGAGCGACACGCGATTCGACCCGATCAGTTATCGACCCGGGTACGTGCGTGTCGAGCGCGATACGAGTCAGGCCTACACCGGTGCGCTGCGTGTGGGCGCCAGCTCGTTCGACACCCTGGAGTTCGACACGCTGACGGTCTCGCTGGAGAATGTTCGCCAGCGTCGCGTCCGCGAAGTAAGCTTCAGTATTGCGGCAGACACCTCGCTCTTTGAATTCGTTGATACGCTTCAGACCGGTACGCTGACAGCGCAGCCCCTGTGGACCACCGTCGAGCTGGTCCGTCGGGCTGACACGATCCGGGGACGCTTCGTCGCGGCGTCGGATCTCTCGCAGGAGGGACCATTGCTGAAGGTTCTCATCCGACGCACGACCGACAGTGCGTTCGCGGCCACCGCCGAGATGGTGACGGCCGCCGTCAATGAGAACTCATGCCTCGGCAGGTTCTACGGCTTCGGTGCTTCTGTGACGGCTTCGGCGATCGTTCGCGACACGCCCACGACGTCGGCACCGGATCTGAGCGAGCGCTCCGAGGACGTCCGGCTCATTCCCTCGCGGGATGGCCGAAGCATCCTCGTCCGCTCGAACGCGCGTATCGACGACATCATGGTGTACGATGCTCTTGGTCGCCGCATTGCGGCCGACATCGAGCATCACGCAGCGGGGCACGACATCCGGCTCGAGGTCGACCGACCGTCGGCCGGACCGTACTACGTGCAGCTTCGCATCGGGAACGAACGGATTAGCAAACAGTTCATCTTTATAAAGTAACTGCTCTTACAATCGAAGGAGAAAGGATCCATGCGCAAACGGTATTGGTTCTGGGGCCTTCAGATCCTGGCATTCGTAGCCTTGTCGCTGCTCTCGACGAGCACGGGCTACGCTCAGCTGGGACGAAAGGTGCTCCCCACCCTCAGCTTGGTGAAGGTCTTCACGACCGCGACCAGCGACATCACCTCGAGGGATACGATCTACGTCGCAGAGGCAGGACCCGGCGAGAAGCGCTACCTGGCCCTCCCGATCTATGTCAAGAACTGTCTCGACTCGATCACCGATAACGTCACGGGACTGACGGCCGAGCCGATCTACAGCTTCAAGTTCAAGCTTCAGTACAATCGCGAGCTCATGCGCGCGGTCGGCATCCAGAAGCGCGGTGATCTTCCGCAGGACACGACCGTCCTCGCGAAGAACTTCAACTTCAGCTGGGACGTCGATCTCGATCCGACCTACAAGCTGTCGACCGTCGGTGGCGCCTCCGCCAACGGCGAGCGCATCATGGTGACGGCCAGCTCGGCTCTGCCGCTGCCGCTGTCGCCGCGCAACAACCCGAACTTCACGGGCTGCCAGTTCCGCGACACGGCCGTTCTCTGCTACGTCCTCTTCGAGGTCGTCGGCGAGCACACCGGTGGCACCGCGGGCGTCAACCGCGACCAGCTCATCCTCACCCGCGACTCGATCTCGTGGAACGAGTACGAAGTCTCGCGCGTGACCCCGGAGATGGTTGCCCGTCGTTTCGAGACGATCCAGGCCGGCGTTGCGCCGAGCCCGGTGTTCCCGATCCAGTATCCGAACAACTACGGTTCGGCCGTCATCCAGATCACGCCGCGTCCGCGCATCGATCTGTTGCCGCCGAGCCAGGTCGTGACGATCAACGGCGACATCTCGGACTACGAGCTGACGTCGCGTCTGCAGACCTACTACGGCAACGTCCAGCGCATCTACCGCAACATCCTGCTGGTCAACGGAATTCCGAACTCGGAGCTCCGCAACCTCTCGGTCGAGACCGACCAGGCATGGCTGCGCGTCGATACGAATGCACCGAACCTCCCGCCGGGCGTTGGCCAGGGTGGTGAGGAAGGCGCCCGCGGCATGTTCATCCGCAACATCCGTGGCCAGCTCAACTTCAACATCGTCGCCAACCCGGCGATGCTGCCGGCCGACGATGCCGACTACCCGACGCCGGGCATCTACACGGGCTACGTCACGATCCGCTCGGTCGACGCCGTCAACAGCGCCGTCCGTCTGAAGGTCGTGCTGCTGGTCACGCGCAACCCGCTCGAGTCGCAGCTGGATTCGACCACCGAGTCGACCAATCCTTTCGGCATCTCGCTGCTGTTCCGCAACTCGGCGACGCGTCCGGACACGACGTACCTGACGTTCGGTACCGGCGTCGCCGCCACCGACAACGTCGACACGCTCTTCGGCGAGGCCGAGGCGGAGCTTGCTCCGGACTCGACGCGCTTCTTCGCGCGCTTCTTCCCGCCGTCGGTGACCGATGCGAACCCGGCGTTCAAGGGCCTGATCGATACCCGTGGAACCGGCGGCGTGCCGACCAACGGTGAGAACAGCCTCGACGTTCGGAACTTCCGTACGAACACGACCCTGATCTACTGCGTGCGCTTCAGCGCGGGAACCCCGGCGAACTACCCGATCGTCATCGAGTACAACACCCAGGACTTCCCGGCCGGCAGCTCGCTGTACCTGCGCGACAACCAGAACGGTGCGTTCCTGAGCATCGACATGCGCAACGCCACGAGCATCGGCGGCTCGCGCCGCTCGATCACGATCACCGACGCTCGCGTCACCGGTTTCTGCATCGAGTACACGGTGCCGTCGGTGACCCAGTTCCCGGAGATCAACCGTGGCTGGAACCTCGTGTCGCTGCCGGTCTCGCCGTCGAACGCGCTCTCGCAGATCGTGTTCCCGAACATCGCTTCCGGCAAGCCGCTGCAGTTCACGCAGAACCAGTACATCGAGGCGGATTCGCTCGAGGTCGGTCGCGGCTACTTCGTCAAGTACGGCGCAACCGTCGACCGCACGATCGCCGGCACGCAGATTCGTGAGATCCACGAGCTCCGCACGCCGTTCCGCGTTCGTCTGTTCGAGGGCTGGAACACCGTCGGTGCCCTCTCGGCTCCGTCGACCGTCGACTACATCAGCTTCGGCCCGATCCCGGGCAGCGGCTCGCCCAGCCTGATCAGTGAGATGTATCGCTACCTCACCGATCGTGGCTACGAGCAGACCTCGATCCTTGCGCCGGGCTTCGGCTACTGGCTCAAGATCAACCGTGATGGTTACTATCGTCTGGCGGCTCCTCCGGGAGCCTTCGACAAGGCGGCCATCAACGACTCGTACCGCTCGCTCAACCGCCTGTCGGTCAGCGACAACGGTCAGAAGGTCGGCACGGTGTACTTCGGTCTCGACAACGGCTCGGTCAACGCCAGCCGCTTCGAGCTGCCTCCGGTCCCGGCGCGTGACATGTTCGATGTCCGCTTCGGCAACAACGGATTCGTCAGCACGGCTGCCGATCTGAACGGCGAGCACGTCGTCCGCTTCCAGGGCGTCTCGTACCCGGTCGTCCTCTCGGTCGCCACCGCCGACGCGAACTACGTCGTCACCGACGCCCTCACCGGCGAGGTGCTCGGCACGTTCACCCGTGGCCAGGCCGGCGCGGTCCGCGTCACGAACTCGCTCACCAAGTCAGTCCGCATCACGACGGTTGCGTCGGGTGCGATCGAGCTCGGTAGCGCGTTCCCGAACCCGACGTCGGGCAACGTGAGCTTCGATATCGTCTCGCCGACCGACGAGGTCGTCTCGGTGGCGCTGTACAACTCGCTCGGTAGCGAGGTCATGGCGCTGCTCAACGATCGCGTCGTCGGACGCCGGACGATCACCTTCTCGACTGCAGGCCTCCCGGCCGGTGTGTACGTCTACAAGATGACCACCGCCGACGGAGTCTCGCAGATCCGCCAGATGGTGGTCTCGAAGTAAACCGCTCGCACACTCGCGACACGCAACGGGCGGGCTCTGCACAAGAGCCCGCCCGTTTCTTTTCGAGTACCCGCGGCGCGTAATTTGCGCTCCGCGATCGCTGCACACTGCCACTGTCGAACCGACACATTCGAGAGAAGAGACGATGAAGAAACTGCTCCTGATTGCCCTTGGAGTCATCGCCACTGTCGCCGGCGCCTCGGCGCAGGACCGGCCGCGGCTGCTGGACTCCATCATGATCCATAGCGACGCGCCGTACTCGGTCGATCGACCGCTGTACCGCGTCTTCGGCTTCGGCGGCGAGTACACCGACACGATCGACTGGCGCCTGCCGAACGGCGTCCGCGAGCGCGAGATCCCCGGCGCTCCGCCGGCCTCGCTCTACGTGATGTACGATGCCCAGCACGTCACCGAGCCGGCCTGGATCGACCGCGACGTCCGCGGCATCCCCGACTCGGTCGCCTCCGGCAGCGCGAGGAAGTTCTCACTGCGCTACTACCTCGAGATCCAGCGCGGCGTCGGCCAGGTGATCACGCTCGTGATGCCGCACGCCCTGCCCGCCGGCATCGACTCGATCAACTTCCGCGACATCATCGGAGGCACCGGCGGAATCCTCTTCAACGAGACGATCACCGCCGGACCGGACTCGGTGAAGATCACCAACGAGGGCCTGACGCGCATCGCAATGATCGTGTATTACGTCGGCAGCCTCGTGCCGACCGGCGTCGCCGAGCCGCTCGCCGCGCGCCCGGCGGCCGGGCTGCGCCTCGTGCCGAATCCGGCCATCGACCGGGTCACGATCGATGCCACGCTGCCGGCCGGCAGCCGCGTCGTCGTCAGCGACCTGCGCGGAGCCACGGTGATCGACGACCGCGCCGACGGCCCGTCGACGCATCGCTCGCTCGCGGTCGACGGCCTCGCCGCCGGACTGTACATGGTGCGCGCCGTCGGACCCGACGGCGCGGTCATCGCGCACAGCAGGCTGATCGTCCGTCAATAGACCGTTACCGCCATTCCGACTTCGCGACGGGGTCCCCATCGAGCCGATGGGGACCCCGTCGCCATTACGGGCCCGACCCGCTCGCCGCCGGCGGCAATCCCGCCGTGCCCGGATCTCGTATCTGTAGCGCCCGGCGGTATCCTCCCGCGCCGTGACGAAATGTACCCGGCGTGCCCAGCGCATTGAACTGGACCGGGGCGTGCAGTACGTTCTCGAGATCCCCCGCCACCCGTCAACGTCGCCGGGTCATCCGGCAATCCGAATCCAGGAGTTCGATGCAGACCGTTTCGCGCCTGATCGTCGTGACCCTTGTGACTCTCGTGGCCTTCGCCGCACTGGCCGCTGACGCCACCGCCCAGACCGGTGCGGTGCGCGGCGTCGTACGCGACGGCGAGGGGGAGATACTCGTCAGCGCCACGGTGCAGATCGAGGGCACGACCCTCGGCGCGCTCACCGACGCGGCCGGCACCTTCCGCATCGAGCGCGTGCCGGCCGGCGAGCACTGGCTGATCGCGCGCATGATCGGTTCCGAGCCGGTCCGTCAGAAGGTCACCGTGCGCGCCGGCGAGACCGTCGCGGTCACGATCGCGCTCGGCTCCGGCAGTGTCGGTCTGCGCGAGATCGAAGTGCGGGCCTCGAAGCGCCAGGAGCAGTCGGACACACGTCCGAGCGTCACGCGGATCGAGCCCCGCGAGGCGAAGTACCTGCCCGGCGCGGCCGAGGACGTGCTGCGATCGCTACGATCGCTGCCTGGCGTGCTGGCTCCGAACGACTTCTCCGCCCAGCTCGTCGTCCGCGGATCCGGTCCCGACCAGAACCTGATCGTCCTCGACGACATCGAGATCTTCAATCCCTACCGTCTGTACGGATTGATCTCGATGTTCAATCCCGAGACGATCGCCGACATCACGCTGCTGACCGCGGGCTTCCCGGCGAACTACGGCGACCGGCTCTCGGCCGTGCTCGACGTGACCAACCGCGAAGGCGAGCGCGACGAGGCGCTCACCGGAACGCTCAACGCCTCGGTCACCAACGCCAACCTCGTGCTCGAGGGAGCGCTGCCGGCGGGGCTCAAGGGGGGATGGCTCCTCTCGGCACGCCGCACCTACTACGACCTGATCGCCGAGCCGATCCTGCGGTCGCTCGACATGCTCGAGGGCGACGTCGCGCTGCCGAACTTCACCGACGTGCAGTTCAAGGCGCTGATGCGACCGGCGCCGGAGCACAGCATCGTCGTCAACGCGCTGCTCAACCGCGACGGCACCGAGCTGCACTCCTCGGCCGAGCGCGAGCAGATCGACTCGATCAGCGTCGTCGACCAGTCGTACAACTGGGTCGCCGGTGCGTCGTGGCGCTATGCGCCGAACGAGCGGTTCCTGACGAAGACCATCGCGAGCTGGTATCAGAACACCGGTGAGACGGAGTTCGGCGGAGAGGGAGGCAGCCGGCTGTTCTACGGCGACATCACGCGCGACAGCCTGATCAGGATCCTGCAGGCGCTGCCTCCGGCGATCCGCGACTCGCTGCGCAGTCGAGGCATCGATCCCGACGATCCTCCCGGACTGGGCATCGACGACGGCAACGCCGCCTTCAACTTCCGCAAGTACTCGCTGGCGAACCGCACGAGCGCGGCGATCGGCGACCACCTGGTCGAGGCAGGCGTGGGCATCGATCTGATCCGGACGTGGTTCGAGTTCTCGTCGAAGCCCGACTCGATGCTCCTCGCGCTGCGTGAGGCGGGCCGGCGCAGTGGATTTCCCGACAGCATCAACTCCGAGGTCGACTTCCCGCGGGCGCACGCCTATGTGCAGGATCGGATCGGCTTCGGCGACGAGCTCTACGTGCAGCTCGGTGCCCGGCTCGACTACTACGGCATGCTCGACCGCAGCTACGCGTCGCCGCGGGCGTCGTTCTCCTGGGCGGTCGATCCGCTGACGACCGTCCGCGGTGCGTGGGGCCTGTATTATCAGTCCCCGGGCTACGAGAAGCTCATCGACGGCCAGACGTTCTTCGACCTGACCTCCCCCGAGATCGCGAGCCTGCGGCCGGAGCGCTCGATGCACTACGTGCTCGGCGCCGACCGCATGCTCACCGACGAGTGGCAGGTGAAGCTCGAGGGCTACTACAAGGACTTCGACGACCTCATCGTGCAGCAGAAGCTGGCGGGCACGCGGTACGTGAGCACGCAGGTGCCGGGGGGCAACCCGCGGTATCCGTCGGGATGGTCACGTCCGGTGCTCGAGCCGAGCGACTCGGTGACGACCGTGCCGGTCAACGGGGCGACGGGGGAGGCCTACGGGATGGAGGTGATGCTGCAGAAGATCGGCTCATCGGGAGACTCGCCGCTGAGCGGATGGGTGAGCTACGCGCTCGCGTGGGCGAACCGACATCGCGACGGAATCACCTACCCATTCAACTTCGACCAGCGTCATACGGTCAATGTCGTGTTGAACTACCGGGCGAACGACTGGCTGGAGCTCGGCGCGAGCTTCCGCTACGGCAGCGGCTATCCGTACACGCCGGCGACGGGATTCTCGCCGATCATCATCATGCGGCGCGATTCGACGGGAGAGGATCGTCCGGCGGTGGCGACGAACATCTTCGGCGAAGCGATCTTCCGCGTCGATCGCGGCGGCATCGCCGCGGTCAACTCCGAGCGTCTGCCGGCCTACCACCGGCTCGACCTGCGCGCGACGGTCTACACCGACTGGTGGGGGCTCGACTGGTCGATCTACCTCGACCTGGTCAACGCCTACAACCGCTCGAACATCATCTCCCGCGGCTACCGCGTCGACCGCGAAAAGATCGAGCTGACGACGAGGGAGGTAGCGATGCTACCGATACTGCCGACCCTGGGGTTTGCAGTGAGATTCTGATGTTGGATGTCAAAGGTTAGATGTCAGATGTCACATACGAGAATCAGAGCCGAAACCCGTCCCGCTTGTGACATCTGACATCTGACATCTGACATTGAACAAATATCCTGCAACGCGAATCGTCCCCGACCTATCTTCCATGCCAACCATGAGACCCCGCATGAAGCGCTTCATCTCCGTCCTTACCGTTCTTGCCGCGCTGACGCTAGTCGGCGGGCGCGCTTCGGCGCAGGATCTTTCGTCGCTCGATCAGTTGCTTGCCAAACCGAATGGCGAGCAGACCTCCGTTGCCACGATCGGCAAGGGGAAGGTCACCGTGGTCAGCTTCTGGGCGACGTGGTGCAAGCCGTGCAAGGAGGAGATGCGGGCGATGTTCCCGCTGATCCAGAAGTTCCAGGGGCAGGTCGAGTACATCGCCATCTCGATCGACGACACGAAGACCATGTCGAAGGTCGGTCCGTTCATCTCGTCGAAGGGCTACACCTTCACGGTCCTGCTCGATCCGAACCGCGATCTCTTCCGCTCGCTCAACGGCACCGACGTTCCCTACACCCTCGTCTACAACGCTGACGGCACTCTGCACTCGAAGCACGACGGATTTCTCGCCGGCGACGAGGTGCGCATGGAGAAGGAGCTGATCGCGCTCGTCGGTGGCACTGGAGCGGCGGAGCCCGCAGGTGAGGCACCGAGCGGCCAGGCGCCGAGCGGCGAGGGCGCCGGCACGTCGCCGAACTGAGATCGGTTCCACTGCGTCGACCGTTCGACATCCGACAGAACTATCCCGAAGACCGGTGCGCCCGAGGCGCGCCGGTCTTTTTTGTATACTTGCCGATCCCAGTCCCGGCGCTTCCCAACCGAATCCATTCAACCGGCTCGTGTTCCGAATCCCAACCTCAGCCCAGGCGCTCGGCGCCGTCGTTGCGCTCGCTT